>VOFD01003010.1_pt1 | contig 90728 bp, 88 predicted proteins | sample 5384101 | NCBI WGS metagenome assembly VOFD01 (sample SAMN12384723, study PRJNA508395) | human gut metagenome | isolation source: healthy gut C | host: Homo sapiens
TTTAGGTTGCTGCATTCTTTTATTTCAGCGGCATCACAATCATATTTTATGAATTGGATTTTCTTGTGCGCAAGGAAACGGAGGAAATTTTTTCAATATGGAGAGGCGATGATTGCGTGTTTGCGGGCTGCATTTTCTTACTTCTTTCAGCCACGCAATCCATTCTTCAATCCAGTCCTTACGGGAAGCATTCCCCACAAAGGGTATTTGATGTGACTCCTTTTTGAGGATTCAAGGAAGTCTATATAGATTCCCATTCCCTCTCCGTATGATTTTAAAGCGTTATGGCTCAGATTCCTTATACACGGAAGATAGACCGTATGCCACTCATGGATGGCATCGGCGATAATTGAATGTTCTGCTTTAGTCTTCATATTCAAAATAGTCGTTTAAATCAGGCAAAAGTTCTTCATACCCACATCCTGTCAGATTTTCCAACTGGTGTGCAAACAGCGGTACAAGCCTGTAATAATATAATGTGTTTTGAATGTAACGGTGTCCCATGGAACGGCTGAGATATAAGAGTTTGTCCATCCATTCAATGCCGCAGTGATCCCAACCGTTTATGTTCACGACCGCATAGTGACTGCGAAAATCATATGCTCTTGCGTGTGCCGTACTGACTTTTTCTTCCATACTTTCTTAAAACTTTGCCGTTACCCATTCTCCGGAATATGGTTTGTCATACTCGTTAGGAAAGAATGTCTTTCTTCCGGGCATGAGATTTTCCATTTTGACATTATACATCTGCAATAGCGACCACATGGATTCGTGCAAGGCAACCCGATGTTCATCTATGCTCTTTGTGTATCTTATATTTATAACACCGGATTGCAAGTCTACGTCTTCTACTCTGAGCAGACGGGCTTCTGTTGTACGCATCCCTGTACTGTACAAAAGTCGGAAAAAGACCGGAACTTCCACTTTCATAAGCGCAGCCCTCATGTCACGGCAATTTATTGGAGGTTCGAGATTGTCCGCTTCATTAAAGAATCTTGCAAGCTCTTCTGGAGTAAACGGATGTGGTTCGAATGATGTGACATTGACTCTTGGAATGGTGGATGGAAGAGGAATATTTACAAAACCACGGCTATTCGCATATTTCAGAAATCCTCTGACACCTACAATTCTGTTATTGCATGACTTTGCGGATTCCGTTTTTTTCTTCTTGCAATAATCAAGGACAATTTCTTCTGTAAGAACTTCGGCTGACGGATAATTTTGAGCGCAGAAGTCATTGAAACGGCGTATCTTGTCCATTGTCCGCCTACTGAATTTCCCAGAAGCTCTTTTGTAAAGTTCATATTTCTTGACTATATGGGATATTGCGGAATAAGAGTATGGCTGTTCTGAAACAGGAATACGCTTTTGGCTTAGGTGTGTATTTTATATCCGGAGGATATGATGGCAATTTGAACGGTGCCCCATATTTCGACCGGATATAACGGATGAAGCGCCTCAAAATAATGCATCTGTTACGGTTTGTATAATAGCTTTCCTTATCTGTCCTTGATGCCCATCCGGAGATAATATCATCCGACAGCACTCCGCCATGATTCATACAGTACTTGGCGAAAGAGTTCAGGTATATGCGGGTTATATAGTCACATTTTCCGATACCGGAGATGAAATTGACATATTCAGACATCAAATCTGCAAATTGGGGTAGATGTGAATCTGTTTTCATTCGAACAACTCCTTTCTTATTGGATAACATTCAATATTGATTCCGCATTCTCTCAGATGAGGGATGTCAGCATCTATATATGGGACTATAGATGAAGAACAGATATGTCCTAAAATATGGCTGATGACCCTAATCTCGGTACCTTTACCAAGTAATTTAGAGGCGAGGTTGTGCCGAAATACGCTGACTCCACGCCCGGATTCACCTTTTCTAAGGTTTAGTTTCTCAAAGACTGTATTGACAATGGTGCCGATACTTTTGTTCTCCAACCTTTCTGTCGTATTCTTCTTGTTGGGAAACAGATACACGGATCCGGCCTCATTGTCCCGTTCATTCCGTATGTAATCAAACAATGAGTTTCCAACATGGGGAAGAAGGGGCAACACTATCGGATTACCAGTCTTTTCCTGGACGAAGCTGACTCGTTCCTTCTTCCAATCTATGTCTGTCAATTTCAAGTTGGCAATGTCACATCCTCTTATGCCAGTATATAAAGCCAATGAAACTATAGCTTTTTCCCTGAAAGTCAAAATATTGTTAGAGTCTGACAAAGCATTTTTTATCACATTGATTTCATCATCCTTAAGATAGTTGAAGTTTTTCCTTTCATATTTCAAATCAGGGAAATAACCTAATACTTTTTTCATGTCGTATAAATCCCCCACCTCTTTAACGGCTGACGCTATGTGACCGCAATATGTCCTTGAACGCTTTTGCTGTTCTTCTTTAAGGAAAAAGGACAAAACATGTTCTTCTTTGATTTCATCCAATGAAGAGACGTGGAACTTTTTGCATCTCAAAAAGGAACATTGTAACGGCATCGGTTTCCATTTTTACTGTGGACTTCTTTTTTATGTTCTGCGGCACGCTTCCGATAAATGTCTATAACTTTCCGAAAACTGGGGTTAAGCATATTATACCTGGAAGGATAACATAACGGAACAAAGGACTTCTTGTCCGGGTAGTGCCCAAATTCATCATATGCTTGGATAGTACGTAAATGCATCATCCTAAGATCCAATGTCGCTTTTGTATATCCCCTTGTACGGATAAACTTTTCTGCAAACTGTTCATACGAATGAAAACATCCTTCATGTTCAAAAAAAGAAGTCTTAAAACAAATTTTACTCCTTTGATGTACTGAATGTCATAACCACGGGAAACGAGGTTGTCCAGTAACTTCTTCTGGCTTAATTTTAACTGTGCTATATTCATATTCTTCCTATTGGCTTTAGTGCCATTAGCAAAGATATAGGAATGTATTATCCAAACCTATTCATCCTATAACAGAATGATTTACAGAATAAAAAACTATATTTTTAGGATAATGCTGGGGTTTGGATAATTGCTCCTGACCGTCCTGAGCTATAACGTGGGGCAAGGGGTGCTGCTCGGTCATGGTGGGCATCCGAAAAGCGGGCTTGTCCGCAAGCTGGAAGCCGGGAACAGGGACATTTACCGTGAATACACAGCCTACTGCCGGTACAAGGGCAAAACCGTCCGCTCGATAGAGCGGCGGCGCAAAATGGAGTTCCTGCTGCTATATGAGCCGTGAGGCTATGGGATAAAAAAGAACCGATGAAGCAATTTCATCGGTTCTTTTTCCTTGGTATGCTCGGCATGAGTATTAGCTAACGGGTGCAAGTCCCTAATGAGCCCTAATAGCGGGAATCATACAGCCCAAAGCAAGGGTGTCCATCGCGAGTTGGAATCTGAAAGAAGCTTGCGGCAAACATCTGGTCTGACGAACAGAAACTTCATATAAGGCATATGACCGTGGGTAAGGTTGCCAAACAAACTAAAGCCCAGTAGCTATTCGGAACGGTTGGTGTAAATGGAGCAGACATAAGATGGAAAGTTAATACCCTTATCCGAGGAGGTCTCACGGACATATGGTGAAGATGAATCATTCGAAGTACCATGATGGAGTAAAGCTTGCCGTGAGAAGTCAGCAGAGGTCGTAGTACCCAAGGCATGTATGCCTATAGGGAAGGACCGAACTTTATTTAAACGACAGCACTGAAAACTACCGTTTGTTGGAATGAATGCATAAAACCAAGACAGAAGTATTGGGCCGCCTTTAAAGAGATAGGACGGAATCCAGAAGGGTATAAAGGAGCGCAGACCTACAAATGGATGGTTGAAGATGATGTCGTGGAAGTGTCTTTCGAAGTATTCGAAAGGCATCCATAGTAAAGAACCGCCACGTGCGGAACCGCATGCGTGGTGGTGTGAGAGGTCGGAAAACGAAGTAGGAAGAAAACTACTTCGTTTTCCTCCTACTCGATTATGGCATTTATGGTATCACATTCGGTATGACACCTTGTTTGATGGTCTTACCGTTCCTGCAAAGTTCAATGACACCCGGACTAAATCCCATGTCTGCCAAAGCGACACATCGGATATAGTCCTCGTATTCCTTGCCGCTGAAATTCTTGCCTGTCAGATTATTGAAGAACATAGGGATGCTTCTCCCGTCCTCGCTGTATAACACGGTCTTGCCGTTCTGTCTGATTTCGTCCATATCATGTAATTATTTTTATGATACCTATTTATCGAAGATGGGAACAAAAGGGCTTTTTGCTACTTTTGAGCCGCCTCCTGCTCACCGTCAAAAGTAGCGGGCGGCAAACTCCGCCGCCCGCCGAAGGGTCAGAAACGGGTGTATAGTCCCGTTACCTGCGTGAATATGTCTTGTAACATATCAAAATACACTCCCTCGTACTTGGCAATCTCCTTGACCTTGATGTCGAAGTGCTTAGTCATGGACTGGCGGTAGAAATACATGGTGTATGTATCTGTATCCTCGTCCAATATCACTTTCAAGCGGTTGGCGGAAGTCTTGTTCCTCGCAAGGCTCATTTGCAGCCCGTTCCGCAAGCCTATGAAATCCTTGCTGCCCGTCATGGCGGCAAACCTGCGTCCGCCCATCTGTTCTAAAATCGTCTTTGCTATCATCGTTTATATTTAAGTTGTCCTTTGTTAAGGGTGGCTTTTGCCACCCCGATTTTTTATTTGAAGTTCATCCGCTGGCGGATATTTTCAAGGGTACGCTCGGCAATGGGGCGTGTATCTTTTGTCCATAGGTCATAGTCATGCACGGATACTCCCACGCTCCGCAGGTCACGGATATAGCCGGACACATAATCTCCCGAAGGGAGGTAAACGAACTGCATCCATGCGTCCCTGCCGTCTGTCAGTATAAAATAGTATTTCATGATGCTTTTTCTTTTAATGGTAAGTGTGGGCGGTGGTGTTCACCGCCACGCACTCAAAATTCTCTCATATCAGCGATAGTCGTACAGTGTGTGAGCCATTCCTTTACGCAGGGCATGTTGTATTCGGAAGTGATGACTGCCGTATGCTCGTTTATTTGCGTAAACCTCGTACTTTCATAGTCCTCTACCCATCCTTTGAGGGTGTCAGTTCCCCATGCGTCCGCATCGGAAAACATATTGTCCAATACCTTGATTGGGTCGCTGAACGTAACTATCAGCGTATCATAGCCTGCTGTCATAGCCTGTCCTCCTTCGCTTTAATCCATTCGTCACGCAGCCGCCTGCACTCGTCCAAAGTGGGTTTCACGCAGGAGAACAACTCTCCGTCTGTATGGCGATAGTCGTATTGCACGAAAGTGCGCCTTTTCCTACCGATACTCATTTGGAAACTCTCGTATTTCTCCGTTCCTGCCGTTTGGCAGGTGCTTACTCCGTTAATGGTCATTCTCGTTGTCATAGCCTTATCAATTAAAATTCAACAATCAGTAATCTGTTCTCCAAACATTGGTCGGGGTCGGATGCCTTTTTCTGCGTCACCCATAAATGGTGTGCGCCATATCCAAAGGCGAAAAGAGCATTGAAAAGTTCCTTTCGGGCGAATACCTCCATTACACCCCTTACATCCTGCTCATTCTTTGTCAGTACAAGCGTGTTCAACAATTCGATAAACATTTCGGGCAGTTCTTCGTGCCATCCAAAAACCATATTTTCTATTTTCACTTCCATATCTGTATTTATTAGGTTGTTATACAATCATGCCGCTTTCATCCGCTGCCGTATCTGCTCGGCATTGTCCTCCACCAATTTGATGATACGGTCGTGGTATTCGGTGTTGGAGTTGCATACGCCACGGCTCTGCACCACTTTCAACGTCTGCAAGTCCACTTCCACCGTTTCGATGCGTTCTCCGTCAATTCGTGCGGACAGTATCAGCGAATTTTCATCATTGTAGTAAGCGTTGGTATAGACGCAATGGTGCATGGCTTTCCCTTCCTCGTAAAACTCATCCACGCTTTGCAATACCTTTACAATGATTAGTCCGTCCGTCAGTACAAGGTTGAGGAAAGCGGCTTTCTTTCGGATATACTCGTCTTTCTCTTTCACCATATCCTCCAAACGTTTCCGCTCACGCTCCAACCGCTCGGCTTCCATTGCAATGCGCTGTTGCTCCCGTTCACGCTCCAATTGGGCTTGTCTTTTCTCCATATATAGGTCGTGGGCTGCCTTGAGGTCGGTCGGGCAGATGAAATGGGGGTTGCGCAGGTCTTTCCCCAATTTCTCCAACAGATATACAAGGTCGCACCACAATGATAGGTCGGTTATGGCATATTTGTTCCGCATGGCTATCTTGTACGAGTGCCAACATCTGTCAAGTGCTTGCGGTTTGGAGAGAAAATAGCGCAAATGCTCGATATTGCCCGACTTCATCAGGGTTTCCGCACGGCTGTCCGAAAGCAATGCAGGGATGAGCTTGGTCGGCACAATGCCATGAAAGTCACCCTTGAAACCGTTTCTGCGTAACGTGTCCGTCACCTTGAATTTAGGGTATATCGGAGAATGGGCGATGTGGTCGTAGGCGATGTTGTCCTGCCGGATAGCCATAGGAGAGGCAAAAGAGAAAAGGTCAAGATACCTGCCCCAAATCCGCTGTTTGCCGACAACCGCCGTGCGTCCTTCCTTGTTCCACCAGTACTGACCGATTTCAAGTACATAGGGGTCAGCCTTGCAACCTTTCTCCATTTCCACGAAAAGGAGGTACATACGCAGCACTTGGTATTCCCCACACGTGGTAAGAACGGTGAAGTATTGTTTCTGCTGCACTTTGCGGACATAACTTGTTACCACTTCCAGCCTTGCCCCACATTCGGGGCAAGTGTAGTATTTTGTCTGTTTGTCCATAATCCAGCTATGACCGCAGTCCATGCAGGTGGTGCGTCCTTTGGGCAAACGGTGGGCGTAATGGTCAATGCACTCACGGAAAGCCCAATTCATCTGTGCTTTGGTTATGGGGCGGAGTTTCTTGCTCTGTGCAAGTACCGCTTTCTCGAATTTGTTTCTCGGTTTCATAGGTTCAGAATAATGAGAGTTCAACTTGTTGTGCGTTTGTTTTTTGGCTTGCCTTAGCCTTGTTTCGGTTCTGCAACTTGCGCAATTCCTCGGCTTGGTATTGGCGGATGGCTTGCTGCCGTGCTTCCGCCTTTTCCTCGTCAGTCAGTTCTACCGTATGGTTCACGACTACTTGGCATTGCAGTGGCTTGCCCACTTCAATGTCGTCCTCGTCATAGTAGTGGACGGCTTGGGAATAGATTTCACCGTCCGTAAAGCCGTTGCAGCCGCTTTTCTGTACCCAATTGAGGATATAGGTCACGCAATCCTCTATGTTCTTGTTCGGCTTGTTGTAATTTGCTGCAAACAGTTTGTCCTCCGCTGCACGGTTGTCCAGATAGGCTTGGATTGTACGCTTGAAATGGTCTGTTGTCTTGTTCATATCGTCAGATTTTAGATGTTGTCATTCGTGTAAAGTATGTCGCAGTCCTCCACTTCGGCTGGAAGTCCGAAAAGGGGATAACGTGAGAAATAGGGCTGTGTGTTGCCTTCTTCGTCCGTAAGGGGTGAGACAATCTGCACTTTCCACTTGCTCAACCATTCGTCAATCATGCGGATTTCCTCGTCCGTCAGTCCCGTCATGTCACCGTTGATGATGTACCCTAAACTCCATGTGGGTATCTTTTCCGTTGTCTTGTTCATAAGGTTCTCTTTTGATGGGTTGTCAAATGGTTTCTTTCAAAATCTCTCTCCAATAGATTGGCTCTACCTCGCTTAAAAGGAAGTCAATGAAGTCCTTTCTTGCATCCTTGCACAACTCCTTGTATATTTCTCGGAATGTGCCGAAATTGCCGTTAATGTACGTTTCCACCATATACTCAAAGATGTTGTCCACCTCGTAAAACCTGCATTGCTGCGCTGCCGTCTTGCTGTTTCTTTTCGCCATATCCTTATGAATTAAAGGGTTAATAACCAAATGAATGTCCAAATAATTGTCACTATTGAAAGTAGTGCGGTGAGGATGCCGAACATGAAGTTCAACACGCCCAATAGGATTTCCCCTGCGATGCCTACCGCCAAACCTCCTGCGCAAAGGGTAATGCCCCATGCCGCTCTCGCTACTGCGGACAATACTTTCCGCAAAGCCTTTCCGATGTCGTTCAATGTCATTCTCATATCGTCCAATTTTTAAGTTGTTCTTACTTGTCTTGCTCGGATGGGGAGGTCGGGTCGAGTCCTTTTTCTTTTCGCCTCTCCGTATGTCCGATGTTTCCTTGTGACGTCTTCCGACCGCGCATCGGTCGTTTTCGTTTCTGGGGCCATGCAAAGGTTAGGGAGTAGGTTCAGCAAATTTTTTCGACAGAATACTACCTGAGCTTGCGAAGTGTGGAGATTGTGGCTAAAAAATTTGTGTTCCTAATCCCGTCTTTACCTTTGCCCCTGCAACGAAAATGACCCACTGATGCCGTCTGGAATGGCGGCATGGGAATATCGGCATACTTGCTGGAGAGGCGGGAAGGAAAAGGGGGGAGCATAGAGGATGGCGCAACGCGCCACGGGGAAGTTCAAAGGGCGGCGCAACGGACAAGGGGAAAGCCCCGCTTTCCTGCCGCCGTGACAGAAGTCCTGCAACCGTCATTGTCATGCGTGCATGGCTTGCGGTTGCAAGTTTTCTGCCGACGGCACATGTCTTCAAACGGTCTTGTCTGCCATGCCCGGTTTGGCAAAAGCATGGCAAGACGGTTTGAGGACAGGGAAGACATGACAGCCGGAAATAGTCGCAGGTGCAGATTCACGCTTGCCGTGCCCTGCATCCGGCGGCATTTCGGCTGCTAAAAGAAGACGAGAAAAAGAAAATGGATAAAACGGACTTGTCCGTTCTGCACAAGCATATAAAAGAAGTGCCCACGACGAGGGCTGTGTCACTTGTGACATTGTGGTCGTCGTGGGCTTTTCTTTGCTTGTGCCGTTTCTGAAAGCGGCTTCTACGCAACAAGTCGGAAGTGGCTTTCAGAAGGGGTGAAAATAACAAGGGAATGAAATCGTGAATGAAAAAAAGTTTTAGGAAATTCGTGAAAACGGGTAAAGTTTTGTACCTTTGCAAAAGTAAGAAAGTTCTTTCGTTTAATGCAAAATAAGGAAGAATATAGAAGTTCGCTGGTTTCTAAACCGTTAACAGACGGAGATTACGCACATTGTCAGCAAAGATACATGTCTCACGGTCTGTCTTTGAGCGGCAGATGATGATGCCATTCATATCCCGTTTGGGTTTATAGGTCTGGATACCATCCTTATCTATACGGGCAGGACGAGTCTTATCCCACATAGGAGTGGTGATAATACGGTTTAGGTACTCGCGTTCGCGACAAGGCTTGTCATGGCCTGGTTTGAACACAGGATAAGCTTCAAGGTAAAGATACCATTCGTCACGTAACTCTGATTTGCGGAGTTTGACGGACACCTTGGTGTGGAGCATTGCTTTCTTCATTTTACGTCTGATTTATAGAGGTTATCAATTTCTTCTTTGGGTATATAGACAAAGTTGCCTATCTGTCTTGATGGGATAGAGTATTTGCGAACATGGGCCCATACGGAACTATCGTTGATGTGATACTTCTTGCAGATCTCTCCAACTGTATAGCAATTCTCAGGTTCGAGATTGTATAGTTTGGGTATAGGTTTGGCCTTTTCTGCTTTAATGGTATCGCGCGTGGGAATAAGCTTCTCCAAATCCTCACGTTTGATTCTTGTAAGACGAGTTCCAAGGTTTATAGCTGGGATTCTTCCTTTCCTAATAAGCCTGTAGATGGTGTCTCGTTCAACTCCAAAGATAGCAACAGCTTCCTTGACCGAGATGTATTCTCTGGCATCTGGAATTTGAAGGATGATACGAGACAAAGTTTCTTCTCTTTTCTTTGCGTCGAGTTGTCGTTTACGGAATACGTCACCACAACGCTTGCAGCAAAATTGTGAGTCAAGTGTCTTCGCAATGAAGACTTTCCCACACACTTTGCATTTCCGTCTGATTTCTAATGCAATACCTGGCATAATTCTGAACTAATTTAATGTTTGTTATTTATAAGTATATTTTAGTCGCTTGTTTACGACTTTTTTGTCGCGGTACAAATATGGAACATGTCTTGGATAGAAATCGATAGGAATTGATAACAAACTCCAAACCCCTTAAAATGACAAATCCGTGTAACTCGTTGAGCTACACGGATTTGGTTTCCGATAATTATTGTTGATTATCTAAGTCTATTTCACTTCCTCGAAGTCGGCATCCTGAATGTTATCGTCGGTCTTCGTAGTGTTGTCTTGAGCCTGCTGGCCACCGGCCTGCTGACCTCCGGCGTTGGGCTGTGCGCCTGCATTCTGGTACATCTGTGCGCTGGCGGCCTGCATTACCGAGTTCAGGTTGTTGATGGCGTTGTCGATGGCTGTGATGTCGCCGCTCTTGTGGGCATCCTTCAGTTGCTGGAGGGCGCTCTCCACGGGAGCCTTCTTATCGGCAGGAATCTTGTCGCCGTTATCCTTAAGGAAGTTCTCGGTGGTGAATATCATAGAGTCTGCCTGATTCATCTTGTCGATGCGCTCACGTTCCTTCTTGTCGTTCTCGGCGTTCTGCTCAGCCTCGGCCTTCATGCGCTCAATTTCCTCCTTGCTCAGGCCTGACGAAGCCTCGATGCGGATAGCCTGCTCCTTGCCGGTGGCCTTGTCCTTGGCCGACACTTTCAGTATGCCGTTGGCATCAATGTCGAACGTCACCTCAATCTGCGGAACACCGCGGCGTGCCGGGGCAATGCCGGTGAGGTTGAACTGGCCGATGCTCTTGTTTTGTGCAGCCATCGGGCGCTCGCCTTGCAGCACGTGGATGGTCACCTCTGTCTGGTTGTCCGTAGCGGTAGAGAACACCTCACTCTTCTTGCACGGAATAGTGGTATTGGCATCTATAAGCTTGGTCATAACACCGCCCATGGTCTCGATACCGAGGGTAAGCGGGGTAACGTCAAGCAATACGATGTCGCCCACGCCGCCTTCCTTGTTGAGGATTGCGCCCTGTATGGCAGCACCCACGGCCACCACCTCGTCGGGGTTTACGCCCTTTGAAGGCTCTTTGCCGAAGTAGTTCTTCACCAAGGTCTGCACGGCGGGAATTCGGCTCGAACCACCCACGAGGATAACCTCGTCAATGTCTGCCGTGCTCAGCTTGGCATCGCGTATGGCGTTCTGGCATGGCACGAGGCAAGCCTGTATCAGGTCGTGTGCCAACTGCTCGAACTTGGCGCGTGTAAGCGTCTTCACCAAGTGCTTTGGAACGCCGCCCACGGGCATGATGTACGGCAGGTTGATTTCAGTTGAGGTAGAGCTTGACAGCTCGATCTTGGCCTTCTCGGCGGCTTCCTTCAAGCGCTGCATTGCCATCGGGTCGGCGGTGAGGTCAGCACCCTCGTCGTTTTTGAACTCCTGCACGAGCCAGTCGATGATTACCTGGTCGAAGTCATCGCCGCCAAGGTGGGTGTCGCCGTTGGTGGAGAGCACCTCGAACACGCCGCCGCCAAACTCGAGGATTGAGATATCGAACGTACCGCCACCGAGGTCGAACACGGCAATCTTCATGTCCTTGTTGGCCTTGTCAACGCCGTAGGCCAGAGCTGCGGCCGTTGGCTCATTGACGATACGGCGCACGTTGAGTCCGGCTATCTGGCCAGCCTCCTTCGTTGCCTGACGCTGAGAGTCAGAGAAGTATGCAGGCACGGTGATCACCGCGTCGGTCACTTCCTGTCCGAGGTAGTCCTCGGCGGTCTTCTTCATCTTCTGCAGCACCATGGCCGAGATTTCCTGCGGGGTATACTTGCGCCCGTCGATGTCTACGCGGGGATAGCCGCCCTCGTTGACAACCGAGAAAGGCACGCGGCCCACTTCCTTCTCGCACTGCGCCCATGTCTCGCCCATGAAGCGCTTGATGCTGTAGATGGTCTTCTTCGGGTTGGTGATGGCCTGGCGCTTGGCCGGGTCGCCCACCTTGCGCTCGCCACCGTCTACGAATCCGATGACAGACGGAGTTGTGCGCTTACCCTCACTGTTGGCTATTACAACCGGTTCGTTGCCCTCGAAAACGGCAACGCAAGAGTTTGTTGTACCTAAGTCAATTCCAATAATCTTTCCCATATCTTTACTTTTTTATTATTATTCGTCCTTGTTGGTTACAGACTGCATCCGCAATCCGCTGACATTATAGCAAAGCACGTGCCAAAAACAAGCGGCCCGGTGACGTGTGGCTTTGCGACTGACATTTTGTCACAGTTCCGCATTGCCGACCGTAAGCGCACATGAACGTAAATAGACTGCTTGAGGAAAGCCGTAATCAGGCAACTGGCCATATAGGCTGCAATAATGAACCCATATAAACTTTTTCCGAAAAGTCTTTTTTATACTTCATTTCTGGTTTCTTTTCGAAGCTGTTCCCCCGCCGTCATTCGTCACGTAGCCCGCTACGCTCCTCATTCCGACGAAGGAACAGCTTCGAAAACATTCCCTGAACTGAAGTCGCAAAAAGTTTAAATGGGTTCAATATATATAAATGTATGACGATTAAATATTATTATAAGAAAACTATCCGTTTATCGAAGTGGGCGACTTTGGGCATTTGCTGACCGAGACCAAATGAGATTAGCCTGGGCGAACGACGGTTCTCTGAAAAATAAATATGAATATCCACAAGCAGCCCATACGCCTTATGCCCGCCTATGGACACGCGCCGCCACCTACACTATTATGTCAAAGGCACACATAAGGGCCATTCTTGCTAATCACCTGTCTTTCAGCGAGTTGTAAAACGCTTTGTTTTGCATTCTGAAATAGGCCGTTTTGGCGGCTGAAACAGGCCATATTGCAGCGCGGAACTGGCGGTTTAGCTCTGCGATATGCGCATACATGGCCTCGGGGAGCAGCGGTTTGAAACCCATCATCCGGAAATCCCGGGCATGGTTTCCGCTGTTCCAAGAGTTGATGTACATGGAGAAGTTCTGCCTTGAAGTCGACATCAACGGGTGGCAGGCTGCCACGCTCATCAGCGGCGAGCCGCTGTTCTACGAGAGCGAACTCCATTCGGAGGAACACAAGCGGAGGTTCATGACCGAAAGGGCGGGCTTCCAAGTGATGAAAGCCCCGAAAGACAAGCCTAAACTCGCACTTGCCATCAATGGGCACCTGATTGGGCAATGGTTCAAAGAGCAGTTCGACAAGTTGTTCCCATCCATCAGGAAGACAATCACGCCACCACGAGGCATTAAATTGTGACGCCATAAAAAAGGAAGCCCAACATTGGGAACTTCCGTTTGCCTTATTTGGAATGTTAGCATTCAACATTCGGATTTACCTTAAAAGATACGCTGATTTACAACGTAATACGCATGATAACTATTCTGCGGCAACCTCCGCCGTCCGATAACACACAATAATTAAAATAACAAAAAAGACAGATTGCATAAGGTCACGTTATATTCTTTTTTTTCATAATTTTGCACCCGAAAACAAGAATATATGAAGTATCATATGGAAGTATATACAGTACATTACAAGAATAAAATCTGTTATTTCCACTCATGGGGAGCAGTGGTGCAAATTTAGGCATTGCGCTTCCCTCACAAGCTATATTCATTATTCTATAAATACAAAATAATCAGTTAACTTATGAGCAAAAAAGGAAGGCTCATAGGATTGTTGTGCATCACAGTCCTATGCAGCCAGGTGGTGTGTGCCCAAACTCGACAGATGGGCATAGAGGAGCTGTTCCGTCTTGCCGACGAGCAGAGCAAAAGTATTCAGGCATACTGAACGGGAACGGAAGCTGCCGCTGAAGCATTAAAAGCTGCCAAGGCGCAAAGGCTTCCGGATGTGAACGTGTCTCTTTCCGCCAGTTATTGGGGCAACGGCAAATTATGGGACAGGGACTTTGGCAACGCCATGACAGTGGACATACCGCATTTCGGCAATAACTTCGCACTGGAGGCGCAACAGGTCGTCTATGCAGGAGGGGCGGTAAGCAGCTGCATCAGACAGGCGGAACTGGGGAGAGTGCTGGCCGAGCTTGACTTGCAGAAGAATGTGCAGGAGATACGTTTCCTGCAGGCTGGCCATTACCTAAACCTTTATAAGCTGGACAATCAAATCCGCGTGTTACAGAAGAACCTGGAACTGACCGAGGAAGTCATCGCCAACATGAAAGCCCGCAGGGAGCAAGGCACAGTTCTTAAAAACGACATTACACGTTATGAACTGCAAAAGGAGCAGCAGAACTTGCAGCTGTCGAAAGTAAAGGACGCGCGCCAGATAGCAAATCATCAGCTAGTCACCACTTTGCATCTGCCCGAGGGTACGGAAATAGCCCCTGACACATCCTTGCTGGAGCGGCAAATCCTGACCCTTGCGGAAGACGACTGGCAGAACATGGCGGCTGGCAACAACATCTTATTAAAACAATCGCAGGCCGCCATCCAAATGAATGAGCAGAAGGTAAAACAAGAACGTTCCGAACGTCTCCCGCATATCTCCATTGTCACCGCCGACCACTTGGACGGCCCCATCACCATTGTAGTACCCGCACTGGATAACAATTTCAATTATTGGTATATTGGCATAGGCATAAAATACAACATTTCCTCCCTGTTCAAAAACAACAAGAAACTGAAACAGGCACGGCTGAATGTGCGCCAGGCACAAGAACGGCATCAGCTGGCACAGGAACAAGAGGAAAACGCCGTGCAGGAAGGGTATGTGAACTTCCTGACCGCCTTTACCGACTTGCGGACACAGGAGAACAGCGTGAGGCTGGCTGACGAGAATTACAACGTCACAGAGAACCGCTACAAAAACGAGATGGCGTTGCTGACCGACATGTTGGATGCCAGCAACATGAAGCTCACAGCCGACCTGGGCCTGGTGAACGCCCGCATCAACATCCTGTACAGCTATTATAAAATGAAATACACTACACACACCTTATAAACTTAAAAGCATTATGGTTACACGAAAGACAAAAAAGCTGGTTTACAATACGATTGTCATTGCCCTGCTGGTAATCGGCATAGGGTATGTCTGTTCACGCTTTCTCCATCTGGGCAACGTGGAATATACGGATAATGCGCAGGTCAGGCAACACATCACTCCCGTCAACACACGGGTGCAGGGCTTTATCAAGAAAATTTATTTCGAGGAATACAAGCCTATACACAAAGGCGACACGCTGCTTGTGCTTGAAGATGCGGAGTTCAGATTGCGGCTGGCAAAAGCCGAGGCTGACTTGGCTAACGCATTGGCAGGGCAACAAGCGACCCATGCCGGGATAGCCACTACGCAAAATAACCTAACGGTCAACGATGCCAGCATTGAGGAAGTCCGTGTGCAACGGGCCAATGCGGAACGTGAGTTGCAACGGTACAAAAGACTGTTAGAAGAAGATGCCGTCACCCGGCAGCAATATGACAATGTAAAGACCGCATACGATGCAGTCAACGCCCGGTATGAGCAGGTGCTCCGCATGAAGCACACCACGTCTTTGACCAAAGAGGAACAGACGCATCGGCTGGGGCAAAACGATGCTGCCGTGCGTTTGGCGCAAGCCGCAGTGGATTTGGCTCGCCTGAACCTGTCATATACGGTTGTCATCGCTACCTGCGACGGAGTGACGGGACGCAAGGATATACACGAGGGGCAGTTGGTGCAACCCGGACAGACAATGGTGGACATTGTGGACAACGGCGACCTTTGGGTCATTGCCAATTATCGTGAGACGCAACTTCCCAACATCAAGGAGGGAGCCGAAGTTACATTTACGGCAGATGCCGTTCCTGGCATAACATATAAAGGCGTAGTGGAATCCATATCTGATGCCACCGGAGCGGCGTTCTCCTTGATACCGCAGGACAATGCCACAGGGAATTTCGTGAAAGTGGAGCAACGGGTGCCTGTCCGCATCCGCTTGCAAGGCAACGATGTCGACAAAGTGAGCCGCCTGAGAGCCGGGTTCAATGTAGAATGCAAAGTGGAATACTGATATGAGCGAAGCTGCACGGCCCATGCCTTTCTCCATGCCGATGTTCAGGGGGCTTGTACCTAAGAAGACACGGCCTTGGATATACATTTTCATCGCCATTACGTTCCAGTTCTCCGGCGGGCTGTATCTCGGAACCTTGAACCAGATGATGGGCGAGACCACCCTGATGCGGGAAGACCTTCTTATGTGTCTGTACACGAACTTGGCAGGGATGGCCATTTATTTCCCTTTGCTGTTCCGCATGAAGTTCCGTTTCACGAACAAGACACTGTTGTGTGGGGCGGCTACCGGGGTATTGCTCTGCAATTTGGTTGCGCCGCATGTCACTTTCCTTCCGTTGCTTTGGCTGGTATGCTTCATTGAAGGTATGTGCAAGATACAAGGCACGTTTGAGTGCATGTCGAACATCCAGCTTTGGATGAGTCCGACCCGCGACTTCACCGTGTTCTTCCCCGTGCTGCATATCATTATCTTGGGGAGTATGCAATTGTCCGATTTGTTGTCCACTTATCTGATGTATCACTTCCATTGGGACTACATGCAACTGTTCATCTGCGGCATCATGATGGTGGATTTGCTGATACTGACCGTCTGCACGCGCCATTTCCGTATGTTCAAGAAATTCCCCCTGTTCGGCATCGATTGGCTGGGAGCGGTGCTTTGGGCGGCGCTTGCCTTGGAAATCACGTTTGTCTTCAACTATGGCGATTATTACGACTGGAGGCATAGCCCGGTCATCCGCAGGGTCAGCCTTTCCGCAGCCGTGACGTTCGTGTTTTGCTTGGGGCGTATGTTCTCTATTCGCCATCCGTACCTTGAGCCCAAGATGTGGACATACCGTTACCTGGCACCTATCCTTGTGTTGGTCGCTTTGGTGGAAATGTTGCTTGCCACCGAGCATGTATTGGAAGAGACATTCCTTGAGGGCGTGATGCACTACGGCAAGATGACCGGCGTACAGCTGTATTGGCCAGTGCTTGCCGGATGCCTTGCCGGATGTTTGTTTTCCTATTGGTGGATGCACATCAAGCATTTCAACTACCTGCGGCTGATAATCATAGGGCTGGCAGGAGTGATATTATATTTGCTCGGCTACTATTCCACGATTTCAAGCGACATTCACATATCCCAGCTGTATCTGCCGATGGCTTGCCGTGGGTTCGGGTATGCAGTGTTGAGCGTGACGTTCCTGACTTGTGCGGAGGAAATCATGAGTTTCCAGCATTTTTTCCAATCCCTTGCCGTCTTCCAGATGCTCCACATGGTCATGGGCGGCGTGATAGGTGCCGCCGTTTACACCCGCGCCCTGAAATATTATATTCCCGACAACATGGCGCGGTATGGGGCGGCGATAGACAATGTGGCTGCCAATGATGTGCCGGTGAACATCCCGCATTTTATGGAGACGTTCATGCCGCAAATGACTGAAATCAGCATAATGCAGATTTATGGTTGGGCGGCATACGCCTGCATCTTACTCTTTTTGCTGTTCCTGCTGTACGATGCCCCGATACGCAGGGAACTCAAGCAGATGCCGAGCTGGCAGAAAATAAGGCAGAAGATTGCCGAATCTTTTGCCGATAAAAAGTAAAAAAATACCATTTGCAAATCATACATATAGCCATTTTCCCGGGAATCATTTGCTTCTCCGGGAAAGTGGCCATAAGTAGCTGTTCAAAATCAACCGATACAATTGACCTTGCAGGTGTCCTCCATATCTTTGCCACCACCTTGTGTGTTCCTTCGGGCCGCTTGCAAAAGTCTCATCGGTCGCATAGCCCGCTACGCCCTCCCTTCAGACTTTGGCATGCGGCCCGAAAGAGCGCACAATTTGATGGCAATCAGTTTTGAGCACCTACTTAAAGAAATGGCAGACTGCACGGGAGTATGCCAGGAAGAAAAGCAGCTAAGCCTAATGCGGGAACAGGGCGCAAGGCCACGCCCGCCAGCCGTTGACTGACCAGCGTGAGACAGCGCATGAGAAAGCCATGCGCCAATGCTTCCGCATCGCATGGCATCAAGAAGCTGTCTTTAATTTCTCCAAAAAGCTTTTCTTGGCTTGATGTATCCGTTTTCGTGTGTGCTTTGGGCGATTTATTTGTCCATTTCGCTCCTGTTCTTCGTCAGACAGCCGGCTATCTTCCTCATCACAGAAGCGAAAATGCCTCAAAAAACCATCCCAAATCATCGCACGATATATTCAAAAACAGCTTCTAACGCTTTCCCATCACGTCGCCTGCCCAGTCTCGTATGGCCTCACGCCCTGTTCCGTTCAGCAGCTTGCCGTCCTGCCATTCCAGGTCGGGGTATGCTTTCCTCAATTCTTTTACGCTGTTACTTATCCCGCTGCCACCAGATGTGGCAAACGGGATGAGTGTCTTGCCTTTCAGGTCATGGCTCTCGATAAATGTGTTGACGATTCGCGGAGCCTGGTCCCACCAGATGGGATAGCCGATGAAAATGACATCGCAGGCAGCGACATCAACCTTGGTGTCCTTCAATGCCGGACGCGCCTGCGAGTCGTTCATTTCCACCGAACTGCGCGACTGCCTGTCGTTCCAGTCAAGGTCTTTGGGCGTGTAGGCTTCTTGCGGAACAATCTCGTATAAGGCGCCGCCTGTAACGTCCGCTATCACCCGCGCAGCCCTGGCGGTAGTGCCTGTGGCTGAAAAATACACTACCAGCGGTTTGTTTTCTGTTTGCATTTTCTTTTCTCCTTTGCTTTGCGCGCAGGCGGCAAAGCCCATGGTCATTGCCGCCGCCAATGTCAAAATAATCTTGTTCATAATTGATTAATTAAATGAATATCCACATTCAGCCCATGCCAGCAAAAGAGTTGCCGTGGCATTCTTGTTCTTATCTGATGCAAAATTACGACAAATCAATGATGGTGGCTGTACACATAAATGGGATAAGCGTAACTATTTTACTGAAATTGCATACCTGCTCAAAAAAATGTTGTCCGCGAAATGCCTTATCTTTGCACCCAGGCAAGTAGCACCCGGCTATCCGGAAAACAAATTCGTGACGCTTCTCTTGGGGCAAAGGCAACAGCGTCCCCGCTTAACATTTTTATGTTAACGAAAGCCCGTAAGGCCGTCTTTACGTAACTGCCTGATTTTCAGCGAGACACAGCGCGGACTGTTTTGCATCGCGAAATGGGCCGTTTAGGAGTCCGTTTCGTGCCATTTGGCATCGCGAAACCGCCCGTTTGCGGCGCAGAGTCGCGGCGGTCTGCCCCCGGGCGGCCACCGGCCCGTTTTTTGGTTGCACACCTGCAAGCCGCACGGCGGCCCAATAAATCGCTGATTTGTTTGGAGGATATGCGGAAATGTCGTAAATTTGCAGTATGAACACCAATTTATTCAACACCCGCTGGTGCGAGAACGTCATCATTGCCGACGGCGACTACATTGATGCCGTGGCTTTCAACCTGATCGTAAACTTCGAGCGCATGATTGGCCGGCGGATACCCAAGGCCGACATGGCGCGGTGGATAGACTGCGTGGCCCTCGACGGCGGGCTGCGCGAGGGAAACCACCAGACGCAGGTGGTGCTGCTCCACGGCGAGGGGCGCAGCCGGCTGGAGAACTTCGCCCCGGGCGACTACCGTGGCGAGCTCGACGGCAAAGCCTTCAGCGACAACCTCGGCGAGTTCCTCATCAGTTCGCTGCCGGCAGTGAAGCCCACGGGCGGCGGCAACCTCTTCACCGAGGCCGCGAGCCTGGCATGCTCGGCACCCGAGGTGAAGCGCGTCATGCTGATACCCAACGCCGAGCAGGCCTACGACGAACTGCGCCGCGCGCTCAGCCGCGCCGACGACGAGCAGAAGCGCATCACCGTGTTCGCCATGCAGCCCATGCCCGGCGGCAACTTCAGGCAGGAGATACTGGGCTACTCGCTCATGAGCGCCCTCGGCATCAGGGCCGAAGAGATAAAGCACGACTGACACACAAAGGCAAAAACAGAAACATCATACACTAACTATGGGAAAAGTATTAATGATCGGCGCCGGAGGCGTCGCCACCGTAGCGGCATTCAAGATAGCGCAGAATGCCGACGTCTTCACCGACTTCATGATTGCAAGCCGGCGCAAAGAGAAGTGTGACCAGATAGTAAAGGCCATAGGCAACCCCGCCATAAAGACGGCACAGGTCGATGCCGACGACGTGGAGCAGCTGAAAGCACTGATGGACAGCTACAAGCCCGACATCGTGGTGAACCTCGCCCTGCCCTACCAGGACCTGACCATCATGGACGCCTGCCTGGCCTGCGGCTGCAACTACCTCGACACGGCCAACTACGAGCCGCGCGACGAGGCCCACTTCGAGTACTCGTGGCAGTGGGCATACAAGGAACGCTTCGAGCAGGCCGGGCTCACAGCCATACTGGGCTGCGGCTTCGACCCCGGCGTGAGCGGCATCTTCACAGCCTACGCCGCCAAGCACCACTTCGACGAGATCAGGCAGCTCGACATCGTTGACTGCAACGCCGGAAACCACCACAAGGCGTTCGCCACCAACTTCAACCCCGAGATAAACATACGCGAGATAACGCAGAAGGGCCTCTACTACAAGGACGGCGAGTGGATTGAGACCGAGCCGCTGGCCGTGCACAAGCCCCTCACCTACCCCAACATCGGCCCGCGCGAGAGCTACCTCATGCACCACGAGGAGCTTGAAAGCCTCGTGAAGAACTACCCTACCATCAAACTGGCACGCTTCTGGATGACTTTCGGGCAGCAGTACTTGACGTATCTCGACGTGATACAGAACATAGGGATGTCGCGCATAGACGAGGTGGAGTACGAAGCCCCGCTGGCCGACGGCTCCGGCAAGACGGCCAAGGTGAAGATAGTGCCGCTGCAGTTCCTCAAGGCCGTGCTGCCAAACCCGCAGGACCTCGGCGCCAACTACGACGGCGAGACGAGCATAGGCTGCCGCATACGCGGACTGAAGGACGGCAAGGAGCTGACATACTACATATACAACAACTGCAAGCACCAGGAAGCGTACAAGGAGACTGGCATGCAGGGCGTGAGCTACACCACAGGCGTGCCGGCAATGATCGGCGCGATGATGTTCCTCAAGGGCCTGTGGCGCAAGCCCGGAGTGTGGAACGTGGAGGAGTTCGACCCCGACCCGTTCATGGAGCAGCTGGGCAAGCAGGGCCTGCCCTGGCACGAAGTGTTCGGAGGCGACCTGGAGCTGTAAAACCGGATTTTTGAGTTAGGGGTCTTGAGTTTTGAATTGTCGCTTCGCGATTGAGGCTTAACACGTTTTCGGCTTACAAGTTGGCCACACAACCATCGCGACAACCCAAAACCCAAGACTACCCAACTCAAAATTCAAAATTCTCAATCGCGAAGCGACAATTCAAAACACAAAACTCCTAACTCAAAATTCAAAAAAATCCCAATCGCCGAGCGACAATTCACACCACAAAACTCAACATCCAAAAACTAACTTTATGGCCAAAGACAAAGACAACGCACCCGAAGCAGCCGGCAACGAGGGCAAGCTGAAAGCCCTGCAGGCCGCCATGGCTAAGATAGAGAAAGACTTCGGGAAAGGCTCAATAATGAAACTGGGCGACGAACAGATAGAGAACATCGACGTAATACCCACGGGCAGCATCGGCCTCAACGCCGCACTGGGCGTGGGCGGCTACCCCCGCGGAAGGATAATCGAGATATTCGGCCCCGAGTCGTCGGGCAAGACGACACTGGCCCTGCACGCCATCGCCGAGGCACAGAAAGCCGGCGGCATAGCAGCGTTCATCGACGCGGAGCACGCCTTCGACCGTTTCTACGCCGAGAAGATTGGAGTGGACGTCAACAACCTGTGGATTTCGCAGCCCGACAACGGCGAGCAGGCCCTGGAGATAGCCGACCAGCTCATACGTTCGTCGGCCGTTGACATACTCGTAGTAGACTCCGTGGCAGCCCTCACGCCAAAGAAAGAGATAGAGGGCGACATGGGCGACAACGTTGTCGGCCTGCACGCGCGCCTCATGAGCCAGGCACTGCGCAAGCTCACCGGCATAATAAGCAAGACAAACACCACCTGCATCTTCATCAACCAGCTGCGCGAGAAGATAGGGATAATGTTCGGCAACCCCGAGACGACCACCGGCGGAAACGCACTGAAGTTCTATGCCAGCGTGAGGCTCGACATACGCAAGAGCAACATCAAGGACGGCGACACCATCACAGGCAACCTCGTAAAGGTAAAGGTGGTGAAGAACAAGGTGGCCCCGCCTTTCCGCAAGGCCGAGTTCGAGATTCCATTCGGCGAAGGCATATCGAAAGTGGGCGAGATAATAGACCTCGGCGTTGAGTACGACATCATAAAGAAAAGCGGAAGCTGGTTCTCATACAACGGCTCGAAGCTCGGGCAGGGCCGCGACGCAACCAAAGCACTGCTAAAAGACAACCCCGAACTGTGCGAAGAGCTTGAAGGCCTCATCATGCAGGCCATAGCCGACAAGGCGTAGGGGCAACAAGCCACACGATGGCAACCGACACAAGGGTACGGACACTCCCACCAGCAACAGCTGAGGGAAGCCCGTACCCTTGCTGTTTCAGCCCCTTGGCCCCAAGGGCAAGCCCACCTTGCAGATGCCAGCTGCCTGCCGCCCGCAGGGGATGGCTCAGTCGATGCCAGCCGTAAGGTACACTTTGTGATGCGTGTCGCCGCCCCAATAGGCCATGGGGTGCAGCCGGGATGTCAACTTGTCATAATTGGCCCTGAGCTGCGGCATTTCCTTCAGTTCAGCGAGACGTTGCTGCAGCTCCGGCTTGCTGGCGGCAAACACGAAGTTCCAGTAACACCGGTCTTCCGTGGCATAGTCCTCGGAGTCGAAACAGGGATAGCCCTGCGAATCCTCGCCTACATACACTCCGCCTTTCGGCTTGCCGCCAATGGCGTAGCGGATGATGTCGTCCACGCCATCGAACGTCACCCCCATGATGGTTATCTTCCCTTTGCTGTCAATCGCTCTCATGATAGTATAGTTATGTTGGGTATATGTCCAGAAAACATTTCTCCCGCACAGCTGCAACGTGCTCCGCGCAGGCTCCACCGGCAGCCCGACGCATCACGGCTCCGGCTCGGCTGCCATCTGGCTCTCCTCCACTGGCGGGGCATAGCCCACGGCCCTGCGGTCCTGCAGGTAGATGCGGCTGAGGGTAAACTCCAGGCCCAGCAGTGTCTGCTCGCGCTTTTTCCTGTCCAGGTCGCACTCCCAGACGGTTATGCAGTGCCACCCCATGGCCGCCAGCTGCCGCTGCACGTCGGCGTCGCGCCGCCGGTTGCGCTCTATCTTGCGCCGCCAGAAGTCGGCGTTGGTCCTTGGCAGATGGAACGCGGGGCAGTCGTGGCCGTGCCAGAAGCATCCGTTCACGAATATCACCGTGCGATACTTGCGCAGCACTATGTCGGGGCGGCCCGGCAGGCGAGGGTGGTTGAGGCGGAAGCGGAAGCCCCGGGCGAAGAGATAGCGGCGCACTATCAGCTCGGGCTTAGTGTCCCGACTGTGGATGGCCGCCATGATGCGGCTCCGCTTAAGGCGCTCCTGCTCGCCGTCTGTCGTCATGCTGCTGTGGTGTTTGCAACTGCAAACTTACTAAAAATGCGCGAAACAAGCACCGGCCAACCTTAAATTATTTCATGCGGAGGCTGAAACGGAGAAACGCCGCCTGCGGTAAAACATCATGACAAGGCGCGCCCGCCAAGGCCTCCACGGCAGGACAGGCCGGCCAAACGGGCTGTTCCGCAGCGCAAGACGGCCTGTCTCGCAATGCCATACGGGCTGTTCCGCAGCGCAAGACGGCCTGTCTCGCAATGCCATACGGGCTGTTTTGCGCCGCATTCTTGTTTGTGGCGCAATCTTCTGAGAACCAAGCCATTAGGGAAAACGCCACCGACGATGAAACATCTTTACACCGACAAGCGTGCCCTGTGGCCTGCCGCACGGCAGGCCACAGGGCAAAAAAGGGGCGAATTGTTTTGCGGTTAACGAAACATCCACTACCTTTGCAGGCGTTATGAAACAAGTAAAGCCAAAGAAAAACCTCGGCCAGCACTTCCTGACCGACCTCGACATAGCACGGCGCATAGCCGACACGGTGGATGCCTGCGCCGGCATCCCCGTACTGGAAGTAGGCCCCGGCATGGGCGTGCTGACGCAGTTTCTCATCAGCAAGCCCCGCGAGGTGAAAGTGGTCGAGATTGACGCCGAGTCGGTAGCCTACCTTCACGACCGCTTCCCGGCACTGGCCGACCGCATAGTGGCCGCCGACTTCCTGCGCATGGACCTCGGCGGGGTGTTCGGCGGGCGGCAGTTCGTGCTCACAGGCAACTATCCCTACGACATATCCTCGCAGATTTTCTTCAAGATGCTGGACAACCGCCAGCTCATCCCCTGCTGCACGGGCATGATACAGCGCGAGGTCGCACAGCGCATGGCGTCGGCCCCAGGGTGCAAGGCATACGGCATACTGAGTGTGCTCATGCAGGCGTGGTATGACGTAGAGTACCTGTTCACAGTCGACGAGGACGTGTTCAACCCGCCGCCAAAGGTGAAGAGCGCCGTCATACGCCTCACGCGCAACGGCCGCACCTCGCTGGGCTGCGACGAGGGACTGTTCCGCCGCGTGGTGAAAACGGCATTCAACCAGCGCCGCAAGATGCTGCGCGTGAGCCTGCGCCAGCTCTTCGGCGGGCAGGGGGCCACTGAAGGCTTCTTCGACGGGCCGCTGATGACCATGCGCCCCGAGCAACTCAGCGTCGGGCAGTTTGTAGAACTGACCAACCTGGTGGCAGCCGAGCCGGCCCTGGCTAAGCCCGCCGGGAATGAATGAGAGGCCCTGTGCGCGACCACACAACTTGACATAAATCAAAAACAGGGCGATTTTATGTTATAAAACATATTTTACCCATTGCCGTTCAGGCAAAACGCACTACCTTTGCACCAGCAAAACGAAACAAGGAATACCGGTAAAAGGTAATTAGATTCAGGGTAATAATAGGTATTATAAAGGTACTTAAGATTCAAGGACATTGCCTGAAAGGCAACAAAAGGTATTGGCTAAGGTAAGGATTGCAAGGGTAACAGACTACAACTTGAGAAAGGTAGAAAGGTTGTTTAAGCAGATGTAAAATCCTGTTTGCAGCGAAAGCTGCAACAGGTATGGGGGCGAGAGGCAAACAACAGCACTGAGCCACCATCAAAAAGAAAATGGATTTTAGGGTTATATAATTACAAGGCGGCACCGATGAGAATCGTTTGCCGCCTTTATTCTGCCCCCAGCTCTGCCCCACCTCACCGCCATTGAGCCATCAACGCTACCCAAACGCATCTTTATCCCATATCGCCCATTGGAACACAACACCTGGACATATCCGTGTTTCACATACGCTTCAGCCTGCTTGCGCGTCACTGCCGGCAGAATTCTTCCCGTACCGCCTATACGCAGCCCGCCACGCCCCCAATGAAACAGCAAGCAATCTGCCCGACATTAACTCGCAAGCAGGCCTAAATCAAATTGCCCCATTCGGCTTTATGCACAACCATGCAGTGCTGACAAATATGCCCGCCGCGCCGAAGCCCAGCCTGCGGAAGTCAGTGCGCAGCAAAAAGCAACCGAGCCAACGCCAAAACGCACCGCACAACGGCTTGACAATGCGGCCAAAGCGCGCCATCTTGTCGCAAAAAACACGGTTGTGCGCGAACACAAATGCACTGTGTTCGCACACAATAGATTGATTTAAGTCAAAAGAAATGGCAAATTTTGAAATAAAAAGAGGCAAACGTTACACCGTAACGACAATCGTTGTAACTTTGCATCGTGAAAAGGATGATGATGAATAGAGATACGATGATATACAAAAACAAAGGTAGGTAACGATATAGTCAGGTAGGAAGATTGTCATACAGACATCAGGATAAAAGGTAAGAAGACAAATATGTAAGGATGACAGCGAAAGAAGGTAAAGCCGATTAAAGGTAATGCATAAGATTGTAAGGATGACATACGATAGTGATCGTTCATTCGTCGGGAGACGGGTTGGTACTTAAGGTTAAGTTAATAGGTATAGCAAAGACGAGGCGGCGGCAGCCCGGAGAGGCGCAAAAGACAGCCGTCTTGGTCAAAGGTAAAGGCCATTGGCATGGAAAGCCCGCCTTACCTTCTATTTAAGAAGAAGTTTTTAGTTATTGATATCGTTTAGGTGCAGTTCCGGGGGCGTGAGCCTTAGGGCTGCTTTTTTATTGCACCAGCGCCAGGGCGAAACATCCCAATGCCCGCCAGCAGCCATGGCGGCATGTCCACTGGCAGCGGCGGCACCACACGGGCGCCCGGCGGCAGTCACTCTTCTACCCTTGCAGAGATTATCATGATGTCGTAGAGCGGGCGGTCGTAGTCGTCTGTCTCGGCGTCGAGCATCTTCTCCACCACGTCCATGCCCATTGTCACCTCACCAAACACGGTGTAGAGACCGTCAAGCTGTGGCAGTCCACCTACTTTCCTGTAGGTTTCAAACATCTCGTCCGACATCCTTGCGCCCCCGCCAATGGTGTCGATGCGCTCGCGCTCGGCCTCAACGACAGCCGTGGAATGGCGCTTTCCCCACACGATGTAGAACTGACAGGCATCCGACTCGCGCCGCGGGTTGGCCTCGTCGGCCTCGCGCGCCATGGCCACCGCGCCGCGCTTGTGGTACAATTCGGGCAGCCTCACCTCGGCAGGCAGGCGGTAAGGCAGCGTGCCGGCACCGAGCATGCGCCCCGGTTCGGCCTGCTTGCTGCCGGGATCACCGGCCTGCACAACGAAGTTTCGGACCACCCTGTGGAACAGGAGGCTGTCGTAGAAGTGGCTGCGCACAAGCTTCAGGAAGTTGTCGCGGTGCACCGGCGTCTCGTCGTAAAGCTCTATGCGTATGTCGCCGGCCGTGGTCTGCAGCACGACGGCCTTGCGCCCGGCGGCATGGACAAAGGCTGCCGCCACACAAACAAAAGGAGTGAAATGACTGTTCGTTTCATATCATTGTCTGTTAGGTATGCCTTTCATCCACCCTCCCTTGAAAAGCCGCAGCAGGAATATGCCGCCACGGAACGTCAGCTCGATGGCCATGGCCGTCCATACGCCGCGCAAGCCATAGTGGGGAGCCAGCACGGCGGCCAGGGAGAGGCGCACCGCCCACATGCTGAGCAGGTTCATGGCGGCCGGCTTGAGCGTGTCGCCCGCGCCGATGAACACTCCGTAGCACACGATGGCGGCCGCGAACATAGGCTCGGCGAACGCCTCGATGCGCAGCGCGGCCACACTCAGCTCGCGTATGGCCTCGACGGGGGTCATCACCTGCATGATGGCAGGGGCAAAGGCGAACATGAGCACGGCCATGAACGTCATTACCACCATGCCCATGCCTACCGACAGGCGGGCGAAACTGCGCGTCAGTGCACGCTGGCCTGCCCCTGTACCCTGCCCCACGAGCGTCGTGGCTGCGTCGGCAATGCCGTAGCCGGGCATATAGCAAAGGCTCTCGACGGTTATGGCAAAGGTGTTTGCGGCTATCGAAATGTTGCCCAGCGGGGCCACGATGGCCGTGCTCACCACCTGAGCGCCGCCCATCAGTACCTGCTGAAGGCCCATGGGCGCACCTATCTTGAACGCCGTGCCAACGCAATCTGCCGTAGGGCGGAACGAGCCGGGCCTGCCCTTGAGCGACAGGCTGGGCGAGCGGAACAGCAGCGACCAGGCCATCAGCAAGGCCGACACGACGATGGCACAGAGCGTCCCGAGCGCGGCCCCGGCCACACCGAGGCCGGCCACGAAGATGAAAAGGTAGTTGAACACCACGTCGAGCAGGCACATGAGAATGTTGAGCAGGCTCGGCACCTTCATGTTGCCGCTGCACTTGAGCATGCTTCCCGACAGGTTCTGGAGCTGATAGAAAGGCAACGCCAGTGAGAAGATGAGGAAATACATCGACGAGTCGTGGGCTATGTCGTTGCCGCCCCCGAGCCAATAGGGCAGCCGAGCGTGGATAACGATGCCCAAAAGCATGAGCATGAGGCTGAAAGCAAGCGCGCACACAAGGCCCTGCCGCAATATGCGACGCGCCCGGACGAAGTCGTTGGCACCGATGGCATGGGCAACCTGCACAGAGAATCCCATGGAAGCGGCACTGAGCAAACCGCTGAACAGCCACGTGGACGACTCTACAAGCCCTATCGAGGCCGACTGGCGGGCTCCCAGGCTGCCCACCATCGAGGCGTCGATGAAGAACATCACGGTGGCCGACATCTGCGACAGGATTGACGGGACGCTCAGCTGCGCTATCAAGCGCAGCTTCTCAGCCCGGGTCATGGCGCGCCCCTGGCGGATGTACGACAGCAGTTCGTCGCTCTTGTTGTTTACTGACATTGGTTTGCTTGTTGCCTCTTTTCTTTGTTGCATGCAGCACTGACATGGCGGCGCAGGCCCTGCTGGCCGTCAGCCGGCCATACACTGCCCTGCAGCGCCATGTTTTACAGTGCGCAAAGTTAATCATTTTATCCGTCACGGGCAATGATTGCACGCACAAAAGCTGCCCGGGGATGGCTTTTTCCGCGCGTTGAACCGCCCCCAGGGCAAACGGGCGTCAGGCCCCGACGGCCCGCCCGGCCTCGTAAGCCTTCAGGAGTGAGGCGTGGCCGGCTATGTCGCCGCGCTCATTGACGCCGCCGGCAAACACCACCCCTGCCAGGCGCGAACGCTCAAAGCAGGATATCCAGCCCTCAAGGGCGGTCACCGCACCGGCGACGGTGGTCGCCTCGTCCTCGGCGGCGGCCGCAAGCAGATAGACATCGCGGAACTTATAGTCTGAGCCGTAGAGCGGGTTGGAACGGTCGATCATGGTCTTCATCTGGCCGCTCACGCTGTAATAATACACCGGCGTGGCCCAGACGATGACATCGGCATCGTGCATCTTCTGCCTCACCTCGTCGGCATAGTCGTGGATTACGCACCTGTGTGTCTTCTGGCAAGCCAGGCAACCGCGGCAGAAAGCCACCTCCTTGCCTGCCAGGCTAACCGTTTCTACCATGTGGCCTGCCTCAGCCGCGCCGCGCGCGAACTCATCGGCGAGCGCATCTGAATTGCCGCCCAAACGCGGACTTGTCTTGATTATCAGTACGTTGCTCATAATATTGTAATTGTTTAGCTCCAAATCGTGCTTGGCCGAGGCCGGCATTAGGCCCGCCATGGCACCGGGCTGGTGCAGGCGCCTTGATTGCCACAGTCATTGACCTTGACTTCCAAAATTCATGCAGCCGCCATTTTAGCCAGCCGCCGGCTTCTTGCAAAAGGGAAACGCAAGCGAGCCGTAACGGAAACGCCCCCTCATGTTTCACATCCGCAACCAATTTCCTGCAAAGTTAGCAAAATTCTGCCATCTGCAAGGTATAGTCATTACAGAAGTGCCAACCATTTTTACGGATAATAAAATAACAGATCGCCTGCAAAGCCAACCAAGCCGTCATTTGGCGACATAGGTAACAAATAGCGACAAAAACCCGCCTGCCATGCAACATGGATGGTTTTGCAAAGCCGAACGGGTCGTTTCAAAACGCCAAACGGCCTGTTTTAGCTTGCGAAACAGGCTGTTTTGGAAATTAAAACATACCGTTCGCCAATCTGTTGGCTCTCAAAGGATTACGGAAAGCGGGCCGAAACGGCAAAAAACTTTACTTTCACGGCAAGGAAATAGCAGTCTGCCAGGGCATGGATTTGACACCAAACACCCTTGCGACCAGCAATAATCCACAATAAAACAAATACCATTCGCGCAGCCACAGGCTAAAGACGGCCGCAGCGCCAGGCACAGCCTGCTGCACAATACAACAAAAGCGCGCCCGTCGCCGCTTGCCAATTGAAGCGGCGGCGGGCGCAGACAGACCGCCCATGTGCCTGCTCAGAGCAGGGTGAGCGTATAGAGATATACCACGGCTGCCGGCAAGGCGAGCAGCGAAGAGTCAAAACGGTCGAGCATACCACCGTGGCCAGGCAGTATCTTGCCACTGTCCTTTATGCCCAGCGTGCGCTTGAAGAGGCTCTCAACAAGGTCACCCCACGTGCCGAACACGGTGACGACAAGCCCCAGGCCTACCCACTCAACCGCGCTGAGCTGCAGGTCGTTGACGCCGTAAAGCTCAGTGAGATGCCATACCAGCACCGCAGCCGCTGCCACAAACACAGCCCCGCCCACCGAGCCTTCCCAGCTCTTGCCGGGGCTGATGCGCGGAAACAGCTTGTGGCGGCCAATGAGCGAACCGCAGCAATAGGCCCCGCTATCGTTTATCCAGAGGAACACGAACACGCTCAACGGCATGAGGTAGGTGTAAACCGTACCCTCGGGGGTAGCCCTGAAGGCCAGCACGCCGAGCATCGAGAACGGCAGCGCGATGTAGAGCTGGCTCATCATGGTATGCGCCCAGGTACTGATGGGGTCGGGATTCTTGGCATAAAGCTCGGCCACGAGCAGGTAAATGATGGTTATAAGGTAGGGGATGAACACCGTAGGCGGAGTCAACGCGCTGCAGAAACCGACCACGGCAAGGAAGAAATACACACCTGCCACGGTGCAGATCATGCGGTTCGTGTCTACACCCTCGCGCTGGTTGACCAGCCCGGTGAACTCCCACACGGTCAGACCGGTGACGAGCGCAAAGAGAAGCGTCATGGCCGTGGGGCTGAGAAAGCTCACCACGATGGCTGCCACGAACAGCGTCCCGGTGATGGTTCGTACTATGAAATTGCTCATTCGTTGTTGGTTGTTTTGTCATTTTTTGCCTCGGAGCCTGCATCGGCGGGCAAGGCAGGCTGCCCGTCGCCGGCTTCGCTATCCCCGGCCGGCTCTTCCTGGGTGTCGCCCCCGAGCTGCTTGCCCTGGGCTTCAAGCTCCCTGGCCCTGTGCTCGGCCATGGCTTCGGCCTCGGCGCGCTGCTGCGCCTCAAGCAGCTCTTCCGAACGGCTGGCCCAAGGGCGCTTGCCGAATATCTTCTCTACGTCCTCGGCAAAGATGACCTCGCGCTCTACGAGCAGCCTGGCCAGCCTTGCGTGGCCTTCCTTGTGCTCGGTGAGCAGCTGTTTTGCCCGTTCGTACTGTCCGTTAATCATCGCAAGGACTTCGTCGTCCATGATTTTCGCGGTGGTTTCCGAGTAAGGCCGCTGGAAGCTGTACTCAGTGTTGTTGTAGTAGCAGACGTTGGGCAGCCTGTCGCTCATGCCTGCATAGGCAATCATTCCGTAGGCACTCTTGGTCACCCGCTCCAGGTCATTCATCGCTCCCGTGGAGATGTGGCCTATGAAAAGCTCCTCGGCGGCGCGCCCCCCGAGCGTTGCGCACATCTCGTCGAGCATCTCTTCCTTGGTGGTGATGGCCCTTTCTTCGGGCAAGTACCAAGCTGCGCCGAGCGCACGGCCACGCGGCACGATGCTCACCTTGACCAGAGGGTTGGCATGTTCGGTAAACCATGAGACGGTAGCGTGGCCGGCCTCATGTATGGCAATGGCCTCCTTCTCCTTGTCGGTCATGATTTTCGTCTTCTTCTCCAGGCCTCCTATGATGCGGTCCACGGCGTCGAGGAAGTCTTGCTTGCCCACGGCCTTGCTGTTGTGGCGCGCTGCAATGAGGGCAGCCTCGTTGCAGACGTTGGCGATGTCGGCACCCGAGAAGCCCGGTGTCTGGCGTGCAAGGAAGTCGATGTCCACCGTATCGTCGGTCTTTACGGGGCGCAGGTGAACCTTGAACACGGCCTTGCGCTCGTTGAGGTCGGGCAGGTCGACGTGTATCTGGCGGTCGAAGCGGCCCGCACGGAGCAGTGCCGAGTCGAGCATGTCAGCACGGTTGGTGGCGGCGAGGATGATGACGCCGCTGTTGGTGCCGAATCCGTCCATCTCGGTGAGCAGGGCGTTGAGCGTGTTCTCGCGCTCGTCGTTGCCTCCCATGGCCGGGTTCTTGCTGCGGGCGCGGCCCACCGCGTCTATCTCGTCGATGAAAATGATGCACGGCGACTTCTCCTTTGCCTGGCGGAACAGGTCGCGCACGCGGCTGGCTCCCACGCCGACGAACATCTCAACGAAGTCGGAGCCGCTCATGGAGAAGAAAGGTACGCCGGCCTCTCCGGCCACAGCCTTGGCCAGGAGCGTCTTTCCTGTGCCTGGAGGGCCTACGAGCAGCGCGCCCTTTGGTATCTTTCCGCCCAGTTCGGTGTACTTCTTGGGGTTCTTGAGGAAGTCCACGATCTCCTGCACTTCCTGCTTTGCACCGGCCTGACCGGCCACGTCCTTGAACGTAACGTTTATCTCGCCGCCCTTCTCATACATCTTTGCCTTGCTCTTGCCTACGTTGAAGACGCCTCCTGCGCCCGCACCGCCAGAGCCTCCGCCCATGCGCCGCATGAAGTAAATCCATATCCCGATGAAGAATATGAACGGGAGCAGCTGTATGAAGATGGTGAACAGCTCGTTGTCAGTCTTGTTTTCGTAACTGTAATCGCCGCTGAACTTCTTCAGCTTGCGCGCTTCTTCGATGAACTCCTCTACCTGGTCGACCGACCCGAACTCCACCGAGACCGCCGGATCGGTGCCGGTCTGCTGCACGCCTTTGCCGAAAACGTCGCGTATGTGCTCTGCCTTCACGTACATGAGCAGGGTGTTCTTCTCCTTGTTTACGACGATGCGCGAGGCATAGCCCTTCATCACCATCGCCTTGAACTGCGAGTATGAGGTCTCTGTCTGCACGCTCGACTTCTGCCCTCCGCCCGAAAACCACATCAGGAGCAGGGCAACGATGACCATGCCGTATATCCAGTTCATGTTGAACTTGGGCATGTTCATCTTTGGGTTATTCTGCTTGTTGTCCATCATTCGTCTCAGTCAATGTCTGGCACCGTGGTGATCACTGCATCTTCCCACAGGTTCTCAAGGTTGTAATACTTGCGCACGTCGGGCAGGAAGATGTGTACGAGCACGTCGCTGTAGTCCATCGCCACCCATTGAGCGTTGTTCAGGCCCACCACCTTGACGGGTTTCTCGCCTGCCTCGATGCGCACCACGTCGCCCACCGACTCGGTTATGGCCTCCACCTGCGCCGGTGAAGAGCCTTCGCAAATCACGAAGTAGCGGCAGATGGCACCCTCTATGGGGCTGAGGTCGGCTATCACTATGTCTTTTCCTTTTTTCTCTTGTATTCCCTTGGTGATTGTCTGGACTAATTGCTTTGTCTGTTCCATTAATATAAATAAAAGTGATTATGATACCTTGCCATGCAAACATGATGCCAAACGTATGGCCATGACATTGGCGCTCCGCACCGGCGGATTGGGCCAACCGCCCTCCGCCCGCCATGCCTGCGGCTGCGCACAAGCATTTGCAAAGTTAATGCAAATACGCAAAAGGGCAAAATAAATTGGGAAATATTAAGCATTTGCAGACTCTGCGCGCCGCGCGGCAGACATAGTGGCAGCCCTTAGACTACGGCATCGGTGCCGACAAACAAAAAAGGCTTCCTAAGGAAGCCTCTTTGTTGGGATACTCGGACTCGAACCAAGAATGACAGGACCAGAATCTGTAGTGTTACCATTACACCATATCCCAATGTCGCACCAGCTTTATCATCTGATTGCGAGTGCAAAGGTAGCGCATTTTTCTGAAACTGCAAAACTTTTGGGGCTTTTTTTTCAATAAAATGCGTTTTTTCATGATTTCCGGCGCATCTCGGGAAACATTGTGCGGATTGTAGGCCCGGATATTGGCGCATGGCCTGCAAGCAGTGGCAATGCCATTGCCTTTGCCTGACTGCGAACCGGCCTTGACGCAACAAAATGTTTACAAAGCGTGGGAGGAGCGGCGGCTCTGGCCGACCGCCATTCCGAAACGGGCCGCCCTGAGGATTGAAACGTGCCGCATTGCCATGCAAGGGAGCCCGTTTCGGAACGCAAAACGGCCGCCGTCGCAACGCGCTGGACGCCAGGCATTTGCGCCACGATGGCGAAATGGCGGCAAATTCTTTACAAAACTCGCACCGCCACCCTCCCCGATGCGGCAAAAAAGCAGCCGCCGCGAAGTGCATTGCTGGCACTTCGCGGCGGCGGTTGCTGTATTTACGTGATGGATCATTCCCTGTCCTGCGCGTCGATGGCTTTTATCTTCTCGCGCAGCAAGGCCATGTCGTCCTTCAGTTTCTGCACCTTGCGGTTCATCTCGTCGACAAGGCTGGTGCCTTTCTTGCTCTTGGCGTTGAGGAAGCCGAGGTTGTTCTCATACGTCTGCACCTCGCCCTTGAGAGCCTCAAACTGCCTCACCAGGCGTGCACGCTCGCTGTCAAGGGCGCTCTCCCCTTGCTCGGCGACACTCTTAAGCTTGTTCTTGAAGCTTGAAAGGCGTCGCTGCGCCACATTGATGTTAAGCTCCTTGTAGAGTTTGTCGAGCACAGCGTGATACTCGCCGTACACCTTGTCCTTCTCCTTGTAAGGCACGTGGCCAATGGCATTGTACTCTTCGACGAGCTTCTGCACCGCCTCCTGCACATTGCCTTCAGCCTCTGCGCCGATGGCCTTGAGCTTCTCTATCACCTCGCGCTTCTTGGCCAGGTTGGCGTGCTCCTCGCTCCGCTGCCCGTTGTTGGCGGCGTTGCGCGCCTCGAAGAAGTGGTTGCAGGCCCCGAGGAACTCCTCCCACAGCTGGTCGCCTATCTTCTTGGGCGTCATGCCTATCGTCTTCCACTCTTTTTGCAGTGCTATGAGCTTGTCTGACGTTGAGCGCCACTCGGTGCTGTCCTGCAGAGCCTTCGCCTTTTCAACCAGTGCGCGCTTCTTCTCGGCATTGGCCTTGAACGTCTCCTTGAGCGTCTTGAAGTACTCTGCCTTGCGTCCGAAGAAGTCGTCGCAGGCGGCGCGGAACCGCTCAAATATCTTGACGTTCATCTTCTGCGGCGCAAAACCGATGGTCTTCCACTCGGCCTGCAGCTCTATGATGGCCTTTGTATGCTTCTCCCAGTCGCTCGCGCCCTTGTTTTCCTCTGCGGATATGGCCTCCACCTTCTCGCAAAGGGCTGTCTTGCGGGCCAGGTTCTCCTCTTCCTTGGCGCGCAGCTGCTCGAAATGCTGCTGGTGGCGCTTGTTGATTACGGTCGAGGCGGCCTTGAAGCGCGCCCATATCTCCTCGCGGAGTTCCTTTGCCACGGGACCGGTCTCGCGGTATTCCTGGTGCAGTTTCTGCAATTGGTGGAACGCGCTAATCACGTCCGGGTCGTCGGCCAGCTTCTCTGCAGCCTCGCAGAGGCGCAGCTTCGTCTCCTGGTTCTTCTTGAAGTCATACTCGCGCGCCTCGCTGTTGAGTTTCAGCATGTCATAGAACTGCTCCACATAGAGCTGGTAGTTGCGCCACAGCTCGCTGGCCTTTGTGGCCGGCACGTTCTTTATCTCCTTCCATTCCTGCTGCAGGGCTTTGAATTCCTGGTACGACTTGTTGGCCTCTTCGGGCGAGGTCACCATGGCTTTTATCTTGTCTATGATGTCGAGTTTCTTCTTAAGGTTGGCTTCACGCTCCTCTTCCTGCTCCTTGAAGAGCTTTGCCCGCTTCTCCCTGATGACTCCCATCTCGGCCTTGAAAGCCTCCTCGGCCTCGTCGGGCATTATGTGGAAGCTCTCGGGGTCGCCCCCTGCGTCAATGTAACTCTTCAGGTTTGCCTCGCGCTCCGCGATTAGAAGCTTGTAGAAAACGGTTTTCAGGTAGTCAACCTCGTCCTTTGCCGGCACTTCATCGCCGTGGGCCAGCTCCTTTACGCGGCCGAGCACGTCGTTCTTGTCGGCGTAGTGCCGCTTGTATGCCGGCGCGGCTTGCCCGCCCTGCCCTGCCTGGGCGTTGTCGGCCTGTGTTGCTTCGGCCTGCCCCTCGGCTGTCGCGGCGGCGTCGGCCTGCACTTCGCCAGCCTCGGCCTGCGCCCCGGCGGGTTCAGCCTGGGGTGCATCGGCGGCTGCCGACGGCTCCTGCTGCTGCCCAGCGTTTTCCTCAACTGTGTTCACTTCTTCCTGATTGCCCATCTCGAGGGCTTTTTCTTGAGAGTCCATCATTCAAACTTTTTAGTCCGTGATTGCTTTTATGTCGCTTCCATCGTGCCTGCGCGCCTTGGGCGCACCGCCCGCCTGCCACTGTGTGGGGCGTCGCGTTGTGATGCACAATTTAGCCGCAAACTTACTGAAAAATATTGTAAACGCCTAACTTTCAATTCATTTTTTAGCCGTTTTTAGGCTAAATAAGTCTCTTGTGGCGGAAAATCCACCAGAAAACGCCCGAAATGCAGGCTGATATGACGAGTGCTATGACGAATCCGTAGCGGCTGTGCTCCATGCCGTTTACGAGGTTCATGCCGAAGAGGCTGGCTATCAGCGTCGGGAACATGAGTATGATTGACACCGATGTGAGCGTTCGCATGACGGTGTTCATGTTGTTGTTGATGATGCTTGAGTAAGTGTCCATGGTCGACTCGAGGATGTTCGAGTAGATGTTTGTGGTCTCGCGGGCCTGCGTCATCTCGATGTTCACGTCCTCTATGAGGTCGGCGTCCAGCTCGTCTATCTGCAGCTTGAACTTCAGCTTGGACAGCAGCGTCTCGTTGCCGCGTATCGACGTGATGAAGTATGTTAGCGAATCCTGCAGCCGGCTCAGCCCTATGAGCGACTCGTTGTTCACCTCGCGGTCCAGGTTGCGCTTGGCTTTCTCTATGAGTCCGTTTATCTGCTTGAGCCGCTTGAGGTACCACACGGCCGAGGAGAGGAAGAGGCGGAAGATCATGTCCACGTGGTCGGTGAAGCCCTCGCCGCGCTTCTGCTGGAAGCTTACGAAGTCTATCATCATGTTCGTCTCGTAGTAGCACACCGTTATGGTCACGTCGCGCTTGTGTATGATGCCGAGCGGCACGGTGGTATAGGGCGTGCGCGAGCGTATTTCCTTCACGTATGGTATGCGGAGGATGATGAGCATCCATCCGTCGTCGTACTCATAGCGGGCGCGCTCGTCGGTATCGCTGATGTCAGAGATAAAGTAATCGGGTATCTTGAACTGCTCTTCCAGCATCTGCTGGTCCTCTTCCGTGGGGCAAGTCACTTGTATCCAACAATTGGGCTGCCACTCATCGATGGCCTTGAGCCCTCCAACCGTGTTCCAGTAAGTCCTCATTTGCTAATCCTCCGTGATGGTTTGGGCGCGGGGATTGGCCTCTGAGAGCTTCATCCCGGCGTCTACAAGTTAAAGTTTTCCGCGTGATAGTCGTCCATGATTTTGTTTGCTGATGTTTTTTGCGGTGCAAAGGTAGTCATTTTATTTCTAAAACACGGCTTTGGGACACATTTTATTTTCATGCCGAAACGAATATTATTGCGTATGCAACATATGTTACACCCATGCCCCACGCACAGGCAGGCAAGCCTGTCACGGCCCTGCCCCATGCCATTCGGCCTGCCTTCTGCCACATCGGATGAGCGCCAGGCAACCCGCTGGCACTCAACCCGTTGCAAGCACGTGCCGTTTCGCATTGCAAAACGGCAAGTTTCGGAGGCCAGAACAGCCTGTTTCGCGACCTGGCACTGGCCGTTTGGCAAACCGCTGTCACACGCCGCGCCCACCTGCATATGCCATCCCGATGCGCCGCTTCACGCCGAAGAACAGCAGCAACGCCGCGAAATATGCAGCGGCGAGCCGTTTGGCGGCCTTGCCAATGCTCACTCTGCAAGACTGCTTCTTGCTGTCATGTCGTCCGTTTTTGCGGCTTTTAGTTGTGATACCCCATATGTTTCATGACATCCTGTGCCGCATCACGCCTCGTTCCGCGTCCCGATGCGCCTTTTCACCTCCGCCACCAGTTCGTCGGGACGGTCGCAGCTCATCACTTACTTGCGCTTCCGTGTCACTATCAGGAACGTGTCCTTATAGCCGCCCACGTAAGACATATACCTGCCGAAGTAGCTGTTGGTGAACCACCCCGTGTAGCCCAGCATGCCGCCAGAGCCGCACAGCCTCATGTCGAACGCCAAGTCGTCGCGCCGCTCTATGCTCTCTATGTCGCTGAACAAAAGCGTTTTCTTGCCGATGCCCTTCTTCAAGACCAGCCGGTCGGCGTAAACCGTAATGCGGCGCGGCCACATCAAGAGGGCGTAATAGGTAGCGCCGATAATCAGGGCTACAAAGAATCCTGCGTATAGCCACTCGTTGAGTGTCTTGTCTGCAGGCTTCGGAAAGCACAGACAGGTAAATGCCGATGTACCAATCGCAATGATGCACACTGCGCTTATGATTTTCACCTTCTTTGTCAAGCTCACTTTGTATGTCTGTTCCTTGCTGTCCATGCTGTATCGACTGTTGGTTGTGGAAAAAGAAAAAGCCGGTGCGCATCGCTTTACAGCGGGCATTGCACCGGCCTAACTTATTGTTAAAACTATTAGAAACTTGTTCGTATTGCCTATTTGGCCGGGATGTCCTCAAGCGTCTTCACGAGCAGGCGCCAGAACGGCTCCATCGTGGGTATGTAGCAGCGTTCGCCGGTGGTGTGCGGCGAGCGGAGCGTGGGTCCGAGCGACACCACGTCGAGGTGCGGATACTTGCCGAGGATGACGCTACACTCCAGTCCGGCGTGGTCAACCTGCTCCACTGCCTCCTCGCCGAACAGCTCGCGGTACTCGCGTTCGAGCAGTTTCAGTATCTCGCTGTCGGTGTTCGGGTCCCAGCCGGTGTAGCCGCCGCTCAGCGTCACCTTCATGCCCGCCATGTTGAAGCAGCTCTGCAGCGTGTTGGCCAGGTACTCCTTCATGCTCTCGCTCGACGAGCGGGCGAGGATTTTCACCTCGGCGCGACCTTCGTTTATGTCTATTATGGCGAGGTTTGACGATGTTTCTACCACCGAGGGTATGGCCGGAATCATGCGCAGCACGCCGTTGTGGCAGGCGTAGATGGCGTCGAGCAGGTTGTCCTGTATGTCCTCGGGCACCTCCTTCTTAGGCGCGGCGGTCTCTTCGGCGGTGAAGATGATGCCGCTCTCTATGCCGGCATACTCGTGCTCGAAGGTCTCCTTGTAGTCTTCGGCCAGCTCCTTGGCGGCCTCTACGTTCTCCTTTGGCAGCGTGAGCACCACCTCGCACTCAAACGGGATGGCGTTGCGCATATTGCCGCCGTGCCACGTTGCCAGCCGTGCGTCGCAGTCTGTGATGGCGTCGCGCACGTAGCGGGCCATCAGCTTGTTGGCGTTGGCGCGGCCCTCGTGTATCTCCAGGCCCGAGTGTCCGCCCTTCAGGCCTTTCAGCGTCACCTTTATGGCGGTGTCGTCGGGGTCGGTGTCGGCCTCCTTGTATTCGAGCGTGGCGGTTATGTCGAGCCCTCCGGCGCTGCCGATGACGAACTTTCCCCATGTCTCGGAGTCGAGGTTGAGCAGTATGTCGCCGTTGAGTTCGTCCTCGGGCAGGTCGTTCGCGCCGTACATGCCCGTCTCCTCGTCGGCCGTTATGAGGGCTTCCACGGGGCCGTGCTTCAGCTCCTTGTCCTCCATGACGGCCATTATGGCTGCCACGCCTATGCCGTTGTCAGAGCCGAGCGTGGTGCCGCGCGCCTTCACCCAGTCGCCGTCGATGTATGTCTCTATGGGGTCGGTCTCGAAGTTGTGGGTGCTTTCCTTCGATTTCTGCGGCACCATGTCCATGTGCGCCTGCAGAATCACGCCCTTGCGGCCCTCCATCCCGGGGCTGGCAGGCTTGCGCATGACGATGTTTCCGGCCGGGTCCTTGAAGGCTTCTACGCCGGCGCGGGCGGCGAAGTCGAGCAGGAAGTTCTGTACTTTGTCTAAGTGTCCAGACGGACGTGGCACCTGTGTAAGCGCGTAGAAGTTGCGCCAGATGCACTCGGGCTTTAGGTTCTTTATCTCACTCATAGTCTATGGTTTTATGCGGGCTGCCCCGCTGCTGCCCCCGGCCTTGCGGCTGTGGGTCTGCAGGGCGTGGCCCTCGTTGTCAGTCGGTTTCCGTTGATGGGTCAGGCCGGCCTTCATGCCGGGCTACGGCCTCCCCTCGTGCCTCTGCCGCGGCCCATGCCGTGGCCACGGCGGCCGGTGCCTGCGCGCGGCGGCTGGTGAAAGCCAGCGCGCCCCATGCCCACACGCCGAGCAGTATCACGAGCAGCGTCTGCACGGAGTGGACTATGAGCACGAAGAACAGGGCCTGCTCCTCGGCCACTCCGTAGAGCATGAGCATGGTCTTTACGGCGAAGTGCCACGGCCCCGCGCCGTTTGGCGTAGGCACCACCACGGCTATGCTGCCCACCACGAACGTGACCAGCGCGCAGGCCGCGCCCAGGCCGGCTGTGAAGCCGAAGCAGAAGAACGTCAGGTAGTAGTGCATGAAGTAGCAGGCCCATATCCCCACGGTGGACAGCAGGAACAGCGGGGCATTCCTTACGCCCCTGAGCGACATCACGCCCTGCCATATTCCGCCGAGGGTGGCTTTCACCTTATTATATATGGCGAGCTTTTTCAGCAGCACATGGGCCAGCAGCAGCACGGCCACGGCGCACGCTGCGGTGACGGCATAGCCCGCAGCAGAAAAGCGGGCGAGCAGCGAGTCGAGGCTCGTGCCCGTCTCGCTGAAGAACGTGGTGAACACTCTCATCTGGCAGAGCAGCATCACTCCCGTCACGACGAGCACCACGAGCGAGTCGATTGCGCGCTCGGCGACCACCGTGCCGAGGGCCTTGGGGAACGACACCCCGTCGTAGCGGCGCAGCACACCGCAGCGAGTGAACTCGCCGATGCGCGGCACCACGAGGCTGGCGGCGTAGGAAAGGAAGATGGAGTACACGCTCACCGACGCCCTGGGCCGCTCGCCGACAGGCTCCAGCGTCTGCCGCCAACGCCACCCGCGCAGCATCTGCGCCAATATGCCGAAGGGGAACGACAGGCCCATCCACGTCCAGTCCATGCCGTGGAGAAGCACGTCTTTCATACCCTCGAAGTCGAAGCCGCGATACATCCAGTAGAGTATCGCACCACCGAGCAACAGCGGCATCATTACCTTGATGCAAGTGTTCGCTATCCGTCTTGCTTCCATAACAGTATGCAAATTTACATTATTTCGGCCGTAACGCAAAACATTTTGATTTATTTTAAAGTGTTTCGCCGCGCAGGCCGCCACGCCTCGCATGGTGGGAAAGGCATGGGGAAAGAGCAAAAATGACACTTGTGCACGCACACAACATTGATTAATGTCAAAAACTACCATGTTCCGCCTAATTTTGCAGCCAATATCTTGCAGCATTTCAGCAATAAAGCTATACCTTTGCACCCGGAAACAAACATCAGGATAACAAACAAAAGTAATTGAAAAGACTATGGAAATGATTGGATTTGTAGCAGTTTGCGTGGCAGTGACCGCACTTGGGGCTGCCCTGTTGTATGCATCGTTGGAACGCCTCATGGCAAACTTTTAACCAAGGAGGGATTATCATGGGTATGTTCATAATGATGGCGGGCTACGTGGCAGTGTTCCTGGCCGTTGAGGCAGTTGGCATAGCCATCGGCATAAAGACCGCAAGCCGACGCTAAGCAGCAATAAACGTCCTGCCCCGTGGCAGGCTCAACATTTGTTCCGGGTCGCGGCAGGCACCAGTCCTGCGCGGCCCGGATTCTTTTTCAAAGCCCGGCCGGCACTTGTTTTTGTAATATTATTTCGCAACGCTGGCCATGCGATGCAACAGGCTGGCTCACAGGGCGTTGAGGGGTATGGTGCCCCGTGCCGGGAAACGGGCCGTTCCATCGCTCATTTCGGGCCGTTCTGCAAGGCAAAAGAGGCCGTTCTGCAAGGCAAAACGGCTGCGGCAGCATTCTAAGTAAACTTTTCAGAAAACGCGGTTGGCTCAAAGCTATCCAGCGTCGGCGCGCTGGCGGTCGGGCCAGTTTACGAGGTAGAGCCTCTCGGTGGCGCGGGTGAAGGCCGTGTAGAGCCAGTGCAGGTATGCCGGCGTGAGCATATCGTCGGTCATGTAGCCCTGGTCTACGTACACGTGCGCCCACTGCCCGCCCTGCGCCTTGTGGCAGGTAACGGCGTAGGCGTGCTTCACCTGCAGCGCGTTGAAGTACCGGTCTTGCTTCAGCCGCTTTATCCTGTCGGCCTTGAGCGGCAGGTCGGCGTAGTCTTCCATCACGGCGTTGAACAGCTGCTCGCCCTGCTCGCGGGTCAGCGCGGGGGCTTCGGAGGCGAGAGTGTCGAGCAATACGGTGGCCGTAAGCTCGTAGTCATCGTAGTCGGGCAGCGTCATCGTCACGTCGGCAAAGCGGAAGCCATACAGGCTGCGGCTGCCGCGCACGCGCCTCACCACCGCCCTGTCGCCGTTGGCCAGGAACGAGGGCAGCACCGACTGGGCCTCGGCATCGCCGTCCAGGCCTGCCGCAGCCCCATCCCCTGCCTTGGGCGCACCGTCGGCATGGCGCCGCTCACGCTCCATCCAGTAGTAGTTGTTGCGCACCACCATTATCATGTCGCCCGCGCACAGCTCGTCCTCGCGGTCGAGCACCTGCGCGCGTATGCCCCGGTTGTATACCACGGCCCGCTTGTTGCTGCGGGTTATGACAATGGTCTCGTCAAGCCCGGCGTGGCTGTAGCTCCCCGCGAGCGTGTCGACAAGTTCCCCGCCGCCCACAGCGCAGATATCGGCAAAGCCGCTGAAGCGCACCTTAGGCAGCGCCACGGGGCCGACGCCCGTAATCATGCGGCGCACGGTGGTGGCGTTGAAGAGTATGCCCGAGCCTTCACCCTGGCGGAGCACGGCGTCGAGCTCGGCCTCGTAGACGCGCAGCCCGTAGCCCTCCATCACGGCAGCCTGCAGGGCCGGGCTCTCGGCCTCGCCCACCGGGGGCAGCTGGGCGCGGTCGCCGATGAGCAGCAGGCGGCAGTTGCGCCCGCCGTATACGTACTGCACGAGGTCGTCGAGCAGGCAGCCGCTGCCGAAGGCGGCCTCGCCCGCCGCCCCGTTGGCTATCATCGACGCCTCGTCGACGATGAAGAGCGTGTCTGCGTGCAGGTTGTCGGCAAGGCTGAAGCCCCCCATGTCGGCGCGGAGCGACTTCTGCCGGTATATGCGGCGGTGGATGGTGAAGGCCGGGCGGCCGGCTCCCAGGGCGAACACCTTGGCCGCCCGCCCCGTGGGAGCGAGCAGCACCATGCGCCAGCGCAGCTCGGAAAGGGCCTTGACGATGGCCGCCGCAAGGGTGGTCTTGCCCGTGCCGGCCGACCCGCGCATCACCATGGCCACGCGGTCTGAGCGGTCGGCCATGAACGAACTGAACGCCCCGATGGCCCGCAGCTGGTCGGCCGAGGGGCTGAAGCCCAGGTGGCGCATTATGATGGAACTGAGTGCATCTGTCAACATGGCATACATGGATTGGCGAAACAAAGGTAGCGAAAATGCGCGAAATAAAGATTAAAACATCAAAAAAATAAACAACTACGCGCCGGGCGGCTTTGCCCGCCGGGAAGAAATGGCTATCTTTGTATATAACAACAAAACAGCAACAACTTAAAACCATGCCTATGAGATACCTGATTACAATGCTTTGCGCCGCCTGGTGCGCCTGCGCCGCAGCCCAAAGGGAAGGCGTGGTGGTCGACATGGAGACCGGTGTGCCGCTCGGCGGCGTGGTAGTGACCATCGACACGGCCCTGGTGAGCCAGCGGCTCACCAACTACAAGGGTGAGTTTGCCATCCCCGACGACGCCGACAGCATAACGCTCGCGCTCACGGGCTACGAGCCGCGCGGCCTCAACCGCTCGGAACTGACCGACACCATCGAGCTGATGCGCACCTACAACGCGCTCAACGAGGTGATAATCTACGGCAAGCTGCCACAGGTGGGAATAGACTTCGCCAAGATGCTCGAGTCACTGCGCGAGGAGCAACGGTTCACGCCGAGGTCCACTCCGCTGGCCACGTTCGATTTCTTCTCAATCTTCAGCTCAAAGAAACGCAAGCGCACAAAAGAGCGGATAGAGGCCATCATGGACTACTGAGAAACATAAAAAAAACTCAAACATGGCACAAGGAAACAAGATTACCAACACGGTGCTCGCCATTGTGGCACTGTTGTTGCTGTGGATTTGCGTGAGGAGCATCTTCACGCCAGCCCCGGCCGACGGCAAAAAAGCCGCCACGGAGGCTGCGGCAACCCAACATAGTAATATAACAAACCAATAAGAACATAAAAAATGAAAGTAAAGAAACATTTGGGATGGATTATCGCAGGGGCAGTAGTGCTGATCCTGCTGCTCTGGAGTGTGTCGGGATACAACGGCCTCGTGTCGATGGACGAGCAGGTGGCCGGGAAATGGGCCAACGTAGAGACGCAATACCAACGACGGGCCGACCTCATACCCAACCTGGTAAACACAGTCAAGGGCTACGCCACGCACGAAAAGACCACGCTCGAAAACGTGGTGAAGGCACGGAGCGAGGCCACGCAGGTCAAGGTAAACCCTGAAGACCTCACCCCAGAGCGCCTTGCCGAGTTCCAGAAAGCACAGGGCAACGTCTCCGCCGCGCTCGGCCGGCTGCTCATGGTAGCCGAAAACTACCCACAGCTCAAGGCCAACCAGAACTTCCTCGAGCTGCAGTCGCAACTCGAAGGCACCGAAAACCGCATCACCGTAGCGCGCAAAGACTTCAACGACGCAGCCAAGGCATACAACGTAACCATACGCCGCTTCCCGAAAAACATACTCGCCGCCATCTTCGGATTCGACAAAAAGTCGTACTTCGAGGCTGAAAGCGGTGCCGAAAAAGCTCCCGAAGTGCAATTCTGACGATAGGAAATGAGACGCATCGCACTGTCATTGATATCAGCATTCGCAGCACTGCTGAGCCTCGCGGCGCAAGAACCGCCCCGCGCTTTCACCATAAAGAGCGTGCCTAACGTACACGTGCAGGACGCAAGGCGGTACGTCTCAGACCCTGCAGGGCTTATCCCGGCTGCCGCCCGCGACACCATCGACGCGCTCTTCGGCCGGCTTGAGGCCACGACGGGCATCGAGGCAGCCGTGGTAGCGCTGCCGTCGATAGGCGACGCCACGCCCTTCGGCTTCGCGCAGGGTCTGTTCCGCCACTGGGGCATAGGCAAGAAGGGGCGCGACAACGGCCTGCTCGTGCTCTACGTGGCCGACCAGCGAAGCATAAGGATCCACGTAGGCTACGGCCTGGAGGGCTTCCTCACTGACGCGAAGTGCAAGCGCATACAGTCGCAACAGATGGTGCCGGCGTTCCGCAAGGGCGACACCGGAGGCGCGCTCGTGGCCGGGAGCAAGGCCATCTGCGCCGTGCTCGACGGCGCAATGGAACCGGAGAAGGCGCAGGACGACAGCGGCGGGGCGGCAGCCTGGGTGCTGTTCGTCATCATTTTGCTCCTCGCGCTGTCCATGGCCGGGGCGTTCGGCCATCGCAAGAAGCGCTGCCCAAGCTGCGGCAAGCGCGCTATGGCCATCATGTCGAGCGACCGTTACCGTGCGCCCAACGGCCACACGATGCGCAAAGACGTCTACGTATGCTCGAAATGCGGCCGCGTCACCGTACAGACAACCGACGAAGGCGACGATGACGACCGCCACTCCAGAATCAGCTCTTTCCTCGGCGGCTTCATCCTCGGCTCGCTGCTGAGCGGAGGCAGGGGCGGCTCGGACAGCGGAGGAGGCTACAGCGGAGGCAGTTTCGGCGGAGGAGACTCCGGCGGAGGCGGCGCAGAGTCGAACTGGTGACCGCACTGCTGCGGCGGGCCATGCAGAAACCGAGGAGGCGGGGCTTTCCCTGCCTCCTCTTGCGTTGTGGGCGGCCATGGCCCAAAAACAGCTTTGTTCGTTTCTTCCTCTCGTTTTTTTGTGCTACCTTTGCAGGCAAGAAGAGCAAGACTGACAATGGAAACAGCCCAGAACACCAACATCAGGAACGCAGGGCGGCGGCTCACGATACGCGCAAGCCGCCACTCACTGTCGTTTTCGGCCCTCGACGTGACGCAAGAGGGCAACAGCGTGACGTTCGAGCCATACACCGTGAGGAGCGGGATATCCATGGCCGCCAACCTGCGCGAGGCGTTCAAGACCGCCGCGCTACCCTCGATGGACTTCAAGAGGGCCTTGCTCATGGTGGACTCGCCGGTGCTGATGATGCCGGTAGACCTCTTCCGGGAACAGGATGCCGAGGTGCTCTACCGCCATTCGTTCCCGAAGCTGGCTGCCGAGCGGGTGGAATTCAACGTGCTGCCGGAGCTTAACGCCGTGGCGCTCTTCGCGGTCAACAAGGACTTGAGGCTCGTTGTCGACGACCACTTTGCCGACGTTAAGGTGAACTGCGCCATGACCCCGGTGTGGAAATACCTCCACCAGCGCAGCTTCATCGGCACGAGAGGCAAGCTCTACGGCTATTTCCACGACAAGAAGCTGGAGATATTCAGCTTTGTGCAGAACCGGTTCAAATACTGCAACGCCTTCGATGTGAGCCTGGCCCACGACGCCCTGTACTTCCTTCTCTACGTGTGGAAGCAGCTGGCGCTTAAGCCCGAGCACGACGAAATGCACATTGTGGGCGACATTCCGGAGCCTGAATGGATTCTGGCTGAGCTGAGGAAATACCTACAACGGGCGTACATCATCAACCCAACGGGCGACTTCAACCGCGCGCAGGCATCGCTCGTGAAGGGATTGCCATACGACTTGATGGCTTATTACGTAAAAGGGAGGTGACAAGATGAGGATAATAACAGGACTGTACAAGGGCCGCCGCTTCGACATTCCGCGCACGTTCAAGGCCAGGCCAACCACCGACTTCGCCAAGGAGAACCTGTTCAACGTGCTGGGCGGCATCATTGACTTGGAGGGCAAGCAGGCCCTCGACCTCTTCTCAGGCACGGGCAGCATTACGCTCGAACTGCTGTCGAGGGGCTGCGCCCGCGTAGTGAGCGTAGAACAAGACCGCGACCACCACGCGTTCATCAAGCAGTGCGTCGGCAAGATTGGTGCAACCAACTGCCTGCCGCTGCGTGCCGACGTGTTCAGGTTCATCAAATCGTGCCGCCAGCAGTTCGACTTCATCTTCGCCGACCCGCCTTATTCGCTCGAAAGGCTGGCAGAGATACCCGAGCTTGTGCTCTCTTCGGGCCTGCTGGCAGATGGCGGCGTGTTCGTGTTCGAGCACGGGGCGAAGAACGATTTCAGCCATGCGGAACGTTTCCTGGAGCGCCGCGCCTACGGAAGCGTGAACTTCTCGATATTCAAGTAGGCTGAGGCGGGAAACAAAGGATTAAGGAATAAGAATCAAGCCCTAACCGGTCGCCAGACCATTTATGGCCGATTCGGGTTAAAAAACAGCTTTGCGCATATGGCAGGAAAGGGTCATGAGACCGTTTCCTGCCTTTTTCCGTACCTGCATACGGCCTGAGCCATACCGCCATGCCGCCATTTCACTGCCCTCAAGTCAGCACTTTCCTGCCTCCATGCTACCGCCTCCTTGCTCCTTGCCACTCACATCACCGGCGAGAGCAGGCGAGTAAGGCTCTCCCAAAGGCGCACGAAGAAGCGTGGCGGGTTGCGCCGCGCCACGTCGCTGAACAGCACCGAGCGTTCCTGGTCGGCCATGAACACTTGCTTGAAGCGCATGGCCGTCTCTTCGCCGTAGAAGAACGCGTTGGCCTCGAAGTCGTTCTCGAAGCTGCGGAAGTCTACGTTGGTGGAGCCGCATGTGGCGAGCGAGTCGTCGCACACGAGCATCTTGCTGTGCAGGAAGCCTGCCGTGTAGAGGTATATCTTCACCCCTGCGCCCACCATGTCGCGCAGGTAGGAACGCCCGGCCCACTCTACGAAGCGCGAGTCGCTGCGCGCCGGCACTATGATGCGTATGTCGATGCCGCCCAGCGCGGCCGTCTTCAGGGCGAAGAGCACAGGCTCCGTGGGCAGGAAGTAGGGCGTCTCGATGTATATGTAGCGGCGCGCGCCGAGGATTATGCGCACGTATCCCTGCATGATCTCGGGGTAAGGGGATATGGGGCTGGCCGTCACTATCTGCGCTATGCAGGCCGACTGCACGCTGCCGTCGGGCTGCGGGTAGTACTTGCGGCTGGAGATGAGCGTGCGGTCCACGAAGTACCAGTCTACGAGAAACGCCCGCTGCAAGCCGTAGACAGCCCCTCCGGTGATGCGCACCATGGTGTCGCGCCAGGGCTGGCTGCCTGTTCCCTTGGCATAGCGCAGCGCTATGTTCATGCCGCCTATGAACCCCTCGCGCCCGTCGATGACGATAACCTTGCGGTGGTTGCGGTAGTTGGCCTTGCTGGTGAAGGTAGGGAACCTCACGGGCAGGAACGGCCTTACGTCCACACCGCCCTCGCGCATACGCTCAAAGAAGCGGTGGCCGACGTTCCAGCAGCCCACGTCGTCGTATATCACCCTCACCTCCACGCCCCGGCGGGCACTGTCCACGAGCGCGTCGGCCACGAGGCGGCCCAGCGCGTCGTCCGCAAAGATGTATACGTCAATGTGTATGTGGTGGCGGGCCCGGCCTATGGCGGCGAGCAGCTCGAGGAAGAAGGCGTGGCCGTCGGTGATGATGCCGACCCCGGTGTTGTTGAAAGGCAGGGCCATGTTCTGGTTCACGAAGAGGTCTATCGTGGGACGGTAGCGCTCGGGCAGGCGCAGGTCGCGCTGCTCGGCGAACTCGAGCATCGACCGCTTTGTGAGCTGGTCCATGCTGCGCTGGCTCACCATGCGCTCCTTGCGGGTGTTTATGCCGAAGAACACGTAGAGCACTATGCCCACCACCGGCACGAAGAAGATGACCAGCGCCCAGGCCATGGTCTTGGCAGGCTGGCGGTTGTCCATGAGCACATGGACGATGGCCACAGCCGCTAAAATCTCGTTGATGATGACACCGGTAAGGTACAGTCCGTGCATAGGCAGCCCATAATTAGTCAGCAACGTGCCTGCGGGGCAGGCGTAGCACCTGCAAATATCCGCAAAAAAATCGACACGGGCAAACATTCTGGGCGGAATTTGCACGCCGCCGCCCACTAACGCCGCCACAGGGCCGCCGCCATGCCCGGCCAACGGGAAGGTAATGAATGTTTACACCGGCCCGGCCGGCTGACGCCACGGGCCGCGCTGCAGGGCAAGACGGCCTTTCCCGCACAGCAAAACAGGCCATCTGGCACGGCGGGACAGGCCATTTGGCAGCGCAAAACGGCCACAGGCGCAAGTTGCTGGCTGCCAGAGGGTTGCGCAAGAGTGCAGGCACAGCTGTTTTATTTTTACAAAAATGAAGTCCGCAGCGGCCTTGGCACGGCCGCTGCGGACTTCATTTTCAATGCATGGGAATAGGCAGGCACTACACGCCGCGCCCCGGCCTCACTTGAAGCCCGCGAGCTTGTGCGTCTGCAACGACAGCCGCCACTGCTGGTGGGCCAGTATGTAGTCGATGCAGGCCTCGGTTATGCGGCGGTTGCGCTCCGAGGCAGGGCCTCCACCCACGTCACACGGCTGCAGGTAGTAGTAATCGGCCTCAATGCCGAAGTCGGTCACGGGCGAACAGCCGTCGAAGATGCACTTCAGCTCGTTGCAGCGGCTCACCACCGGGCGGGCGGCCACACCCACAAACGGCGACTTGGGCGACACCGTAAGCCAGTCGATGCCGGCAGGCACAGGGCGCGTGCCGTTGGTCTCCATGGCCACCTCGCAGCCTGCGGCGTGCAGCGCGGCCGTCAGCGCGGCGTCGGCTTGTAGCGCAGGCTCGCCGCCGGTGAGCACCACGAGGCGCGGGGCATATGCCGTCACGGCCTCAACAATGTCGCTGCCGCCCATGTCGCGCCCGGCGGCAAAGTCGGTGTCGCAGAACGGGCAGCGCAGGTTGCAGCCCGAGAAGCGCACGAACACAGCGGCGCGGCCCACGTTGTGGCCCTCGCCCTGCAGCGTCTGGAATATCTCGTTTATACGGTACATATCATAGGGAAACGGGAGACTATTTCTTGGGAGGCGGGAGACAGTAGCCGGGCGACTGACGAATGCAGGCCTGGCCGACTGGCGAATGCTTTTTCCGGAGTACTGAAATTAGAATCAATTTGGAGCACCAAGCAACAGTTTTGATTCTTTACAGCAGCACTCATTCCATGCCTAATGTTCACTTTGCCCATGGCTTGCGGTGTCTTTCAGGCTGTATTTTGTTGTCGCTTTCATCATTTAGCCCGCTAAACTCTGTCAAACCACAACAAAAACATCACGGCCCCCCACGGCAATCCATTGGACAAAAAAATCAAAACAGTTTCAAACATCCCCCTCCACACATTCTTTTAATTTTTAATTCTTAACCTTTAGCTTACAAAACGGCTTCGCCGTCCTTGACATACATCGCCGTGTTGCCCTCGCTTTCGCGCACTATGGCCTTGTAGCAGGTGGGAATCTGCTCCACACACCAGCGCGCGATGTTCTCCGCCGTCGGGTTGAAAGGCAGCAGCTCGTTCAGGTTGCCATGGTCAAGGTAGCCGTGTATGCGCTCCTTGATGTCAGAAAAGTCGCACACCATGCCGTTGGCGTTAAGCTCGCGGGCGCGGCAGCAGATGGTGACCTGCCAGTTGTGGCCGTGCAGCCGCGAGCACTTGCTCGGGTAATCGAGCTTCAGCGAGTGGCTCGCCGATATCTCAAGTTTCTTCTCTACGTAATACATTGCTTTTCGTTTTTGTGTCGGTATGCCCTGCCAGCGGCCTTGCCAGCCGGCGGCGGCCTTGCGTCAGGTCATGATGTCGCTGCCTATGCGCCTCGCCAGCATGTCGCGCAGCTGCTGCGCGTCCTTGTACTGCTCCATCAGCTGCATTATCCTGTCCATGTCAGAGCCAGCCGTGCGCATCTGGGCCTGTATGTCAGCAAGGTGCTTCTTCACGATGTTCATCCGCAGGTCGAGCACAAGGTGGGTCACGCGCTGCCTCAGTGCATCGGCCGAATGCTTCATCTGGAGGCTCCGGCTGAGCTGGTACGGGCTGATGGCAAGCTGCCCCGCCAGCGAGCTGATGTCGATGTCGGGATGCTGGAGGAAGTAAGCCTCGGCCTTGAAGCCCTCCTCGCCGCTGTGGCTCACGGCCTCGGCCAGTATGCGGTTGTACAGGTCGTTGGCGAAGCTGATGCCGTCCTGCGCCAGGTCATAGTCGATATATTGCGCCACGGAGAGGCTTACGGTCTGCCCGTCGTCTGTCTCAAGCCCCTCGAATATTGTCTCCTCGCCGTGGCGGAGCACCTCCTGTATGAGCATCCGCTCCACTTCAGAGGCCTGCTCGTCGGCAGTGTGCAGGCCTATTGGCGCGCCTTGCGGCCCCTGCCCCGCGCCCTCGCGCTCCCTGCGGCGCTCCTCGCGCTCGGCTTCCTTGGCCTCTTCCTCCTTCTTACCGCTTATGAAGCGGTTCATCGTGGCCACGAGCGTGCGCTCGCTCAGCCCGAGACGCACGGCGCACTCGTGCAGGTATGTGTCGCGGGTTATCTGGTCGGGGATGACGGAAACGCTCTTCACTATGCTGCTTATGGCCTCCGAGCGCTTCACCGGGTCGGTCACGCCGCGCAGCAACAGGGCGGTCTTGAACTCAATGAAGTCCGTCTGGTGCTGCTCAATGTACCCGCGGAACTCCTCGGCCGAGTGCTTGCGTGCGAAGCTGTCGGGGTCGTCGCCGTCCGGGAGCACCAGCACCTTGATGTTCATCCCCTCCGAAAGCAGCATGTCTGTGCCTCGCATGGCAGCGTGTATGCCCGCCTCGTCGCCGTCGTAAAGCAGCACTATGTTAGGCGTGAAGCGCCTGAGGAGGCGTATCTGGTGCAGGCTCAGTGCCGTGCCCGAGTTAGCCACCACGTTCTCTACGCCGCACTGGTGCATCGAAATGACGTCGGTGTAACCCTCTACCATGAACACCCGGTCTTCCTTCACGATGGCCTTCTTGGCCTGGAAGATGCCGTATAGCTCGCGATCCTTGTGGTATATCTCCGAGTCGGGGGAGTTAACGTACTTCTGTTGCACGCCTTTCGTGCGCGAATCGAGCAGGCGTCCGCCGAAGGCCACGACCTTTCCGCTTACGTTAACCCACGGGAACACAACGCGGCCGGCGTAGCGGTCGACCAGCCCGCCGTCCTCGCGCTTGTAGCAAAGGCCTGTCTTCACGAGGAATTCCTCCTTATATCCCTTGCCGATGGCGGCCGAGGAAAGGGCGTCGCGGCGCTGGAGCGCAAAGCCGAGGCGGAACTTCTGCATGATGTCGTCGCGGAAGCCACGGCTCCTGAAGTACTGCTTGCCTATGGCCTGGCCGTCGATGTCATTGTTGAGAACGTCATGGAAGTAGCCCGCCGCCCACTCGTTGACGATGAACATGCTTTCCCTTTCGCTCTCCTCGCGCTTCTCCTCGTCGCTCAGTTCGCGCTCCTTCACCTCAATGTTGTACTTCCGGGCAAGCCAGCGCAGGGCTTCAGGGTAAGTTATCTGCTCGTGCTCCATGAGGAAATGGACGGCATTGCCGCCCTTGCCGCAGGCAAAGCACTTGCAGACGCCCTTCGATGGGGAGACGTAGAACGACGGCGTCTTGTCGTCGTGGAACGGACACAAGCCAACGTAATTAACCCCGCGCTTGCGCAGGGTGACGAATTCCGACACCACATCCACAATTTCCGTGGCGTCGAGTATGCGTTCAACGGTGGCTCTGTCAATCATTTATGGATATTAACTGAAAGTCCCTCGCCGACTCTCCCCGGCGGGGAGAGGGCTTCAGCGGCGGGTTCCGTGCCGCAGGAAGCCCCCGCCACACCGGGGAGGGCGGAGGGAAGGGCGTTTATTTCAAGTACTTTGCCAGCGGGCTGTTGATGCCGCGAAGGCCCTTGGCCACGCTCTTTGCGTTGGTCTGCGCGCCGAGCAGCGATGTGTGGGTGTGGTCGTGGTTGTAGTACTTCATGGCTTTCTCCTTGCTGCCGCACTCCTTGTCGAGGAAGTCGGCGGTGATGTTGTGTACGTCGACGAACTCCACGCCGGTCTCTTCGGCCACTTCGCGGTACCACTTGCCGTATGTGTCGTTGCGCCGCTCAATCTTGCCGCCGGGCCATTCATTGCGCGGGGTGAGCGAGAGCAGTATGGGCGTGGCCCCTTTCTCGCGCACATCCTGGATGAACTTCTTAAGGTACCAGCCGAAGGTGTAGACCACTTCGTACATCCCGTTGTCCTTCATGCGGTACACATGGCTTGAGTCGGCGGTGCCGCGGATAACGCCTCGTTTCTTCTGGTCGTCGATGGGGCCTATGTCGTTGTGGCCGAACTGTATGAGAACGAAGTCTCCCGGCTGCAGCGAGTTATAGACTTGCTCCCACCGCCCCTCGTTGAGGTAAGTGCGGGTGGAGCGTCCGGCCTTGGCGCAGTTGACGCATGTGACCTTCGTTGAGTCGAAAACGGTGTATGCCTGCGAGCCCCATCCCCACATTCCGTCGGGGTCGCGGTCGGTGTTCTTCACCGTGGAGTCACCCGTTATGAACACCACGGGCTTGCCCTTCTCGCGCTTCACGGCCACCACCGGCAGCTCAACGCCCTTGAGCATGGCCTGCAGCGGGGCCAGCTTCGGGTCGGTGCTGGCGGCGATGCCCTCGGCTGCGGAGCGTGCGTTCATCTCGGCGCCGAACTTGCTGGTGTGAATCTTGTCGCGGTAGAAGTGGTAGTCGGTCTTCCACTTGCCGTACTTGTCGAGCTTAGCGCCCGAAATCTCGTTGAGGTCTACATAAGGCACGCCCATCTCGCGGCCTATCTCCTCGAGCCACTCGCCCTGCTGCTTGCGCACAATCTTGCCGTCGTCGCCATAGGCGTTGCGCGGCGTGAGCGACATGAGCACGGGGTTGGCGCCCGCCTTGCGGCAGTCCTCGATGTACTTGCGTATGTAGCCGCCGTAGGTGTAGACGGTCTCTTTCTTTCCCGTCTCCTTTATTGTCACGTTGATGGAGTCGCGGCCCGTGCCTTTAAGCACGGCGCGTGCGCGCCCGCTGTCGTAGGGGCCGTTGTCGTTGTGGCCGAGCTGTATTATTACCCAGTCGCCGGGGCGCAGCGCCTTGCGTATGTCGGGCCACAGCTGGTTGTAGAACGTGCGCGTGCTCATGCCCCCGAGGGCTTGGTTCTCCACGCTTGCCTTTTCAGGGTCGATGTAAAGCGAGGCGAAATATCCCCACCCCCACTGGCCGTTGTTGCCGTTGCCGAGCGTTCCGTTGCGCATGGTGGAGTCGCCGATGTAGAACACCACGGGCTTCCCGCCCTTGCGCGTCGCCCCCGGTGCGGGCCTCGACATGAGCGCCTTGGCTATGCTGTCGGGAGTGTTGTCCACCACTTTGTTAACGTCTTCAACCGGCTTTGGCACTTGCCCGAAAGCCATCGGCGCCGACACGCACAGTGCGGCGACGGCAGAAATCAGTTTCTTCATTTATGCGATGTTTTAAGTTTTGTTGCTCGTCAGCCAGACATTGCCCGTTCTCTTCTGCGTATTGCCGAATGCAGCTTGGCTTCTGCAAAGGCAACGCCAATGAGCGCAATGTGAGCTTGCTCACGTATTGCCGAATGCAGCTTGGCTTCTGCAAAGTTACATCAAATGGAAGAAAACACAAAACAAACCCGTTCGTTTTTTCACAATAGGCACTCCGCCACCTGCTTTTGCAGCCATCGGAAGCAGAAAGCGGGCGGATAGAAACGCGTTTGCCGCAGCGGGAAAAGACGATGGAACATGGGCGGAAAGGATGCCCCGGCCGTTCGGTTTTGCAAACGGGGTCGTTTTGGCTTGCAAAACGACTCGGTTCAGGCAATAAAACGTGCCGTTTTGCGTGGCAAAACGGCACGTTTGTATGTTGTTGATTGTCAGTTCGTTGCGCAGCGGGGGCGCGAACGGTCTGCCCGGAGCGTAGGACGCGGGCAAGGACGCGGGCCGGGCTGCCTCTTGTTCCGGCTTACAGTGCGGCCAGTTCCACCACCTTGTCGATGGCTGCGCTAAGCCCGTCGGCGTTTTTTCCGCCTGCCGTGGCATAGTGGGGCTGGCCTCCGCCACCGCCCTGTATCAGCTTGGCGGCCTCGCGCACCATCTTCCCGGCGTTCAGCCCGTGGTCCTTCACCATGTCGTCGCTGAGCATCACGCTCAGCATGGGCTTGCCCCCGGCCACCGTTCCGATGGCGCAGAGCAGGCCCTCGGTCACCTCCTGGCGTATCTTGAACACAAGGTCCTTGGCCTGTGCGGCCTCCATGGGCAGCACGGCGGTAATCACCTTGACCCCGCCGACCTCGCGGGCCTTCTCTATGAGCGTCGCCTTGGCGCGCTCCACGGCCTGCGCCTGGAAGCTCTCTATGTCTTTCTTCATGGCGTCGTGCTCCTCTATGTACTTGGCTATGACGCCCTTCAGGTCTTTGGCGTTGTTGAACAGCGAGCGTATGGCCTTCACTGTGTCCTCTATGCGGTACATCAGCTCCTCGCACTCACGGCCAGTCTTGGCCTCTATGCGGCGCACTCCGGCTGCCACGGAGCTTTCGCTTATTATCTTGAAAAGCCCTATGCGTCCAGTTGAGCTGGCGTGGATGCCGCCGCAGAACTCACAGCTGGGGCCGAAGCGCACCACGCGCACCTTGTCGCCATACTTCTCGCCGAAGAGGGCTATGGCCCCCATCTCTTTCGCTTCAGACAGCGGCAGGTCGCGGTGCTCGTCGAGCGGCAGGTCCTGGCGAATCATTTCGTTGACGATGCGCTCGGCCTGGCGCAACTCTTCGTCAGTGACCTTCTGGAAATGTGAGAAGTCGAAGCGCAGCGTGTCGGCGCTTACGTATGAGCCTTTCTGCTCCACGTGGTCGCCGAGCACCTGCTTCAGCGCGTAGTCGAGCAGGTGGGTGGCCGTGTGGTTGGCCGCGCTGGCAGCCCGCTTGTCGGTGTCCACGCAAGCCATGAAGTCGGCCTCGGGGTTCTTGGGCAGCTCTTTCACGATGTGTACGCTCTGGTTGTTCTCGCGCTTGGTGTCGATAACCTGCACCGTCTCGTCCTCGCTCACGAGCACGCCCGTGTCGCCCACCTGTCCGCCCATCTCTCCGTAGAAGGGCGTGTAGTCGAGCACCAGCTCGTAGAACGTGGCCTTCTTCTGCGTCACGCGGCGGTAGCGCAGTATGCGGCAGTCGTGCTCGGTGTAGTCATAGCCCACAAACTGCTGCTCGCCCTGGCGCAGCTCCGTCCAGTCGGAGCTTTCGGTCTGGGCGGCGTTGCGCGCGCGCTGCTTCTGCTTCTGCATCTCCTCGTCAAACTGTTTTTCGTCTACGGTGTAGCCGTTCTCGCGGCATATCAGCTCAGTGAGGTCGAGCGGGAAGCCGTAAGTGTCGAAAAGGCGGAACGCCTGCGCTCCGTCGAGCTGCGTCTGCCCGTGCGCCTTCAGCTCGTCCATGGCACCGTTGAGCAGGTTTATGCCCTTGTCGAGCGTGCGCAGGAAGGAGTCTTCCTCTTCCTTCATCACCCTCCCGATAAGCTCGCGCTGCGCTTCCAGCTCGGGGTAAGCCTTGCCCATCTCGAAGATGAACACCGGCAGGAGCTTGTACATGAAGGCTTCCTTCTGTCCGAGGAACGTGTATGCGTAGCGCACTGCGCGGCGCAGTATGCGGCGGATGACGTACCCGGCCTTGGCGTTGCCCGGCAGCTGGCCGTCGGCGATGGAGAACGCCACGGCGCGCAGGTGGTCGGCCACCACGCGCATGGCCACGTCGGTCTGCTCGTCGCGCCCGTACTCCTTGCCCGAGAGGCGCGATATCTCGCGTATTATGGGCTGGAAGATGTCTGTGTCGTAGTTGGAGTGCTTGCCCTGCAGCGCGCGGACGAGCCGCTCGAAGCCCATGCCTGTGTCTATCACGTTCATGGCCAGCTTCTCGAGCGAGCCGTCGGCCTTGCGGTTGAACTGCATGAACACGAGGTTCCAGATTTCGATGACCTGCGGGTCGTCCTTGTTCACCAGCTCGCGGCCCGGCACCTTGGCCTTCTCTTCAGGCGTGCGCGAGTCGAGGTGAATCTCGGAGCAGGGGCCGCAGGGGCCCGTGTCGCCCATCTCCCAGAAGTTGTCGTGCTTGCTGCCGTTGATGATGTGGTCGGCAGGCACGTGCTTGGCCCAGTACGATGCGGCCTCGTCGTCGCGGCCGAGGTTTTCTTCCGGCGAGCCTTCGAACACCGTCACGTAGAGGTCTTTTGGGTCGAGGCGGAGCACGTCAACGAGGTATTCCCATGCCATGTCGATGGCTCCCTCCTTGAAGTAGTCGCCGAAGCTCCAGTTGCCCAGCATCTCGAACATGGTGTGGTGGTACGTGTCGTGGCCCACCTCCTCCAGGTCGTTGTGCTTGCCGCTCACGCGCAGGCACTTCTGCGAGTCGGCGCGGCGGCGCGGCTCGGGGTCGCGCGTGCCGAGGATGATGTCTTTCCATTGGTTCATGCCGGCGTTTGTGAACATCAGCGTGGGGTCGTCCTTGATCACCATCGGAGCCGACGGCACTATGGTGTGGCCCTTCGACTCGAAGAAACGCTTGAACGAGTCGCGGATTTCGTTTGCAGTCATCATATTATTACCTTGATATTATAATTTCTTTTAAAAGTGTTGCAAAGGTACTTTCTTTTCCGTACATTTGCAAATGTTTTATTCTTAGAATGACAAAAAGCGATGATTTTATGGCACTTAACCTCGACAAGAACCTCAAGCTTTACTACTCCATAAGCGAAGTGGCCAAGATGTTCGGCCTCAACGAGAGCACCCTGCGCTACTGGGAGCAGGAGTTCCCGTACCTCAAGCCCAAGACCAAGGGGCCGAGCAAGGTGCGCCAGTACACAGAGAAGGACATCGAGCAGATACGCCTGATACACAACCTCGTGAAGGTACGCGGCTTCAAGCTGGCCGCGGCTAAGAAAATCATAAACAGCAACCGCACGGGAGCCGACAAGACTGCCGAGGTGCTTGACCGCCTCATGGCCATACGCGACGAGCTGCAGGCCATGAAGCAACAGCTCTCAGCCATCGACTGAGCCGGCGGGGCAGGGCCGGCGGCGCGCCCAAGCCGCATTTGCAGCCAAGGGATGTAAGGAAGTTTCGCATCCCGGCTATTCACTTGCAACGGCCTGGCTGCCAGCACATTGCATAATCGCCCTTTTTGCCCTGCAAAACCTGCCGCATCGCGTTCACGAACGGCCTGTCTTGGAGCACTGAACAGCCCGTTTTGCAATGTGAAACGGCCGCCAAGGGGGTGCAGGAATGCGTTTTGTAAAGAGTTTTTAATAAATTATTGCCAACGGGGTGTTGCCATCCGATGAAACAATCTGCGCCCTCGGCACCACCCAGCGGATGATGCAGGAGATTTGATGCACTGCCATGGGCTGGGCAATGACTTCGCACCATCGCCCAACTTTACGCCCTACCATCCCACATCCGCTCCCACTCTATCCCATGTCCATTTCCACGCCCCCACGTTGTGGCGGGTCTGCGACCCGACAAAAATCGACAACACAAAGAAAGAGGGGGGCACAGCCTCACACACGACGCGGACGGGGCGCATACCCGGCCGAACGTAGCGCTCACGAACGCATTAGGCAGATGTAGAATGAAGCCAAACGTGGCGCATACTAATACTTTCAAAAAAGCACAGGTGCCGACAGCGGGGCGATGCGCCACAATGGCACACGGTTTCCCCCTGTCGGCATCTGCACTTGGTTACTTGACAATTGCTTGTTCAAATCTTTCAAAATTCTGCGGAATGGTTCCTGTGAATCACTCGGCCACGAACGGCTTGGCCTTGAGCACACGGCCATCGCCCATTTCGGCCACCGCTACATAGACGCCGGGCTGCAGCATGGCGTCAACCACGGTGACACCCGCGCTCACAGCAAGCGTCCTGGCAGTTACGCCGGCCACATTGTGTTTGCCGACTACCTTGAGTTCAGCAAAAGACAACTACCTTGAGTTCGGCAAGAGACAGGAAGCCCCGGCAGTAACCTGCCACATGGAGACTTCACCACGTTGCGCCACACTCTCACTGGTCGCCACGGACGGCCCAGGCAGACGCGCTTCACGGAGGGGTCGGCAGTGAGGCGGCAGTTGTTGAACACGTAGCCGTACTTCACGTCCTTGGGGGTAGAGGCGGCGGTGACGTAAGAGTTGCGCTTGCTGTGGATGGTGCAATTCTCAAACCACGCCGTAGAGGGGCCGAAGATGAAGTCGGTGGTGCCGTCAATGTAGCAGTCCTTGAAATAGAGGCGTGTGCCTGCCGTGCCGGTATAGATGGTGTCTTGGTTGCCCAGCAGGCGGCAGTTGATGAACGTGAGGCGGTCGCCCTCGGTGTGGAGGGCGACGGCTTGTCCCTTCTGTGCGGCATTGTTTTCGATGGTGATGTTGCGGAAGGTGATGTCCGGTTGAAAGCGTCGGGGACGACGAACAGCCCGGGCTGCTTCTCGCCATCCTTCTTCTGCTTGGCGGAGCCGATGAACGGCACGAACTTGCGCCACTTCAGCCCGCCGTCTTTCTTCTTGCCCTTCAGCTCGTCTATGTCCTTGTCGCCAAGCATGACCATCTTCTCGCCTATGGCCTGGAAGAGGTCCTCGCGCTTGTCCACATTGTGGAAGGCCATGAGCTTGTCAACGGCTGCATTGGTATACTCCATGCCGCTTTTCTTGAGGAACTCTGCCAGCATCTCTTCGCCTTTCTTCTGCATCTCGCGGCTCTCGCGGCGGAGCATGGCCTGAATCTTAACCTTGGCCTTGGCCGTGGAAACAAAGTTTATCCAAGATGGCTGCACGTGCTGCGACTTGGAGGTGAGTATCTCCACCTGGTCCCCGCTCTCAAGCTTGTGGCTCAATGGCATGAGCTTGTGGTTGACCTTGGCTCCGATGCAGTGGCTGCCGAGGAAGGTGTGGATGGAGAACGCGAAGTCGAGCACGGTGCATCCGGCCGGCATGGTCTTTATCTCGCCCTTGGGGGTGAACACGAATATCTCGGACGCGAAGAGGTTGAGCTTGATGGCATCGAGGAAGTCCATGGCATCGGGCTGCGGGTCGTCGAGTATTTCCTTTATGGTGTGCAGCCAGTCGTTCAGCTCGCCGTCGTCTTCGGCTATCTCGCCGTCGTCGCCCTCCTTGTACTTCCAGTGGGCGGCGAAGCCCTGCTCGGCCACCTCGTCCATGCGGTCGGAGCGTATCTGCACCTCTATCCAGCGGCCCTGGTGGGACATGAGCGTTACGTGCAGTGCCTGGTAACCGTTGGCCTTCGGGTGGTTGAGCCAGTCGCGCAGGCGGTCGGGGTGCGACTTGTATATCCTGCTGATGGCCACATAGATGTTGAAGCACTCGTTGATCTCGTTCTCGCGCTCTTTGGGGGTGAATATTATGCGCACGGCCAGGATGTCGTAAATCTCATCGAAGCTGACGTGCTTGTTCTGCATCTTGCACCATATGGAATAAGGGCTCTTGACGCGCTCCTTGATGACATACTTTATGCCCATCTTGTCGAGCGCCTCGCGTATCGGGGCAGTGAACTCGTCGAAAAGCGTATGGCGCGATGCCTGCGTCGATGCAAGCTTGCGCTCTATCGAGGCGTATTCGTCAGGGTGCTCGTAGCGGAAGCTGAGGTCTTCAAGCTCGGTCTTTATCTTGTTGAGCCCAAGGCGGTTGGCCAACGGCGCGTAAATGTAAAGCGTCTCGCCAGCAATCTTGTATTGCTTGTTTGCCGGCTGGCTGGCGAGCGTGCGCATATTGTGGAGGCGGTCGCAAATCTTGATGAGGATGACGCGGATGTCGTCGCTCATAGCAAGCAGGAGTTTCTTGAAGTTCTCGGCCTGTGCCGAGGCACGGTCGCCGAAGATGCCCCCGCTAATCTTTGTAAGTCCATCGACGATGTTGGCCACCTTCGGCCCGAAGATGTTCTCAATGTCCTCTGTGGTATAGTCCGTGTCTTCAACGACATCATGAAGCAATGCGGCGCAGATGCTCGTGGAGCCAAGGCCCACTTCCTCGCAGGCTATCTGTGCCACGGCTATGGGGTGCATTATGTATGGTTCGCCCGAGAGGCGGCGCACCCCCTTGTGGGCTTGGCGGGCGAAGTTGAACGCCTTGGTGATGATGTCAACCTTCTTGCGGTGGCGGGAGTTGAGGTAAGTGTCCAGCAAGTGCTGGAACGCACCGTTAATCAGCTTGTCGTCGGCAGCTTCCCTGGCTTTCAGTTCTTGGTCGTTAGTCATGTCCTTCGCGGTTTAAGTAGTCACATAAAAAGCGGCATCCCCAGCCTGCGGCGCACGGCACGTGGCTGGAGATGCCCATGGTTATCTCACACGGAGACGCTTTCCGGCGCGTATCGACGTGCCTTTCAGTCCGTTGAGCCTCTTGAGCCGGCTCACCGTGGTGCCGTATCGCTTGGCAATGTGCGAAAGTGTCTGCCCGCTCCTGATGGTTATATACCGGGCACGGCTGCGACTGCGGCGCGCGGTGCTGCGCGTCTTCGACGCAGACGGCGCGGCGGCCTTGTTCACCTCGACGGTGGCGCGCCTGGAAAGCAGCACGTCGGCCTTGTAGTTATAGATGGAGTCTTCGTTATCTATGAACTTGCCGACTTCTGTCTGCGGCAGCCTGAGGCACGAAAGCTCAGTCGCCCCGGGGATGATGTCGCGGCGGTAAGCCGGGTTGAGGGCCCGCAGCTCGTCGATGCCAATGCCGCAGACGGCTGCAATCTGCTCCAGGTGCACATTGCGGCTCAGCATGAGCGTATCCGTCTTGGCAGGCAGGCGCGTGGTCATGGGGCAGATGTTGTGGTCGCAGTAATAAGTCATGATGTAGTTGGCAGCGATGAACGCCGGTACGTAACCGCGCGTTTCCTTTGGCAGATAGGGGTATATCTTCCAGTAGTCGCGCTCGCCGCCCGAGCGGCGGATGGCCTTGTTGACTTGCTCCGGGCCACAGTTGTAGGCCGCAATGACAAGGGTCCAGTCGCCAAACACCTTGTACAAATCCCTGAGATACTGCGCGGCGGCATACGAAGACTTGATTGGGTCGCGCCGTTCGTCGACGAGCGAGTTGACCTCAAGGCCATAACGCTTGCCCGTAGGAAGCATGAACTGCCACAAACCCGTGGCACCGACACGCGACACTGCCGTGGGATTGAGCGCCGACTCTATCACTGGCATATAGCGGAGCTCAAGCGGCAGGTTGTAAGCATCAAGCGCCTCTTCGAATATAGGCATATAGAAGTTCGACGCACCGAGCATATAGCTCACCGAGTGGCGCAGCCGGCCGCTGTACCTGTCGATGAATTTCTGCACGACATCGTTATGGGGCATCTCTATCACTGCAGGTATGCGGCTGAGCCTGTCGATGTAAACCACGGTGTCGAACACCGGGTTCACGTCCTTCATCTGGCAGTCCTCGGCTGCATCGAGGTATGTCTTTGCCATGTAGAGGTTCATGAGGCTGTCCAGTTCATAGCCCATGGCCTCGGGGAAGACTATCAGTTCTTCGTTCCCTTTCCCGTCGGTGACACTTATCTCGTTGTCGTCATTGCCTTGCTGGGCGTGCACAGCACAGCTGCCCCCCAAGAACAAGGCGATGGTGAAAAAAAAGGCTTTCTTGTCCATCTATATATAAAATATGTATTGCACCATTCCCATGCCTAACTGCAAGGCGCGGCAAATGGGTTCAGAATCTCAATTTGCACTGCACGCCGAATGACGATGCTTCAAGCACCTTGTTCGCCGCGCTGTTGTTTATGACCGCAGGCTCTACCCTAAGGCTCAAGTCCTTGGATATGTCGAACTCAGACAATTCGGCATCGACATAGGCGTCGATGACCGAAAGGGCATACACACCCAGCAGGCAGAAGAAGCTCAAGTCGCGCCAACGCCGGTACTTGTCCTTGCGGCTTTTGAATATCTGCTTGTAGCGTTCCTCGTTCGAACTGTCGATTACCCTCCCCAGGTGCAGGAACTTGTTGTAGCTCTGCGTGGTCGGGTCGCTATCCATGATGTCGAGGTAAGCCTGCGAATAGTCCTTGTACATCATGTTGTTCCAGTTCATTGCATAGAGGCAGCCCATGAATCCGCCGTATATTATGGGCAGCTTCCAGTACTTGCGGTTGTATATCTGGCCTCCGCCGGGAATCACCAGCGCCAGCCACAATGCCCGCTGCGGCTTTGGCCGCCATGTGGCCCAGTCGCGCTTCTTGCGGCCCTGCCCGGCCTCTTCCACGGCAATGGAGCCATCAACCAGCGCTGCCTTGTCGGAGACGAATGCCGAGTCGCCGGCAGCAAGGGCTTCTTCTATGCTCCGCGTTATGGAGTCAGTGGTGGCTTCAGCCTGACTTATCCGCAGCGCCACCGAGTCTACGCCGGCCTTGGCAGAGTCTGCCGTGCCTACGGGCTTGGCTGCGGCAGCCACTGCCGGCATGGCGGCAGAGTCAGCGGCAGCCACGCCTTGCGCCGCAGCCTCTTGTGCGCCGACGGCCAGCAACAAGCCCATGGCCATTGCGCGCACGGCAGAAGTCATGCTATTCTTTCTCAATGTCAGGCTTGGTTATCAGTTTTCAGATTGTCGAGGGCGTTCATTATGCGCTCCAAGTCCTCCTCGTTGGCAAACGGGATGGTTATCTTCCCCTTGCCTTTAGGCGAGCAGGCCATCTGCACCTTGGCATGGAAGAAGTCTGACAGGCGGCTCTTGAGCACCTCAAACTCCTCCGGCAGCGCGCTCTTGGCAGCTATCTTCTTTTTTGCCAGCTGCACATCATCGCCGTTCTTGAGCATCTGCACCATCTCCTCCACCTTGCGCACAGAGTAGCCGTTCTTCTGTATTTCCTTGAACAGCTTTATCTGTATGCTCGGGCTGTCGAGGGCGAGCAGTGCGCGGGCGTGGCCCATGTCTATCTCCTTGTTCTTCAGTGCCATCTGCACCTGGGCCGGCAGCTTGAGCAGCCGCATGTAGTTGGTCACGGCGGCGCGGCTCTTGCCTACCCTTTCTGATATGCGTTCCTGCGTCATGCCCGTGGTTTCGGCCAGGTGCTCGTATGCCAGGGCTATCTCGATGGCGTTGAGGTCCTCGCGCTGTATGTTCTCGATGAGCGCCATTTCCATGACGTTCTCGTCCTCCACTGTGCGTATGTATGCCGGGATGGCCTTGAGGCCGGCCAGCTGCGATGCTCGCCAACGGCGCTCGCCTGCGATGATTTGGTATCGGTCGTCGGCCACCTTGCGCAGCGTTATGGGCTGTATGATGCCTATCTCGCGTATGCTGGCGGCCAGTTCCTGCAGAGCTTCCTCGTCGAACTCGCGCCTGGGCTGGTTGGGGTTGGGTTCTATGTGGCTCAGCTCAATCTCGTTGAGGTTCGACGAACCTTGCGTCCTGACCTCGCCCGTGTCGATGAGGGCATCGAGGCCGCGGCCGTTGCCTATGTCGTCGAGGCCGCGGCCGAGCACGTTCCTGTCGTATTTCTTGTGTACTGCCATCTTTATTGCTGCCCTTCGTCCTTACTGTTCTTGTTTATTATCTCCTTGGCCAGCGCCAGGTGGTTCTTGCTGCCCGTCGAGTCAGCGTCATACAGAATCACGGGCAGGCCGTGGCTGGGGCTCTCGCTGAGCTTCACGTTGCGCTGGATGACGGTCTTGAACACCAGCTCCTGGAAGTGGCGCTTAACCTCGTCGTAAATCTGGTTGGCCAGCCTCAGGCGCGAGTCGTACATCGTCAGCAGGAAGCCCTCTATCTCGAGCCTCGTATTGAGCTTGTTCTTTATTATCTTGATGGTGTTGAGCAGCTTGCTGATTCCCTCCAAGGCGAAGTACTCGCACTGCACGGGTATGATGACGGAGTCGGCCGCCGTGAGCGAGTTGACCGTTATGAGGCCCAGCGAGGGGCTGCAGTCAATCAGTATGTAGTCGTAATCTGCGCGTATGGGGTCGAGCAGGTTCTTTATCACTTTCTCGCGGTTGTCAAGGTTGAGCATCTCTATCTCGGCGCCCACGAGGTCGATGTGGCTCGGTATGATGTCCAGGCCGTCAATGTCGGTCGTATATATCGCGTCGCGAACGTCGGCATGGTCGATGATGCACTCATACAGAGAGCAGTCCACCTGCTTTATGTCCACGCCGAGGCCGCTCGATGCATTGGCCTGCGGGTCGGCGTCGACCACTAAAACGTTCTTTTCAAGCGTGGCGAGCGAAGCCGCCAGGTTGATGGTAGTTGTGGTCTTGCCCACACCGCCTTTCTGGTTTGCTAAAGCGATTATCTTTCCCATTTCAGAATTTCTGTCAAACCGTAATATGTTTGAATGTTTGGTTTGCAAAGTTACATATTTTATGCGAGATAACGCAATTAATGAGGCTTTTTTCGTACTTTTGCAGTCGAATTAAGAAGATATTTATGGAAAATAAAAAGCCATTGATACTCATTTCAAACGACGACGGCTACCACGCCAAGGGCCTAAGCAGCCTCATCGGCATGGTCAGCGGCTTCGGCCGACTGCTCGTGTGCGCCCCAGAGGCGGCCCGCAGCGGTTTTTCCCGCGCTTTCTCTGCCACCGCGCCGCTGCGCCTCAAGCTCCGCCGCCAGTGGGAGGGCGTTGAGGTGTGGTCGTGCAACGGCACGCCGGTAGACTGCGTCAAGCTTGCCTTGAGCGAACTGTGCGCCGGGGAGCGGCCCGCCCTTGTCATAGGCGGCATCAACCATGGCGACAACGGCTCAGTAAACTGCCACTATTCCGGCACCATGGGCGTTACGATGGAGGGCTGCATGAAGTATATTCCCTCTGTGGCTTTCTCGCTCTGCGACCACAGCGACGACGCTGACTTCGAGCCGCTCGCGCCTCTTGTAAAAATGATTACAAAGCGACTGCTTGCCGAAGGCCTGCCGCGAGGCGTATGCCTCAATGTCAACTTCCCGCTCGCAAAGTGCTTTGCCGGTGTGAAGGTGTGCCGAATGGCCAGGGGCACATGGGGCAACGAGGTCGTCAGATGCCACCACCCACGGGGATATGACTATTTCTGGATGGTTGGCCAGTACACCAATGACGAGCCCGAAGCCGACGACACAGACAACTGGGCGCTCACCCACGGCTACGTGGCCATAACGCCTACTACCATCGACGTGACAGACTACGAAATGTTACGACAAATGCAAAGCTGGGATTTCGCATGAAATACTACCTCATCGCCGGCGAGGCGAGTGGCGACCTGCACGCCTCGCGACTCATGCAGGCCCTGAAGGCCGAAGACCCCGAGGCCAGCTTCCGCTTCTTCGGCGGCGACCTCATGGCCGCCGTCGGCGGCACCCGCGTGCGCCACTACCGCGAACTGGCTTACATGGGCTTCATACCCGTGCTTACACACCTGCCCACCATCCTCGGCAATATGCGCTCCTGCAAGCGCGACATTGCCCGGTGGCGGCCCGATGCCGTGATTCTCATCGACTACCCTGGCTTCAACCTCAGCATAGCCAAGTACGTGCGCGCCTGCCTCGGCCTGCCTGTATACTACTACATATCACCAAAGATATGGGCGTGGAAGGAGTACCGCATAAAGGACATCAAGCGCTACGTTACGGAGATGTTCTGCATCCTGCCATTCGAGACCGATTTCTATGAGGGCCGCCATCACTTCCACGTACACTACGTGGGCAACCCCACAGCCGACGAGGTGGCCGAGTTCCGTGCCGCTTACGACGGCTCCTTCGCCGACTATGGCCGCCCCGTCATCGCGCTGCTGGCAGGCTCGCGCCGCCAGGAGATAAAAGACAACCTGCCGGCCATGGTCGAGGCCGCAGCCGCCTTCACCGGCTACCAGCCCGTGCTTGCCGCCGCGCCGGGCATAGAGCCTGCCTACTACGAGCCGTTCATTGCCGGAACGGGCGTAGCCGTGGTATACAACCAGACTTACCCCCTGCTCGCCCATGCCTCCGCCGCGCTCGTGACCAGCGGCACGGCCACGCTCGAGACGGCGCTCTTCGGTGTCCCGCAGGCCGTATGCTACGAGACCCCGCTGCCAAAGCTCATCGCTTACCTGCGCCGCCACATATTGAAGGTGAAGTACATATCGCTCGTAAACCTCATTGCCGGGCGCGAGGTCGTGCCTGAACTTGTGGCCGACACGTTCTCGGTGGCCAACATGCGCGCAGCCCTCAGCGCCATACTGCCCGGCGGCCATGGCCGCCAGCCCATGCTCGACGGCTACGCCGAGGTGCGCCGCCGCCTCGGCAAGCCCGGCGCGTCCACCAATGCAGCGAGAATAATGGTGGAACTGCTGGGCAAGGGGAAGAACTGACCACCAATGGTGTAGCCCGTCTCGCACGCTTGCGCCAACAGCCCTGCCGGGGCGCCGGGAAAGTACAACTGAAGTGTATGACTATGCCACGCATGACGGGATGTACTGCAAACCTGCTGTCATCATTCCCATTGGGGAAAAGGACACAGCTGCTGCATGAATCAAGGAATTTCTGCATATGCCGGTGGTACATGGACAAGCCCGTGAGTCAGCCCATGTTCCACAACGTCATCATTGCCATATTTCACGCCGCCATTTCTTTGCCTTGGCTTCCTTGCCATCCGGCGCACACATACGGCCATGGCTTTTGCCCAAACCGCACTTGCCATCTTTGCCAGACTCCGATGCTAACGCCAGGAAGCCCGACAACCACACCCCCTCCCCAATACATGGCTTGCCGAACGGCCTGTTCCGCGCTGCGGAACAGGCCGTTCGGCAAGCGAATCCGGGCCGTTTTGCATTGCAAAACGGCCCGGATTCGTAATTACCTGGATATCAAGCGATTGTCAACCGCGCCAGGAATGGGCGGCACAGATGCCGGCAGCAGCCTCATGCCTCGCCTCCGCCGTGAGCCTTCCACCCCCTGTACCACAGGCAGAAGAGCAGGCCTGAGATGATGAAGGCCAGCACGGCGGCCACGTAGCCTACCACCGTGGGCAAGCCGAAGGCATTGCCCGAGATGAGCAGGAACGCCGTGCAGACAGCCGTCATGAACATGGCGGGCAGCAGCGTGATGACGAACGGCTTGCCATGGCGCACGAGGTAGACCGTGATGGCCCACAGGGTGAACACGGCCAGCGTCTGGTTGGCCCAGCCGAAGTAGCCCCACACGACGTTGAAGCCGTCCTCGTCGGCGATGTTGTACCACAGCATGGCCAGCGTAACGGCAAACACCGGCACGCAGATGTATATGCGCCGGCGTATGGAGTGCTGCTCCATGTGCAGGAACTCGGCTATGATGAGGCGCGCGCTGCGCAGCGCGGTGTCACCGCTCGTTATCGGGGCGGCCACGACTCCGAGTATGGCCAGCGCGCCGCCAAACACGCCGAGCCAGCCCTGCGACACCTCGGTGACAACCTCGGGAGCCTGCAGCGTGGCGGGCAGGCCCAGCTCCCCGGCCGCCCCGCCGTAGAAGAAGTACATCGACACCGTGGCCCATATCAGCGCCACCACGCCCTCGGTTATCATTGCGCCGTAGAACAGGGGCCGCCCCTGGCGCTCGCTCTTCATGCAGCGCGCCATGAGCGGGCTTTGCGTGGCGTGGAAGCCGCTGATGGCCCCGCAGGCTATTGTGATGAACAGGCAGGGGAATATTGGGCCTGAGGCCGGGTTCATGTTGGCAAGCCCGTCGGTAAGCTCGGGCAGCTGAGGCCACTTTAACAGCAGCACGGCCATCAATGCCACGGCCATGAAGAGCATCGCCACGGCGAAGAGGGGGTAGATGCGCCCTATTATCTTGTCGATGGGCAGCATGGTGGCCAGGAAGTAGTAGGCAAAGATGATTACGCACCATGCGTAGACCCACGTGAGACCGTCGCCGCAGAGCTTGCCCAGTATGAGCGCGGGACTGTAAACGAACACCGCGCCTACCATGAGGAGCAGGAACACGGAGAATACGAGCATCACTTTCTTTGTGCGCTGGCCAAGGTAGTCGCCCACCAGCTCTGGCAGGCCTGCACCGCCGTGGCGCACTGAGAGCATGCCGCTCAGGTAATCGTGTACGGCCCCGGCGAAGATGCAGCCCAAAACTATCCACAGGTAGGCCGAGGGACCGAACTTGGCGCCCATTATCGCGCCGAAGATAGGGCCTGTGCCGGCGATGTTAAGGAACTGAATCATGAAGATTTTCCACCCCGGCAGCACCACGTAGTCCACGCCGTCGGCCATGCTCACTGCCGGCGTAGGCCGCCCGTCGGGGGCGAAGATGCGCTCCACCACGCGGCCATAGACAAGGTAGCCCACCACGAGGGCCACCATACTTAAGCAAAACGTTATCATATACTATTAGTAATTAAAACTCAATGTTTGCTTACAAACAACCGCAAAATTACTAATTTCTGCTTAAAAAGCGAAAGAAACGCCAACTAAATTATATCTCCGGGCCACAAGGCAGGCCGGCCCACGCGCTGAGGCACAAAAAAACGCGCGGTGCTGTCACAGCACCACGCGCCCCATTAGTACTCTATATGTTTTATCAATATAATAAAACCAACATTCACCAATGCCGGTATGATTTACTTCTTGTACACCTTGACCACCGTGCCGTCTTCCTTGCGGATGATGTTCACACCTTGCTTGGTGGTCTCTGTGCGCACACCGCCAACGGTGTATATCTCCTCAGAGTACCTGCCCTGTGCCTCTACGCTGCTGATACCTGTCAAGGCTGAATTAGTGACGCCCACCAATGCATCCTCGCCATAGTAGCCAACGGCCTCAGGGCTAGCTGCGACTATGTTGCTTATCTTAATGTTTGCCGTCTCGGGCAGCTCGTCGGTAGCCGTCACGCCAAACGTGAACAGCGCTCCCTCGTTGCCGCTGATGACGCGCTGAACGGCGTTCTGCGACATTGTGTAGAGTATCACGCGCACCCTTCCGTCCGCAAGCGTGGCGGTACGGAAGCTGTAAGTGTCGTTCAGGCGCTCGGTTGCGGCCAGGCTCTCCGTGTCGATGGCCAGCCCTGCGGGCATCGTGATGTCGCACTGCAGGTTCTGCAGCTCGGCGGTGTTGGCCAGGTCAACGCTGAGCGTGGCCTTCTCGCCCGGCGCCACGGTCACGTCGGCCATCGAGAGGGTAATCTTGTTGTCCTCGTTTACAGCCATGCCGCTGCCTTCCCCGGCCACGTAAGCCTCGGTGCCACGCGCTCCCTTGAAACCGCTGAGGGCTATCTGCGACGTTGCCGGAAGCTCTTCGGCAGCCTCAACGTCGAAAGAGAAGAACGCGCCGCTGTTGCCGCTGAGCGGCTTGGAGCCAGTGACGAGCAGCTTGCCCACGGTCTCCGTGCCGGTGAGCTGCACAAGCGAGCCCTCCTGCGAGCGCTCCGTGGCGGCGCAAACCTTGGCGTTGCCTTCGCCTGCGGAGACGAAGCTAAGCCCCTCGGGCAGCACGATGGTGCCCGTTACTGACGACACGTCGACATCGTTGTCCATGTTCACATAGACCGTTGCCGTGCCGCCGGGTGCTATGAAGAAGCGGTCAATCGACACGCTGACGCCCTCCTGGGCCATCATCGCGCCCGCGCTTGCCGCAAAGAGCAGCGCGGTGGCCGACATCCGCCTTATCATCCTTGAATGTTTCATGTCGTTTGCTTGTTAGTTTTGTTTTGTTTCATTGCCGGCATCCGTGGCGCGGCGCGCCACGGACGCCAGTTCAGCACGGGTTACTCGGCAGCCCCGTAGATGTTAGAGAGCATTGTCACGTCAACAATGTCAACCACGCCGTCGCCGTTGAGGTCGTATTCAGCCGGATTCTCGTCGCTCTCAACGTAAGGCCAGAGCAGTTCGAAGTCGCTTGCATCGACGGTTCCGTCGCCGTTGAAGTCGCCCTCAACGCGGGTTGCAGCCTCCTCAGCGGCGGCAGCCTCGGCAGCGAGTTGGTCAACAAGTGCGGAGAGTGCCTCGGCGCGGGCCGTCAGTTCCTCCTGCTGCTCAGCAATGGTGCGGGCGGTGTAAGCCTCTTCCACCTCGGCAGAGAGGTTGCCGATGGCCTCCTCTATGTTTTCGGCCCTGTAACCATACTCAGCCTTCACGGCCTCAGAGTAGCCGCTGATTACCGTTGCCACGCTGTCGAGCTTGTCGCTAAGCTCGCTGATGGCGGTGGTGATGGCGGTGTGTGCTGCCTCGTTGGCTGCGTAAGCCTCCGGGTCGGCATACTTGAACACCTTGTTGTAGAGAGTCTCGGCCTCAGCCTCGAGTGCCTCGCGGCTCTCAACCATCTTACCTACGCTCTCGGCCACCTTGCCTTGCAGGGCGGTAATCTCGTCGTAGATGGCCTGCAGGCTTTCTGCGGTGGCCTCGGTCTTGCCGCTCCAAGCCACAGTCCAGTAAGCAGTAAGCTCCTTCATGGTCTCGGCGATGCCGTTGTGAGCCTCGGCCTCGGCAACGAGATAGTCAACGGCAGCAGGCACGTAAGCCAGCTGTGCGAGGCAATAGTCAAGGCTGTCGGGCAGAGTCTTGTTGTTGTACAGACGGGTAACGATTGCAGTCACCTTGGTTATCGAATCAGCAACGAGCTTCAAGCTGTCGTGTGAGAACTCCTGAGCCTCGGCCAAATAGCCCTCGATTGTCTTTTTGGCATTGGCAACCTGAACCATATAGCCATTAGCATAATTGACTTTGTAGTCATAAACATATAATGCCGTCTGGTTAACCGATTCGCGAGCGCCGGTCACGATAGCCTTCATGTCGCCGAACACCTTGCCGGCCTTGTTGCTGAAGCCCTCAAGATCGAAGTAGGTGATGTCCTGGTTGGCCTTTGTGTAGGCAGCTCCGGCAGCATCGTTGAGGCTGTTGATTGAGTCGAGCTCGGGGAAGAGCTTTGACTCAGCGTCCTTTACCACGTTGGCGATGCTGGCATCTTCGGCAGTGGCGGCGATGGTCTTGTAAACCTCAACGTTCTTGATGTAGTTCACGTAAGTAGCGTGGAGACTGTCGTTCAGCTCCTTCCACTCGCCGTAGAGACTGTCGTTGGCAGCTATGATGGCCTGGTCCTGAGCCACCTGGGCGTTCTTCCATATCTGTTCGATCTCGCTGCGGATTGTTCCGAGCGTGTCGATGGCAGTCTGGTTGTACTCAACCGACTTCTTTTCCTCGTAGCGCTTATCGATTGTCTCGTCAACACCGCTGAGCTTCACCTGTATCTTGGCGAACTGCTGCTGGTAGTCTTTCTGCACGTCGGGCTCGTTCTCGTACTTTGCCGAGATACGGAAATAGTAGTCGTCATACACTTTCTGCACGGTGTCGGCGAGGCTGCTCTGGAATTTGTAGGCAGCTTCATTGAGCAGGCCGTTGTACTTGGCGATGGTGTCGCCCACGGCCTTGATGTTGTTGTCGTTCGTTTTGGTCCACTCGGCAATCTTGCTCTCGTAGCCCCTGAGGCGCAGAGTGTCCTTGTCGGCCTCTGCCTGGAGTGCCGTCATGGCAGCTTCTATCTTGTCGAGTCCGGCCTTGTAGCTGGGCAGCAGGGCAGCCGCAAACTCCTGCCCCTCAAGCGAAGCCACGATGCCGCGTGCAACCTGCAGCGTGTCGGTGGCCACCACGGCGGCGCGTGTGATGCTGTCCTGCTCGCTGGCGCGCATCAGCACGTTGTCAACGAGGGCCGACACCTTTGCCAAGTCGCCTTTGAACTGGCTTGAAGAGGTAAGCGTTCCCTGTGCGCAAGCCGCTGCGATGGAGTTGATTACAGTCTCCAGGCTGTCGGTCACCTCGCCGCCGAGGCTGTCGGCAGCCCATGTCTTGGCATTGGCTACGGTCAGCTTAGCTATTGAGTCGGCAGCTTCCTTGATGTCGTCATAGTAGCCTTCGAGGTTCATCGGCCCGATGTTTGCCAGCTGGGCCTGGAAAGCAACGAGGTTCAAGCCGCGCAGCTTGCCTGTCAGCTCAGCCTCCTTTGCGGCCCAGGTCCAGTCGAGGTCGCCCCCGGCCTGGTGCTCCTTGAGCAGGGCCTCAAGCTCGGCCTCCACCTCGTCGATGGTCTTTGCCTTGTCGTTGAGCTGGGTGTTAAGCCCGGTGAAGAGCGCAGTGAGGTTGCCTACGGCGTAGTTCGCCACGTCCTTGGCTATCGCGTTCCACTCGTCGCGGGTATCCACGATGGCCTCCTTCACATTGTTGTACTCAGCGGGGATGCCGTCAACGCGGATGCAGCTGACGCCCACGTTGTTGTCGGCCCACACGTAATAGGTACCGTCGGCGGTCAGGGTGACCTTGGCTGTACCCGTGCCGCCGTCGACGGTGGGTACCTCGAGCAGGGCCTTGGCCTTGTCGGTGCTGCGCTCCGCGCTGAGATAAGCCGTGCGAGTGCCCGAGCTGCTGCCGTGAACGACGTAGAGGGTGACCACGTCGCCCTTGTCGGCCTCGAACGAGAACACCCTTTCAGCCTTATCGGCGGTGAGCGTGCTCGCGCCGCCGAGCTTCAAGCGGGTAGCCCACTTCGTTCCGTCGGCAAACTCCTTTGTATTAGCGTCGAAGGCACTTTTTGCCTGGCCGTAATACGTAAGGCCATCGGCCGTGGCCGTGCCTGAAGTGATAGACTGGCTGCCAATAGCCGTCTTCCAGGCAGTCATGTCCCACAGGTGGTTGCTCGCGAAGGCATAGCTCGATGCCGCCGCAAGCAACGTCACAAATGATAACAGTCTTTTCATAAACGTTTAAAATTAAGTTGGTGATATTGTTATTTTGCTTGTTTGCACACAATGAATTCAGTCGGCTCCTTCACTCCCCGACTCTACCATGACAACCTTTTGAAGGTCAGCTTGTTTTGGTTCTTTATCCATGGAGCAGCCATATTTTCGTGGGCAAAAGTACAAATAAAATCTAATTTTACCCCCCCCCGAAAGTTAAATCGTGTTAAGTACGGACTTTTTAACGAATCTTTTGGCAACAAGCCGAATGCCATAAGCCCCGCCTGCTGTGCGCGGAAAGCAATGCCGCACCCCAGCCCGCAGCCATCCAGCAGGCATCAGCGCCACGGCTGCAAGCGTAAAACATTTTCGCAGGACAGTGCCACCGGCGCAACCGCTTGATTGACGGAGCGTTGCAAAACGGGCTGTTTGGGCTCGCAGGACAGGCCGTTTTACAGTGCCAAGCGGCCTGTTACGCAGCCCCGAACGGCCTCTTTTGCCAAGCAAGCCCCCACAGGCGGCTGGCAGCGGGGGCGGATGTAAAGATTTCTCCAACAAAAAAAGACACCCCATAAAAAACAAATGCGCGCCAATGACGGCAGGATTGGGTAATCATGATGGAAAAAACAACAAGCCGCTCCCTGCAACCCGAATCGGTCATTATACCGCCCAATGACTTATTGGGGCTTATAGTGCACCAAGAAGCTTTTTTTGATTTTATCAAAACAGCTTCTAAGAAAAGAGTGCCTACGCTTGCCGTTTCGGCCAAAATAGCTAACTTTGCACCAAACAACAAAACACAACAATGTACATTATATATATATTGGCAGGAGCCATCATAGGCGCAGCAGCCGCCGCATGGGCCATAGGCCGCCGCCTCGCGGCTGGGCAGAAGGAGAACGCACGGCTCACAGTGGAGAACAGCCAGCAGGCTACCGAACTGCGCCTCACGGCACAGCGGCTGGCCGAGGCCGAGGCGCGCCTGGCCGAGGCCGAAGCCGAAGCCAAGGCCACCGGCGCACGCGCCGAAGCACAGGCACGCGAGATAGAGCTGCTGCGCAAGCAGGCCGAGGAGGCAGCGCGGATGCACGAGCGCCAGTTTGAAGAGCAGCTGCGCACAGCCCGCGAGCAGATGACGAACGTGGCGAGGCAGCTGCTGGAGCAGAACGCAGGCCGGCTGAAGGAGCAGAACGCCGAGAGCATGGGCCACATCACACAGCCGCTGCGCGAGGCCATCAGCGAGGTGCGCCGCGCCATAGGCGAGAGCATGAAGGACTCCGAGCGCAACTCCGCCTCGCTGCGCGAGCAGATAAAGATGATGGTGGAAAGCAGCCGCGCCATAGGCGAGAAGGCCGAGAGCCTGGCCAACGTGCTGCGCCGCGACAACAAGGCCGCCGGCAACATGGGCGAGATAATACTGGGCGACCTGCTCGCCTCGCAAGGGCTCACCGAGGGCATACACTACGAGGTGCAGGCGCGCCTGCGCGACGACAACGGCCGCGCGCTGAAGAACGACGAGACGGGGCGCGAGATGCAGCCCGACGTGATACTGCACTACCCGCAGGGGCAGGATGCGATAATAGACTCGAAGGTGTCGCTCGTGGCCTACGAGCGCTACGTGAACGCCGACAGCCCCGAAGACAAGGACCGCTACCTGCAGGAACACATAAAGAGCCTGCGCCAGCACGTCAGCGAGCTGGCACGCAAGGACTACAGCCGCTACGTAAAGCCGCCGCGCAAGGCCGTTGACTTTGTGATAATGTTCGTGCCGTTCGAGTCGTCGCTGCAGCTCGCCCTGGCCAACGACCCAACGCTCTGGCGCGACGCCTTCGAGCGGAAGGTGTTCGTGACGGGCGAGCAAAACCTGCTCGGCATACTCCACATAATCCACATAGCATGGGTGCAGAACCAGCAGGCGGAGAACCAGGAGCGCGTGTTCGGCCTGGCCGAGCAGCTGCTCGACCGCCTCGGCGACTTCGCCAAGCGTTTCGGCGACCTCGGCGAAACGCTCGAAAAAGCGCGCAAGGCATACGACTTTGCCAACAACAAGCTCATCAGCGGCAACCAGAGCGTGGTGAAGAAAGGCCGCGAGCTGGTGGAGCTGGGAGCCAAGGAGAACCCCAACCGCAAGATACCAAAGCCCACCGAGGAGCTTGCTGCCCAGCCCACACAGGACTCCCAGGACTCACAAGACTCCAAGCAATAGCCAATGCTCTACCTCGACGACGACATAAACGGCTTCAGCCTCGACGAGGCCCTGCCGCAACTACCTGCCTGGCGGCGCGAGGCGGCCCTGCGCCACCGCCGCGAGGCTGACCGCCGCCTGTCGGTGGCGGCCTACAGGCTGCTCTGCCGCGGCCTGAGGGCTGAGTACGGCATCACCGAGCCGCCCGACTTCGCCTACGCCGAGGGCGGCAAGCCCTGCATAAAGGGGCGCCCCGACATACACTTCAACCTGAGCCACTGCCCCGCCGCGGCCCTGTGCGCCATTAGCCCCGCCGCCGTAGGGGCCGACATAGAACTGATAAGGCCCTACAACCCAGAGCTGGCGAGGCGCGTGCTGAGCCCTGCCGAACTGGCGCGCGTGGAGGCTTCGGCGCAGCCCGAGGTGGAGTTTGCCTGCCTGTGGACCATGAAAGAGAGCCTGCTGAAGCTCACCGGCGAGGGCATACGCCGCGACCTGAAGACGGCACTCGACGGGGCAGATGCCCGCTTCGCCACGACAGTCAACATGGCGCGGGGCTACGTGTTCACCGTCTGCACCGAGAAATGACCGAGCCGCGCAAGATAATACACATAGACATGGACGCCTTCTTCGCCGCCGTGGAGCAGCGCGACCGCCCCGAACTGCGCGGGCTGCCCGTGGCCGTGGGCCACGACGGCCCGCGCGGGGTCGTCTCCACCGCCAGCTACGAGGCGCGCCGCTTCGGCGTGCGCTCGGCCATGGCCATGGCGAGGGCCAAGCGGCTCTGCCCGCAGCTCGTGGTGGTGGAGGGCAGGCACGAGGCTTACAAGGCCGTGTCGCAGCAGATACGCGCCATATTCCACGACTACACCGACGTGATAGAGCCGCTCTCGATAGACGAGGCTTTCCTCGACGTTACCCACAACAAGCGCGGCATGGGGCTGGCCGTAGACATAGCCCGCGAGATACGCCGGCGAATACGCTCGGAACTGAGCCTCACGGCATCGGCAGGCGTGTCGTACAACAAGTTCCTGGCCAAGATTGCGTCTGACTACCGCAAGCCCGACGGGCTCACGGTGATACACCCCGACCGCGCGCTCGACTTCATAGCCGGGCTGAAGATAGAGCAGTTCTGGGGCGTGGGCCCGCGCACCGCCGAGCGGATGCACTACATGGGCATATTCACCGGGGCCGACCTCAGGAAGTGCTCGCTGCAACATCTCACCGAGGTGTTCGGCAAGATGGGGCGCACATACTACGACTTCGCCCGGGGCATCGACCAAAGGCCGGTGGAGACGGAGTACGTGAGGAAGTCGGTGGGCTGCGAGCACACGCTCGAGAACGACATAAGCACGCAAGCGGCGGTGCTCGTGGAACTGTACCACACGGTGCTGGAGCTGGTGCGCCGGGTGGGCAAGGACGGTTTTGAGGGGCGCACGCTGACGCTCAAGGTGAAGTATGGCGACTTCACGCAGATAACACGCAGCATCACCGTGCAGGGCCTGCTGCAGACGAAAGACGAGATCCTGCCCGCCGCGAAACGCCTGCTGCGCGAGGTGGAATACTCGGCAGAGCGCCCCATAAGGCTGATTGGCCTGGCCGTTTCGAACCCGTCGCCCGATGCCGAAATGCACAGGGAAGAATGGGTGGAAGGCTACCTTGAGTTTGAACCGTGGCCGGAATGAGCCGCACCGCAGTCCGCGCCTCACGGCAATGGCATCGGCACGGGGCGCAAACTTTTTTTATCTCCATTTCTTTGGTGTAACCCGAAAAAAGAGTTAACTTTGCCGTCGGCTGCCTTGTTCCCGCCAACAGCCAATACTAATCAGTATGAATCACAATAACTATTTATCCAATATGAAACTGAAAATCGTTGTACTTGCCAAGCAAGTTCCTGACACAAGAAACGTGGGGAAAGACGCCATGACGGCCGAAGGCACGGTGAACCGGGCCGCACTGCCGGCCATCTTCAACCCCGAAGACCTCAACGCGCTGGAACAGGCACTGCGCCTCAAGGAGCAGAACCCTGGCTCCACCGTGGGCATACTCACAATGGGGCCGCCACGGGCTGCCGAGATAATACGCCAGGGCCTGTACCGCGGGGCCGACACAGGATGGCTGCTCACCGACCGCCTGTTCGCCGGGGCCGACACACTGGCCACATCTTACGCACTGGCCACGGCCATCAAGAAGATAGGAGGGGTGGACATAGTAATCGGAGGGCGGCAGGCCATCGACGGCGACACAGCCCAGGTGGGGCCGCAAGTGGCGCAGAAGCTCGGCCTGAGCCAAGTGACCTACGCCGAGGAAATACTCAAGTGCGAGGACGGAAAGCTCACCATACGCCGCCACATCGACGGAGGCGTGGAGACAGTGGAGGCACCGATGCCCATCGTAGTGACCGTGAACGGCAGCGCAGCCCCATGCCGCCCGTGCAACGCCAAGCTCGTGATGAAGTACAAGCACGCCACGGCTCCAATGGAGCGCACGCCCGATATGCCTTACGCACAGCTCTACGAAGAGCGCCCCTACCTCACGCTCAACCAGTGGTCGGTGGCCGATGTCGACGGCGACCCGCAGCAGTGTGGGCTCAGCGGCTCCCCTACCAAGGTGAAAGCCGTGCAGAACATAGTGTTCCAGGCCAAGGAGTGCAAACGCCTCACGGCGGCCGACGCCGACATTGAAGGCATGGTAAAGGAACTCATCAGCGAGAAGATAATCGGCTAAAAATGTTTTCCGGTAGGAACAGGCAAACCGGGCGGGAACGAGAAAGCCTCCATACCGCCGCCAGCCTGCCACTGGATGAAATCACAAAATCACAAAACACATGGACAACGTATTTGTATATGTAGAGATAGAAGGCACCGAGGTGCAGGAGGTTTCGCAAGAACTGCTCACCAAGGGCCGCAAGCTGGCCAACGAACTCGGCGTAGAACTGCACGCCGTAGTGTGCGGAACGGGCATCAAAGGCAAGGTGGAAAGCCAGGTGTTGCCCTACGGTGTCGACAAGCTCTTTGTCTTCGACGGCGACGGCTTGTCACCTTACACGTCGGCGCCCCACACAGACATACTCGTGAACCTGTTCAAGGAGGAAAAGCCGCAGATATGCCTCATGGGCGCAACCGTCATCGGACGCGACCTCGGGCCGCGCGTGTCGTCATCGCTCACGAGCGGTCTCACCGCCGACTGCACCCAACTTGAGATTGGCGAATATGACGACAAGAAAAGCGGTAAGCACTACGACGGGCTGCTATATCAAATCCGCCCGGCCTTCGGAGGCAACATCGTGGCCACCATCGTCAACCCCGACCATCGCCCGCAGATGGCCACCGTGCGCAGCGGGGTGATGCAAAAAGCCGTCTATGAGGGCCAGGCAAAGGGCGAAGTGGCATATCCCGAGGTTGCAAAGTATGTGTCACCGGAGGCTTTCGTGGTCAAGGTCATCGACCGCCACGTGGAGGCTGCCAAGCACAACCTCAAGGGAGCGCCCATCGTAGTGGCCGGTGGCTACGGCGTGGGCAGCAAGGAAGGCTTCGACCTGCTGTTCAAGCTGGCCAAGGAACTGCACGGTGAGGTAGGCGCAAGCCGCGCCGCCGTAGACGCGGGATGGGCCGACCACGACCGCCAGATAGGCCAGACGGGAGTCACCGTCCACCCCAAGGTCTACATTGCCTGCGGCATATCGGGCCAGATACAGCACATAGCCGGCATGCAGGACTCTGGCATCATCATCTCGATAAACAGCGACCCGGATGCCCCCATCAACAAAATAGCCGACTACGTGATAACAGGTACGGTGGAGGAAGTGGTGCCGAAGCTCATCAAGTACTACAAACAGAACAACAAATAAGCACCACGCAAGGGGCGAAGCCGCCCATGGCCGGCGGCTGGCCACCCCAAGCCAAGCACTAACAAACAAAAAGCAACACCAATGTCCAACTACTATACAGACCAGCCGGAACTGAAGTTCCACCTCCACCACCCGCTGATGGAGCGCATAGTTGAGCTGAAGGAGCGCAACTTTGCAGACAAAGAGAAGTATGAAGACGCACCCGTCGACTTCAACGACGCAATGGAGAACTACGAGAGACTGCTCGAGATAACGGGCGACGTGGCCGCCAACATAATAGAGCCCAACGCGGAAAGCGTAGACGAAGAGGGGCCGCACCTCGAAAACGGGCGCATGATATACGCCTCAAAGACCTACGAGAACCTTGACGCCACGCGCAAGGCAGGCCTATGGGGCGTAAGCATGCCGCGCCGATACGGCGGCCTCAACCTGCCCGTGACGCCCTATTCCATGGCATCGGAGATGGTGGCATCGGCCGACGCCGGCTTCCAGAACATCTGGAGCCTGCAGGACTGCATCGAGACTCTGTACGAATTCGGCAGCGAGGAGCAGCGGATGAAGTACATACCGCGCGTCTGTGCCGGCGAGACCATGTCGATGGACCTCACAGAACCCGACGCCGGAAGCGACCTGCAGCGCGTGATGCTCAAGGCCACATACTCCGAGGAGGAGGGCTGCTGGCTGCTCAACGGCGTGAAGAGGTTCATAACCAACGGCGACTCCGACATACACCTCGTGCTGGCACGCTCTGAAGAGGGTACGCGCGACGGCCGCGGCCTGTCCATGTTCATATACGACAAGCGGCAGGGCGGCGTAAACGTGCGCCACATTGAGCACAAGCTGGGCATCCACGGGTCGCCCACGTGCGAGCTGACCTACAAGAACGCCAATGCCGAACTGTGCGGAAGCACCCGCATGGGCCTCATAAAGTACGTCATGGCGCTCATGAACGGCGCGCGCCTGGGCATCGCCGCGCAGTCGGTGGGTGTGTCGCAGGCTGCCTACAACGAAGGGCTGGCATACGCAAAGGAGCGCCGCCAGTTCGACACAGCCATCATTGACTTCCCCGCAGTCTACGACATGCTGTCGCGCATGAAGGCAAAGCTCGACGCCGGACGCTCGATACTGTACCAGACAGCACGCTACGTTGACATATACAAGGCCCTCGACGACATTGCCCGCGAGCGCAAGCTGACGCCCGAGGAGCGCCAGGAGCAGAAAAAGTACGCCCGCCTGGCCGACGCCTTCACGCCCATTGCCAAGGGCATGAACTCCGAGTACGCAAACCAGAACGCCTACGACGCCATACAGATTCACGGCGGCTCGGGCTTCATCATGGAGTACAAGAGCCAGCGGCTGTACCGCGACGCGCGCATATTCTCCATCTACGAGGGCACGACGCAGCTGCAGGTGGTGGCCGCAATACGCTACATCACCAACGGCACTTACCTCTCGGTGATGAAGGAGATGCTGCAGAACGAGGTGTCCGAGGATATGCGCGGGCTGCAGATACGCGCCGGCAAGATGGTGGAGCTGTACGAGCAGGCCGTAAACTACGTGAAAGAGACCGGCAGCCAGGACGTGCACGACTTCCTTGCCCGCCGCCTCTACGACATGACGGGCGACATCCTCATGTCGCTGCTCATCATCGACGACGCAAGCCGCGCGCCGGAGCTGTTCCTCAAGAGCGCCAACGTCTACGTGCGCCACGCCGAGGAAGAGGTCATCGGAAAGTCGGCCTACGTGAAGAACTTCATTGCCGAAGACCTCGTGAACTTCCGCTCACGCGAGGCCGGGGCAGAATAACGGAGTGCGCCCCAGGGCAAGCAGACCAGTCAACGAAGCCCCGCAGCATGGCACGTGCCACGCTGCGGGGCTTTTTATTGCCCGCCGGGGCTGCTTGCAGCCTAACGGAGCAGGATCATGCGGCGCAGGATGAGGTTCTTGAAGCTGCGCCTCATGTCCTCCGGCAGGAACGAGCGGTCTATCAGTTCAAACCACTTGGGCAGTGCGCGGCCGAACTTGCGCGACAATTTCTCTATCACTTTCTCGTCGACCCCCGATGCCGTTATGGCCTTGTAGAAGTCGGCCTTGCGCAGCCGCCGCTTCTTGCCGTTGAGCGTCAGGGCCAGTTCTTCCTTGTCCTCGGGCATGGCCAAGGCAGTTGACAGCATATCGTAGGCCGGCGTCAGCGTGTAGCCAAGCCCGCCGTTATTATATAATGAGAAGTTCTTGAGGTGCATGTCGGCGTTGCCCGTGAGCCACGAGAATGCCACAATCTCCCAGAAGTTCACGACGTCGAGCTGCGGAGTGGCCGAGTACCGGCGTATTATCTTGGCTATCTGCTCGTAAGATCCCTTGTACTTATACTCCGTAAGCCGTTCCGAGAGCTGGCACATATCCTCCATGGCCACCTTTCCTCCGTCCTTTGTGCGGTCTATGCGGCGCGTTATGTAGCACAGTTCGCCGTCGGCGAAACGTATGAGCGAATGCGGCACCACGCTTATCTTGGCGGCCTCGGCCAGGTGCATGGTCACGTCCTCCAGCTCGGGCAATGCCCGGTAAGCTGAAGCCTGCGGCTTCAGTATGTACCTTCCCCACAGGCCCACGATGGTAAGCCGCCCCTGCTGGCTGCCCACGTCGCGGCTGATGTCGAGCGAGAGCTTGGCCTGCGCCCCCGTGAGCGCCGCCTGGCTGCGCACCACCCTCTTGGCCAGGTCGCCCAGCTGCGAGCGCACGTAGGGCAGCCTCGGCGCAGCGGTGGCCCCGAAGAACTTGCGGGCGCAGGCCGGGTGGAAGTCTGCCTGCCCCTCTTTCAGCTCCTTGTAACAGTAAAGGCACTTCCCCATCACTCCTCCTCCATGGTTTCAGCCACTACGCTCACGGCCCCTATGCAGTCCTTGCAGCAGGCCAGCAGCAGCGACATACGGTCCAGGCGGCTTATCTTCCAGCTTCTCTCCGCTATGCCGAGCAGCCACCCTTCGGGTATGAGCCCGTCGAAAAACGGGAAGAGCACCGTGGCCCTGTAAGGCTCGCGCCGCAGCGGCAGCGTCAGGCTAACGGCCTCGGCAGCGCCAGAGTCGAGGTAAGCGGCGTCATACTCAAACGTAAAGCCGCCCTCGTCCTCGGTGAGCCGCCCCGCAAGACGGTCGTGCACATACACCATGGCACGCTTCATGCCTTACCTCCTTCCCCGTTGCCAGCCTCCACGGGGCCTGCTTGCCGCCCGAAGAGGGCCAGCACCTGGTTCACCTTGTCCATGCGCAGCGTGGGCTTTCCCTGCTCGAGGTCGCGCACAAAGCGCAGCCCCACGCCCGACTTATCTGCCAGGTCTACCTGCGTCATGCCGTACTGCCGGCGCATCTCCTTCACGAAATCTGCTATTACGTTGGCCATAAGATTATACCCGATTGGGTACAAAGATACGTAAAAACCATTAATATTATACCTTTTAGGGTATAATTTTATAAAATCAACCTTGCATTATACCCGAAAAGGTATAACTAAAGAGGCACTTCATTGCCCCAACCCCTCAGAAATGCAGTTGCCGGCCTGCCGGTCGCCATCGGAGAAACGCTGGTATACGCGCAGCCCGAAGTCGGGAATCACGGCGTATATCTGCTCCATTATCTCGGCGAGCAGGTGCTCATAAGGCTTCCACTCCTTTTGCCTGAGGAAGAAGTAGAACTCCAGCGGCAGGCCCGTGCTGGTGGCTTCGAGCTGGCGCACCATGAAGAGCATGTCGGTGTTCACCTCCGGCCGCGCGGCGAGCATGGCCTCCACGTAGCGGCGGAAGAGAGCCATGTTGACCACCCCCGGCGGCATGTCGGCCTCCTTGAAGCCATACTTTGCCTTCAGCACGGCCCTCATGCCGTCGTCTGCATGGCGTATGCAGCGGAAGTCGAAGTAAAGGAGGCGTTTCACCCGCCGCCCCTCGCCCTGGCGCATGCTGCCCCTCCAGTTCTGGAACGTGCCGTCCACCAGGGCCTGCGGCGTGATGGTGAGTATGGTGTTGTCGAAGTTGCGCACCTTCACCGTGGTGAGCGTTATGTCCTCCACGATGCCGTTGATGTCGGCCTGCGGCACGGTTATCCAGTCATCGCGATGCAGCATGTCGTTGCTCGTAAGGCGCACACCGGCCACGAGGCCCGCGATGGTGTCCTTGAAAACGAGCATCAGTATGGCCGACGTGGCTCCCAGGCCGGCGATGATGGTGAGCGGGTTGCGGTCGATGGCGATGGCCACCATGACAATGACCGAGACAAAGGCGATGAGTATCTTCAGCACCCCGCAGAACGTATGGTAGTACTGCTGCAGGGCGGCGTGGCGCCTGTACTCATAGCTCTTGAACGCATCAATGAGCGACAGCCCGAGGAGCATGGCCATGACGGTGATGTATATGGCCGTGGCGCGCGCCGTGATGTCCTGCACGATGGGCGTGCGCCAGAACACGGCCGGCAGCAGCTGCCATACCACCACTGCCGGAACTATGCGGCATGCGGCGCGCAGCGAGTGGTCGTTGAAGAGCAGGTCGTCCCACTCAATGTCAGTATGCGAGGCGAACTTCACTGCCAGCGGCACGAGCACGCGGCGGCATACGGCATACGCCGCCCACGCCAGCAGCGCCGACACCACTACCATGACTGTGGTGGTGGCCATGCCGGCCCAGGGCTCGCCCAGCCCCATGGCGGCAAACCATGCTTCAAGCAAATCTACGAATCCTTTCATTCCAAAATGGCATTTTAGGCACCGCCACATCACGGGCGGCACAGTTCGTCACACACGCGGTCCTGGAAGGCACGCCCCGCAGAACCGCGCCTGAGGCCCTGGTTGATTATGGCGAAGCATAGCACATGGCCGTTGGCCGCCGTGCAGAAGCCTGCCAGCGAGCTTACGGCGGCCACCGAGCCGGTCTTTGCCCTTACGTTGCCTGCGGCAAACGTGCCGCGCATCCGCCGCGCCAGCGTGCCGTCGTCGGCTGCCACGGGCAGCGATGGGAGCAGGTGCGTGTAGATGTTGGTGTTCTGGTAGGCATAGCGCAGCAGCATCACCTCGAGCTCTGCCGTGACGTAGTTGTAGAGCGACAGGCCGCTGCCGTCGGCCACGCGGTAGTCGGCCGGGCGGAGGCCTATCTTCTCTATGAGCCTCGCCACGACGGAGCGCGCGTGGCGGGCAGTGGCCGGGCGCGCCCCGGCCGCCATGCCGAGCTGGTAGAACATGGCCTCGGCGCAGAGGTTGTCGCTCTCTTTCATCATGGGCATGAGTACCTGGTCCATGGTGTGGGTGCGCGTACACAGCTCGAAGGCGTCGGCTGGCGTGCGCCCCTCCGTGGTGTCGGCCTCAACCACCACCCCGTCGGCACGCAGGCGGCTGAGGAAGCGGGCGGCAAACTCGTCGCGGCGCGACACGAGCAGCGGCGAGAGCACGGGGTTGTCGTCGTCCCAGCACCAGCCCTCGCCCAGCCGGTCGGCGTCCTTCGCCGTCTTGTCGGCCACGATGCGGCCACGCAGCGTGTCAACGCCCACGCGGCGCAGGGCCTCGACGAAGGCGCTCATGTCGTCGGCGTTGAAGCGCGGGTCGAAACCGCCCACGAGGTAGACGTCGCCCCGCAGCGTGCCGCCGGCGATGCTGCCGGTGTAGCGCAGCGACGTGCGGAAGAGGTGGGAGCCGCCCAGGCGGTCGATGGCGGCGACGGCCGTTACCACCTTCATCGTTGAGGCCGGGCGCAGCGTCTGCCGCTCGTTGTGGCGGAACAAGGCGCTGTCGGCCGTGAGGTCATACACCATCAGCCCTACCTGCGAACGCTCGAACATATCGTCGTCGAGCAGGCGCGCCAGCCGTGCCTGCACATTGAGCGGCCACGCGGGCTCGGCCACGACGGCTGCGGTGTCGGCCATGGCTGTGTCGGCAGCGCAGGCCGCCGCAAGGGCCTCGCCGCCCCCGGGGGCTGGCTGCACGCCCTGCGCCGGCAACGCAGCCGGGGCCACGGCCAGCAACGCCAAGGCTACATATAGCTTGACAGAAAATTTCATCAGTGACGGTTTGTCTTATTTTTGCACTTGCAAAGTTACAAAAAAACGGCAGAAAGCCAAAGGATGAGCACCGTGAAAACACAAAAAAAGGCACGCCCCGCGCAGTGTGCAGCCGCCACGGCCGGCAGCCGCCGGGGCGTGGTTTCAGCCCCGCAGGGCCGCGCCAGCAGCATGAAGCAGAATCGCCTGATTATCAACCAGTTGCACGAACGGGCTGAACGGAGGTGCAAAACAGGCCGTTCCGGGCCTCAAAACGGCCTGTTTTGCCAAGCCAAACGGCCCGCACGGCGAGCCGTATGGCCGCCGACAGGCAAAAAATGCACCCGAAGAGCCTAATAGTATGGCTGCAGAGTTCATTGAATCAGTTATTTTTTGTACATTTGCAGCCATATAAACATACAAGCGACATGGTTTTCAAGTACGATTTTCTGATTATCGGCGCAGGAGTGGCCGGTATGAGTTACGCCCTGAAGATAGCACGGGCGCACAAGGGCAAGGTGTGCATGATATGCAAGACCTCGCTCGAAGAGGCCAACACCTCGTTCGCACAGGGTGGCGTTGCCTCGGTGACCAACCTGGAAGTCGACAACTTCGATAAGCACATAGAGGACACAATGATAGCCGGCGACTACATCAGCGACCGCCGCGCCGTGGAGCAGGTGGTGAGAAACGCGCCGGCGCAGATAAAGGAACTGGTGGACTGGGGCGTGCACTTCGACAAGAAGGCCGACGGCAACTACGACCTGCACCGCGAGGGCGGCCACTCGGAGTTCCGCATACTGCACCACGCCGACGACACCGGGGCCGAGATACAGCGCGGGCTGATGGAGGCCGTGCGCAACTGCCCCGACATAGAGATAAAGGAAAACCACTTCGCAGTGGAGATAATCACCCAGCACCACCTCGGAGTGAGGGTGACGCGACGCTCGCCACACATACAGTGCTACGGCGCGTACGTGCTCAACCCCGACACGCAGAAGGTGGACACATACCTGAGCAAGGTGACGCTGATGTGCACCGGAGGCTGCGGCGCCGTATACCAGAGCACCACCAACCCCGTCATAGCCACGGGCGACGGCGAGGCCATGGTCTACCGGGCCAAGGGAACGGTGGAGGGCATGGAGTTCGTGCAGTTCCACCCCACCGCGCTCTACCACCCCGGCGAGACCCACCCGGCATTCCTCATCACCGAGGCCATGCGCGGCTACGGCGGCGTGCTGCGCCTGCCCGACGGCAGCTCGTTCATGGAGAAGTACGACAAGCGGCTCTCGCTCGCCCCGCGCGACATCGTGGCCCGCGCCATAGACAAGGAGATGAAGATTCACGGCATTGACCACGTGTACCTCGACGTGACGCACAAGGACCCCGAGGAGACGCGCCGCCACTTCCCCAACATCTACGCCAAGTGCAAGTCGATAGGCATCGACATCACCACCGACTACATACCAGTGCGCCCGGCTGCCCACTATATGTGTGGCGGCATAAAGGTCGACCTCAACGGCGAGTCGAGCATCGAGCGGCTCTACGCCATAGGCGAGTGCTCGTGCACCGGGCTGCACGGCGGCAACCGCCTGGCCAGCAACTCGCTGATAGAGGCCGTGGTGTACGCCGACGCCGCCGCCAGGCACTCGCTGGCCCATGTAGACGAGTACGACTTCAACGAGCAGGTGCCCGAATGGAACGACGAGGGCACCATGACCAACGAGGAAAAGGTGCTCATAACGCAGAGCGTAAAGGAGGTGGGCCAGATAATGAGCAACTACGTGGGCATAGTGCGCTCCGACCTGCGCCTGCACCGCGCCTGGGACCGCCTCGACATGCTCTACGAGGAGACCGAGCGCCTGTTCAAGCGCGTAAAGGCGAGCCGCGACATCTGCGAGCTGCGCAACATGATAAACGTGGGCTACCTCATAACGCGCGCCGCACTGGAGCGCAAGGAGTGCCGCGGGCTGCACTTCACGATAGACTACCCCGTACACGCCTACGACAAGAAGTGAAGCGGCGGCACCGCCTTTCCACACGAAAGAAAAGGGCACAGCCTCTGTCGACAGAGGCTGTGCCCTTTAGCGTGGGGCAAGTCACCAAACCGTACCGTCAGCGCGTGAGCGAGGGAGGCTGAGGCCGAAGTCCTGCGTGGTGGTCGGGTAGCTGCTGCTCGCGAGCAGCGGGGTGTTGGTCTGGCGGTCGTAATAGGCACTGAGGGTGAGCAGGCGCGAGAGCGTGTAGTCGGCCGGAGCCTGAAGGCAGAGTTGCCGCTGCTGGCCGAGCTGGTGACGGTGGCTCACGGAGGTTGTCGCGGGTGATGCTGGCCTGTTTGCGGAAAGATGATGTCGAGCGCAGGTTGAGGTCGTGGTTCAGTTCCTGCCGCCGTATTCCGCCAGGTGCGCGAATGCCGCACGGCGAAGAGATTGAAGTTGCTTATCTTGTTCCCCAGAACGCGCCGCGCCAGAAATCGTCATGTTGAACGAGCCGCTTGTCGTCGGCGTGCCCTCATCATATACTGTATGCTGCGCGACTTGTTCACCGTGCGGCTGGCGTTGAGGTCAATCTTGAAGCGAGAGGTCGGGCTCAAGCGTAACGCGCCTGCAAGTCCCTCGCTGGCGTTGGTGCGCTGCAGTGGCCCACGCTGTCGTTGCTGACAGCCAGCGTTGTCGTCGCTTTCTGGAGGTAGCGTCGCCTACGAGGAAAGCCGAAAGACACAAAGTCGAGGGCCCGGCAGGCATCAGCCCGCACGAAATCCGCTGACGCGCCTGCCCCGCAGTCCAAACGCCAGGCCGACGCTTAACGGGCGCTCGTGATACCAGTTGCAGGGCGGAGCTCGTGCACATGCCGCTCACAGGCCACCGCCTGCGGGCTGTACGCCAAATGATGCTCAGCTTTATCTGCACGGTGTCGAGGGTTGCGTATGAGAATCTTTGTTGTCGTCGATGACGCTGGCTTCAGCTGGCCCATGGGCGAGCCGTCCTTGGGTGCGCGCCTCATTGCGCGGGCGGCAGCTCTTTCTTGCTGCTGTGCCTGACAGGCGGGTGGTGTCAGCGGGCTTGAGGCGATTATCTCCGCGTTGGTAGGTGTTCTTGCCCGCGGCGGCGCCCGGCAACTGCTGTCTTGTCCGGCGTCGGTCTGGGCCGGAGGCTGTCGCTTGGCGGCTGCTGCTGCGTACGGTCATCGGGCGCGACTTGCTACCGCGTCGTGGACGGCGGACCGGCGCCTCTCGTTTGCTTTCTTCGGAAAGGCACGTGGTTGACCTCATGTTAAGGTGGAGTTGACGTTTTAGGTTGCGGTTGTTTGTATCGTTGCCGAGCGACGTGCCGTCCTCAACCGTGCCGCGCACCCACGAGTATGTGGCGTTGGCCAGACGCGTCGGCATTCACCCAGTCGAAGATCCCAGAACTTGGGCGGCTGGTACGACGCTGTGAACGACTGCTGGTAGTCGGTGGCGTTCCGAAGTCGCGCAGGCTCTAACAACGAGTCCTTCACACGCTGTACTTTGTAATACGGTCGATTAAAGGTCTTTGTTAACCGGATTATGGGCTCTTCCCATACTAAGCGTGGGTTTTTGGAAGTTCATGTGCAGTTCTTGGTCAAATCCCAGCGCAGGGGAGAACTCGCGGTTTCACAAAAACTGCGAACTGAAGTTGAGGGGGGCTGCGAACTGCCCAGGCTCCTGTCGCGCTCCTGCAACTCGTAGTAGTTGCGCATTATCGGTGTTGACGAGATGTTCTGCGGCAGGTAGTTGAGGGCGAAAAGCGCTTCGGGAAGTTGAGCCACTTGCTCTTGCCCTTGAGCTGAACGGCTCGAACGCCAAACGGGCGTGTAGCTATAATTCTCGACCGCTCCACTCGTCTTCGTATGCGGTGGTCTCCTAAAACTTTATTGCGGGCGTCGTCAAGTTGGCCGGGTCCATGGGGGTGGCGCTTTGTGCCGACAGCACGTTGAGGCGAAGTTCTTGTTGTACTTGACGACTATCGTCTCTTCCTTGCAGCTCACGGTAGCCTCAGGGCGTCGTCAAGCTCCATGTCGTGTCGAGGCGGATTAAAGGCGTGTCTCTTCCTTGGTCACTGAGTAATAAAGCGGTATAGACACGTTCGCCTTGTCGAGGAAAAAAACTTGCAGCTCGAGGTTGGCCGTGAAGCTGTAAGTCTTGTAGTCTTCATTGGAACGCCCGCCACGCCCACCTCAGGCCGCCGACCCGTCCGGAATATCATCTTGAGGTCGACGGTGCCGAAGTCGGAGGCGCTGGATGTTTTTGCGCCCAGGCGGCCCAGCCACCCTTGTTGTTGAACTCAAGGGGCGGAGCTCGTTGACCCACACCCTCGCCCGACTTGGGTGCGCCGGATATGTTGCGCACACCTATCATCATGGTCTCCCACTTCGCCGAGCGACAGGTTGCGCCATGATGCTTATCTTGTTGTTCGGACGGTCGCTGTCATACTCTGAATAGACCGTGGTGAACGACGCCGCCGCCGCACGGGCTGGTTGCGCGCGCGCAGTGGGGCTGTGAACGCTCATGTCGATGTCGAGCATATTGTCACTCGGGCACACCTCTTTTAGTCGGTCGACGGAATACTTATCGTACTGTCCCTCAGGGGTGAGCTTCAGCGGTATCTCATACTCGTAATAGTTGTTCTTGTAGTCGCTTCGAGGCGTATGAACACACGGCGAGCTGGTCGTTCTGCAGGTTGGTTGTGTTCTGCGGCATGGCGTTGGCGTGTACAAACATCTGCGACGCTTGTACTGGCGGAGGTCGAGGTGAGTGTTCGCCCGCCATGCAAAACCCCATGGGGCTGATTTCTCGACAGAACGGCCTCGTTTTTCTTCGTTTTATTTGCTTTTCTTCGTCGGAAACTCGTTTCCTTCTTCTTTTTGTTTTGGATTAAATCAAACTCTT
>VOFD01000683.1_pt1 | contig 90001 bp, 82 predicted proteins | sample 5384101 | NCBI WGS metagenome assembly VOFD01 (sample SAMN12384723, study PRJNA508395) | human gut metagenome | isolation source: healthy gut C | host: Homo sapiens
ATGCCAAACTGATAACCCTTGCCAAAGGGGAAACGTGGCAAGCCCCTGCCCTGCGTGAACTGACCGACAAGCTGGACATCGACGGACATTCTCCCGCCGAAGCCCTGACGCAACTCTCGAAGGAGCTCGACCGCCTCGACCTGCGCAACAACCAGCTCCTGTATGTCATCTTAGAGGGAAGCATGTTCTTCCAGCTCCGGCAAATCGTGCGCATCGAACGCTGGAAGGCACGCTATGGGAAATACCTCATGGGCTGGCTGGAAGCCGTAGGCGAACTGGATGCACTCTGCTCGCTCGGCACCTTTGCCTATAATCATCCGGCATACACCTATCCGACAATTACCAATCAGCCGTTCTGTTTCCTTGCCCGCAACATGGGACATCCGCTCATGCCCGAAGCCCAATGCGTGAAGAATGATGCCGCCATCCCCTCGCGTCCCTAGGCAATTTGGCAACATGGGACATTCAGTAAGAAGCTGTTTTGAATTTCTCCAAAAAGTTTTTCTTGGGTTGATGTATCCGTTTTCGTGTGTGCTTTGGGCGATTTTTTGGTCCTTTCCGCTCCTGTTCTTCGTCAGATAGCCCGCTATCTTCCTCATCACAGAAGCGAAAATGCCTCAAAAACTCATCCCAAATCAGCGCACGATAAATTCAAAACAGCTTCTAAAATTATTCAAGCATGCGTTTTGACGAACATAAGTGAGTAGGCCGTTTAACATAAGTAACTCGGACGTTCCACATAAGTGAGTCAGGCGTATCACTTATGTTCGCAACTGCGCATACATCCGCTTTGCCGGCACAGAGCAGTTTCACCCCCAGTTTAGATATACTGAAACTATAGTTTCAGCACCTTGAAACTAAAGTTTCAGCAGACAAAAACTATAGTTTCAGCATATATACCGCTGCCAGACGGTTGACCTCTTCTACACTGAACATATACAGGTATTTATCGTCATCCAGAATGTGTTCGTTCACCTTGATGCGCTCCATGATGTATGCCGACATCCGCAAGCAGTCCAAGAGTTCCTCGAATGCGGGGAGGAATACTTCCTTGATAATCTGCAAGTCGCGGAAATAGCCCGAAGGCAGGTTGTTCATAATCATCATAATCTGCTGGGGCAAAGACTGGATTTTATTGCATTTGGCACGGGTCAGTTCGAACACATCGGGGTTCTTCTTGTGCGGCATGATGCTGGAACCCGTGGTACATTCGTCGGGAAGCTTGACGAAACCGAAGTTCTGGCAACTGAACATACAGGCATCGAATGCCATCTTCGATACGGTTCCGGCAATACTTGCCAAGGCAAAGGCAACGTTGCGCTCCATCTTACCGCGTCCCATCTGCGCATAGACTACGTTATAATTCATTGAGTCGAAACCCAGCAGGCGGGTGGTCATCTCACGGTCCAAGGGGAACGAAGAGCCGTATCCGGCGGCAGAGCCGAGCGGATTGCGGTTGCACATCTTATATGCGGCTTGCAGGAACAGCATATCATCGACCAGGCTTTCGGCATACGCGCCAAACCAAAGTCCGAAAGAAGAAGGCATGGCAATTTGCAAATGGGTATAGCCCGGCATCAGAATGTCTTTGTAGCGGTTGCTTTGCGCAACCAGAACGCGGAAGAGCGTCTCGACCGCCTCAGCTACCTGCTTCAGTTGCTCACGGGTGAAGAGTTTCAGGTCGACCAGCACCTGGTCGTTCCGCGAACGCCCGCTATGTATCTTCTTGCCTACATCGCCCAGCTTACGGGTAAGCATGAGTTCCACTTGCGAATGTACGTCCTCGATGCCGTCTTCAATTACAAACTCACCTTTCTCTGCGGTTGCATAGATTTGCTTTAACTCTTCCAACAGGACCTTCAGTTCGTCGGGCTTCAGCAGACCGATGCTTTCGAGCATCGTAATATGCGCCATCGAGCCCAACACATCGTGCTTTGCCAGGTAAAGGTCCAGTTCACGGTCGCGTCCTACGGTAAAGCGGTCGATTTCCGCATTTACCTGCACATTCTTTTCCCAAAGTTTTTGTCCCATAGGTTTATGAGTTTAAATTAATAAGGAATCATCGCGAGCATGTCCGCCAGCTTCTCTACCCCCTCTTGCAAAGGCTTCGATACCATGGCTTTCATAAAGGCGTTCACCTCGGCACGGATAGTCACCTTCATCTTGGCTTCCGCTTCGCTCACCGGAAGAATCTGAATCCATACGTTCAAGGGGATAGGAGTCTTGTCGCCCTCAAACTTGATGCACTTCATCGGCTCGCGCTCGATGATGCGGAGGGTAAGGCTGATGCCCTGCACTTTCAAGGTCAACGAATCTTGATCGAAAGATAAATCTTCCACCTTGCCTCCCGCCTGCTCTTTCACCGCATCCAGCTTTTCACGCACCGAAGCCAGATTATTCAGGTCGGCAAGTTTGGTATATACCCGTTCCTGCGAATAAGGAACATGTTTCACACTACTTTCAAATTGTACCATACATTGTATCTAATTGAACACAGAATATTATTTACGATTTCAATGAATTATAGCAGAACAAAATCGGTTTGCGAAAAATACCGCATGCAGCAGAGACGCCACAATGTGACGTCTCTACTAAGAACAGATTATATTTTCGCATTCTGTTTCTGACTGACTATTATAGTAAATAGTAAATCGTAAAATCGTAAATAATTTTCATGCTTTATTTATTTTCCCGTCCAATGTGCCGGGTCTTTTCTCCATGCCTGAAGGATAGGAATATCCTGCTCGTCGATGTAATTGGTCTTCAAGGCTGCATCCAGCACCGCATTGTAATTGGTCAAGGTAACCAGTTCCACTTTTGCCTCTTTGAATGCTTCTACAGAAACATCGAATCCGTATGTGAACGAAGCCACCATGCCGATGACGTTGCATCCGTTCTGGCGGATAGCGTTTACGGCTTTCAGGCTGCTTCCGCCTGTAGATATCAAGTCTTCTACCACTACGACCTTCATACCCGGACGAAGCTCGCCCTCAATCAGGTTTTCCAGACCGTGGTCTTTGGGGCTCGAACGTACATAGACGAACGGGAGGTTCAGTTCCTCTGCCACCAATGCGCCTTGGGGAATGGCTCCTGTAGCTACACCCGCTATTGCATCCACTTCTCCAAACCGTTCCATAATGATACGGCACAACTCCAACTTGACAAAATTGCGCAAGACAGGATAAGACAATGTCTTGCGGTTGTCACAATAAATAGGGGATTTCCAACCCGATGCCCATGTGAAAGGGTTCGCAGGCTGAATCTTTACAGCTTTTACCTTCAACAATTTTTCTGCAAATAATCTTTCCAAAGCTTTCATAACTTATTATCTGATAAATAACACTTGCAAAAATATGGAAAACCTACGTGAATATGAAATATATAACGACTTTTTTAATAAAAACTTCATTTTGCCCATGCCAATGTCGCCACACTGATACGGATTCCCCCTACCGAAGACAAGGCATCGGCGCAAGCCGTCAGGGTGGCTCCGGTGGTCAGCACATCATCCACCAGCAGGATGTGTTTCCCTTCCAGCAACGCTGCCTGGGGAGCGGTACGGAACAAGCCTTCCACATTCATCCAGCGGGCATACCCGCTCTTCTGGGTCTGCGTCGCATTGTTCCGCACCCGCCAAACCGCGTCCGTACAGACGGGAAGCCCGGTTTTCCGGGATATGCCCCGCGCCAGAAGCTCGCTCTGGTTGTATCCTCTCTGGCGCAAACGGGTGCGGTACAAGGGTACGGGCACCAGGCAATCAATTCCCTCGAAGAAGCCGGACGGGAGCAACGCGCTCCCCATCCACTCGCCCATCCGCACGCAAAGCTTTCGCCGGTTATGATACTTCATCGCATACAATACCTGAGCCACTTTCCCACCCTTGGCATAATAGAAAAGCGAAGACGCGCGCACGATGGGGAAGCGTCCCCAAAAGCAACGCTCCATTTCGTTCCCCTCCTTATTATATATATAGGTGTAAGGCAACGACGCCGAGCAGGCCAGGCACAATCCGTCCTCGCCCTGCATCAGCCTTTTCCCGCACGACACGCAAAGCCGGGGGAAAAAGAACTCGCGGAGGTCAGTCCAGATACGCATCTTCCGAAGCCTGATGGATGTAACGCTTCACCTCGTCCAGTGTAAAGCCGCGCGACACGGCAAAGCGAATCAGCTTCATCGCGCATTCATAGTCATTTCTCCCCGTCACCTGCTTCTCCTTTTGGGCAAGCACCTCGCGCAGCATCCGGCTGTACTCGTCCTCGTCAATCTCTTCCAGCCCGGCACGGATATCTTCCGGAGGAAGGCGCTTCAACCTCAGAGCCTGCACAATCTTGTTGCGCCCCCAACGGGCAAAGCGGTACTTGTCGCGCACGAATGCCTTGCAATAGCGTGCCGTATCGATGAACCGGTCTTTCTCCAGCGATGCGAGGATACGGGCTTTCATTTCCTCGTCCGCCCCCCATTGGCCCAGCTTCTGCTCCACCTCCATGGGGCACCGCTCGGTCTTGGCACAATAGGCTTCCGCCTTGGTTCTCAACTCGTTTTCTGTATATTCTTTCATGGTCGCACGGCTTTAATCATACGGTCGTTTCCCGACATATCCTTGCGCAAGACGATGTCCCGATAGCCCATTCCTGCCAGCAATTCCACCGTTTCCGCCCCGTATGCCTGATTAATCTCAACATATAAAACGCCGGAAGGAGCCAAATGTACAATCCCCAACCCGGCTATTCTCCGGTAATAGCGCAAAGGGTCGCCGTCGGGCACGAAAAGCGCCAGTTCCGGTTCCCAGTCGAGCACGTTCCGCTCCATATCCGCCTTCTCGCGTTCGCGGATATAGGGAGGATTGCTCACGAATATATGTGCATGAGCCTCTGCAGGTATATGCGAGAACACATCCACCTGCCTGAAATCCACACGCACCCGGTTGCGCTCCGCATTTCTCCGGGCTATGCCGAGCGCGGCATCCGAAATGTCCCATGCGCTCACCCTCGCTCCGGGCAGGAACCTGGCCAGCGCAACGGCGATGCATCCGCTTCCCGTACCGATATCCACTATGCTCACCTCCGCCTTGCCCTGAAAATCGGACACAATCCAATCTACCAGCTCGGCGGTTTCGGGACGGGGAATCAAGACACCGGGAGCGACATGAAAGGGCAAGCCGCAAAAAGACGCTTCGCCCGTAATGTACTGGAAAGGCTCGAAACGCTTGAGACGGGAAAGAATATCTTCCAGCGCTGCGTGCTCTTTTTCCGAAAATTCCCTATCTTTGCCATCGTACAAATCGAGGGCAGAAAAACGGAACACTTCAGTGAGGATGCTTTTTGCCAATGCTTTCGCCTCCGGTTCGGGATAGAAGCCGGAAAGCGAGCGGACGATATCGATATAAACAGGATGCATAACGATGCAAAGATATAAAAAGTAAAGGACATAAGACCATGACACAAGACGAAAAATACATCAGCCGGTGTATCCAGCTGGCGAAGAACGGGCTATGCAACACCCCGCCCAACCCCATGGTGGGAGCCGTCATCGTATATCAGGACCGGATTATCGGGGAAGGCTATCACATCCGGTGCGGGGAAGGGCATGCCGAGGTCAACGCCATCGCTTCGGTGAAAGACGAGAGCCTGTTGCGCCAGTCCACCCTTTACGTAAGCCTGGAGCCTTGCTCGCACTATGGGAAGACCCCTCCATGTGCCGACCTCATCATCCGGAAAGGCATTCCGAGGGTGGTGGTGGGATGTACCGACCCCTTTCCGCTGGTATCGGGAAGAGGCATCCAAAAGCTCAGGGATGCCGGCGTAGAAGTAAAGGTAGGGGTCTTGGAGCAGGAATGCAAGGACCTCATCCGGCGTTTTGTCACCTTTAATCTCAAGCAACGCCCCTACATCACCCTGAAATGGGCACAATCGGCAGACGGCTTCATCGATGTCCTCCGCCAGAAGGGCACGCCGGTGAAATTATCCAGCCCCCTTACCTCCATGTATGTGCACAAGCTCCGGGCAGAGCATCAGGCGATTCTGGTAGGGAGGAAGACCGCCCTGCTCGACAATCCTTCGCTCACCGTGCGGGAATGGTACGGAAAGAACCCCCTCCGCCTGGTGATAGACCGGGACTTGTCTCTTCCCGCCTCGCTCCGGCTTTTCGACGGAAGCACGCCTACGTGGGTGTTCACTTCGAAAGAAAAAGCCTCCCGTCCCAACCTGACGTACGTCCGGCTGGACTTCGGGCAGGACATTCTTCCGCAAATCGCCCAAGCCCTCTGCGAAAACAAGGTGCAATCGCTCTTGGTAGAAGGAGGGAGCACGCTCCTCCAATCGTTCATCGACCGGGGGATGTGGGACGAAATCTATGCCGAACATACCTCCGCGGTACTGGGAAAAGGAGTTCCGGCACCCGCAATCCCGTCTGGAATCCCCGTCGGATACAGCATCCGGGACAATTCCGTTATCGGGCATTGCAAAAAAACGCAGAGCAAAATGCCTGATTCACCGATAAAAAAGTAAAGTTTATCCATAATTTTATATAAAACTTGACATAAAAGTACTTTAGACGAAAAAAACTTTCTACTTTTGCAACTTGTAATGCAAAGAATAGACTGAATAATGAAACTGAAATTCTTATCCATAGTATTGGCAGGCGTGATGATAACCGCCTTTTCGATGACTTCTTGCTTGAATGACGATATAGAACAGGTGACATACACCAACGAAACAAGCATCACCGAATTTTCATTGGGCACCTTGTGGTGTGAAATGGTGGGGACAGCCCAGGACGGGAGCGATTCGCTCTACATGGACACGGTTTCATTCGAAGACTATCCATTCACCATCGACCAGTTGAACCGGACCATCGAGAACCGGGATTCGCTTCCGGTGAATGTAGACATCTCGAGGGTGCTTGTCGACATCAGCGCCGACACTCCTTATATTATATATGGCAAAATCAAGGAAGCAGGCGGAGAAGCTACAGATACCCTTTGGACAAGCACCGACTCCATCGATTTCTCGGTGGCTCCCGCAGAAGGGCTTTCCTTTAAAGTATTGTCGATGAACGGCATCTACGGACGGGAATACCACGTAAAAATAAATGTACACAAGCAAGACCCCGACTTGCTGACATGGAGCGAAAACGAGTCGGAAGTTCCCTTTACGGCTCAGACCCTCATCCGCCAGAAAGCGGTTTATACAAACGGACGCATCTATGTGTTCGGGCAAAACGGAGACACGCCCTGCATCGAATATACCACGGTATCTGCCAACGGGAAAGCGAACGGCTGGACGCCGGTTGAGAACGTTCCGGCAAATACCAACACCTATTCTGCCATGGTATGGCAGGACAAAATCTATTTCCTTGCCGGAGGCGAGCTATACGAACTGGCGGACGATGTCCCGCAACTCTCGGCAGACTCGCCTGCCGATATCCGCCTGCAACAACTGCTGGCAAATGCCACCACCACAAACGGAGCGACCTATCTGTATGCCTATACAGAGGATAACCGATGCGTGACCTACGACGGCACGGCATGGAGCGAAGACACGCCGGACACGGCTTTACCCTCGGCAGGCCAACGCTTCTCCTATGCGGCTCTACCCCTTTCGTACAACGCCAATATCGCCCGCACCTTCCTTTTCGGAACACATACAGACGACGCGGGAACCGAATCGGGCTTCATGGCACACCGCCTGACGAACGAAAGCACATGGAATGTGTACGACTACACACAATCGGACACGCTCCGCTGCCCGAACATAGCCGACGCGACCATGATTTATTACGACAAGAAACTATATGCCTTCGGAGGCGCAATCAACAGTGCCCAGCACGAAGACTATCAAGCCCCGTTCAGCACCTTCTTCGCTTCTACGGATAACGGACTGACCTGGAAGCCTGTGACGGAAGACGTGACATTCCCGTCGTCTTCGTTTGCCGGAAAATACGAAGCAGGCTACGCGCTGGGCGAAGGAAGCTATTCGTGCGTAGTGGACGAAAACAACTTTATCTGGATTATCTGGCACGACGGAACGATGAGCAGAGGAAGAATCAACCGGCTCGGCTTTCTTCCCAAGTGGTAAGCAAGAGACAAGACAGACATGCGATACAAAGAACTGATAGACAAATCACGGATACCGGCGCACATCGCCATTATCATGGACGGCAACGGGCGGTGGGCGAAGCAGCGCGGCATGGCTCGTTCGTACGGGCATCAGGCTGGCGCAGAGACGGTACACGCCATAGCCGAGGAAGCGGCAAGGCTGGGCGTCAAATACCTGACCCTTTACACCTTCTCCACCGAGAACTGGAAACGCCCCGCCGAAGAGGTGTCTGCCCTGATGAGCCTGCTGATGGACTCGATAGAAGAAGACACGCTGATGAAGAACAACATCCGTTTCCGCATCATCGGAGAAACGGAAAAATTGCCCGCCGATGTCTTCGAACGCCTGAACCAATGCATTGCACATACCGCGGGGAATACAGGCATGTGCCTGGTGCTGGCACTCAGCTATTCCTCGAAATGGGAAATCACCGAAGCGGTCAAGCAGATAGCCTCGCAGGTGGAAAACCATCAGCTGGCAATAGCGGATATCACCGACCAGACCATCGACCGGTTCCTGTCGACGCGTTTCATGCCCGACCCGGACTTACTGATACGCACGGGAGGCGAGATACGGCTCAGCAATTACCTGCTATGGCAATGCGCGTATTCCGAACTGTATTTTTGCGACACCTTCTGGCCCGACTTCAAGGAGGAAGAGTTCTGCAAGGCAATTTATGACTATCAACAAAGAGAACGCCGATTTGGCAAAACAAGTGAACAACTATTGAAACAATGAAAATAAAAAAGATGCGATACTGTTTTTTTCTGATTCTATTGACCCTGACCTGCATCTGTGTACCGGCGGCAAGCCATGCGCAAGAAAGCACTGCGACAGAAGGCGAGAAACCCGTTATCCTCTATAACGGAACACCCAAGAAGTATGAAATCGCCGACATCAAAGTAGAAGGAGTAAAGAACTACGAAGACTATGTATTGATAGGCATATCGGGGCTTGCCGTAGGGCAGACCATTACCGTACCGGGAGACGACATCACCGGAGCGGTGAAACGCTACTGGCGGCACGGCCTGTTCTCGGACGTAAAAATCTCCGCAGACAAGATAGAAGGGAACAAAATATGGCTCCGCATCGAACTGACCCAGCGCCCGCGCATCGCCGACATCCGTTTCAACGGCATCAAGAAAGGCGAGCGCGAAGACTTGCAGGAAAAGCTGGGCAACATGGTAAAGGGCATGCAGATTACCCCGAACATGGTAGACCGTGCGAAAATCATCATCAAGAAATACTTCGACGAAAAAGGCTTCAAGAACGCCGAAATCAATATCATCGAACGCGAAGACCCCAAAGACAAGGAACAAGTGTATGTAGACGTGAACATCGACAAGAAAGAGAAAGTCAAGGTACACTTAATCACCATTGATGGAAACACCGTCCTCAGCGACAAGAAACTGAAACGCACGATGAAGAAAACCAACGAGAAAGGAAAGCTCATCAACCTCTTCCGCTCGAAGAAATTCATCGACGAACGCTATGAAGAAGACAAACAGAAGATTATCGAAAAATACAACGAGCTGGGATACCGCGATGCCATGATTGAAGTGGACAGCGTATCGCCCTACGACGAGAAGACGGTAGACATCTACATGAAGATTTACGAAGGAAACAAATATTACCTGCGCAACATCACGTGGGTGGGAAACACCGTATATCCGTCCGACCTGCTGAACCAGCAATTACAAATGAAGCACGGCGATGTATATAACCAGAAATTGCTGAACGACCGTATCACGAACGACGAGGACGCCATCAAGAACAATTACTACAACAAAGGATACGTGTTCTCGAACATCGACCCCGTGGAAGTGAATATCGACGGCGACTCCATCGACCTGGAAATGCGTGTCATGGAAGGTCCGCAAGCCAGCATCAGCCACGTACGCATCAACGGAAACGACCGCTTGTACGAGAACGTCATCCGGCGTGAGCTTCGTACCCGTCCGGGAGACTTGTTCAGCAAGGAAGCACTGGAACGTTCGTACCGTGAAATCGCCCAAATGGGGCACTTCAATCCGGAGACCATCAACCCCAACGTAGTTCCGAATTACGAGGACGGTACGGTGGACATCAACTGGGGACTGGAATCGAAGGCAAACGACCAGGTTGAGTTCTCCGCCGGATGGGGACAGACAGGTATCATCGGTAAGCTGAGCCTGAAGTTCACCAACTTCTCGTTCGCCAACTTATTCCGGAAGAACGATAATTTCCGCGGTTTCATGCCGCAAGGAGACGGACAGACCCTGACCATCAGCGGTCAGACCAACGGACGCTACTATCAGGCATACAGCATCTCGTTCCTCGACCCGTGGTTCGGAGGCAAACGCCCGAACTCGCTCTCGGTATCGGCTTTCTATTCGGTACAGACCGATATCAGCAGCCAGTACTACAACTCGGCGGTGATGAACAACTACTATAGTTTAATGTCAGGTTGGGGAAACTATTTCGGCGGCTATTATGACAATTACGAAGCTTATTATAACCCGGACAAATCCATCAAGATGTTCGGTGTATCCGTCGGCTGGGGAAAACGCCTCCGCTGGCCCGATGACTATTTCACCTTCATGGCTGAATTGTCATACCAACGCTTCATGCTGAAAGACTGGAGCTATCTGTACATCATGCTGAACAACGGACAATACATGAATACCGGTAACTGTAACAGCCTGAGCCTGAACCTGACTCTCTCGCGTAACTCTACCGATAACCCGATATTCCCGCGTTACGGTTCCGAGTTCACCGCATCATTGCAGATTACCCCGCCCTACTCGCTCTTCAGCAAGCGGGATTACTCTACCTACGGAAGAGACAACTACGACGAGGCAGCAAGCATGTACCGGTGGATTGAATACCACAAGTGGAAATTCAAATCGAAGACCTATACCGCCTTGATGGACATCCAGAAATGTCCGGTGATTATGACCCGTGCCGAGTTCGGTATCCTGGGACACTTCAACAAGTACAAGCGCTCTCCGTTCGAAACCTTCTACGTAGGAGGTGACGGCATGACGGGATACAGCTACAACTATGCTTCGGAGACCATCGCCCTGCGCGGATACGAGAACGGTGCCCTGACCCCCTACGGAAGCGAAGGATATGCTTACGTCCGCCTGGGAGCCGAGCTGCGTTACCCGCTGATGCTGGAAAACTCAACCAGTATCTACGCACTGGGATTCGTGGAAGCCGGAAACGCATGGACGGATGTAGCAGACTTCAACCCGTTCAAGCTGAAACGCTCGGCAGGTTTCGGTGTGCGCATCTTCTTGCCTATGATTGGTATGATGGGTATCGACTGGGCATACGGATTCGACAAGATAAACGGCTCGACACAATACAGCGGAAGCCAGTTCCACTTTATTATCGGACAAGAATTTTAACTTAAAGACCCAAAGATATGAAAAGATTGATTTTCTCTGCAGCACTGCTTGTGATAAGCCTCTGTACGGCACAGGCACAGAAATTCGCGTTAATAGACATGGAATTTATCTTGAAGCATATCCCTGCCTATGAACAGGCAAACCAGCAAATGGAATCGCTGTCCCGACAATGGCAAAGCGAAATAGAAGCCAAAAGCAACGAAGCGAAAGCCCTGTATGAAGCCTATCAGAAAGAAGCCGCTTCGCTCTCCGACGCCCAACGCACCCAAAGAAGAAGCCGTAGTGGCGAAAGAAAAAGAGGCGGCAGAACTGCGCCAGAAATATTTCGGCCCGCAAGGCGAAATGATGAAGAAACAACAAGAGCTTATCGCTCCCATCCAGGACCAAATCTACAACGCGGTAAAAGAAATCGCCATGGCGCAGAACTACGACGCTGTAATCGACCGCGCCTCGGCGCAAAGCATGATTTTTGCCTCTCCCCGCATCGATATCAGCAATGAAGTGCTCTCACGCTTAGGATATTCAAATTAATTTTATACATTTGCAGCCGAGTCCTAAGAAACTACGGAAAGAAACTAATTAGAAACTAAAAACAAATAGAAATTAAAGATTATGCTGAAAAAAATTGCTTTAGTACTCTTGCTCATCGCTCCGATGAGCTTGTTCGCGCAAAAGTTCGCGCATTTCAGATCAATGGACATCATCCCGGTTATGCCGGAATATGCAAAGGCTCAAACCGATATCCAAGCATTGCAGAAACAATACGAGGATGAAATCAAACGCTCGGCGGATGAGTTCAACAAGAAATTTGCTGAATACCAGCAAGAGCAACAGACGCTTCCGCAAAACATCCAGGAACGCCGTCAGAAAGAATTGCAGGAAATGCAGGAAAAGGGCATGCAATTCCAACAAGAAGCACAGCAACAGTTGCAGAAGGCGTATACGGACATGATGGACCCGATTTACAAAAAGCTGGAAGACGCCGTGAAAGCCATTGGAGCAGCCGGAGGATATACGTACGTATTCGACCTGAACCGTACAGACATCCCCTACATCGATGAAAATGTATCGAAAGACGTTACAAACGACATTAAGACCAAGTTAGGCATCAGCCTGACCGCAGTACCGGCAACACCGGCTGCACCCGCAGCGACTGCTCCGGCAAACTAATCCCCCTTCTGTTTATTCACCGCAGATTAACACAGATTCCCGCAGATTAAAACTTTAAATTCTGCGCCAATCTGCGTTAATCTGCGTTTCTGGTTTTAAATATCATGACAACCACAGGACCCATCGGCATCTTCGATTCCGGCTACGGAGGATTGACCATTCTCGCCAAAATACGCGAATTGCTCCCCCAGTACAATTACCTCTATTTAGGCGACAATGCCCGGACACCGTATGGCACGCGCTCGTTTGAAGTGGTCTACGAATTTACGCTTCAAGCGGTACGCAAGCTGTTCGGTTTAGGCTGCCCCCTGGTAATCCTTGCCTGCAACACCGCTTCGGCAAAAGCCCTGCGCAGCATCCAGCAGCACGACCTGCCTCATCTCGACCCTTCGCGAAGGGTATTGGGAGTCATCCGCCCTACGGTAGAATGCATCGGAGCATTGACCCATACCCGCCACGTAGGGCTGCTTGCGACCGAAGGCACCGTCCGTTCCCAATCCTATCCGTTGGAAATCCATAAACTGTATGCCGATATCCGGCTCACCGGCGTGCCCTGCCCCATGTGGGTGCCCTTAATCGAGAACAATGAATTCAATTCGCCCGGAGCCGATTATTTCGTGCAGAAATACCTCGGGCAACTGCTCAGCCAAGACCCGGAGATAGACACCATCATCTTAGGATGCACACACTATCCGCTCCTGTTAGAGAAAATCCGCCGTTACACCCCATCCCATATCCGGCTGGTAGAGCAAGGGAAATACGTAGCGTCCAGCCTCAAAGACTACCTGGCAAGGCATCCGGAACTGCGCACCCGATGCGAAACCGGCGGCACCTGCCAGTTCCTCACCACCGAATCCATCGAAAAGTTCCAAGAGTCGGCAAGCATCTTCCTGCATCAAGAAGTGCAAGTACGCACCGTTACCTTAGAATAAGAAACGTTTTTTTACTTGGGAATCCGTGCCCACAACGTGGGGAAGCTTTCCAGCCTTGGGAACCGTTGCCCACGCCGTGGGGAAGCTTTCCAGCTTTGGGAAACCGTGCCCACGCTGTTTCCGTAGAGACGATGTGGCATAATAAAATGCACAATTTAATGCCGCTTACAATATAACATGGCTTTATTGGAGAATTTAAAAATAGGCTCTTAAAATTACGATGTTGCTTTATTTGCTATATTTGCCCCCGTTTTACGAACTAAATACCTATGAGGAATGAAAAATGAAAGGTACGAGCTGAATAAGAATTTGGCTCAAATGTTGAAAGGAGGCGTTATCATGGATGTAACGACTCCGGAGCAAGCAAAGATTGCCGAACAGGCAGGTGCAGTAGCCGTTATGGCATTGGAACGCATTCCGGCTGATATCCGTGCAGCGGGCGGAGTTGCCCGTATGAGCGACCCGAAGATGATACGTGGCATACAGGAAGCTGTCAGTATTCCTGTGATGGCGAAAGTGCGTATCGGACATTTTGTGGAAGCACAGATATTGGAAGCGTTGGAAATCGACTACATCGACGAGAGTGAGGTATTGTCGCCGGCAGATGGTGTGTTCCATATAGACAAGACCCAATTTAAGGTACCGTTCGTTTGTGGAGCTAAAAACCTGGGCGAGGCATTGCGCCGTATCGCAGAAGGTGCTTCGATGATTCGTACCAAAGGAGAACCGGGCACCGGCGATGTGATTCAGGCAGTGACTCACATGCGCAGCATGATGCGCGACATCCGCCGCGTACAGGCACTTGCCGAAGACGAACTGTACAATGAGGCCAAAGAGCTGGAAGTGCCGTTGGACTTGTTGCGGTATGTACACGAAAACGGAAAGCTTCCCGTAGTGAATTTCGCTGCCGGAGGTGTAGCCACTCCTGCCGATGCCGCCTTGATGATGCAACTGGGGGCTGAAGGAGTGTTTGTCGGTTCCGGTATCTTCAAGTCTGGCAATCCCGAAAAGCGGGCGCGCGCCATTGTCAATGCCGTGACCAACTATAACGACGCTAAGTTATTGGCAGAGGTTTCTACCGATTTGGGCGAAGCCATGGTAGGCATTAACGAAGATGAAATCACCCTGTTGATGGCAGAAAGAGGAAAATAACCGGGAAAGGATATGCTGAAAATAGGTGTTTTGGCGCTGCAAGGAGCTTTCCTTGAGCACGAACAGATGTTGGACCGCTTGGGTGTAGCACATTTTCAAATCCGCCAATTATCCGATTTGTCCTGCCCCATGGACGGGCTGATTATACCAGGCGGGGAGAGTACGGCTATCGGCAAGCTTTTGAATAGCCTGGATATGATGTCTCCGCTTAGGGAGAAAGTGAAAGAAGGATTGCCCGTATTCGGTACATGTGCAGGTATGATTCTATTGGCAAATGAAATAGAAAACGACCCGAAGCGCTACTTGCAAGTGATGGACATCTGCGTGAAACGCAATGCATACGGCCGCCAGTTGGGCAGTTTCTTCACACGTGACCTGTTTGCCGGACAAGAAATACCCATGACTTTCATCCGTGCTCCTTATATAAATAAGGCAGGCGCGCAGGTGGAAGTCTTGTCAACGGTAAACGGGCACATCGTAGCAGCACGTGAAAAGAACATGTTGGTCTGCTCGTTCCATCCCGAACTGACGGACGATACTACAGTACATGCTTATTTCATCGAGAAGATGGTTAAAAAGGTATAAGCAGTTGATTTTAAACGCCGTTGTGAGTATTCTTATCCGAGATTACCACAACGGCTGTTTTTGTTCCCATCGTTTAAATAATATGAAAAAAATAAGCCGATAATTACACGGAATGCTGAAAAAATATAATTTTGCACCGGGTTTTTAGAGGCATGCTTCTTATGTGTACATCCAAGGGGTTGGGTGAAAAACAGTTCATGAATAACAATTATTTAATATATAATTTATGAAAAGAAGCATTTTTCTGATTTTATACGGGTGGTGCACCGTGCAGCTTATGGCGCAGAGTCTGACTGTAAATGGAGTGGTTTTAGACGAATCCAGCCAAGCTGTTATCGGAGCTACTGTACTGGAAGAAGGAACCGAAAACGGAACCATTACCAATTTGGATGGCGAATTTACCTTGCAAGTAGAGAAAGGCAAGGCGTTGGTAATCAGTTATATCGGTTTTGAGACACAGCGCGTACGGGCGGTGAATGAAAAGCAATTGAAAATCATTCTTCACGAAGATTCCGAACTCTTGGACGAAGTGGTTGTAGTAGGCTATGGCGTAAAGCAGAAGCGTTCCACGATGACTACGGCTATTTCGAAAATGGACCAGAAAGTCTTGCAGAACGCAGCTCTTTCTAATGCGGCACAAGCCTTGCAGGGTACTGTCAGCGGCTTGCGTGTAACGAATACTTCCGGAGCGCCGGGAAGCGCGCCTACCATCGTATTGCGTGGCGGGGCAGGAATAGAAAGCGCAGGTCCCCCTTGGTGGTAGTCGATGGTGTAGTCCGTTCCATGGACGACATCAACCCTTCCGACATCGAATCAATTCAGGTACTGAAAGACGCGGCTTCAACGGCGATTTATGGAGCGCGTGCCAATAATGGTGTGATTTTAGTGCAGACGAAGAAAGGGAAAGCCGGACATACCCAAGTCTCTTATAAATTTAAAGGAGGCATGAACTTTGCCCGTAAAGGTTACGAATACATGGATGCCGAGAATTACATCCGTTTCGGACGGTTGGGGCGCATGTACTCGGGCGGAAGCATTACGGATATCGACAATACAAGAGGATATGGCGCGGCATACGGAGCCAATAATCCTAACCAGTATGCAATCCGGTATTTAGACGGAAACGAGAGCCTGTTGCAGGAGGGTTGGAAGCAGATGACCGATCCGGTAACAGGCAGGCAAATCGTATTCAAGGATTACGGGACTACCCTGCGTGACGAGGTGTACAAAGACCCTGCTTTTACACAAGACCACTACTTGAGCTTTAACGGAGGAAGCGAAAAAGGCACGTTCGCCGCATCGTTAGGGTATTATTCCGAAGACGGAACGGTAAAAGGCACGGAATACCGCCGGTTCAGCGGTACGTTGAACGGGAATTATAAGGTATTGCCCATTTTGAATATCAAAGGAGGAGTAAGTTTTTCCACCTCTACTGCTCCGGAATTGTATTACGACGACATGGCAGACCTTTTCGAGCGTATGCAGAGTATGGAACCTACCTGGAAACCTTTCTTCGACGACGGGTCGCCTAATTATGGCTACGGCAAGCGTGACGGTAATCCGCTCTATTGGCTGGACAAACTGACGAATAAGAACAATACACGTAAGACAACGCTGAATATCGGCGCCGATTTGGAACTGATAAAAGACAAGCTGTTCTTGCGCGAGAACAGTTCGGTTTATTATGAAGACTATACAAGGGAATTGTTCGATAAGGAATACCGTGACTATTGGAACGTGAATACAGAACGGAAGGCTTCGTTTGATTATCAGCGCACCATCCAGCAGCAGCATAGCGTGCAGCTGGAATATACCGATACGTTTAAAGAAGACCACAATTTCTCGGCAATGCTGGGAGGGGAATATTTTGAGAATCAGTATACCGAATACAGCGGAACCGGCCAGGGAGCACCTTTCGATGATATTCCTACCCTGAACGCATCGGGAAACGAAAATATGACTGCGTATTCATACCGTGAAGGCTACCGCATCGCTTCGTTCTTCGGACGGGTGACTTACGATTACAAACGCCGGTATTTGTTTACGGCTGTAGCCCGCTACGATGGCATTTCCCGTTTGTCCGACAACCGCTGGGGATTCTTCCCAGGGGTGTCTGCCGGTTGGAATATCCACGAAGAAGCTTTCTTCCACGACAGCCCGCTTGCCAGCGTGATTTCTACGTTAAAGCCTCGTATCTCGTACGGTATCAACGGAAACGTGAACGGCATCAACAATTACGATGTCTACGGACTTTACGGACAAGCCAGCGGCACGCATCCTTATAACGGAGTGAATGGCATCCTGAATACGGCAGTCATCAATTCGCAGCTGCGATGGGAAAAGAGTAAGTCTTTCGAGGCGGGTTTGGACCTCGGTTTCCTGAACAACCGCTTCAACCTGATTCTGGACTATTACAACCGCACCACATCCGACCTGCTGACCGACGTGAACCTGCCGGGATATACAGGCTTTGATTCGTTCAAGACCAATTTGGGAACCTTGCGCAACAGTGGTTTCGAGGTGGAAGGCAACTTGAACCTGATAACCAACCCGAAGGGATTCAACTGGAATTTCTCTTTTAACGCTTCGTATGTGTTCAATAAGATTGTGAAATTGCCCGATAATGGCAATGAGAACAACCGTCAGGGCGGATCTCAAGTTTGGGACCCGGCATCTCAACAGGTCATTTGGGTAGGAGGATACCAGGAAGGTCATACGTTGGGCGATATTTATGCATATCAGCAGGTAAAAATCTTGAGAGACGAAAACGAAGTGGCACAATTGGCAGGAAACCGTATGGATATGATTGCAGGACTGTACGGGCCGAATGTCAGCGAGGCAGACCGCCAACGTTACGGACTGACCAAGCCGATTGAAGCCGGCGATGTGCTTTGGGCAGACTTGAACGGCGATAATGTCATTGACCAGCTGGACCGCGTAAAGGTCGGAAACATCTATCCGAAATGGACCGGCGGCTTCAGCACTACCCTTTCGTATAAAAATGTCTCGCTTTACGGGCGGTTCGACTTTGCAGTCGGGCATACCATCTTGAACATGGTGGCGATGCGTTCTATCGGGCAGTCGGTCGGATTCAAGAACATCATTGCCGACGGGCTGGATTGCTGGACAAGCGAAAATCCGGATACAGACCTGCCTAAGTCATACTACGATGATTCCACTAATAAGAAGAACCTTTACCGCGATACGGCAGGAAGTGACATTACGAGCGTAGACAACCGTAGTTCCCGTTTCTATGAAAAGGGCGACTATTTGGCTTTGCGTGAATTGACATTGAGTTGGAAGCTGCCTGAGAAATGGGTTTCCAAGATTCATAGCACCGATGTTTCATTGTATATTACAGGGCAGAATCTGTTTTACATTACGGGATATAGCGGCACGTCTCCCGAAGCTCCGTTGGTTTATCCGGGAGTCGATACCGGACGTTATCCGACTCCGCGTACCGTATTGGTCGGTGCGTCTATTTCATTCTAACTTTAAAAAACGTATGATGATTATGAAGAAAACAATACAGATGTCGATTTTGGGCGTGATAGCGGCATGCTCATTTAACAGTTGCCTGGATATGACCCCAATCAGCGAAATTACCGATGAAAATATGTGGAAGAACGAAGGGCATTTCACTTCCTTCATGTATGGCATACACAGCCGCTTGCGTGATGCCGATGCGCAAAATCTGTTTATGTTGGGCGAATTGCGTTCGGGCATTTACAATACAGGCATCGGCTGGACGGGCGAAAGCAATCAGGTAGAAGAAATCACTTCTAATACACTGACCGAAGAACGTCCGGGCATTGAGAATTACGGCGGACTGTATTACAATATCAATCAAATCAACCTGTTTCTTTCACGGGCTGAAACCACAGACTTATTAAGTGAAGCCGACCGCAATTATTACTTGGGCGAAGCGTATGGGCTGCGTGCCTTCTATTATTTCCATTTATTACGCTCGTGGGGCAATGTGGTATGGAATGCCGACCCCAGTTTAGGTTTTGAAGTAGGCAACTTGGAGCGTCCGGCTACGGATGCGTCAACCGTAATGCAGTATATCAAAGACGATATTGCGTCATCTGAAACAGCTTTTGGAGACGATTATTCGTTCCGTGCCGGGCGTTCGTTGTGGTCGAAGGCGGCAACACTGACTTTAAAAGCGGAAGCTTACCTTTGGTCCAGCAGGCAAATGAATGGCGGAACGGCTGATGCACAGACAGCTTTAGAGGCATTGAACGATGTGCAGACGCATATCTCGCGTACAGAATTGGATTTGCTGCCCGATTTTGCCTCTGTGTTCGATTACGAAAATAAGGGCAATAACGAAATTATCTTCTCGCTGCATGCGGCTTACAACGAGGCGGATTTGTTTAACGGAGAATGGCGCAACCGCATGGTGCCGCAACAGACCACGTTGAGCAGTTATTACGAAAGCGACGGTTCGCCCATCAGCCTGAACTTTAACGGCAATGTATATTATCCGCTCCGCGAAGAACTGTACAGCCAGTTTGATGAAGCAGACACACGCTTGAGCGGAACATTGCGGGCTGTTTATAGCAAAGACGAATCAGGAACGGTTGCATACGTCGGTTGTTTTGCTTATAAATTCCGGGGCATGACACCTGCCGGCGCTTCATACCGGGAGTTTTGCGACGATTACCCCATTTACCGTTATGCCGATGTGTTATTGCTGAAGGCAGAGGCGGAAGCGGTACTTGGCAGTGACCCTGCAGAAGAAATCAATCAGATTCGTCAGCGGGCGTATGCCGGAGCGTACGAGGAAACGTCAATGGGTTATCCGCATCTGGCAGGAGACAACGAAGGAATCAACGAAGTGCTTTTGCGTGAACGTTTGCGCGAGTTTATGTTCGAAGGAAAACGCTGGTACGACCTTCGCCGTTTCGGACAAGAATACGTCATGAAATATTCGTCCTTGCAAAACCCGGACCATTTGCTTTGGCCCATCGATACAGACACCATGACAGATAATCCGGCATTGACACAAACACCGGGATACGAATAAGTTTGTGAGTTTTTAAGTTTATGAGTTTTTGAGTTTATCATATTGTTTGTATATTCGCAATTGGATTTTTACCACAGAGGACACAGCGTTTTTCTCTAAAAAAATCATTCCTTTGTGATACTCTGTGCCCTCTGTGGTAAAATCCAACAAAACTCACAAACTTAAAAACTCAAAAACTCATGAAACACGTATTAATCGCAACCCTGCTTCTGCCCCTGATGGCGTGCGGAGGAGGACAAACACAGGCAACCGCCGAAGTTACCCAAGACAGTGTAAAGAATCAAGTAGTGGAAACCATCATGACACGCCGCAGCATCCGCCAGTATAAGCCGGAAGCCGTAGCGCGTGAGAAGATGCAGACGATTGTGGAATGCGGCATCAATGCGCCCAATGCCATGAACCGCCAGCCGTGGGAAGTCCGGGTAGTGGATAATCCCGACTATATCAACGGTGTGACCGAATTGTATAAAAAAGCCAATCCGAAAGCTGCGGCAGATTCTACTTTCCGCAATATGTTCCGCAATGCTCCGACTGTAGTCTTTATCGGACACGATAAGGAATCGGAAAGTTCTCCGTTCGATTGTGGGCTGCTGGCAGAAAACATGATGCTTTCGGCATGGTCAATGGGTATCGGCAGTTGTTGCTTAGGAAGTCCGGCACGCTTTATGAAAAGTCCCGAAGCCGCAGAATACCTGAAGAAGCTGAACTTCAGCGAAGGCTACGAATTGCTTTACTGCATCGGTTTCGGCTATCCCGATGAGGCTCCCGCAGCCAAACCGCGCGAAGCAGGCAAGATTCAGTTTATCGAGTAAATTATCTTCTCCGCCGCATAGGCTTATCCTTTTTCGCCATTGAATGCGGCTATACAATGGGCATAAAAAATGGGAGAACGCTTTCTCCCAACCTTGTTAACCTTAAATCTAATACTATGAAAAAAATCACTTTGCAAATATAGTTATTCCGTTTGATTCTTCCAATATTATACAAGGATATTACAAATAGTTTAAAATTCTTTTGCATAGGTGCAACCCCTCCATACCGCACACGTCATAAGTTTTGATGAATATCCACATTTTTCCCAATTGCCCTGTAGGGACATTCATAAAAATTCTTCATAAAAAAGCGAGTTGACAAGAAGACTTGGATTTAAATCCTTATCAACTTGTCAACTCGTCAACTATCCAGTGCCTGGTACCTAATATCTAATACCTAGTCACCTAGTACCTGGTACCTAGTCACCTAAAAATCATCAGTCTTTCAGTTTTGCCTTGATAAAGTCGCGGTTCAAACGAGCGATGTTGCTGATTGAAACGTTCTTAGGACATTCAGCTTCACAAGCACGGGTATTGGTACAGTTACCGAAGCCCAGTTCGTCCATCTTGGCAATCATGGCTTTCGCACGGCGCAAAGCTTCCGGTTTACCTTGCGGCAACAGATTCAGCTGGCTAACCTTTGCTGATACGAACAGCATTGCCGAACCGTTCTTACAAGCAGCTACACATGCGCCACAACCGATACAAGAAGCAGCATCCATCGCTTCGTCAGCCACTTGTTTCGGAATCAGGATAGCATTGGCATCCTGAGGAGCGCCTGTACGTACACTGATGAAACCACCAGCCTGCATAATCTTGTCGTAAGCCGTACGGTCTACCATCAAGTCTTTGATTACCGGGAAACCAGCCGAACGCCACGGTTCAACGGTAATGACATCGCCATCGTGGAAACGGCGCATATAGAGCTGGCAGGTAGTAGCACCTGTTGCAGGTCCGTGCGGATGTCCGTTAATATACAGAGAACACATACCGCAGATACCTTCACGGCAATCGTGATCGAATACTACCGGTTCTTTACCAGACTCAACCAACTGCTCGTTCAAGATATCCAACATTTCCAGGAACGAAGTATCGCCCGGGATATCTTTCATCTGGAATGTATCGAAATGACCTTTTTCCTTCGGTCCGTTCTGACGCCAAATTTTCAGCGTAAATGATATATTTTTGTCCATTTTACTTAGAATCTTTAATTGTTTAACTTCACAGATTAGCTCTTGTAGTTACGAGTCTGTACCTTAATAGCTTCGTAAACCAGCGGTTCCTTGTAGAGAACCGGAGCTTTATCATCCGAGCCTTGGTATTCCCAGCAAGATACATAGAAATAGTTGGCATCATCACGTTTGGCTTCGCCTTCTTCGGTCTGATATTCTTCACGGAAGTGACCGCCGCACGATTCGTTACGGTTCAATGCGTCGTATGCAATCAGTTCACCCATGGTGATGAAGTCGTTCAAGCGGATTGCCTTATCCAATTCTACGTTCAGACCTTCTTTCTTGCCCGGAATGAACAAGTTGGTTTCGAATTCCTTGCGGATATCTTTCAGCTTCGCAAGAGCAGTCTTCAGTCCGGCTTCGGTACGTCCCATACCTACGTATTCCCACATGATGTGACCCAGTTCCTTGTGGATAGAATCTACCGAGCGTTTGCCCTGGATTCCCATCAAGTGGTCAATCTTAGCCTGGACAGCCTTTTCTGCTTCCTCAAATTCCGGCAAGTCGGTAGAGAAGCGGGGAACAGTGATTTGGTCTGCCAGATAGTTCTGGATGGTGTAAGGCAATACAAAGTAACCATCGGCAAGACCTTGCATCAAGGCAGAAGCACCCAGACGGTTTGCACCGTGGTCGGAGAAGTTACATTCGCCGATAGCAAACAGACCCTTAATGGTAGTCTGCAATTCGTAGTCTACCCAGATACCACCCATCGTGTAGTGGATAGCCGGATAAATCATCATCGGGTTGTAATATTTCACGCCGTTGATTTCGTTTGCCAATTTGCCCGGGTTCACGTCGGTGATTTCTTCGTACATATCGAAGAGGTTTCCGTAACGCTGGCGCACTACATCCAATCCCAGACGTTCGATACTTTCAGAGAAGTCGAGGAATACAGCCAAGCCGGTATTGTTGACACCGAAACCGTGGTCGCAACGTTCCTTAGCCGCACGGCTGGCAACGTCACGCGGAACCAAGTTACCGAATGCCGGATAACGGCGTTCCAGGTAATAGTCGCGGTCTTCTTCCGGAATGTCACTGCCTTTCTTGGTACCAGCCTGCAAAGCCTTGGCATCTTCCAGCTTCTTCGGAACCCAGATACGTCCGTCGTTACGCAACGATTCAGACATCAAAGTCAACTTAGACTGCTTGTCGCCGTGTACCGGAATACAAGTCGGGTGAATCTGCACGTATGCCGGATTAGCGAAGAACGCACCTTTACGGTAGCAAGCCATTGCAGCCGAGCAGTTACATGCCATCGCATTGGTAGACAAGAAGTAAGTATTACCGTAACCACCGGTAGCGATAACTACAGCATGTGCAGCAAAACGTTCCAGTTTACCGGTTACCAGATTCTTGGCAATGATACCGCGGGCACGGCCGTCGATGATTACCACATCTTCCATTTCATAGCGAGTGTACAGCTTGACTGTGCCTGCACCTACCTGACGGCTCAATGCCGAGTAAGCACCCAACAGCAACTGCTGTCCGGTCTGTCCTTTGGCATAGAATGTACGTGACACCTGTGCACCACCGAAAGAACGGTTTGCCAGCAGGCCTCCATATTCACGGGCGAAAGGAACACCCTGAGCTACACACTGGTCGATGATGTTGTTCGAAACTTCAGCCAAACGATAAACGTTTGCCTCACGTGCACGATAGTCACCACCTTTTACAGTATCATAAAACAGACGATATACAGAGTCGCCATCGTTCTGATAATTCTTTGCAGCATTGATACCACCTTGAGCAGCGATAGAGTGTGCACGGCGCGGAGAATCCTGGATACAGAAGTTGAATACGCGGAATCCCATTTCACCCAATGAGGCAGCGGCAGAAGCACCAGCCAAACCAGTACCTACTACGATGATATCCAAACGGCGTTTGTTAGCCGGGTTCACCAATTTCTGGTGAGCTTTATAGTTGGTCCATTTTTCAGCTATCGGACCTTCAGGAATTTTAGAATCAAGTATCTTAGTCATAATTGTTTTCTTTTTTTAGTTGACGAAGTATTAGGCTATTCATACGAGCCTTGTTCACTTGCCAACTCGTTAACTTGTCACCTTATTAGAATAAACCCTTTACGAAAAATACTACCGCTACTAGCATGAAGCCCAATACGATAATAGTAGAATAGATGTTAGAAATGCACTTCCAACGGTTGATCCAAATGGTATTGTTCCAACCTAACGTCTGCATCGCACTCCAGAAACCGTGAGTCAAGTGGAACCACAAAGCGCACAGCCAAACGATGTACAATACGAAGAATACCGGGTTAGCGAAAGTTTCCACGATGTAGCCGTAACCGTCTGTAGCTTCCAGGCCACCCATCATCGGATTGCCGATTAATTCAGCAAACATCATGTTGTACCAGAAATTGAACAGGTGCAAAAGCAAACCCAGAATAACAACTACACCTAAAGCCAGCATGTTCTGAGATGCCCATTCCACCGTTTTAGGCTTCGCGCTTACAGCGTAACGTTCGCTACCACGTGCTGCACGGTTCATCATTGTCAGCCAGAAGGCGTATACAATGTGAATGACAAACAAAGCCGCCAACGCTAACGTACCCAACAGAGCGTACCAGTTAGTACCCAAGAATTCACACACTGTGTTATAACCTTCCGCCGAAAACAGCGCCACAAGGTTCATCAACATGTGAAATGTAAGAAACAGGACAAGGGCGATACCTGTTACGCTCATCACCACTTTCCTTCCAATAGATGAATTACTTAACCACATAAATGATTGAATTTAAATTATTTAATTGTTTGAACTAAAATATCCTCCAGTACGGTCTGTTACACGATGCAAAATTAGAAGATTTATTGAGATAACACAAGCAATTACGGAAATAATTCTTTAAATGTTTGTTGCGAGTTGAAAATAGCACAGGGACCATAGCAGACAAGCACAGAAAACCACGGCATTGATTCCATAAGCTATGCAATATCCGCTTAAAGAAATCCGTGGTTTTCTGTGCTTGTCTACTATGGTCTCTGTGCTAAGACAGATTATTTTCTCATGTTCCGAATCAGGCTTCCTGCCCCTCCGAAAGGAAGGTATGCATTTTCCAGACGGGTGCCGGCTAACTTTTGAGCCATTAGAATACGCGCAGTAGCATACACATCGGTCAGTATGGCCTCGATGAAACCATTAGGGAACTTATATTGGTGCGTACCTTTTTGCGGGCTGGTGGTATGTTCCAGATTGCTCAGGCTATCTACCTCAAGCGTAAACCGGAAACGCAAAGCGGCTGCCACTTCTTTGGCAGGCGTTACATACCCTACGTGCGCTACAATCGTAAGCAAATTCTTATTAATGTCAGAAAGCAACTCAAAACCCATTTGCGGAGCCAATGCTTTCGAGGCATCAGCCAATATTTCATCGTTGCGTGTAAAGCCGTCTTCGGCAATTCTTTTCAGGCTAACTTTCAGTTCGTTCATAAGCTCGAATTAAGATTGTTAATTAAAACTGCGCAAATGTATATAAAAAGGATTGATTTCTTATCGATTTGACTATAAATTTTTATTTTATTGTCATTCGCTTGACAAATTAGGCGTTGACAAGCCGGTTTAAAGAAGCAAAAGAGCGGTTCCCGGATAATCAGAGCGGAAGTTCAGGAAGGCTGTCTACAGCTTGCTGCATTTGCTTATCGATAATATGGATGTATTTCTCGGTATGGCGTGTGCTGGAATGTCCGGCAAGCGATGCAGCAGTCTTAATATTGGCACCCCGAGCCATAATCAGCGTAATAAATGTATGGCGTGCACAATGAAAAGAGATGTGTTTACGTAAGCCGGCATGGATAGTCCATTCATTCAGAATCCGTAAGCTATAAGAATGGGAAGGCAATTCGAAGACCAAATCATTGCCTCTGCCCTGGCGCTCGTGCAATAGCCGCAACGCATTGTCATTCAGATACAGATGTAGAACCGCCTTTTGAGAATGCCCTGCCACTTTTTTCTGGATAAGCATCAGGTGGCGTTGCTGGAAATCGATATTCTTATAACGAAGTTCTAATATGTCACACCATCTTAACCCGCTTTGACAGGAAAACAAGAAAGCCCGTTTCACTTCGCTATTCCGGCAAGGGGTCTTGGCCAGTTTGACAAGTTCTCGGGTAGACAGGATTTCTTTTGTCACGGCGTTGTTTTGCGGCATACGGATTCCTTTGGCTGGGTTGGATGCCAGGAAATGCTCTTCGACGCAATAATCCAGACAGACTTTGAATTTTTTAAAGTAATTGACCGGAGTGCTGCCCCTCAATTTCTCTTGCAGGAAGATAAAAAAGGAATTACAAAACCTACGTGTGATTTTCGCCATAGGCAGGGCTGAAGAATGAAACTGCTCCAAATAAGTGAACATCGCTTGTACCATCCGGCAATCTTTCCGGTGATAATGAATCCGGTAGTCGGAAATCAAATGAAAAAAGTCGCAAGTAGCCACATGTTCCGGACGTTGTTCGCTTTTCGGGTGAAAAAAAGAAGGCAGTTGGTTCCAATAGTTGTGATGGAGGCAATCTATCTCCCGACGCGCCCGCAACAGGCGGGCAAGTTTCAGTTTTGCCTGATTAGCCAAGCGTGCTTCTTTACTCGTAGGCGCTTCCAACGTAATGCCCAGGCTCTCTTTATAGCGTTTTCCAGCGACATTACAGTCCAGGTAAAGCGAAAAGCGCCCTTTGGTCAGTTTTCTTTTAGATAATAAGATTCCCATAAGGCTTCTACAAAAAAAGGGCTGCCTATTTAAAGACAGCCCTTCGGTTATAAAAAATTAAAGTTTATTCGGCAATACAAATCGTAACGCGGTTTTCTTCGATTACATTAAACGGTTGTTCGGTATCACCTTTATAATCAATTGTAATACGGTCGGCTGCAATGCCTTCTGCTTTCAGTGCTTCTGCAACTGCCTCGGCACGTTCTTGCGATAACTTCTTGTTGATACGTGCATTTCCGGTATTCTTGTCGGCATATCCGCAGAGAGAAACTTTAGCGTCAGTATGTTCTTTCAGGTAAGCTATGAGGTTATTGACTTTGCCTTGTTCCGAGCTGCGGATTTCAGATGAGTTGATGAGGAAGAAGATGTTCTGCTTCATCGGCTGTACCTTTACAGGTTCCGGAGCGGGAGCAGGTTCTTCTTTCTTTTCTTCTACGACAGGTGCCGGAGCAGGAGCGGGAGCGGGTTCATAATAAACCGGCTCGGTACGCGTGTAAGTTTTTCCGAATTTGAACGTGAATCCAGCCAAGGCATTAAACTGCCAGTCGGAATTACCGGCTTTCTTTGAATTGTACTTGTCTGACATCGTGTTGGCATTCACCTCGATGTTGAAGAATACATGGTCGCTGATGCGTAAGTTCGTGCCCAAGCCGAAACGGCCTACTACATTTACTTTGCTATCGCGCCACAAGTATTCCAAGCGGTGTCCGGCATCGTTCAAGGCTACGGCTTCATCGTTGTTGAATGCTCCGTTCACACCGATACCTCCGAACAGGTATGCGTTAAAGAAACGTGTCGGGTTGTAACCGCAGAACAGATTACTTAAGTCAAGTGTGGCATCTACATTTCCCTGCAAGTAATTATACTTGTAAATCGTTTCAGGGCTTACCCATGCACCCTTAGCTTCCCAGCCACTCAGACCGGCACGCAGTCCCCACAACGGAGTGAATTGGTAACCGAAGTTCAATGCAGCGGCTGGAGAAATCAGGTCTCCGAATTTGGCTTCTCCCACAGTATGCGAAGCACCAGCTTGTACTTGCATGAACCAGTGCGGATTAAATACAGTCTTGCCTTCTTCTTTAATCTGGCGTGTCTCGGTGTTGCCATCAGTCTGGGCAAACGCTGCAATCGTGCTTAATCCAAGTACGAGTGCGGTAAGATTTCTTCTTAGTTTCATAATCTTTTTATTTTTGTGTTATACAGATATTGCTTACCAAAAGTAAAGGTATAAAAAAAACAGATAGCTTGTTTCTTTTTCGGTAGTTTTTTATTTATTAATTTTTAAATTTATTATTAAGCGAACAAATAACCCGAGGGATTAGTTCATCCTTTTGTCACCTTTTCTTATCAAAAAGCGGTGCATGCTCCGCGCTGATTTTCCAAATGCCTTGCTGGGAAGCGATAAAGCTTCCGCCCAACACACGGTTCCCGTCATAGAACACCGCCGATTGCCCGGGGGTAATAGCAGAAGCCTCCACGGCAAATCTTACCAGCAAATAGCCGTTCTCAGGCAATTGGACAACTTGACAAGGAATCGGGCGGCTTCGGTACCGGATGCGCACAGAAAGATTCGGGCATGCCAAAAGCTCCTCTATATCCGGAGCCACGGGCGGTTCTGCCAGCATGTATTCGGTTCTCAGCTGATCGGCATCTCCCAACATGACCGTGTTCTTCTCGGGATTAATTTTCAATACGTATGCCGGTTCGCCCAGTGCGATGCCCAATCCTTTCCGCTGGCCGATGGTGTAATAGGCAAATCCTTTATGCTGCCCCAACTTTACCCCTTTGCTGTCTACGAACCATCCCGGACCGATACGCTCATCGATATCGGGACAATGTTCACGCAGGAACTCCCGGTAATCCTTGTCGATAAAGCAAATCTCCATGCTTTCCCCTCCTTTCGCTTTCGCCTCAAATCCTTTATGGGCAAGGTATTCACGGACCTTTTCCTTGGTCATTCCGCCCAAAGGGAACAGCATCCGGCTTAAAATCTCTTGCGGAAGTTTCCAGAGGAAATACGACTGGTCTTTGGTGGCATCGTCGCCAGTCACAATGTAAAACCGCCCGTTCCGTTTCTCGATTTGGCAATAATGCCCTGTAGCTATCCATTGGCATCCGGTACGGTCTGCCCATTCGCATAAAATGCGTTCCTTAAAGAGCGGGTTACACAACACACACGGATTCGGGGTACGCCCGCGCATGTATTCATCGATAAAGTATTGCACGATGACTTTCCTGAACTCTTCGCGCACATCCGCCACATGGTGTTCAATGCCAAGCCGGGCGGCAACGGCTTGCGCTTCCAATATCTCGTCGGGTTGTTCTTGTCCGGGAGTAGAGAAATGAGAAGGGATATCCCAAGTGCGCATAGTCACTCCTACCACTTCATATCCTTGCTCTTGCAACATGATGCAAGAGGCAGAGCTGTCTATGCCTCCGCTCATTCCTACCAATACCCGTTTGTCTTTTGTCATATTTTGTTCTTTTTAGGGGTTATCACTCCGCTTCGCTCCGTCAGGAGCCAAAGCGATTTGTAAATGCAACTATATGCAACGGACATTCCAGCTATATCCGTTTGCCTTTGCACCTATATGCATCAGCCTCTGCTTATAAGAACAATTCCGGTTCACGCCGTGCGCTGAAGTTCTCATGCAGGAATGCAGCAAAGGGGTTATCATAGACGCGTGCCCCGTTCGGGCAAGCTTTTACGCAGGCACAGCAACGGATGCAGCGGTTGATGTCTGTCTCTATCACGTTTTCGGCATTGAGCCGGATGGCATGCGTGGGACATACCTCAACGCATTCCCCGCATCCGAAACAGTTTTCCGTACACACCGGAGCCGAAGGCTTTCCGCTCATCAGGGGTTTGTACGGAACATTTCCCTTGATATAAAACGTCGGGACAGGGAGATTTGTTCGCTCCAGCTTCAACAAGCTTTCTTTTCCGAAGCGGCGGGCAATGCCAAGGTCCGCCTCATCCGGCCTGCCCATAGCCACGGGCAATGCAGGCGTGCTATAGCTATGCTCGCCGATGAAAGCCCCTGCGGACAGAGGCGTAAAGCCCAATTCAATCGCCGTATCGCGCAACTCTACCAGCGCATCTTCGTAATCCCGGTTCCCGTAAACCACAGCCAATATAACCGGAGCATTCGTTCCTTTCAAGCGTTTCATGCGCTGCAAAGCAATCGGAGCCACCCGCCCGCCATATACAGGAGCGGCAAGTATGGTCAGCGAACCGTTGATTTCAATCGTAGAAGTGCTTTCGTCCAAAGTCAGGTCAGTCTCGATACGTCTTTCCATGCCGATGCCCTCACCAATGGCACGGGCTATTTTTTCTGATGTATGGGTCGGCGAGAAATAAACAATGTGGGTTGTTTGAAATGTAGTCATATTGTTAATTGATTAGTTAACTTGTCACCTGAAATAATACAAAAGTAATAAAATAACTCAGATTATTCATTACCTTTGCATGAGATTCAGAAAGAAAATTATGGAAGAACAATTCGACATACGCGATTATAAGCCTACCGGAAAGGAGCGTGATTTCGAGAACGCGCTGCGTCCGCTTCAGTTTGAAGACTTTAGCGGGCAAGATAAGGTGGTGGATAACCTGCGTATTTTTGTAAAGGCGGCACGGCTTCGTGCCGAGGCACTTGACCATGTATTGCTGCACGGCCCTCCCGGACTGGGGAAGACTACGCTAAGCAACATCATTGCCAATGAACTGGGCGTAGGGTTCCGTGTCACATCCGGTCCGGTACTGGACAAGCCCGGCGACCTGGCGGGAGTCCTGACCAGCCTGGAACCGAACGATGTATTGTTTATCGACGAAATACACCGCTTGAGTCCGGTCGTGGAAGAATACCTGTATTCGGCAATGGAAGACTACCGGATAGACATCATGATAGACAAAGGTCCGTCGGCACGCAGCATCCAGCTTGACTTAAACCCGTTCACCCTGGTAGGAGCAACGACCCGAAGCGGCTTGCTGACCGCACCGTTGCGGGCACGCTTTGGCATCAATTTGCACTTGGAATACTACGAAGACAGCACGCTGGCCAAAATCATCTTGCGCTCGGCAAAGATACTGGGGGTGCCTTGTGATACGGAAGCGGCCGGGGAGATTGCCTCGCGAAGCCGCGGAACGCCCCGTATCGCCAACGCTTTGCTCCGGCGGGTGCGTGATTTCGCGCAAGTGAAAGGCTCCGGACGCATTGACTTGAAGATTGCCCAGTTCGCATTGGAGGCATTGAACATAGACCGTTACGGCTTGGACCAGATAGACAACAAATTGCTTTGCACCATCATCGACAAGTTCCGGGGCGGTCCTGTAGGATTGACCACCATTGCTACGGCATTGGGGGGAAGACCCCGGCACGATAGAAGAAGTATACGAACCCTTTCTTATCAAGGAAGGCTTCTTGAAGCGTACACCCCGTGGAAGGGAAGTGACCGAACTGGCATACCAGCATCTGGGCAGAAGCCGGTGGAATGAACAAAAAACATTATTCGATTGAGCGTGTTTGATTTCACCACAGAGGGCACAGAGTATCACAGAGGAAATAAAATATCTCTCCGTGTCCTCTGTGGTGAATATAAAACAAGCGCAGATTATAAACTAATTGACATCTATGGCTGGACTGAAATCATTGGCTAAAGATACGGCAATCTACGGACTGAGCAGCATTGTCGGACGGTTTTTGAATTATTTGCTGGTGCCTCTCTATACGGCGGTCATCCCGGCTGTATCGGGCGGTTATGGCGTAGTGTCGAACGTGTATGCCTATACGGCACTGATATTGGTATTGCTGACTTTCGGCATGGAAACAGGGTTCTTCCGCTTTGCCAACAAGACCGATGCCGACCCGAAACATGTGTATGCCAATGCGCTGTTGTTTGTGGGCGGATTATCTCTGTTGTTTGTCGCGCTTTGCCTTGCGTTCATCCATCCGTTATCTGCCTTTCTGGAATACCCCGACCATCCTGACTACATCGCCATGATGGTGATTGTAGTGGCACTCGATTCGTTCCAGTGCATCCCTTTCGCATATTTACGTTATCAGAAAAAGCCGATGAAGTTTGCTGCCATCAAGTTATTCAACATCATCGGGAATATCGTGCTGAACCTTTTCTTCCTCTTGTTATGCCCCTATATATATAAGGTATCGCCCGAAACAATCAGCTGGTTCTACCGGCCCGATTATCTGGTGGGTTACATTTTCGTATCCAACCTTATCATGTCGGCGGTGCAGATGTTCTTCTTTATCCCCGAACTCAAAGGCTTTTCTTACCGGTTGGACCGTCCGTTGATGAAGCAAATGGTGAGTTATTCATTCCCCATCCTGATATTCGGGTTAGTAGGTATTTTAAACCAAACGGTAGACAAGATGATTTATCCATTCTTGTTCGATGACCGGCAAGAAGGTTTGGTGCAGCTGGGCATCTATAGTGCGACAAGTAAGGTGGCGATGGTCATGGCGATGTTTACACAAGCCTTCCGCTATGCTTACGAGCCTTTTGTCTTTGGCAAGAACAAGGAAGGAGATAACCGGGAAATGTACGCCAAGGCAATGAAATACTTCTTTATCTTCTCGCTTCTGGCTTTTCTTGCGGTGATGTTCTACATGGACATTTTGCGCTATCTCATTGCCCCCGACTATTGGGAAGGACTGGGTGTCGTGGCAATTGTGATGGGAGCGGAAATCTTGAAAGGCATTTATTTCAACCTGTCGTTCTGGTACAAGCTGACCGATGAGACAAAGTGGGGGGCTTATTTCTCCATCATCGGTTGTGCCGTTATCCTGATACTGAACATCTGGCTGGTTCCGCAATACGGCTATGTGGCTTCCGCCTGGGCTTCGGTAGCCGGATACGGGCTCATTACCTTACTTTCCTATGTGATAGGACAGAAGAAATACCCCGTAGTTTATCCGTTGAAAGACATGACGGTTTATCTGGTTTTTGCCGCTGTGTTGTATATCCTTTCCGAAGAAATAAGCATCGCGAACGTCTTCGCACGGTTGGCTTTCAATACGTTGTTAATCGTATGCTTTGCTGGATATATCTTGAAGAAAGACCTTCTGAAGGTGATCAAAAAGAGTAATTGATTAAAGTATTCACGACAAAGGAAACAGGGTATCACAGAGAAAAAAAATAAAAAACTCTGTGATACCCTGTGTCCTTTGTCGTGAATGAGATCCGAAGACCGTTTATTTCCGCTTTTTCTTCTTTTTCGCCCAACCTGCTTCTTCGCCGAAATCGGGTTCTACGAAATCGTTTTCGTGTTCGAAGAACTGCTTCCAATCGTCTTTACGCTTCGACCTGCGTGCAATTTCGTATTCCGGCTCTTCGCGGCGCGATTTTGTTTTTTTAGTCTCCTTAACACGTTTCTTTCCGCTCTTATCGCTCTTGCCTTCGTTTTCCGAAGCCACTTCCACCACGACTTTACGTCCGTTGTAAGTCGTCTTGTTCAAGGCTCTTACCACTTTCGGAGCTTGTGACTCAATCACTTCGAAGAACGAGAAATTCTGCATCAGGTCGATGCGTCCTACTTCAATGCGCTCTTTCTTCAGGTTACGGTTGATGAGTTCGATAACCTGATTGGGGAAGAAACCGTCGGTCTTGCCTAAATTGATGAACAAACGCGTATAACCCTTTTCGGCTTTGCGCGAACGCTCTCTGCGCTCCGGACGTTCTCCTTTTTTCTTCTCTTTCTTGTCTTTTCCTTTTTCGTTGGCACTGGGCTGGTCTATTTCCGGCGCATTCTTGTAATAGTCCAGGAAGCGGTTGAACTCCATCGAAACAACGCGTTTGATAAGGTCTTCCTTGCTCAGCCATTCCAGTTTGCGGTAGATGCCCGGCAAGAATGCTTCGATTTCTTCTTCGTCCACCTTTACCTTTTCGATATCGTCTACCAGCTTAATCAGCTGCTGTTCGCAGATGGCTTGTCCCGTAGGCAAGGTCTCAACGCTGAACTTCTTGTTCAGGATGCGTTCTATCTGCTTCATCTTACCTTTTTCGCGCAGGTTCATGATGGCGATAGAGATACCCGTCTTGCCGGCACGTCCCGTACGTCCGCTTCGGTGGGTATAGCTTTCCACATCATCGGGCAAGCCATAGTTGATGACGTGGGTCAGGTCGTTCACGTCCAGTCCGCGGGCAGCCACATCCGTAGCAACCAGCAATTGCAAATGACGCTGGCGGAACTTCTGCATCACCAGGTCACGTTGCGCCTGGCTCAGTTCACCGTGCAACGAGTCGGCGTTATAGCCGTCTTGTATCAGCTTGTCGGCAATCTCCTGCGTTTCCAACCGAGTACGGCAGAAGATAATGCCGTAAATCATCGGATAGAAGTCTACTACACGTTTCAGGGCAAGGTATTTGTCTTTGGCATGCACGATGTAAGCCACGTGATGCACATTCTTCGTACCTTCGTTCTTCGTGCCGATGGTAATTTCTTTCGCGTCGCGCAGGTAAGTTTTTGCAATGCGTGAGATTTCCGGGCTCATCGTAGCCGAGAACATCAAGGTATTGCGGTCTTCGGGCACCTTTTCCAAGATAGCGTTGATGCTGTCGGTAAAGCCCATGTTCAACATTTCGTCGGCTTCATCCATCACTACGTCACGGATGGTTTCCAGTTTCGCCACTTTACGTTCTATCAGGTCGATAAGGCGTCCCGGAGTGGCAACAATGATATGTACGCCTTTCTTCAGGCTCTTGATTTGGCTCTCGATAGACGAACCTCCGTAAACGGGTATTATCTTCAAGTCGGTAATATACTTCGAATAGTCATTCAGGTCACCTGCTATCTGCAGGCAGAGTTCGCGTGTAGGGCAGAGTATCAATGCCTGAGGCACGCGGTTGCTAACGTCAATTTTCTGTATCAGCGGCAAACCAAATGCGGCTGTCTTTCCGGTTCCGGTCTGTGCCAGAGCCACTACATCGTTCCCGTTTCCCAACAGGTAAGGGATTACTTCCTCTTGTACAGGCATGGGGTTCTCATACCCCATTTCTTCAATCGCTTTGCGTATTTCAGGAGCTACGCCAAGTTCTTCAAATGTCTTCATTTATTTATAACTGTCTAATTCGGCTGCAAAGATACAGAGAATTAACGATATATACGTATGTTTGCCCGTTTTTTTGCTGACAAAAAGGAAGGAAAGTGTCTTGCTGTTGCTATTTCACCACAGAGGGATACAGAGGCACACAGGGTTTTCATTTTTTATTCCTCCGTGATACTCTGTGACCTCTGTGGTGAATATCGGTTATTCTTCCGCTTGGTATTCCAGTATGTCGCCGGGCTGGCAATTCAGTTCCTTGCAGATGGCTTCCAGCGTAGAGAAGCGCACCGCTTTGGCTTTTCCTGTCTTCAGGATAGAAAGGTTTGCCGGTGTCAGGTCAATCCGTTCGGCAAGCTCTCCCAGCGAAATCTTCCGTTTCGCCATCATCACATCAAGATTTACTATTATCGGCATAGGCATTATTGTTTATTTTCCAGTTTCTTCCACCATTTGGTATAACGGCGGGTCAGTTTGTAATAGATGGCAACCACAAGATAAACCCAAGCCACATTAATGAGCGGAAGCCAAGTCTGCTTGGGCACCAATGGGACTATCGCTAAAAAATAGATGAGTTCGCCTACAATCATCGAGGCGATAAGGCACAGGAAGATGTAAAATCCTGCCATTACTCGGGTATAGTTGCTTTTCGGTTTCATAGGCATAATGGGTTTAAATGGTGAGGTCCTGTTCTTCCTGCATGCGGATGCCTATCTTGAACATCAGCGAGACAAGGACGATGAACAATCCGATGATGATGAGCAGCAGGCTGGTATCGGTCGGCATCTCAAGGGGAGAACAGTTGATAATAGCATTGATAAGCGCGCCGGAAATAACGGTCGAGCCGCCAATGGCAAGCAGGATGCGCTGGTTGGCGGAAGTAAAGACCGATCCGTTCCGTACGTTGCGTGCCAGAAAGTAGGTCAGGACGGCGATGAAAAACATTGTGTATGCCTTTATGCCTTGCACCAAGGCAAACCAGATGAATGTGTCGCTTGCGTCTTTGCCCAACTCGTAGCAGATAGTGAGAATGTTCGATATGCCAAAAGATGTTGCGCTAAAGGCAGAGAGCACCATCAGCGCTTCGCAATATTGTACCAATTGTTTATCGGGTTTTGTTTTCATAAGCGGTCCGTTTTTTAGATGGTTAAGTCGTTCTCTTCTTTCATTTTCAATCCGATAGCAAATATCTCGGCGAACAGCAGGGAGGTGAAGCCGATAAGCAATGTCGGGTCTGAAAACTGGAAAGCAATGGAAAAGTCACAATCCTTCAAGCTTATCACTTGAGAGACTAAATGATTGTTGATGGCGAACGTCACCAACGAGCAACAGAAACAGAGGATAAGCGAAAAGCCCAACCGGCGCAGGCGTTTCACGTTCGCCCAATCGAAAATGATGTTGCGGTGGATGTTCCGAATCATTTTGACGAATTGGACAATGGCATAAATGCAACATATCATTACCATCCAGTCCAGCAATGAAAGGAATATAGAATCGGTAGCATCCGCTTTCTCATTCGGAACTCCTATCATGCTGATAAAGGGAAGAATAGACACGGTGGAACCGTCTTTCTCATTGATAGCCGTAGCGGTTTCGTTGGTGATGACATCGGTCGGCATCGTGCCAATCATCTTGTAAGTCACGTCAAGCTTTTCCACTCCCGCCGCTCCTTGTTCGTAAGCGTCAATCCCTGCCTTGAAACCGTAGTAGAATGTGCTGAACAAGAAGGACATGGAGACAAGAACGGCGAGCACAATTCCCAAGCAGATGAGGTTTAGTCTTTTTTTTCATAAGGCGTAATAATTTGCAATGTGTAATTTAGATGGTTAAATCCTGTTCTTCCTTCATCTTTACCGCTACGGCATAGACCTCTGCCAGTAAGACGATGACAAAGAAGGAACTGAAATCGTAAACGGTATGTTCGATGCCGATGATCTGATAGCCCGGAATGCGGAGCTGGCTTACCGCATCGCGCTCCAATAACCATTCGAAGAGCATCAATCCCAGGTAAACTCCGGCATTGACGTAGGCGAACCAGCGTATCCAGTATACGTTGCGACGGGAAAAAATATCACGTTTCGCCACACGTATCAACAAGCGGATCAGGCAATAAATGGAATAGATGCCGATAAGGGCAACAAAGAAAGAGCCGAAGGTAAGGGCTATCGCAATGAACCAGCTGGGGCGCACCTCGCATTTTACTTCGGCAATACTATAGGGCACGGTCTTTGTCCCATCCGCAAGTTGCAAGGTGGCTTCACCCTCCATTCCTTCGGGAATGACTTTGGCTTTTACAGGAAGAAGGAAAGAATGGACATAACTTGCACCGCTTTCCGCTTGTTGTGCTCCGGTTTCACGTCCGGCATTAAAGCTTTCTATTGCATCTCCGCCAGACATCTGTAAAACGAACTCCGCGCAAAGGGCGATAATGGTGATGATTCCTAAAAGGCTGATGTATTTCATAAGATATACTATTTAATGCTGTTCAAATTCCCGTTATAGCCTATTTACATGCCTCCGCAAACGAATATATCTGCGTTTGCCATTGAATATATCTTCTATGGGAGTTTCAGTAGTACTGAAACTGGCGATGAAGTATATATTACTTTTCAAGGCAAGCAAACAGGCCGAACGGAAGTGTTTATTTATATGGTTAAATCGTTCTCTTCTTTGATGCGTACCGCTTGGGCGAAAATCTCGGTCAGCATCATTCCACCCGTCTATAAATCCGGGAATGGCATCTTTAAGAGCACCTCCTATCAGCGCCAATATCACGATAATTCCTAAAATGCGTACGGTTTTCATAAGCGTGATGAATTAGGCTTGTTCTTTATTCTCTGATGCAATCACTTCTTCTGCCGGAGCGGGCGTTTCTTTCCATGCTATCTGATTCGGAATCAGGCGGGTCTTGATGTACCAGATGCTCCATACGGTCAATGCTACACCCACGAGGGCAAGACTGATAGCTCCGGTGGTGCCCAAGGCTTCGGTCATGGTTTCGTCTTTCCCTCCCGAAAGGTGGAAGAGCAATACCGAGGCGCCGTTATTGATAAAGTGCATCAACATGCAGGGCAACAGGCTTCCGGTGCGGTAATATACCCAGCCGAACACCAGTCCCAGAATGAAAGCGAAGAAGCTTTGGGCCGGATTTCCGTGTATGGCTCCGAAAACAAGGGCAGGTACGGCTATCGCCCACATCGGATTCTTCCACTGGCGTAACAGATGCCCTTGCATGCCTCCGCGGATCAATAGTTCTTCCACGATGGGTGCCAGTATCACGATGGAGATAATACCTAAGGGGTTGTTCATCGCTTGGGCGAACAAATCTTCCATCACATCGGGCAGTTCGGTGAGTTCGGTCAGGTAGTTCGTCCAGCATCCCATGCCTACGATAAGGACAACCGAAACAAGCAACACCTTAGCTGTATGGGGGAAATCCAAGCGCAGGTCTTTGCGGGTTACGTATTTCCAAGCTAAGAGATGAATACCTACCGCCAAGGTGGCAAGCAGCTGCACCCACATCGAGAGATTAAAGTAAACAGGACCACTTTGCGGCATATCGGCTGAATGATTGATGAATCCATAGACCCCGAACACAACGCCCATAAAAACCAAGTTGTATAAGAAATAATAAATAACCAGTTTAATAACGCGTCCCATAGTTGTATCTCCTTATATATTGATAGGTGAATGAATCAAGTGGATTATCTCTGAATGTCGGTCAACAACATACCGTTTTCGGCTTGCTGGTAGTAGATGCTGGTCTGGATGTTTTGCGTAAACGCGCCCGAAGCCTTGTCGTATTCGGCATAATCAATCAGGTAGATACCGTCGCCAGGAAGGTAATTCAGCAGGTAAGCGGGTTGCCACGAACGGTTATCGGCATTCCAGCGATAGGCTTTCTTTTCCGCCAGGTTCCCGTTGGCATCGTATTGGTATTCGTATTTCAGTTTCGGCGTAATCGAGATGCCATCGGCATTCAGCGTAGAAACGGTCATTGTGTTTCCGTCTTGTCCGTAAACAAAAGTGTTCTGTGCACTGGCTTCGGTAGCGGTTGTGAAACTCATCATAGCGGTTGCGAAGATAGCGGCGATAGCTTTGGTAACAAATGTCTTTTTCATAATCGTATGTCTTTAATGTTTTTATTAATCTTGTTTTGTTCTCTATTCGATAATTATTTATCGTTTATCGATATGCAAATGTACGCATTATTTTTATACTACCAAAGATTTTCGAGAAAAATTTATCGAAAAACGATAATTTTTTAATGAAATGCGGTTATAACGCCTTCTGTAGGGGATAACAAGGCTTGTTTTTTATTCCGAAAGGCATAAGTGGAACAGGGCTTTCGGTTGTTCTTTATATATAGCGGCATAGCCAAACGTTAAAAACGCGGCTGCCCGTGTAGGCTGACGTAAGCGGTTACGTTGGTCTACACGGACGGTTGCGGAAGGCAATGCGGGCGGTCACGCAAGGAGATAAATCAATAGGCATCTTGCGGGCTTCCGCATGGGCTGTGCCATATTATATAATAAGGAGTAATCTTTACCTAAAAAACATATCATCCTATGAAACGACTAAGCATGATTTGCCTGTTCCTGCTCGTCTGGGCTGGAACAATGTTTGCACAGACACTGAAATCGCCGGACGGAAACCTGACCCTGCAGTTCCGCCTTTCGGCTGAAGGTACACCGGTCTATTCCTTGCAATACAAAGGAAAAGATGTCATCAAGGAGAGCAAGTTGGGATTCAGCGTGCGTCCCGATTATCAATTCGACCGCAACTTTACGGTGACCGATACACAAACTTCGGAAAGCAACACTACCTGGAAGCCCGTATGGGGACAATACAGTGAAATCCGCGACCACCATAACGAATTGTTCATCGCCATGAAGCAAAACGGAACGGGCTGGCTGCTGAACCTCCGTTTCCGTCTGTTCAATGACGGGCTGGGATTCCGCTATGAGTTTCCGGTGCAGAAAGAACTGCGCCACTTTACGGTGAACGAAGAAGAGACCGAATTCCGCCTGACCGGTGACCATAAGGCGTTCTGGCTTCCGGGCGACTATGATACGAACGAATATCCTACTACGACTTCGAAACTCTCGGAAGTGGCAAGCCTGATTGACAGCGTGCGCCAGGAACCGCTCGCCATCCGTTCGGCTACCCCGAACCTTGCCGTACAATCGCCGTTGATGCTGAAATCGGCTGAAGGGTTATACATCAATATCCACGAAGCCGCACTGGTGAACTATCCTGCCATGCAGCTGAATCTGGACGACAAAGGCTTCGTACTCAGCACGCATCTTACGCCCGACCGCAACGGCACGAAAGCCTACGTGCAGACCGGAAGCGTTACGCCGTGGCGTACCATCGTAGTAAGCGACGATGCCCGCGACATCTTGGCTTCCAGCCTCATCTTGAACCTGAACGAACCTTGCAAGCTGGCGGATACCTCGTGGATTCATCCTACGAAGTATGTCGGCGTATGGTGGGAATACTTCACGGGGCAAGGCTCCACGTGGGCATATACCGACACGCAGGACATCGTTATCGGCAAGACCGATTATACGAAGCTGAAACCCAACGGACACCACGGAGCCAACACGGCACACGTAAAAGAATACATCGACTTCGCCTCGAAACACGGGTTTGACGCCGTATTGGTGGAAGGCTGGAACGAAGGCTGGGAAGACAACTATGCTTACAGCAAGGAATTCATCTACGATTTCGACAAGCCCTACCCCGATTTCGATGTAGCCGAACTGCAACGCTATGCCCAGGAGAAAGGCGTGAAAATCATCATGCACCACGAAACCACCTCATCGGTAGCCGACTACGAACGCCAGATGCACGACGCGTTCCGCTTTATGAACAAATACGGATATGATGCCGTAAAGACGGGCTACGTAGGTGGCATCATCCCGCGCAGCGAGCACCACGACGGACAATGGATGGTGAACCATTATCTCCGCGTGGCGCAAACGGCAGCACAGTATAAGATTATGGTCAACTCGCACGAAGCCGTCCGCCCCACAGGCTTATGCCGCACCTACCCCAACTGGATTGCCCAGGAGTCGGCACGCGGCACCGAGTTTGAATCCTTCAAAGGAAACCGCCCCGACCATACCACCATCCTGCCGTTTACCCGCCTGATGGGCGGTCCGATGGACTATACGCCGGGTATCTTCGAGGGAGACCTCTCGCAATACGGCTCGAACCAGGCGAAGCTGAGCACCACACTGGTAAAACAACTTGCCCTCTACGTCACGATGTACAGCCCGCTCCAGATGGCAGCCGACCTGTACCAAAGCTACGAGAAGCACCTTGATGCCTTCCAGTTCATCAAAGACGTGGCGGTAGACTGGGACAATACCTACATCTTGGAAGCCGAACCGGGCGACTACATCACCATTGCCCGCAAGGCGAAAGGCAAGAACGAATGGTACATCGGCGGCATCACTGACGAGAATGCGCGCGAAGCCGTCATCGACCTCAGCTTCCTGCCCGAAGGCAAGAAATACGAAGCCACCATTTATGCCGACGGCAAAAAGGCAGACTGGCGCACCAATCCGCAAGACTACGTCATCTCTACCAAGAAAGTCTCCAGCAAGACCGTGCTGAAGCAACGCCTCGCGCCCAGCGGCGGTGTGGCTATCAGCATTAAGGAGCTGTAATTAAAAATAGAACACGGAAACACCGAGTTGCATATAGCGGTATCTTTCGGGGTACCGCTATTTTTATAGCATAATTATAAATATCAAAATATTGTTTTGAAAATCAGAACTCTTTTCCTATCTTTGTGCTGTGATAATCAAACGACCCAATGAGAATATTTACAGAACAGGCGATAAAAGAGTATTCGGAGACTCATCCCGATGCGAAAGTGGCTTTGCAAGAATGGGCCACTATAGTCAAGAAGAGCCAATGGACGTGTTTTGCCGATGTAAAGAAATCGTTTAACAGTGTGGATAACGTAGGCAACCAGCATTACGTATTCAATATCAAAGGTAATAATTACAGGCTGATTGTAGTAATAAAATTCACGATAAAGTTTGTTTATATCCGTTTCATTGGGACTCATTCGGAATATGACAAAATAGCTGATTGCTCTAAAATTTAAACTTATGACAAAGATAGAAACAAAAGCCCAATACGATTGGGCTGTAAAAAGAGTCGAGGAACTTCTTCCATTGGTTACGGACGAGACACCCCTTGACGACCCCAACAGCATCGAATTGGAATTGCTGTCCAACCTCGTTGCCGACTATTCGGAAGAGCATTTTGCATTGGGAGAACCTACGCTTGTCGACATCCTCAAACTCCGTATGTACGAAATGGGGCTGAACCAGAAGTCTTTGGCTAAACTGATTGGCGTCAGCCCTTCACGTTTGAGCGATTACATCTCCGGGAAATGCGAACCTACACTGAAAGTAGCCCGTGAGATAAGCCGGAAATTAAGCATTGATGCAAACATCGTATTAGGTGTGTGACGCAAGAGATGCTTCATGCGGCGACGTGGTTATAAGTTTCAAATATGATTCAGCAGCCGGGTGATTTCTTCTTTGTCCCGATTCAGCTGGGCAATCAGCGCCTCGATGCCCTCGAACTTCTGTTCCTCACGGATGTATTGCACGAACTCTACACGGAGGGAATGCTGGTACAAGTTGCCCTCGAAACCGATGATGTGCACCTCGATGCTGCGCTCGGTGCCGTTGTCTACCGTAGGGCGATGACCGATGTTCAGCATTCCGGCGTAACGCTTGCCTTCGGCGTAGGCATAAACGGCATAGACTCCTTCTTTCGGGACTAACTTGTCCGTGCACGAGGGCTGGAGATTCGCCGTGGGGAATCCTAACTTGCGCCCCACCTGATAGCCGCTCACCACCTTCCCGTCCAGGTAATAGCGATAGCCCAAATAGCGGTTGGCGCGCGCCGCATCGCCCTGTTTCAGTAAGTTCCGAATCAGCGACGAACTGATAGAAACGCCATTCTCTACCAACGCTTGGGCGTGAATGACTTCGATGCCCAACTCTTTCCCGTAGCGGCAATAGTCGTCGAAACCTTCGCTCCGGTTGTGCCCGAAGCGGTGGTCGTAGCCGATAACCAATGCCTGCACGTTGAAGCGGACATGAAGCAATTCCATGAACCGCCGTGCCGAGAGCAGCGACAGTTTGTGCGTAAACGGCAAAAGGATGCAATAGTCTGCATCCTCTTGCTGTAACAAATCTTTTTTCTGGGGAAGGCAAGTGAGCCATTGCGGACGATAATCGCTTTGCATCACCTGCCGGGGATGAACAGGGAAAGTAATCAGTGTGCTCTGCAATCCTCTTGCCCGGGCTTCACGGCGCACCTGCTCTATCAGGTAGCGGTGCCCGCGGTGTACGCCGTCGAAGCATCCGATAGTCGCCACGCAAGGGAGCAACGGCAACCGGCTTTCCTCTGTAATGAATCTCATCGGATTACTTTTTAGCCAAACGTTTGACTCCGCGCCAGATTTCACCTATCCACAACACGAACGAAGTGCCGCCGATGATGTAAAGCCATTCCATAAGCGGAAGCGGCTCGGTGCGGAACACTTTGCCTCCGAAGGTGACAATGATGAATTGTCCGACCAAGATAATCAATGCCACACTCAACATGCCGAGGGCATGGCTGGCGTCCTTGAAAATAGAATGGTTGGTGCCGAATACGCTGGCATTAAACAGGTTCCAGAACTGGAGCATCACGAATACCGTGAAGAAGACCGTAAGGTAATGCACGCTCATTTCGCCGTTGGGCAACAGTCCGCCCGGCAGGTGCTTGAAGCAAGCCAGCATTCCCATCAGTATCACCAAGAATCCCAAACCGACTCCGAAGATGTTGTTGCGCATCGCCGGAGTGATGATAAAGTCGGTGCGCTTGCGCGGCTTTTCGTTCATCACGTCCATGCTGGGCGAGATAGACGCCAATGCCATTGCGGCGAAGGTATCCATAATCAGGTTCACCCAAAGCATCTGTGTCACGGTCAATGGCAACGACGTGCCGAAGAACGCGCCTAACAGTACGCTCAACAACGCCACGACGTTGATAGTCAGCTGGAACACGATAAAGCGTTGGATATTCTTATACAAAGAGCGTCCCCACATCACGGCAGTGGCAATGCTGTGGAAGGAGTCATCGAGCAAAGTAATGTCGCTTGCCTCTTTCGCCACCGAGGTTCCTGTACCCATCGACAGACCTACTTGCGCGTGATTCAAGGCGGGCGCATCGTTCGTTCCGTCGCCCGTCACGGCTACTACAGCCCCTTTCTGCTGCAACAGCTGCACCAGGCGTTGCTTATCCATCGGGCGTGCACGGCTCATCACTTTCAAGTCGAGCACACGGTCGAGGGCTTCTTCGTCGCTCAATGCGGCAAACTCTACGCCCGTAATGCGGTTGCGCTCGGTGTCTTCGGGCTTCCATAAACCAATCTGGCGGGCAATCTCGGTAGCTGTTCCCGGTGTGTCTCCGGTGACAATCTTCACGCTGATGCCTGCCGACTGGCATTTCTTTACGGCATCAGGCACATCGGGACGAATCGGGTCACTGATGGCAAAGATGCCCAAAAAGGTCAATCCGCCCTCGTTTACCAATTCGGCACAATCGGTCGATGCATCCGTGGGCACTATCTTATAGGCAAGCCCCAAGGTACGCATTGCCTTGTTCTGGTAAGCAAGCAGCTGCTCATTGTTGGCATCTACTTGTTCCTTGCTTACGTTGCATTTGCCCATCACGATTTCAGGCGCACCTTTCACGTAAAGTATCCGCTTTTGCTGGATAGGCGAATCTACCAGCGTAGCCATATACTTGCGTTCGGTGGAGAACGTAAGTTGGTTCACCACTTTAGCACCTGCCCGCAGCGTTTCATAATTCTTACCCTTGCCGTTGAGCCAAAGCAGCAGTGCCACTTCAGTTGGATTTCCTACACCCGACGGCTTTTCACCTTCCGCTTTCTCTTCAAGGAAAGCGGTAGAGTTTGCCGCAATGCCTTCTGCTATCAGGTCGGGTTGGCTTTCATCCAGTTTTGCGTCATATACCTGCATCAGATTCTGTGTCAGTGTACCGGTCTTATCCGTACAAATTACGGTGATGGCACCCATTGTTTCGCAGGCATGCATCTTGCGCACCAGGTTATTGGTTTTCAACATCCGGCGCATATTCAAGGCAAGACTAAGCGTAACACTCATCGGCAAGCCTTCGGGAACAGCCACGACAATCAAGGTAACCGCCATCATGAAGTATTTCAATACTATGCGGGCGATGTCAAGCCATTGATGCCAGTCGCTTATTGTATTCACCTGCAAGTAAGCATACAGATCTTTCGAGGTAAATATAATAAAGGTAAGTGCCGCAATCGTAAATCCGATTTTCCCAATCAAGTCGGCAAGTTTGGTCAACTGAATATTCAGCGGAGTCTGTTCCTGGCTTTGCTCCGTAGCCTGGCGCGCTACTTTACCGATTTCGGTAGCATCGCCCACACGTTCTACCCGCATCATGCCGTGCCCGTCAGTAATGGTTGTACCGCGCATCACGCTGTTCGAGGGGTAGGTAGCCTCTTCATCAAAGTCAGCTTCCACTGTAGTCTTGTTTACCATCAATTCTCCTGTCAGACTCGATTCATTCACTTGAAGCGATACGGCTTCCAGCAAGATACCGTCGGCTGGCACTTCTTCACCCGTGTTCAGAATGACGATATCACCTACCACCACATCTTTGCGGGGAATCTCGTGTACCTTCCCGTTTCGGATAACCGTAACAGGAGTTTCTTCGCCCACTGCATTCAGCAGGTCGAACTTTTTGTTTGCATCGTATTCGAAATAGAATCCGATGCCTGTAGCCAAAAAGATAGCAAAGAAAATGCCAATGGTTTCGGCATATTCATTCTCAATAATAGAAATGATTAACGAAAAGACTGCCGCAACCAGTAACACCCGGATAACAGGGTCTTGAAATTTTTCTAAATAAAGTTTCCACATGGAAGGCCGTTTAGGAGGAGTCAGCAGATTGACTCCGTATTTCTCACGGCTGGAGAGAACTTCCTGATCGGAAAGCCCGGTCAAGTGGGGTTCATTTGTTTTTTGTGACATAATGCCTGTTTATTAGTTAATTTAAGTGCCGCAAAAATACAATATATATTGTAAGCACGGATAAAGATTAGTTTTTTTTTTGAAAAAATATATCGAAATGTTGCAAGTTTCACCTTAAAGCATTACCTTTGCGCTCAGTTTTTAAGGAATACTTTTTGTGTAGGACTTGTAGCTCAGTTGGTTAGAGCAACAGACTCATAATCTGGAGGTCCCAGGTTCAAGCCCTGGCTGGTCCACTGATAAAAGCCTCATAAACAATAGTTTATGGGGCTATTTTATTATCAGTTTACTCCTCTTGATTTTTGAAATTCTGACAAAATTCAGCCAATTTCTCCTTGTTGTTGACCTATTGTTGACCCCCAAATATATAGGTTAAAATGCTGACTATTAAAGCAGAAGTCCAACAGGACAAACAAAGGAGTGATGGAACATACAACGTAAAGGTGCGTTTTACGTTGGATAGAAAGGTAAAAAGGCTATCAACCAATCTGTTCGTAACACAACAAGACTTAACCAAATCTTTCAAATTCAAGGAAAATACTTCTATTAAAAAGGAGATAGATAGCCTTGTGTTCTATTACAGAGAACAATGCGAGAAACTTCATTTAGACCGGAGCAAGTACACATTAGATGAAGTCGTTGATTTTTTGAATGGAGAACAGACTAAGCAGCAGACTATCGACTTTATCAAGTTCAGTCGTGAGTGGATAGCCTCAACCACTATCAAAGGCGCACCCAATTATACTTCTGCCCTCAATGCACTAATCCGCTTCATTGGTAAAGAAGAATTGGACGTGAATCTGATTACTCTTGACTTCTTAGAAAACTTCAAAGCGTTTCTGAATAAAGAACGTGAAGCACGGATAAAGAAATTGATAGTACAAGGTAAGCGTGTTCCCTCTAACCGTTCCTTGTCCCTTTATTTGGTGAGCATCAAAAAACTATTCAATGAAGCCAAAAAGAAGTACAACAAGAAAGACAAGAATCTGATTCTGATACCTAACTCACCCTTTGAGGACTTCACCATACCCAAACAAGAAGCCACACGCAAGAGAGCCATATCCACAGACATCATAAAGAAGATATGGAAGTTGCCTTATAAAGACATGAAGAAAGGCTATAAAGCCACTTGCCGTTATAATTTGGCAAAAGATTGCTTTATTCTCTCATTCTGTTTAATGGGAATCAATTCAGCAGACCTTTATAATGCCACAGAAATGAAGAATAACACTATCACCTATTATAGAACCAAAACGAAAGACCGCAGATTGGATAATGCGAAGATGGTGGTAGATGTTCCTCAAATAATTTTGCCTTTAATAGAGAAGTACAAGGACAAGACAGGTAAGCGGTTATTCAACTTCTATCAATACTATGCAGATGAAAAAGGCTTCAACAAAGCCATCAACTATGGGCTTAAAGAGATTGGTGCTACATTAGAAGTGGATGATTTGGAATATTACGCTGCCCGCCATAGTTGGGCTACCATTGCCTTGAACAAAGTAGGCATTGATAAATATGTAGTTCATGCAGCTTTGAACCACATTGACGATTCTATGAAAGTGACCGATATTTATATAGAGCGTGATTTTGTGAATGAGAATAAAGCTAATGATAAGGTGGTGAGATATGTGTTTGGTAAATAAGTAAGTGAAAGAATATCCTACTTGCATAATTGTGAGTGGGATATTCTTGCTAATTTTGCATATCCAATTATAAAAATGAGAATTATGACAGATAAATTAGAGTGGAATAAGGACGCTATGGAGCTAATGGAATACATTGGTCTTGTAGAAGCAATCTTATTGCCTGACTTTGATGATTACAAATATCCTTTTAATGTTTCTTTTGTAGAAGCCACGAAAGAGGAAATCGAAAAGGCAAACGCATCATGTGTCCCTTTGACTGCCACACTTTGCATGAGAATCTTCAAAGACAGATACGATTCCAACAAGATAGCTCCAAAATCCACTTATAAAGAATACATCAATAACAATGCCATCCAAAAGTTCATCCAAGATTTAGAGTTGGATGCAGACAAGTTTTGGTTACTCATTCTCTTTACATACGATTATTGCGAGAACCTTTTTTATAATGGTGTGACCATGAAACTGACCCCTGTTGAGCAACTGACAGGACTTTGTGAGGCAATCAACAAGTCAGGAGATGCACCCATGACCCTTACTTTTAAGGCTGGAAAACAGAAAATCGTAGTGGACAGTTCCTTAGCCATTAAAGCCATAGCAGACATGATAACCAACTACCAAAAAGAAGTGGATGAGGATTATTACAAGAAGCTACATAAAAGAGAACAGGCTGATGAATCCATCATGTTAAAGGAATCTCCCTTTATAGCTTTCTTTGCAAGGATATTGCTTAGTTTCTTCAATACCCAACCACAGGTAAGAGCTAAGAGGAAGAAAGGAGCCAACCATTCCATTAAAGAAACAGACTTGGTGTGTCAGCTAATCTACTTCACTAAAATCTCCCAAAACAAATGTTGGCTTGTGCTTGAAAATGAAACTCTCAAAGCCTACCTTAAACAATACAGGAACTATGAATATCCTAATAATGTAAGCAGCATTTATCCAGAGTTCTCTATCTAAACAGATATAATACAACTTTTTAATTATCCCATTATTCCATTCTCTGTAAAGGGGAATAGAATAGTGGGATTTTTTATTACTGATAGCCTGTTACTATTCTTTTCATCTTTGCAGTGTCAAAGGACAAGAGGTCTAAGCAAGAGTTGGGGGAATAAAAACCACACCAAATTTATTCCTGATAACTACACTGAAAGCCCCGTACCTTTGCAACGTAATCAGAAAGCCAAGTGCGCATAGGTTAGTGGTTACAAGCAAACTGAATTATTAACGAATAAACCTTTAAGGAGATGGATAAGATGAATTTTATAGTAGAAAATCAAGTGGCTAACATTGTAATGGGTGCAAACATTACAGAGTTGAAAAGAGCAAAGAAGAATGCAGAGGAATTGCTGCAATCACTCAAAAACAGGGGTGCAGATGAAGCCGTAATCAAAGCACAGCAGGATGTCGTCGATGCGAAAAACAAGCAGTATGATGATTCTGTGGAAGCTGAAAGGCAGGCACAAGAAAACTTGGGCAATTCACCTGTAATCTTTGAAGTTGTGGATGAAGCAACAGGTGAGAAGATAGAGGTGTCTAAGAAAATTGCCTATGTGGTAAACAACCGTCCGATAGACAACTCAAAGGTGGACAAGTTTATCGCTCTGATAAGCAATGGCAAGTACGAGAATGCCTATCCTACAATCGTTGCTGACGCAAAGACACTGATTACAGCAGGATATGAGTTGCATGACATTAGAGGAAATAAGGTTGCTGCGGAAGAAGCCGATGATTTTTTCGTCATACTTGACGGACAACACAGGAGCATGGCATTTGCCAAACTTGTTGCAGCAGGCAAAGACTACAAGATACCCAATACCCGTGTAAGAAGCGTGGAGAATGTAGGTGAGTACCTTGTGGACATAAATGGCACAGGTACAAGCTGGAGCAACAAGGACAGGCTTGTGGTTGCCGCTTTGACAGCAGGAAATCACAAAGACTTGTTCGCAAGCATGGCTGACCTGATAAACGAGGGATTCAACCCGTCCACTTCATCCATCATCTTCACAGGCAAGAAACTTTCCAACAACCTGATTAAAAAGGCTCTCAAAGGAGATGATGTTGCCCTGCCGAAAGATGCAAAGGTGGATATTGAAAGAGGCTATAAGTTTGTCACTCTCTGCAAGGCAGCTAACATTTCAGTGATGTTTGCCACGAAGCGTTACTTTATAGACGGATTCAATTCCTATGCGACACTGACAAGTGACGAGGACGCTTTCAAAGCCTTAGATGCCATGAAGAATTTGAAGCTGAAAGAAAGCAGGCTGAAAGAGGTGAAGGACAACGACTGTTTCATTACCTTGCTGAAAGAGGCGGCTGCAACTGCCTGAGCCAAAATGCAGCAATAGGGCTTGTGTGACAGGCAAGTCCTATTCTGCCCTTGTCTGTCGCTTAAAACATCCGACTTGAAATGTTGTTTTATCCTGTTTTTCAAGCTGATATAAAATTGCCGGATTAGGTGATATAAAAGGCAAGGATATACTATTAACTATATTTACTACTAACATAGCTATACAGGCTTTCAGCAGCCATAAGTTGAATAGCCATAAAAGCGCAGAGGATATGAAAGTAGAAGACGAAAACTATTACAGGGTGTTTCCTATAAATTTAGGCAAACAGCTTTCCAATAAAGAGGCACACGTCTATCTCTTGCTCCTTTTTAAGAGTGATTACAATACAGGCGAATCAAATGTGCTATTGGAAACGCTTTCTAAAGAAGCAGGATATAACGCTGATACAGTCAGTGATTATCTCCATAAAGCTAAAAGACTTGGTTATGTTGATATTACACCCCAATACTTCAAGACAGAAAACGGACAACCCAAGAAAAAGAATTTCTATAAAGTGCATATACCACCAAAGGATTTCATCATAGTAAGCAGAAATTTTCTTGACTTGCACTTTGACGGGCTGTCGCCAAATGAAGAAACAGACATCAAAGGCTTTATCCTCCTCGTAAAGTGCATTTGCCTGAACAACTGCAACCTGACATTGTACAGCCTTAGAGAAATGGCTGCACATTTAAGCATTTCATACGGTACGATTCAGAAGTACATGAAAAAGTGCATCGAACTGAATCTGATAAAACGGTACAAAGGTTGTTACAAAATCACACTTGATTGTTTTGACAAAGGCAACACCAACTATTTTCCTAAAGGTACTCCACCACTTTATAAGGAGATTTATAGCACGATAGACCTATTCTGCCAAACTAAGGGTCTTGAAACTCCACCTTATAAGAAAGAGTTGATAGGTCAAATTGCAGTTGAATATCCATATACACGGCAGGACTTGAAACAAATGGATGACATAGAACTTATAAAAAGGTACTCCGTCAAATTTCAGTTGGCACAGCGATTGCCAAATTTGAACGAGCCGATAAATAGCCTAAACTATTTCGTTAAGATGCTGACTAATAAGGACTATATCATACCACCTAAGAAAGAGCCACAGAAATTCATCATGTGAAACACCCTTTAGAAAGGACAGCTTAGGCTGTCTTTTTTTTTGCTTTTAAGCACATTCAGATAGCAAACTATACTTGTTTTTTGCCGATATTTAATATCAGTCTTCCCTATGTCAAGAATATATAGCACCACTCAATTCTAATTTGCAACATCTCCTTTACAACTTAAAAGGGATATACAACGCAAAACAGGAACTTGTGCCAATCAAAAAATACGGGAAGTGTTACATACAAGCGACTACACCCCAAAAAACTCCCTCCCCATAAGTGGAATGGAAAAGTAAAACCTATCCGATAGGTACAGGAGAAAAATATAACCTATCCTACTATAAACCTCTATAACTATGTGACAATGATAGTCATTGTCCTTGTAATCAATAACACTTAATCCCAATTAAATTATGGAAGCAACATTATCATTGGTACCAATGGTACGCAGCAATCATTCTTCGTTTGCACAGGATGCAGAGTACGTTCCTTTTGAGGAAGTAAGCGAACAGCCATTCATCAGACCCAGCGTGAATTTCTTGGAAGCCAACACTTCTGAAATCTCCATAGAGGAACTGACAACACAATGTGTAGTGCCTACATGGGCGAATCAGGAGTTGACAATCTCTCATCAGGACTTCATTCACACAGTGCATGAAGCAGCACAGACCATGTTTTCAGGTGAAACTATCTGTGAGCCTGCAATACGTGTGTCGCACATAGTACGTGGCAGGGTTCCGTCAGCACTTGGCAAGAAAGCAAGTGAGTTGTTGGAATCTGAAAAGACACAGTTCTACCAAAGACTGGCTTTTGCTTTCACCATTCCCACCATCCATGAAAAAGTGAATGGTCAGAAGTTGGAACTTTGCATTGGAGGTGTCCGGAACTATTCTGACCTGAACCTTTACAGAGCTAATAAAGGCTTGGAGAAGTTCTCCGTCTTTATCGGTTGGAGGGTGAACGTGTGCAGCAATCAAGTCCTTACAGGGGACGGAGTGAAACTCCAACTTGAAGTGATGAACCTGAATGACCTTTACAGGGCTGTTCTTGAACTGTTCTACAACTTCAACCCTGCGAGGGAAATCCATTTGATGCAGACGCTTTCACAGTCTTATCTGACCGAAACACAGTTTGCCCAAATAGTGGGTAGGATGAGATTATATCAGGCACTACCCAATGGCTATCAAAAGGCTGTTCCACGGTTGCTGATTACGGACAGTCAGATTAACAATGTCTGCCGTGATTACTTCACCAATCCAAATTTTGGAGCTAAAGGCAACACCATCTCCATGTTTGACTTCCACAACTTGCTGACAGAAGCCAACAAGAGCAGCTATATTGACACCTATCTGCAAAGGGCTGTGAATGCAACGGAAGTGGCGGTAGGCATCAACAATGCGCTGCATGGAGATACGAAATACGCTTGGTTCTTGGGCTAAGTGCTTATTGATTCACTTCTGACAATCGGGCATTCCTCATTATGGGGAGTGTCCGATTTTTATTCCTGACACTCTTATAAATATAACAATAAACAATACAAAAATGGACATACAGAATACACGTGAATACAAGGCTGCACAAGACTTGGAAAGAGCCTTGAATGATTATGGTTGGAATCCTGAAAGGTTTGCAGAATGTACAAGGTGCTTTCACCGTACATTGCAACAAAATTTAGTAAAGACGATTGTAGCCATTATAAGAATGGTGGGCAGTGAGAACTATGGGACAGACCTTAGAAACAGAGCTTCACATGAGCTTTGTAAAAGGATAGTGGAAAGTGGTCTGTTGGATGATACACATCTGCCTTTCATCTAAAATGCTGTTATTTAGCAGAAATCAGCAAATATCTTTTGTTTAGATGCAGATATTCAACGCTTTTTGCTAACTTTGTGGCTGACTTCCGAAAGGTTGTCAGACATAAGAGAACGAAAGAGCGTTATTGAACTCGTCCTTCTTATCGAATTCTCGCAAAATTGGATATGGAGTAGGATGGGTAGCAACAACGCTCACGCTACGGATATATACTATCCTGAAAGGGAGAACTATATACTCGCATGGCGTGAGTGGCTGTTGCTTATCCACTCCATAGGCAATGCGAGAAGCCTGATAAGAGGATAAGCAAGATACAGTCCTCACGCTTTTCGCATTTAATAACTTAGCCGTTCCAACGGAGGATGAGGGACAGTCGTATATATGAAGCAAACTCTTCCAAAGTTGGTTCTTTTGCTAATTGTTGTTTTTCTTAATGCAACTAATTTAATAGCTGCACCGGAAGATTATGGAAGAGATTACATACTTCGTGGTGGAAATCAATTCGCAACATTTTTAATGGTTATTACAGCAACTGGAGTTTTTATTCTTCTTATTTGTGTCATTGTTTCAAAAATTTATACTAAGGTAAAGCGTGGAACAGATGCGAATGACGATAAAGAACCACAATATTCCAGATATGGATGTGTTACCTGTCCTGCATGTAAGGGGAAAGGCTGGGTGAAAGGAAAAGAAATACCTCTTGCCTATCCTTGGTCTACCCCTCCGAGCGGTAAACATGAATGCCAACGCTGCAAAGGATTTGGACGAGTTCTCACGCCAAAAGCTGAAAATATAATTATTGAAATACAAAAAAAGAGTGGAAATATATCATTTGCATTCATATTATCTTATCAAAAAGGACATATTAGAAAGATTAAAAACTAAAAATAAGAGAGGATTTTATACCGAACTTTTCACCGAAACTCTTCAAGATGAATTGATACATGAAATAGGAAATGCAAAAGATTGCCCCGACTGCTATGGAACAGGAGAAATTGTTGATTATGAGATGGTAGTAGAAAACAGATATGATGATATTACCAAGATGGATTACAATAGATATTATAAGAAAGAGCAATGTAAGACTTGCAACGGAACGGGATATGTACAATTAAATTCATAGAATAAATAAAACTAAACAAAATCACAGATGAAACAAATGCCATTTTATCTTATAATGTTGGTTTTATCGCTTATTTATAGCTGTGAAAACAAGAAACAATCTGTTTCCATTGACAACCTGATAGTTGGCAAATGGAAAATAGTAGAATATGGAAGTGGCTATGTAAATGCTCTTGACACACTTGGTTTTTACAAGAACGGTAAGGCTGACTGCCCACCTGAAACGGGTGAATTTACCTACCGCCTGATAAAGCCTGATTCGTTGATTATCTATAATAAGGGCTTTGGAGAACAGCATTTCAAGATACTTAAACTTTCCAATGATAGCCTTATAAAGCAACTTAGACGGCAAAGGATATATGCAGACAGCATAGACGAACTTGTAAGCGGAGAGATTGAGAAATATATAAGAGTGACAAATAGATAGTGCAATGAGAAAGAAGAAATGTAAAATCTTATTGCTATGTTTGGTAACGGTGCTTTTGATAGCCATTCTAAGCTGTTACTTATTAGTTTCTGCCAATGCAAAAGGAAAGACCTTTAATGATGTTCAAGACATACCTTTCAATAAAGTTGGTCTGTTATTAGGTACTTCCCCCGTTACTTCCAATGGTGAGCATAACTACTACTTTGATGAAAGAATCAAAGCTACTGCAACACTTTACCATAGTGGAAAAATCAAAAGAATTATAGCAAGTGGAGGTGACTATTCAAATAATGGAGGATGCAATGAGTTGATAGCTATGAGGGATTCTTTGATAAAGCAGGAAGTACCCGACAGCTTGATTTCTTTGGACTATCAAGGGACACGCACCCTGCATTCGATAGTCAAAGTTAAGGACTTGGGAAGCATAACTATCATTTCACAGAAGTACCACAATGAAAGAGCCATATATCTTGCAGAACATTATGGCTTGCAAGCTGTGGCTTACAATGCTGCCATGCCAAACATTACAAAGAAGAAAATACGGAACATTTCAAGAGAATTTCTTGCAAGGGTAAAATTGTTTATAGACTTAATGAGTTCTGAATAAATGTCTAATTTTTCTTCCTGCCACCCTTAAATGAAGAAATGAAACAAATTGAAAATCGGACATGAAAACAAGAGGACTTTTTTTTTGAAAGAAGTCCATTTTATAGGGCGATTCTGAAAAAGTCCTCTATCATAATAATCTCTCAAATTAAAAATGATATTGGTTATGAATAAAGTTGCGTCAGAGAAAACTACAAATGATGAACAGTTAAACAATAGTTCTGTCTTAGTAGCAGAATGTGTCAATAACATTGATGGGTGGACGAATGAAAAAGAATCTAATCTTATAGTAGGTGAACAATATATTGTGGAGCTTGCCGTGATATTCAATTCAAGAACAGTTGTCAAACTAAAAGGAATGGATAGAATGTTTAATAGTGCCTTATTCCATTTTAATGTGAATGGAAAGCCATTCTCCCTGATTGGTGACGCTCGTCCATACTTGGAATTGCATACGGACAAGTACGCTTATAAAGGTGTTACACGCATAGTGAAATACAAGTCTGCAACAGAAGAATCATTTAATGAGATTACCAAGCAATATAGATGTGTCCCAATCATAGACCGTTCTACGATTGGATAATTGAAAACAATAGATTTATTTACTTGTCCAATTTTTCTTCCTGATACTCTTAAAAGAAGAAATGAGATAAGTTGAATTTTAGACATGAAACATCATGAAAATAGTTTATATAGTTACTATGTTTTTAATTGCAATGGCTTTACTTAACCTTACAGGATGCAACAGGGCAAGTAAGTCAAACGATGAAAAACAAAGAGATATTGCCATTAAAAAGGAAATTACCAATTTCTGGGGGCATGGCACACGTACTTTCATTTCAGACAATTTATCAAACGGTTATAAGGTTTCTGTTTTCTATAAAGAAAAGGATAACTTGTGCATTTGGCATTTCCAGCGAGGAGACAGTATTGACAGATATATTGCTGGACACAGGTTACCATTGTCGCTAAGTTTTGAATGTAATGCTGCTCTTTATGATGAGAATTTGGATAAGCATTATGAACCACTTGATACTACTCTGACACTAACCATTGATATTCCTATTGTCAAACAATTGGATATGGATGCTGCTGATGGTGACATCTGCTTCATGGATGTTGATTTTGACGGTCAAGAAGAGTTTATAATAGCCCATTCAGGGTACAACCGTACATATTATGCCTGTTTTAATTTAGTGAATGGAGATGATTCTAATAGTGTTTGTCCCGGCTTTTTAACATCTATGAATGGTGAAGTGTACGGTAACTTGGTTGGTGGATTATGTGGAAAAACAGAATTTGACCATAAAAAGAAAATCATTCATGTCACAGAACAAATAGGCTGCTGTGTGAAAGTGGAAGCATGGGCTAAGCCTATCAAAGATATTGTGGATAATTCCATTGAGATTAAAATGTTCAAGAAGATAGAAAACGAATATTGGATGAATGGAGAAGAACACATTATGACCTATCAATTAGTGAACGATTCATTGAAACAAGTATCACATGAAATTATAAAATGATAAAAGGACTTTTTTTGAAAAACTCTGTTTTATATAATAGTCCGTTAAAAATTCACCATATCGGCTAAGCGGCTTCTGCCACTATGCCAAATAGTTCTTTGATAAGTTTAGTATTAAAAGTTCTGTTCGGTTTCAGACCGGACTTGCTAAAAATTCTTTTGAGCATATAAATATTACTCAGATAGGCCTTTAGCAGTCCGATGGAAAGCGAGGGATAGTATCGTTGGCGCATGACCTTTGCGGCGTTTACCGAGGCCAGTGAAGCATTGAAAGCGAAATCGAGTTTCCTCAAGTCCCTTGCCTGACAATCATTGAGCCCGGTAAACTGCTTGGAATCCCGAAAGCAAAACTCGATCTGGAATCGTGTACGGTAGTATTCGATGATGTCTTTGGCCGCCATGTCAAGGTCGGTGGAGAAATAGATTTTATGTCCTCCCGATTCCGGATAATGAACCACGACTTTGATGTTGCGTTTCATCGCCTTTGAATAGGCCTTGACTGAGTAAGCCCTTCCTCCTTCAATGTCGAGAATCTCGCAACGCTGAAGGTCGAGTTTCTCAAAATCAATCTTCTCGCCTTTGATACGCGGCCGTCCCCTCTTGCCTGTGCGAACGCCGTCATGTGCATACCACAAGGCGGCATCATCACGCAGGCGGCTGATGACATGGAATCCCAGCAAGCAGGCTTCACCCACGAACTTCGCCTTTGAGAACCAGGCGTCTGCAACGACATAACGTGTTATGCGGAGCAGCTTTTCCTTGTGTTTACGGAGCACGTCAAGATACCAGTCCACAAGATTGTAATCTTCGCCTTGTTTTTCCAGATACCCCTTGTCCGGTGTTTGTTCCGCACGCAGCATCATGCAGTCCCGACTGTCAATGTCGATAATGCCGATGCCGAGAATTTCCAAGCCCCGTTTCACCTGAGAAGCGCATCCCGACCAGAACTTGCCGATATAAGGAGTTTTCTTTCCCGACTTTGAAATGTAGCTCGCGTCTATGGCAATGGCTTTTCTAATGCTTTCTCCAAATCGCTGCCGCATAAGGAAGAGATTGAACTGCATCCAGTCAAACTCACGTTCGAACAACTGCCGGAAGCGTTGTTCCGAGCTGTCCGAGTAACGGCCCATTTGGGTGAAATTAATCTTTCTTGGCAGTGCCATATACAAAATCATGAGTTGGATGAATGCCGTTTTAAAACTTTTGCGTAACTTTACCGAACAACTTTTCAAAGCATCGGTTACGATTTCCTCATATTGGTCAAGTACTCTTCTGTTCATTGCTTTAATGTGTGGTGAGATACCATTAAAGGTAATGAGAATCAGCTACTTGACCTATTTTATTCTACTAAACTTTATTAATTAACTTATTTGTTATCAACGGATTAGTTATTAATTTGTGAAACAAAGGAAAAAGTGATTTCCGATGTGGAGTTTATTGGTGAGCCACAACCGAACGATAGCATTTGGGTGTTCGTCCAACATTCAATCTTTTCACATTGGGTAGGTGGTAAACGTGGTTATATGAATATCAATACAGGCAAGATTATTGCAGAACCACAATTTGACAAGGCTTGGATATTCAGTAGTGGTGTGGCAGCAGTCTGCAAGAATGACAGCGTTTATTTCATAGACACCAAAGGCAAGCCTATTAACGATAAGAAGTTTCCATACACCAAAGGGCATGATTACTTATATGACGGAGAGTTCTGCCAAATTAAGATAGGTGATAAATATGGAATGATAAACAAGCAAGGAGAATGGGTAGTAGCGCCTATATGGGATGATGTGCAACGTAACATTGCTCTTGGAGAGTTTATGCTTTACAAGGACGGAAACAGGATTGATGTCAGCTATGTGGCAGATTCCATAATGAAAGCACCTATTTTAGAATTTAAGGGAGATACTATCTTTGTCCCCTCTGACACTACCATAGTTTATGTTAAACATGAATTATTCAAGTAAGTACTTTTTAGAAGAAAGTCCATTTTATAGGGTGATTCAGAAAAAAGTACCACATTAAAAAAAAAGATTATTATGAGCAAGATACTGATTATAGGAGTTGGCGGTGGTGGAAGAAAGTCCATCATTAATATGAAAGAAGCAGGAATCCCCAATGCTGATTATATAACTTTTAATGGTTTTGACGGAAAGGAGGAAGCCAAAGAGCATGATATTCCTCACTATAACCTAATAGAAATGAACGGATTGCAAAACATACCGTGTACCCATAATCCGAAAGTTTTTGAAGAACTTGCAGAAAATGTCAAAGACCAAATAAGAGCTGCTTTAGAAAATAGCTTCAATAAGGATGCCAACGGTCAAATATCAAAAGATGCAACTGCGTCAATAGACGGTTTATATTTAATAGAATGTTTAGGTGACAATCACACATTTCAAGAGTTGTACAAATATAAAAAGGGAGAAAGAATTTGGAAATACTTTGAGGGTGAATATGAACGCATTAATGGCTGCGGGTCAATGGTAAGTCCTTTAAATATCCTCAACATAGTCTTAGAAACCGATGCGGAATGGAAACAAGAAGAGATAGCTCATGCTTACGGTGGACTTTATATTGTCGCTTACGCCTTTCAAAACGATGTGGAATCCTATTATGGCTATCAGGCTACCAATGAGTCTATTGGAACTCAATTGAGCATACAATATGACAAAAAGAACTATGCCCTAATTTATGCAGCACAAGGCGAAAACTTTCGTGACAGGTTGATAAACCTTGTGAAATCACGTGGGCTTAAAATAAAAGAAGATGAAGTAAAATGGGAAAATGTAAGAGTTCTTTCATATTATTTGGTACGTGATGACAGCGAGGTTCTTAAAAAATATTTTGCTGTTCAAGAAATAGATAATGAGAGAAAAGGACTTTTTTCAAGAATAATCAGTTTTATAAGAGGATGGTAGAAAAAAGTCCTCATAAATAGCATCATTATAGCATAACTTTACAATCTTTATCTTTGCAATCTAAGCAACGTTTATGAAGCTGATTGAAAACAATCATACAGAAAATTGTTACTTTGTGCAAGAAGCATAAGGTAAACAAGCTGTTTATGGATACAACCTAAATCCGGATTCATGAATAAAGAGCAAGCCTATCTCAAACACGACTTAATATAATCTTCTATTTCTTGGGCAGTGACAGCATACACAGGTGCAAGTTGCTCAAAACGAGCATCCCTTGTGAAACGGTTTCCATTGGTTAGCATAGCAAGCAGATTCTTGGATTTCAACCTGTGCCCTGAATAGGAAAGAGCCAAAGATATTAGTTCATTGATAGAAACACCTGACTTTAGGATAGAGTAAATATCATAATAGTCACGAAAATTACTTCTGCGCAACATCACCTCCATCTTCATAGCTCCAATGGCTTTTACATCAGCCAATCGTACATGATTCAAGTAATCCACAGGTTTATCAACAGGAGAATATTTGGGACAGGCATAAAAGGAGAATTTCACTCCAGCTACCACATACTCCACATGGTCTATATCCAAAATGTCTTTATGCTGGATTTCACCAACAGTGGCAAGTTCTTTCTCTATCTGATACCATGCCACTTCCATTTTTTCAGCTTTGGAAGTCCGCCATTTCATAAAGTCCAAATCTTCACTCTGGCGTGTGCCTATCTGCAAAGACAAGGCTGTACCACCCACCAAAAGATAGGGCTTGATGCAGTCTAACTTGGAAACCGCTTCAAAGATTTGTCGGGTGTGTGGTGCTAAACCTTTCATGCAAACATCTTATTAAGGTGACGGGTAGCCATAGACTTTATATAGGCATCCGGCTTCTTTGCTTTGAAATAGTACCAAGCAAAGAAGCGGTTCAGTGTGTAGAGATATTCCTCTTGTGGAATAAGGTAGTCTAACCATACCTGCTTTATCTTCTTAAAAGGATAAATCAGAAAAAGCAGGTTGATTTCATCTAAGTCAAGATGCAACAAAGTCTTTTCAATCAGCATATCATCGGGAATATCCTTGATTGAATCTTCATTGTACGACCAAAAGCAATGCTCTTGCTTTAGCTTCGCCAATAGTTCTTGTTTGATTGCATCACTTGACATAACACTTTCTATTAGAATACTACAAAATTAGTGATTATTCCTGTTGAGAACAAATAAAAAGGTGAGAATGTTGCACATATCTTATCATCAGATTTATTCTATCTTGATTTATAGGAAAAAGTAAGTGCATCCACCTAAACAATAAGCCATTATCATTGCATAAACCCATAAGAATGACTATCTTTGCAACAAGAACGAATGTTGACTGATTGTTGACTAATTCATTCTTAATAGAGTTCATTAACTTGTTAGCAATGATGTGCAAAGGACTTGTAGCTCAGTTGGTTGCATAGGAAAGCGCAGCTTTTCTATGCCGAAGAGAGCAACAGACTCATAATCTGGAGGTCCCAGGTTCAAGCCCTGGCTGGTCCACAAAGGAAAGGCTCATCTCTAATGGGATAGAGCCTTTTTTGTTTGCACTCCCCTCAGCTATGCCCTTGTTGCTCCCGTTTATGCCGGTCTCAATTTATGTATTTCAGGATGATTTCACACGCTGAAACTAAAGTTTTAACTTGATAAAACTGAAGTTTCGGTCTGATGAAACTGCCTGAGAAACCGCATGCATTTGTCCGGGCACAAGGGAAAGGTGCCTTTCGTGCCTTGTTTCAAGGGACAAACGGACAGGACACACTGGCTGGAAGTGCATAATTTTATGTGCAAAAGTTTGGAATCCCAAAGCAAATGCGTACATTTGTCTGGCTAAACTAAAACTTGTTGTTATATGAAAAAGATTTTATCCATTCTGATGGTCATCACTTGTTTGGGGATGGCTATGCCGGCTCAGGCACAGATTAAGTTCGGGCTGAAAGGCGGTCTGAACATCACTACGCTTACTTTCTCGGATGATGTCTTTAAAGGAGACAACCGCACCGGATTCTTTATCGGACCGATGGCGGAGTTTACGATACCTGTCATCGGGTTAGGCGTTGACGTGGCTGCCCTTTACAATCAGGCTAAAGGGAAAGCTGATTATTATGAAGAGCGAGCATCTCAAAACGAGACATTGAAAACATTTGAAATACCTGTGAACTTGAAATGGTCATTCGGCATGGGCAGCACTTTAGGGGCATATATCGCTGCCGGACCTCAATTCGGATTCAATGTAGGAAGAGGATTGTATCGAATCGGTTCGGAGACATTCGACATGAAGAAATCTTATACCACCTTCAATGTAGGTGCGGGCGTAAAGCTCATCCGGCATTTGCAAATCGGGCTAAACTATAATTTCAGCCTCAATAAACTGGCGAAAGCCCGTATCGAAAATTATGAAGGCTCGGTGGATATGAAGAAAAATACGTGGCAAGTCTCGCTTGCCTATCTGTTTTAATGAAGTTTGCGGATGTCATAGTGCCTTTGCCCATCGTAGGGCAATATACGTATGCCGTTCCGGAGGAACTGGAGGGGAAAGTATGTCCGGGCATTCGGGCAATCGTCCCTTTCGGCAAGAAAAAGTATTATACGGCTATCGTGACCCGTGTGCACGAAGATGCGCCGGCGGAATACGAGACCAAGGAGCTTGTGGAAGTGCTCGACGGGAAGCCGGTCTTGCTGAAACGCCAGTACGATTTTTGGCAATGGATAGCCGATTATTACCTCTGCACCTTGGGCGATGTCTACAAAGCGGCATTGCCTTCGGGCATGAAACTGGAGAGCGAAACCCTTGTGGTAAGCAATCCCGACTATGAGGCGGAAGCTCCTCTGACGGAAAAAGAACAGCTCGTGTTAAACACCCTTGGCAGGGATACAGAACTGTGCATTACCCAACTGGAGAAAGCGACCGGCATCCGAAACCTGTTGCCGGTCATCAACAGGCTGCTGGAACGGGGTGCCCTATCTATAAAGGAGGAACTGAAACGGAGCTACAAGCCCCGCACGGAAGCCTTCATCCGTCTGGCGGAAACGGTAAAAAGCGAAGATGACCTGCACCGGCTGTTCGATGCATTAAGCCGTGCGCCCAAACAACTTGCCGCTCTGATGAAGTACGTAGAGCTTTCGGGCTGGGTGCGCCCCGGATGTTTCCTGAAAGAAGTGCCGCGCAAGACCTTGCTTCAAGAAGCGAATGTGGCTTCCACGATTGTGTCGGGGCTGGTGGAGAAGCATATTTTCGAGCTTTACCATCAGGAGGTGGGGCGGCTGGCAAGAGGGACGGCAGACACCGTTCCCCTCAATCCGTTGAGCGAGGCACAACAGAAGGCATACGATGCCATAATGCAGGCATTCGCTTCGAAGCAGACCTGCCTTTTGCATGGAGTGACCTCCAGCGGAAAGACCGAAATCTATATCCACTTAATTGAACAGGCAATCCGGGCAGGAAAGCAAGTGCTGTATTTATTGCCCGAAATCGCTTTGACCACCCAAATCACCGAACGTCTCCGGCGGGTATTCGGCAACCGGCTGGGCATTTACCACTCGAAGTTCCCCGATGCCGAGCGGGTGGAAATCTGGCAAAAGCAATTGTCCGAACACGATTACGATGTCATCCTGGGCGTGCGCTCCTCGGTTTTCCTCCCTTTCCGAAGGTTAGGGCTGGTGATTGTAGACGAAGAGCACGAGAATACGTACAAGCAACAAGAACCGGCGCCCCGCTATCATGCGCGCAATGCGGCAATGGTTCTGGCGTCTATGTTCGGTGCGAAAACGCTTTTAGGCACGGCAACGCCCAGCATCGAAACCTATTACAATGCCGTGCAGGGGAAATATGGCTTCGTGCAGTTAACCGAACGCCACCGCCGGATTCAGTTGCCGGAGATTGAGGTGGTGGATATCAAGGAACTGGCCCGCAAGAAGCGGATGACGGCACAATTCTCTCCTTTGCTCCTGCAAAAGATAAGGGAAGCATTGGAACAGAAAGAGCAGGTCATTCTCTTTCAGAACCGGAGAGGCTTTGCGCCGATGATTGAATGCCGCACCTGCGGCTGGGTGCCGAAATGCAGGAACTGCGATGTGAGCCTGACGTATCACAAAGGGCTGAACCAGCTGGCATGCCACTACTGCGGCTATACGGAACAGGTGCCGAAGTCATGTCCGGCATGCGGAGGCACGGAACTGATGAGCCGCGGCTTCGGGACCGAGAAGGTGGAAGACAGCATCAAAGAACTTTTTCCCGAAGCCCGGATTGCCCGCATGGATTTGGATACGACCCGTACCCGCACGGCATACGAGAAAATCATATCCGATTTCGAAGAAGGGAAAACGGATATCCTTATCGGGACGCAGATGGTATCGAAAGGACTGGACTTCGACCGGGTCAGCGTAGTGGGTATCCTGAATGCCGACTCGATGCTGAACTATCCCGACTTCCGCTCTTACGAGCGTGCCTTCCAGCTGATGGCACAAGTGGCAGGGCGTGCCGGACGCAAAAGCAAACGCGGACTGGTCGTGCTGCAGACCAAACAACCCGATTTGCCTCTGATACACGAAGTGGTGACAAACGATTACCAACGGATGTTCGGAGAACAGATAGAAGAACGGAACATGTTCCGCTATCCGCCTTTCTTCCGGCTGATTTATGTATATCTCAAGCACCGGAAGCAAGAGGTGCTCGACCAGGCTGCCGACCGGATGGCAAGCGTCTTGCGTCAAGGCTTGGGCGAACGGGTATTGGGACCGGATTTGCCTCCGGTTTCCCGCATCCAGACCTTGTTCATCAAGAAGATAATCGTGAAAGTGGAACAACAGGCTTCGCTATCGAAAGTGCGGACGTACTTGCGCCAAGTGCAGCGCATGATGATAGAAGACGAGCGTTTCCGTTCCTTATTAGTATATTATGATGTAGATCCAATGTAGATGAATATGAATATAGAATTAGACGTACATACCCATACGGTAGCCAGCGGACATGCATTCAGCACCTTGCAGGAAATGGTGAAAGCGGCTTCCGAAAAGGGATTGAAACTATTGGGCATTACCGAGCATGCGCCCGGCATTCCGGGAACATGCAGCCCCATTTATTTCCGCAACCTGTACGTCGTCCCGCGCCGGATGTATGGCGTGAAACTGTTGCTGGGAGCGGAAATCAATATCCTCGATTGCGAAGGGAACATCGATATGGACGAATACTACCTGAATTTGCTCGACTTGCGCATTGCCGGCATTCATTCGTTGTGCTACAAGGGAGGAACGCCCGATGAGAATACGCACGGCATGATTCAGGCTGTCTCGAACCCGTATATCCATATCATCAGCCATCCGGGAGACGGTACGGCAAAGCTGCATTTCGAACCGGTCGTACTGGCTGCAAAGGCGCATCACACCTTGTTGGAGATAAACAACTCTTCGCTCCGCCCGTGCCGGCACAAAGTAGAGGCACGGGACAATAACCTGGAGATTCTCCGCCTCTGCAAACAATACGAAGTACCGGTCATCTTGGGCAGCGATGCGCATATCTCGTTCGACATTGCCACGTACGACTATGCCCTTCAGCTTGTAGCCGAGACCGAATTCCCCGAAGCATTGATTATGAACACCAGTGTAGAGAAATTTAAAACGTATTTAAGCCTATAAGACACAAAGCCCGTCTGTGTCCCCTATGGGCTATAAATCTTAACTTGATAAAATATATACAATGAAACGAATCCTTTTTGTCTGCCTCGGAAATATCTGCAGGTCGGCGGCTGCAGAAGAAATCATGCGTAGCCGCCTGAAACGTGCCGGACTGGAAAAAGAAATAGAAGTCGACTCGGCAGGCATCAGCAGCTATCATCAGGGCGACCTTGCCGACCCCCGGATGCGGATGCATGCGTCCCGAAGAGGGTATCACCTCACGCACCGTTCGCGTCCCGTATGCACCGAAGACTTTTATACGTTCGACCTGATTCTGGGTATGGACGATGCCAATATCGATGCCTTGCGCGAGAAAGCGCCCGATGTAGAGTCGGAAAAGAAAATCGGAAGGATGACAGATTATTGCCGCACGAAAACAGCCGATTACGTACCCGACCCTTATTATGGAGGTGCCCAAGGCTTTGAAAATGTCCTCGACATTCTGGAAGATGCCTGCAACGGGTTATTGGCATCTATCACTTCACGTTTTGATGAACATAAGTGAGTGGGCCGTTTCACATAAGTAACTCGGGCGTTTCACATAAGTAAGTCGGGCGTTTCACATAAGTAAGTCGGTCATGCCACTTATGTTCGTTTGCGAGGATTCTTCACATGGCCGCTATTTCTTGTCCTCGGATGCCGGAGCGTTCTTCAGTTCAGGATAGCTGATACGCGTATGGTACATGGTTTTCAGTTTTTCTTTGAAGACCGACTTTACGGCAGCAATATCCTTGAACGTGATGGGGCACTCTTTGAAATAGCCTTCCTGAACCTGTGCGTCAATGATTTTATCCACCAAATTCGATATGCTCTCTTCGGTATACTCGTGCAAGCTGCGCGAAGCGGCTTCTACCGAATCTGCCATCATCAGGATGGCTTGCTCCTTGGTGAAAGGATTCGGTCCCGGGTAGCGGAAAGCCTCTTTGTCAACTTCTTCATCGGGATGCTCATTCTGATAAGAGATATAAAAATACTTGGTCAGCCCCTTGCCATGATGCGTGCGGATAAAATCTTTAATAACTTGCGGCAGATTATTCTTGTCTGCCAGTTTCAGCCCGTCTGTCACGTGACTGATTACAATCTGGGCACTTTGCTTATAACTCAATTGGTCGTGCGGATTGACTCCAGACTGGTTCTCGGTAAAGAAAGCCGGATTCAGCATCTTGCCTATATCGTGATACATAGCGCCTGTACGTACCAACTGGCTGTTGGCATCAATACGGTTAGCTGCCGCAGCGGCAAGATTCGCCAATTGCAAGGAGTGGTTGAACGTGCCAGGAGCCACTTCCGACATTTCCCGCATCAGCTTGTTATTGATGTTTGACAATTCCACCAATGTCACATTAGAGGTAAACCCGAATGTCTTTTCGAGAATGAACAGCAGCGGATAAGTAAAAAGCAACAGAATGCCGTTAATCACGAAATTGATATACATAGAGGTGCTGAGCTGGGAAAGATCGTTGACATGAATCAGGTCGAGGGCAAAATAGAGCAAAGCGTATGATGCCACGACAATCAGCGCACTGCGCAAAAGCTGGGAACGTTGTGACAATTCGCGCAGGCTATATATACTTACCATGCCGGCTACACTTTGCAAGAGGATAAACTCGTGAGGGGAACGCAGGCAAATGGAGCAAAGCAGAATCGTAATGATATGTGCCATAAAAGCCGTACGCGAGTCCAAGAAAATGCGGACAATCATGGGCAACATACTGAACGGCACGATGTAGATGCTCATGAAGGGATGGGAAACCATGACGGCAGAAACCACCGGGAAAAAGATGATAAGAAAGAAAAGCACGCTGAGGCATCCTTTCTTCTGGTAATAATCGTAACGGAAAAGGGCAAGATACCCCATAAAGCAGCCTATCAGGATAGACACGAATAAAATCTGCCCCAACAGGGTCAGCCGTTTCTCTGTGACGGTCTCGCTCCGCTTGTCCCATTCCTTTTCCAAAGATTTCAGAATGTTGTAGGTCTGCCGGTTGATAATCTCGCCCCGGTCGATAATCTTTTGCCCGTTCATTACAAAACCGTTTGCCCACGAAACACTGGAGAGCAGGTCTTTCTTAGCCGATTCCGACTTGTTGGCATCATAAATCAAGTTCGTAGTCAGATAGTTATTTAAATTGCACCGTTGAAGCAAGTTCTTGCTGTAATGAACGGTATCCGAGTTTATCAACGCTTCGTATGCCTGCTTCGTGCTGTATATTTCGCTGATACTTTGCAGAATGGATGTGTTCTTATACACAATCTGAATGCTGAGAATGCTGTCTTTACGCAGTTGTGCCAATTGCTCTACCGGCATCACTCCTTTTTCGTAGATGGTACGCAACATGCGCTCGATGTGGTGTGAATAAGTAGGGTCAGGAATAACCTGGCGCAATTGCCGGTTATAGTCCGATTCGAATTGGCTGATTACCTGATCTGCCACAGTTTCGGATAATTGGAAATAAGGGTGATAATTCTTCATGATGCTGTCTTGTTCCCGCTTCACCTCGTCTTCGCCTTTATAGATGGGGAAATCAAAAGAAGCTTGAAGCAATCCGTATTTCCATGGTTTGTTGATGTCAAATTGGTAGTTGAACTGGCCTTCACGAGGCAGGAAATAGACGATAAGGACTACCGCTGCCAGGAAAATTCCACACTGATAAAGGAATTTCTTATACGAAAACTGTCTTTCTGTTCGGAAACTTTTCATGAGATTCGGATATTTTGCCTGCAAAGTAAGAAAAAAATGGGAAAAATAGCTTAATTTTGCGGCATATTTTTTAGATAAAACCACTATGGCAGAAAAGAAAGTAAGAGTCCGTTTTGCTCCGAGCCCTACCGGAGCATTGCATATAGGCGGTGTGCGCACTGCTTTGTATAATTATCTGTTTGCCCGCCAACACGGGGGAGATTTGGTTTTCCGCATCGAAGATACCGATTCAAACCGTTTCGTGCCGGGAGCGGAAGAGTATATACTTGAATCTTTTAACTGGTTGGGAATCAAGTTCGACGAAGGAGTAAGCTTCGGAGGAAACTATGGTCCGTACCGCCAGTCGGAACGTCGGGATATCTATAAGAAATATGTAAAAGTGCTGCTTGACAGCGGCAAAGCTTACCTCGCGTTTGACACTCCCGAAGAATTGGAGGCGAAACGTAAGGAGGTTCCCAATTTCCAATATGATGCTTCTACCCGTATGGCCATGCGCAATTCGCTGACCCTGCCGGAAGAGGAAGTCAGCAAGCTGATTGCCGACGGCAAGCAATATGTGGTCCGTTTCAAGATAGAACCTAATGAAGATGTTCATGTAAACGACATTATCCGTGGCGACGTAGTTATCAATTCATCGATATTGGACGATAAAGTATTGTATAAATCGGCGGACGAGTTGCCTACCTATCATTTGGCAAATATCGTAGACGACCATTTAATGGAGATTTCCCATGTCATCCGCGGCGAGGAGTGGCTGCCTTCGGCACCGTTGCATGTGTTGTTGTACCGGGCATTTGGCTGGGAAGATACCATGCCTCAGTTCGCCCATTTGCCTTTGCTGCTGAAACCGGAAGGGAACGGAAAGCTGAGCAAGCGTGACGGTGACCGCTTGGGATTCCCCGTATTTCCGTTGGAATGGCACGACCCGAAGACAGGCGAAGTGTCATCGGGTTATCGCGAATCGGGTTATCTGCCCGAGGCGGTCATCAATTTCCTGGCTTTGTTAGGCTGGAATCCGGGCAATGACCAGGAAATCATGTCGCTGGACGAGCTTGTCAAACTCTTCAACCTAAGCCATTGCAGCAAGGCAGGCGCTAAATTCGATTATAAAAAAGGCATTTGGTTCAACCATGAATATATTCTGCGCAAATCCGATGAAGAAATCGCCGGATTGTTCAAGCCTGTATTGGAAGCTCACGGCATAGCCGTACAGGATTATTCGGATGCCTATCTGACCAAGGTTGTCTCGTTGGTAAAGAGCCGTGTCAACTTTGTGAAGGAGCTTTGGGAGCAAGCCCGTTTCTTCTTCGTGGCTCCCGACACGTATGCCGAAAAAGATGTGAAAAAGCGCTGGAGCGCCGATACCCCGCGCATTATGGGCGAGCTGATGGACGTATTGCGTGGCATCGAAGACTTTACGTCAAAGCCTTCTGAAGATATCGTAATCGGTTGGATTACCGAAAAAGGCTACCACATGGGCAATGTGATGAATGCTTTCCGTCTGGCTGTAGTAGGCGAATGCAAAGGACCGCACATGTTCGACATCACCGAACTGCTGGGCAAAGAAGAAACATTGGCTCGAATCGAAAAAGCAATCCAGACATTATGATGTATCCGTTGCTTCGTTTTTTTCTAAAGCTGTTTTCATGCATCCCTTGGTGTATCTTGTATGCGCTGTCGGACGGCCTGTTCTGCCTGTTGTACTACGTAGCCGGCTACCGCCGGAAGATTGTACGGCAGAACCTGACCGAATCTTTCCCCGAAAAAAGCTTGCCTGAAATCAGGCAGATAGAAAAAGACTTCTACCATTTCTTTGCGGACACGATACTGGAAAGCTACAAGCTGGCTTCCATTTCGCCGGAAGAATTGCGGAAGCGGATGAAGTTCAAGAACGTCGAGGCTGTAAACGCAAAGTCCAGGGAAGGGAAATCCGTTTCTGTCTATTTAGGGCACTACGGGAATTGGGAATGGGTTTCCTCCATGCCTCTATGGTTAGAGAAAAGCGTAGAAGGCGTCCAGATTTACCATAAGCTGCGCAACCAGACCATGGAGCGGCTGATGCTGTACATTCGCGAGCGCATGGGAGGCATCAGCGTGGAAATGCATAAAACGGCACGCTATATTACTGAGCTGGTGAACAGCCGTAAAGTCTGCGTTATCGGATTCATCGCAGACCAGTCGCCAAAGAAAAGGGAATCCCGCTACTTCTTGCCTTTCCTGCACCATAAGACTCCCGTATTGACCGGGACGGAAAAGATTACGAAGCATTACGGATTCGAAGCCTTTTTTCTGGATGTGAAAAGAGTGAAGCGAGGATATTATGAAGCTGAGTTTGTACAGCTGCACGATGCGCCCCAGTCGTTGCCCGACTTTGAGCTGACCATCCTCTATTTCCAACACTTGGAACAGGCGATTCAACGCCAGCCGGAATTATATTTGTGGACGCATAACCGGTTTAAACACGCAGAAAAAACGAAATAACAGCTATTTACGATTTGACTATTTACGATTTACGATTTAGCTATTTATGAGGTAGATTTAATCGCAAAATAGTAAATAGCCAAATCGTAAATAGAAAAAATAGACATAAGCAAATGGATATAGATTTTGTGATTACATGGGTTGACATGGACGATCCGAAGTGGCAAGCGGATTTCATGAAGTATTCCGGAAACAAGAACAATACGAAAAACGGTGTTTCCGAAGCCCGTTTCCGCGATTACGGCTTCTTGAAATACTGGTTCCGCGGAGTGGAGAAATTTGCTCCATGGGTACGCAAGATACATTTCGTCACCAGCGGACAGAAACCAGAATGGCTCGACGAGAACAATCCGAAGATTCATTTGGTAAACCATAAGGACTTTATTCCGGAACAATTCCTGCCTACGTACAATTCGGTAGTAATCGAACGCTACATGTACCGGATTCCCGGTTTGGCAGAGCACTTTGTCTATTTCAACGACGACTTCTATATCATCAATCCGGTAAGCACGGAGCGCTTCTTCCGGAACGGGCTGCCTTGCGACATTGCCACCTTCCTCTACAATCCCTCGTGGTCGCAGTGGTACAAGCGAATCAAGAACAACCTGCGCATCATCAACCGCCATTTCGACAAGAAAGAAGTGATGGAGCGTTTCCACGACAAATGGTTCGATAAAAGCTATGGCTCCAAAGCCCGCTGGAATTACCTGCTGAAACCGTACGGCAAATTCATAACGTTGCGCACACCACACAATGCGCAGGCCTATCTGAAATCCACTTTCGAGGAAGTATGGGCTGCAGCCGGAAAAGAACTTACCGAAACATCCGTCAACCGTTTCCGTGCCTTGAACGACTATACGCCCGAACTCTTCCGCACCTGGCAAATCTGCCGGGGGAACTTCGAGCCTTACAATACCTATCGCGACACCAAGATGTTCCCGCTCATGATCCGCCCCAAGCAGGCGGTGCGGGCGATTTACAACCAATCGTATTCGCTGATTTGCCTGAACGACAATGTGCACATCCGCCGTTACGAACAGGTAATGGAGAACATCAAGAACGCCTTCGAGCATATCTTGCCCGAAAAATCGGGTTTCGAACGGTAATCTTTCATTATTTATAGTTAGTAAGATATGGAATGGAACACAGAGACACAGAGGCACAGAGTTTTATTTTTTGAAAGAACAGAGTTCACAGAGAAAAGATTTGCCTCTGCGCCTTTTGTTTTCTCTATATTTTTTCTCCGTGTCTCTGTGCCTCTATGTTAATATAAAAATCATTATTCATTATGAAGAAAGCCTTGGCAGAAATCATAGCGGGAGTAATCCCGAACAAAATGGCACGCAACCGCTGGCGCGGCCTGCTGCGCTACGGAGCGTTACGCGCATGGAGGCTGAAACGGCGGATGAAGCGCGACACCACCCCGCCCGAATATTACCTGGCAGTGTGCGCCATCGCCAAAAACGAAGGGCCTTATTTCGAAGAATGGATTGAATGGCACCGCAAGCAGGGAGTCGAGAAATTCTACATCTACGACAACGGAAGCACCGACGAAACCCGCCGCGTGCTTGCTCCCTACATTGCGTCGGGCCTGGTAGACTATACCTACTTCCCGGGGCAGAAGATGCAGCTCCCCGCATACGACGACTGCTTCGAGCGCCACCGGCTGGAAGCGCGCTGGATTGCCGTAATCGACCTCGATGAGTTCATCGTGCCCGTGAAAGACCCCGACATCCCTACCTTCCTGCGCCGGATGGAAAACTTCTCCGCAGTAGAGATTAACTGGCTGGTATACGGCAGCGGAGGCGCGAAAAACAAGGAGCCGGGAGGAGTCATGGAACGATTCCGGCGGCATTCCCTCCCCGGACACAGGCTGAACACGCACGTCAAGAGCATCGCAGACCCGCGCCGTGTCTGCACCATGACCGGATGCCACGAAGCGGCACGCCTGTCCGGACATGCAGCCGACTCGCACGGCATGCCGCTAACGAAGGGATTCCGCGACCGCAAGCCGCAGCAGGACGTCATCCGCATCAACCATTATGCCGTAAAGTCGTACGAAGAATTCCTCGCCAAGCGCGCCCGCGGCAGAGCCCGCATCAACACGCTGCGCGACATGAGCTATTTCGACGCTTACGACCTGAACGACATTGAAGAATTAACAATTAATAATTAATAATTAATAATTAATAATGGACAATGGACCTCGCTGTGCCGCACGGCTAATTGTTAATTATTAATTGTTAATTATTAATTAAAAGAAAAGTCATGGCAACATACTATGGAAGAAAATACAAGCTGCTGGAACTGAAACACCGCTTCAAGGAATGTTTCCTTGCCGCGAGAATCATGCTGAAATCGGAATCGCTGGGCAAGCCCAAGGGCGGAAAGCCCGCCTGCATCGCCATGGTCGACGGAGAAGCATACCACGGAGGGCTGTGCGACCGCTTCAAAGGAATCATCTCCCTCTACGCATACTGCAAATGCAGCGGCCTGCCCTTCCGCATCCGCTACACCTACCCGTTCCGCCTGGAAGACTACCTCGCCCCGCCGCCTACGACTGGACGCTCCGTGAAGGCGAATATACTGACAACCCCCTCTACAGCCGCATCCTCTACATGCGGGGCGAGCACCTCGCAACGCGCCTCTTGAAGCTGAAGCCCACGAGGCAAGTCCATTTCTATACCAACCGCGACCTGCTGGACCGCATCAACGAAACCTGCCGCAAGGGAAGCGCGCCCTTCGACTGGGGCGAGCTTTACCGCGAGCTTTTCAAGCCCGCACCCGTCCTCGAAGAACAGCTCCGGCTCATGAAGGAAGAGACGGGCAGCACCTATTACGCCGCCGTATTCCGCTTCCAGAACCTGCTGGGCGACTTTCACGAATACCGCTACCATTCCCTTGCCGACCCCGCCGAATCGGAACGCCTCATCCTGAAATGCCTCGACGCGATACGCCGCCTGAAAGCCTCCTGCGCCGATATCCCCCTGCTGGTCACCGCCGACAGCGTGACTTTCCTGAAAAGAGCGGTGCAGCTCGAAGGCGTCCACATCATACCGGGCACGCTGACCCATATCGACGGGAACAAGAACCAGGCGATAAAGAATCCCTTCGAGGTCTACCTGAAATCGTTCGTCGACTTTTACATGCTCATCGGAGCGCAGAAGATTTACCGCATCGGCACGCCGCAGATGTACCCCAGCAAGTTCCCCGTCTACGCCGCCAAGGTGAACGGCATCCCGTTCGAGAGCATCACCATCTGAAGTCCCTCCCCAGCGTAACAATATGTAATGAATAGTAGAGACGTCACATTGTGGCGTCTCGCCATCCGCAAGGCAATACATTCGTTGATGCATTCTGAGACGCCACGGTGTGACGTCTCTACTTTTTTATATAGTGCTGTCTATACGTCACGTGGATGCCCTTGAAACGCAGATTGGCGCAGATTTTCGCGGATTATTTTTTATATTTTAATCTGTGAAAATCTGCGCCAATCTGCGTTTCAAAATCATTGTCACGGCGTTACTTCTCGAAAGAAGATTTCCCGGGGAACCGTTTCTCCAGATAGGCTTTCGACCGCAACCGGTCTTCGTCTGTAGCGTATTCCGAATCGTTCATGCAGAAAAACATCGGGCGGTTCCGCTCCAGCCTTTCATAGTGCCTTTTCTTGTGTATCCCCACGTGCATCGATTCTTTATCGGTCACGTAGCGCAGCCGCCCGCGCTTTTCGGCAAGGGCGATGTAGGAGAACACGATGCGCTGGATGTCATCGCCGCTTCGCGTGTGGTTCTTATGGTTGGACAGGAACTCGTCGCGCAACACTTCTTCCGCCACGCGCCGGCAATCGCTCTTCAGGTAGCTGTCGATGTTGTGGTGAGGCATTCCTGTATAGTAAATGCCGTACTTGCCCTCTACCAGCCGGGAGGCAAGGGCGATTGTCGCGCTGTAGTTTTTCAGCGGCTTCCGGCGTATGCGTTCGCGCCAGAACCAGCGCAGCTTGCGGAACGGCTTGCGCGTGAGCCGCACAAGGGGGAATCCTTCGGGCGTGAAGAAATCGGCGGCTGTGACTGCCCGGTTGATGAACATGTCGTCGTTGGCATAAAGGAACTGTTCCGCCAGTCCGGGTATCCGGTACAGGAACTTCTCAATCAGCGACGAGTTGAAACAAGGCAGGCAATGCGGAGGCATGATTTCTGTAAGGTCTACCACCCGGACCCGGGGGTTGGAAGTATCCAGCCATCCGGGCACCTGCCCGTCGGTGACGATAAACACGTTCCGTATCCAGGGGGCATACGCCTCTACCGACCGGAGGCTGTACTTCAGTTCGTCGTTATCTGCCGTCCTGCCTTTGCAGTTTTCGGGAGAATCGTCTTGCGCCTTTCCCATAAAAGCGTTCCGTTTTGCCCGCCATACAGGGTCATTGCCGTCAACCCAAAGGTAAACGAGGTCGATGCCGTTTCGTTTGTCATCCATTTCCATTTCGTTCTGATTCATGATTTGATGATTTCCAGATAATACCTTATATATTGTGTCACGCAGTCTTCCCAGTCGAAGCGGGCAGCGTTTTGCTTGAGCGCGTTGCCGTATCCGGCAGGTGCCGCATCGAAGGCAGCCATCTGCTTCCGGACTGTTTCCGCCATCGGTTCCGGTGAGAGTTCGTCCCAGTAAAAGGCAGCTTCACCGCCGATTTCAGGGAGGCTTGTCAGGGTCGAGAGGAACACGGGTTTCCCCAACTTCATGGCTTCGACGGGAGGCAAACCGAAGCCTTCGCACAGGGAAGGGAAAAACAATGCGCGGCATCCGGCGTAAAGGGCGGCTTTTTCCGCTTCGGTCACGTTGGGCAATATATAGATATTCCGAAAGTTTTTTTCTTTAATCCGTTGCCGGAGCATGCTTGCATAGTCGCCGCTCCAGTTTCCGGCGATGACGAGGTTCTGGTCGGGCAGGAATTTCATCATTTCTACTAATAAATGCACGTTTTTCTTGCGCATCAGGCTGGAGATATGGAAGAAAAAGCTTTCGGGCAGTCCTGCCGGCAAAGCGCAGCCTTTCGCCAGCCCGGACAGGTCTGTGACTCCGTTGTGAATCACTTTCCCCGGAAGACGGTTGGGGAAGTGCTGCTCCACGTCCTCGCGGACAAATTGCGTAATGTAGTTCACGTAATCCGACTGGTCCAGTTTCTGCCGGAACCGGCGGGTGGCGCGCTGCAGCCTTTTCCCTTTCTTTTCGTAAATGAAATTGATGTCATGAATGGTCAGGAGTTGTTTCCGGGCAAAAAGCAGCCGCTTGGTCCGGCTGTTCTGATAGGGCTGGTGAAACAAGTCTGCCCGAATCGGATAAAAGGGAAGCGCCCGGCGGAGAGAGGCGGGGATGCAAATGTAATGCACTTCGTTTCCAAAGCACCCTTTGGAGCCGGGAGGCACGATAAAGTAGAATTCGATTCCGTGGCGGGCGCGCAGCTCGGCAGCCTGTTTGCTTAGCCGTTCGCCTAATTGTCTGCAAAATTCGCCAAACCCCATGTAAGGAGTAGAGATGGGAAAAGAGTCTATCACAATTTTTTTCATGGGTGAAGTCTGTATTATAGGATTGGGTTCGTATGACTGTTAAAAATGCGCGTGCAGCGTCGCGAATCAAGTTTATTTCTCGTCTTCTATCCGTTGCCTTATGTGCGGATAGTGTTCCAGTATCTTGTCGAGCGCGTCACGGTTGCGGTCGTCGCCCGGCTTCAGGTTGATGGTCTTCAGGGAATATTCCTTCGGCTTTCCCACTTCCTTTGCCCGGCTGTGTCCGTTGGGAACCGGAACGACGTAAGTGCCTTTCGATACCGCCGCCGCCCAAAACCAGACATCGTCTGTAGTCGGTGCCAATGCCATAAACCGCTCAGGGTCGAGCATGGTTTCGTCCAGCGAATGCGGCGGATACAACACGCCGCCCACTCCCGTCTGCATGGCAAGGCGGCTGTAGTGAATCCGCTTGAAGACAAAATCGTACCACTTGTACTTCCGCCATTCACTGTACGGCATATCCGGCCTTATCCGCCTTACGCGGTGGGCGATGATGGCATCGGGCAGCCGCTTGTGCAGGCGGACCAGCCGGTACAGCATGTCCGGACGGTAGCAGATATCGTCATCGATGGTGACAATGACATCTTCGGGGAAATCCCGCAACGCCGGAAGCAGTTTCTTGTACGAACGTATCTCTGCCGGGTCGAACCTCACATCAAGAAGGGGGCTTTCGGCTTTCAGGGCTTCCAGCCCGGCAGGAAGCTTTCCGTCCGGAAACTTCTGCGTGTCCAGATACAATACAATCTTATCGGGCAGCATCGTGCCGCTCAAGACGGAACGTATCGCCTGCACGGCATAGGGAATCGCCGCAGGAAATGAAGTCAGCGAGACGATAATCTGTTGTCTGTCTTTCATACGCCTTTCTATTTATGATTCGTAATCTCATAACCGATTCGTTCGCCGACAATCGGATATTTCTCCACTATCGCTTTCAGGGCGGCGGCGTTGCGGTCGGTCCCTGATTTGAAATTCAGCGTCTTCAACGAGAGCTCGCGGGGCTTTCCCACTCCTTTCGGCTTGTTATGCCCGAAGGGGACGGGAACAATCGGAGTGCCGTTTGCTACCGCAGCCGCCCAAAACCAGATATCATCCGTAGTCGGAGCGATGCGGGTAAACAAGTCCACATCAAGCATCTCCGCCTTCAGGGCATGAGGCGGATACAGGATGCCTCCCACGCCGGTTCCGATATTCGTAAAGCCCGAATGAATCCGCCGGAACACGAAGTCATACCAACGGTATTTGCTCCACCGGCGGTAAGGCTTGCCCGGCTTCATGCGCTTGGCACGGTGGGCCAATACCGCACCGGGAATCTGCTCGTGGAGGCGCAACAGGTCGCGCAACATGTTCTCGTGATATGCCACATCGTCGTCTATCGTTACGATAACCGCGTCCGGAAAGTCTTTCAGCGCCGGAATCAGTTTCCGGTACGAGCGGATATCCCGGTCGTAGTTCCGTATCTCAAAGAGCGGGTTGTCTGCCGCCAGCTTCTGCAACTCCTGCGGGATGCCGCTTTCGCCGAATTGCGAAACCGTAAGGTAAAGCACCACCTTGTCCGGAAGTACAGAACCTTGCAAAACAGACCGGATAGCCTTGGCGGCATAGGATATCGCTGCCGGAAACGAGGTCAGCGATACAATGACTTCTGGTTTGGATATATTCGGATTCATGCGATGTTTTTTGAATACAGATACAAAGAAACGATTTTATTTTGAGAATATCAACCTGCGGGTGTAGAAATGCCTTCCGAAAAAACGAAGATATACTTCATCCGCCGATGAAGATATCTTCTCCGGCAGTTTCAGTGCACTGAAACTGCGGATGCAGTATATATTACTTTTTGATACCAGCAAATTGGCGGAATCGAGGCTTCATATATGGGTTAATAAAAAAAGCGGCTCTTTCGAGCCGCTTTTTTATTTATAGAGTAATCGGTTAGGATTATTCGCCAACTTTGATAGTTACAGGAACAGTTACATCCAGTTCGTAACCCCAAGCATCGGTAATCTTAACAGGCAAGTCGATATCTGTATCGTTAGACAATGAACGTCCCTTGATATTGATTACACCCTTAGCAGTTATATTACCCTTATCATCTGTTGTAACACCTTTCATTACGGCTGAATCAATATAATGTTCTTTATCTACACTCGGAGTAACATCCCAAATCTGTTTATTCGTCCATTCTTTAGACGTTGCTGATCCAGCATCCGGGAAGATATACAGATTGTTGACACCTGTATAGTCACGACCTTCGATATCTTTTTCTGTAATGTTAACACCTTTCACAAAGTCGTTTGCACTAACGATTACACGTTCACCTGTCAATACAGCGATAGAACCTTCGTAAACAGGACTCATCAAACGGATTTGGAATGAGTATTCACCAGCACCGTCTGCTACGTACTTCCAAGTATAGTAGTTATCCTTAGTTACTTTCACTGTTACAGCTTCACCGTATGCACCGTCTGGTTTACCGTCTTTAATACCATTTATAAGTTCAATAGTTGTAGAAATTACCTCATCATCGTCAACCTTTGCGAAGTCTTGGTATGTCTTATTATTATTGTCTTTATGTGAGTTGCCATTGTGATCATCACCCATAGTACCCCATGCAAACAACTCTGTGCTATTTTCATCACCAATCTTACCGGTAAGTTCAACATTAGCATCAGCTACATACTTGCTGAAGTATCTTTCGAGTTCTACAGCAGCAGAAGCTTCTTTCGCATCTTCTTTACCCGGTGTGCCAGTTGCAGGAACTTGATAGAAGTAAGCGTTGATAACACCGTCAACTACATAACCGTCACGAATAGCGAACAATGTAGACAATTCAGGAATGCTGAATTCGAACGGAACTACGACAGAATTCAATTCGCTTTCTTCACCTGAGAATGTAAGTTGAGCATAGTAAACTTTGTCTACGCTGAATGCGCCAGAAGCAACTTCATTATTGATTGCAAATTTCATGTTAACTGCATCCTTGATAGCAACTTCTTCGTCATTGTCAGCATTAGTGAAGATCAAATCAATACCACTATTAGCATCTGTAACATTAGCACCATTTATCTTCACAGGAGTATCGCATTCTGCATCTGTGAAGTATGCAACACTAACAGATGAAACTTTTCTTTGCCATGCAGCCAATTGGTCACCCAAGCCGTCAGTCATGGTCTTCATATCAGCGAAGAATGCATTCTTAGTCTTAATAGAAGGCTTATTTTCATCATCAACGATAGTCCATTCGCGAACTGCATAATCAGCATCAGCTACAATCTTGTTAGAAACATTGATCGTAATCTCTTTCTTATGATATTCACCATCGTTATTGATTGTATGCACTGTTAAGACAAAATCAGCTTTTGTAATAATATCCGGATCTGCATTGATAGTGAAAGTATGCTTTTCTTGATCGAATGTCAAGTCGAACAAATCAACATCATAATCTGCAGCAGTCAGCCACATGTCATAAATTTCAGACATATCTTCTGTTGATACAGAATGTGCAACTTTGGCATCTACCTTCTCTATATATTCTTCATAGTCAGGATAACGATCTGGAGTGGTAGGTCCCGGCACTTCAAATGTATAAGCTTTCGTTCCACCTGAAATTGCAGTTTCGATACCTGCTAAAACCTTATGATCATTGTCACCGTCAATCAGATAATATTCAATATTAACATTTTCCTCTCCAATATGAACGCCAAATTGATAATCTCCACGGCAAGCGTTCTGTGCATTTAATGCATAAAGGATATTCTTGCCTTCACTTTTCAACTTGAAAGTATTATCAACTGTTGCATCATCCTTAACTTCCAAAGACTGCATAGCTAAAGTGTACAAGCCATTTCCATAGTCAGCACGACTTCCTACATTACCACTAGTTACGTAATCTTTATATTCTGTAGCTTTAAAAATAACGCCAGGAAGTGTTTCGTTCTTGCTATTAGTCAGAGAGAAGTTAACCAAAGTAGCTTCAGCACTAACCGGATTGATACGTGCGGCAATCTTCTCAGCAGAGGTCAAGATAACTTTATTAGCGGTAATATCTTTGCCAGTTAAATCTTTCCATCTTTTCTTGTTTGCTTCAGTATCGAATGCATATTGTTTAATACCAATAGTTTCTGAATTTCCAGAGACTTGTCCATCAGTAATGTTACCAATCAATTCAGCGTCAATGCTTGTAATAGCCGAAGCAGCAGACGGCAATTTAACAGTCTGAGATTCACCATTAGCGTTTACGATAGTGAACGTATAGCCTTCAGCTTCGCTACCCGATACAGTAACGCCTGATACGGGGATCTTAGTGTCGGTATATTCACCGTCTTCACCCAAAACTTCCCAAGTTCCGTTTGCGCCTTTCTTAACCAAACCAGCTTCTACTTCAGCTTCGCTCGGAGTCTTAGTAGTATAATATCCGGTACCTTCACCATTAATGATTACTTCACCGTCTTCACCGATGGTTACAGTTTGAGAAGGCTCTCCACTCTCGGTTTCTATAGTAATCGGAGTAGTAGAACCATCACTGAAAGTAAAGGTAATGACATTTCCATTGCCTGATACAGCGGTAACATATTTACCGTTCTGAACGGCATTCTGCAATTCAGTGATTGCAGTATTCACATCATCAATCTGACCCTGCAGATTCTTGATGTCATCATCATAGTCTTTACAAGAGGTAAAAGTTCCTGCCGAAGCGAACAGAAGCGCTCCGAACAGCAGTGCACTTAAATACTTTTTTCTCATAACAAAATAAATTTAATTTATAAATTAAAAACTCAAATCGTTCTAACTCAAGCCGTTACATACACCGCCAAATCCGTCCGAAACCCCTGATTTTCAGCCCCGTCAGTAAACGCGCCGATAACTGACCAACTTTAAAATATGTTTCATTAATTAATACTTGTTTACATGAAAAAGTTCTATTCCTTTTGTGTCGTTATCGCAGCTCTTATTGCTGGCGTTGTTGTGACTTCCTGTGGTTCCCAGTGGGAAATCACCGGTAATAATATGACTATTATCAAGGTTCAGAATGATACGATAGCCCCTGCCGGCAGTTTTATCATGTTGCCTGATTCTGCACTTTCTTCTCATTCATAATAGGTTTAGTTTTTAAGGTTATGCAAGTTACCGGAACTCCTTTCACTTGTCTGCATCCGAAGCTGGTTGTCAATCCGTACACGCACGAAAAGATTAACGCCCCGTGTGGTCAGTGTGCTGCTTGCCAATTCCGTAAGGCTGCGAGGTATGAGACGCAAATTCAGCTGGAAGCAAAGAACTCTTTTGCTGTCATGTTCGTTACGCTGACATTTGCAAATTCTCATATACCCAAGCTGAAGGCTGTTCCGGTTTCTTCTGAATCCGGATTTGCCGAGAATGAGTACGTCTTCTTTGATTCCGAGACAGGTGAGGTTGTCACTCGTCAGTTCATGTTGAAACGTGACCTTGACCGTCTGAGGGACAAGGCGTTTATGTTCGGTTATATCCCGTACCTTGATAAGACCTTTGTGCAGAAGTTCATGAAGCGTTTAAGAAAATCTTTATCTCAATATTCCAATGAAAAAATTAGATACTTTGTTTGCGGTGAATACGGACCCGAACATTTCCGCCCGCATTTCCATATCTTACTATTCCTCAAGTCAGCAACTTTCCTTAACACGACAAGGAAAACCCTTGCGAAAGACTTTCCGCAATGGACTTGGCAGACGTCTCAAGAGGTCAGACCAGATGCGTCTCTCTCCGTCATTGAATGCGCTGTACGTGAAAGCTGGCGATTCGGTAGTATTGATGCGCAACTTGCCCAAGGAGACTGCGCTCGCTACGTTGCGTCGTATGTTAACGGTCTTGGCAATCTTCCCAAAGTTCTTCGTGTCAGCCAAACCAAACCGTTCACGGCTCATTCAAGGTTTCTTGGTTTCGAATTTTGTAAAGAAGAACGTGAAAAGGTATTCTCGTCTACCCCTGAATCGATTGTACATAGAAGCCTTCAACTCGGTGATTTTCATAAGGAGTATGTGTGTCCCGTATCGTATACTGATGTCTTCTTTCCCCGATGCAAAGGTTATGCTTCTAAGACTCACCGAGAGCGTCTGTTCGCTTATCGATTATACCTTGTCATTAGAAAAGAATACCCCGAACTCCCGTTGACCGATGTCTCGGTTGAGATTGTCGATATGCTTATGAAGTATTTCTCTTCCGGTAATGATGTCGGAAATCTGCCGGCTGGTTTCCCTCCGATGCTCGCATTGGTCTTGTGCTATTTTTACAAGTCCATAAATTATTCTGACTTGTTTCCCAACAATCTTCCTGTCGAGCCTTCCCAGTCTGAGATAGATACGGCTGTCAATTCTGTGTATCGGGAATTATGCCTTTCGCGGCATTTCCTGACGTTCGTCTGTAACGGTGATTATACGCATAAGGCTTCTGAATTGTATCTCCGTAAGATTGAAGAATTTTATAGTTATCTTGACCGTATGAAGCTTGCCCGTTGGTATGAGGAACAACAGGTTTACGCTGAGAAGGATTATGCATTGGATGAAGGCTTTGCTTTCTTTTATGATGATATCCGGTTTACGGATGAAGAATTGCGTTCTTCTCTTTCCTATCGTGTGTTTCTTTCCAAGTGCAGGCAGAAGGAATATAAGCTTGTAAAGCATAAGTTGCAGAATGACCTTAATGGTCTGTTTAATAATATATAGTATTAATTTAAACCCTAAACTTTATGGCTAATATCATGTCATTGAAGAACGTGCGTAATAAGGTTTCCCGTAACGGGTTTGACCTTTCACGCCGTACTTGCTTTACTTCAAAGGTAGGTGAATTGCTTCCTATATGGTGGCAGTATGTGTTGCCTGGTGATTCGTTTAATATTAATCTCCAGTCTTTTGTTCGTACCCAGCCCGTGAATACGGCTTCTTTTGGTCGTTTACGTGAGTATTATGATTTTTTCTTTGTTCCTTTAGACCAGCTTTGGAATAAATCCAGTGCGGTTATGACCCAGATGTTGGATAATAATCAGCACGCCCAATCATTGAATCAGCATGCTAATTTAGGTTCTGAATTGCCTCGGTTTTTGAATATTGGAGAGTTTAATAATGTTTTGAATTCTATTGATTCTTCTCCTTATTCTAAGAACATGTTTGGTTTTTCTCGCCGTTCTCTTGGTTTGAAGTTGCTTTCTTATCTTGGTTATGGTCAGGTGAATAGTATTGGTGACGCTCTTGTTTCAAGTGGTTCTTCTTCTCCGAATATCTGTATTTATCCATTGTTGGCGTATCAAAAGATATATTCGGATTTCTTCCGTTTTACACAATGGGAATCGCCGAACCCTTCTACTTTTAATGTTGATTGGATGACAGGAACTAATAATGATACCTTTATAACTCCTTCTTCTTTTACTTCGTTTGCTAATGATACGATGTTCGACCTTCGTTATTGTAATTATCAGAAGGATATGTTTCATGGTATTATGCCGAATGCTCAGTTTGGCTCTACTGCGGCTGTGCCTTTGACTGCCTCTTTCCCCTCAGGCGGTTTGGATTATTCGTTCATGCAAAATGGTACGGTACAGGATTTTCACCCGGTTCCTGCTTCTATTAATACGGGTAAGCTGGTTTCTTCTACTGGTTCCGATGCTGCTAATTTTACTATTAATATTCAGGGTCTTTCGCAGGCTCAGATTAGTAATCTGTCTATTCTTGCCCTTCGTCAAGCCGAGGCTCTTCAACGTTGGAAAGAAGTCGCTCAGGCTGCCGAGGAGGATTACAAGCAACAGGTGCAGGCTCACTGGAATGTTAATGTTTCCGATTTGCTTTCAGGTCAGTGCCGTTACCTTGGTGGCATTAATGGCGGTATTCAGATTAATGAGGTTGTTAATACTAACCTTGTCAATGGCGATACGTCTCAGCCCGCTGACCTTGCCGGCAAAGGTATTGGTTCTCAGAATGGTAATATATCGTTTAACTCACAAGGTGAGTATGGTGTAATCATGTGTGTTTACCATGCTCTTCCTTTGTTGGATTATATTACATCCGGTACCGATGCTAAGTTTTTCCATTGTTCAGGTGCTACTTTCCCGATTCCTGAATTTGATTCTATTGGAATGGAATTGCTTCCTTCTTATTCTCTTTTGAATTCTGTTAAGTTTGGTTCTGCTGATGCTAATGTCGTAGATTTTTTAGGTTATGTTCCTCGTTATATAGATTGGAAAACTGATTATGACCGTTGTGTCGGTGGTTTTGCTTCTAAACGAACTCAGTCTTTGCAATCTTGGATTATCCCTTATGGTGATTCTCAGGCTGGTGCTTTCTTTTCTTCTGATGACCCTCAGCAAGTTCCTTCCGGTAATCCCAATACGAATATGAACGGTTTGTTACAACCTACATACTATTTTACGAAGGTTGACCCTCGTATTGTTAACCCTATGTTTGCTGTTAATGCTGATGCTACGGTTGAAACAGACCAGTTTTTGAATCAGTGTTATATCGATTGTAAAGTTGTCCGTAATTTGGATGTTAATGGTTTACCTTATTAAATTTGTTGATTATGTTTGCAGGTAGAAATTCCCATAAACAAGCTACGGTGATAGAATATCCGAAGGACTATCAGCCCGTAAATGTTCGATTTGCGAAAGTTCGTGAGTTGCTCCCTTATGAATCTCTTCTTAAGCAGGATAACGGTGACGGTTCGTTTATCTATGTTTCCGATGTGTCGTTATTGTTTAATCAAGAACGCCTTGACCGTATGAGTTTGCAGGCTCTTCAGGCTAAACTTGATGAGCAGGTGAATGCGGGAAATACTGGTTTGTCTGAGTTGCGTAAAAATTTGACTGATGTCGAACTTCAGAAATTCATTAAGTCCCGCTATATTCAGTCGTTGAGTGAACTCCAGCAATGGACTAATTACCTTGCTCGTACTGAATCCAATTTGGTTGAAGCGATTAAGTCTGAGGTTGGTAAACAGGCGTTTCAGGTAGTGAATCCTACGGCTCCTACAGGCTCTGCGCCTGCCGCTGTTAGTGAATAGTTTCCATAGTGTGTAACAGGCGGCTTCGTGCCGCCTTTAATTTTAATGTTATGAGCCAATCTACAAAGAATACAAATAAGACGAATTTGGAAATTGCTGACCGTACGAATCAGGCGAACATTGATATCGCTCAGATGTCTAATGAATATAATATGCAGATGCTTGATAAGCAAATTGAGCAACAATGGAAGATGTGGCAAGCCGAGAATGAGTACAATACGCCTGCCGCTCAAAAAGAACGTTATCTCGAAGCTGGCATAAATCCTTATATGGCTGATATGGATGCCGGTTCCGCTTCATCTATGACTGCTCCAAGTGCGCAGCCTGCCGTCACTCCTACTATGGTAGGCGCTACTATGCAGGCTGACCCTCCTTTGGAAAAGTTTGTAGCTGTTATGGATACTCTTGCGGATATTGCTTCTTCTGTTTCCGGTAATTATCTTGCCGGTACGCAAATTGCTGGCGTTAAGACTTCTAATTATGTTGCTCGGGAATCCGCTTTGGCTGATATTAAGCTTCGCCGTGCCAATGCTGATATACTTGGTATTACTGCAGGTAATGAAAAGACACGTCAGAATTTGAATATCGCAGGTCAGGAAATTGCAAATGAATCTGCTTATCAGCAACTTCTCGGTCATTCAATGGAAAACATGCGTGCTTATTCTGAGTTGCAGGTGTTGCCTCAGCAATTGCAATACTCTCTTGCTCATTTATCGGCTGATTTGAAGCAAAAGTATTTGAACCATGAGTTGTCTCGGAAAGAAATTGAACGGAAGATTCAGGATATAGCCAATATTAGATTGGATAATGAATATCTATCAGCTACTATGGGTGACCGTACTCGTCAGGCTACGGCGGATGCTAATTATGCTGAAAATAATCAGAATGCGGCTAATTTGTATCAGGTAGTTCAGGACTTTATGCGTCATTTTATTCTTGACGAGTCTTCTGACCCTGATAATCTGTTTGGTACCGCTCGTAAGAAGATGTTTACTAATCCGTTTGCTGTTGAAGGTAATCCTAACGGCGATACATTGCGTATTGGTCGATGACGTATTATATTGACGGTATGGACGTTCCTTTCCATAGTATGTTGGAGATTCGTGAATTCTTATTATCTTTGCGAAGACCTTGTATGTTATATCAATTCATAGACCGTTATATATATTATGGAGACGTTCATACTAATACTTATCTTTGTGTGGCTGTTATACAGATTCCCCACTTTTCGGGAAATGACCGGATGTGCTATCAAGTGGATATTGTTCTTACTCGTGACCGCATGCCTTATTTTTCTGTGCTTACAAGCTGTCCGCTAAACCGTTCTTTCAGCCGCTTTTCTTGCGGCTGTCCTAAATCGACCGCGAAGCGGTCGAAAAATTTTTAGAAAAGGGGCTTTTGCCCCTTTCTTTATTCTTCCCAGCTGGATATCATTTTCCCGTGTTCGCAAAGGCATATCTTTTCCGTAATTTTGATATCTCTTTCTCTTTCTCTTATAGCCTCTTCTGTGAAGATGGTGAACATTTCCGTAGCCGGCTTTAAATCTTCAAAGTAGTATACTCCTACATAATCTTTCTCGAATTTGAATACTTGATACTTCTTCATAATTGTAAGTTTTAAAGGTTTAAAATTATTCTGGTTTCTTGAGCCCTAACCAATTTAATTTGGTTTGTAGGCTTTTTTTTTAAATCATTCCGTATATCTGTCGCCCTATGCAATCGAAGTTCCTTAATTTTTGGGAATAAGACTAAAGGTAATTAGTGGTAAAATCTTTGATTTTGGCACTAATTGGCTTTTCGATTCCCAAAAATTAAGGAACTTCGCATAGGGCGATAGATATACAAAGGGAATGATTTAATTAAAAAGCCGGAAAACCGCGCCCATTAGGGCGCTCCGGCGCTTGCGCCGTTCGTCCGCATGGTGTCCAATACGGAGTAGCATTTCATTTTCACGTAGTGTTGGCGGTTAATGTTTTCCGCCAATCCCCCTTTCTTGACCTTTATAGGAAAAATGACACCGCCTGTCCGAAAATGTTCCGTTTTGTGAAATAAAAGTTAATTATTTCTCTTCTTCCATTGCTTTTACAAATATTATGCTTTACTTCGTTCCCGTTAGTTCTGTTATCGCGCCGATAACTGAATCGGCTTCTTTAATGTGTTGATAATGAATGATATGCAATTCACGATTTAAGGTTTTATAACAGAACGGCGCAAATCTGTGCCGGTTTCGTAATCTGAAAATGCGTAAAGAAGTGTGAAACAGAGGGTTAATATCGGCTATTTTATGCGATGAGATATAGTTAAAAATGCATAAAACGACTATTCTGAAACATGTTGTAGAACAGGGATATGCTCTAAATATTGCATGAGAAATGAACGGTGCAGAAAGTTGTGATGCCCGATGCATATAGTTGTACTGGGGCATCGCATGTAAGTAGGGAAATTGCTCTAACCCCTTTGCGGGCAATAAAAAAGAGTGCATCATTTTCCGATGCACTCTTTTTCAAATAATGGTTTGAAGGCGCGGCTATTTATTCAGCCTCCAGGTAAATCCGTCTTTTGTATCTTTTACCTCGAAACCTAATGCAGCAAGGCTATCGCGAATCTTATCGCTTGTTGCCCAGTCTTTGTTGGCTTTGGCTTTCATGCGTTCTTCCAGCAACATGTCTACCACCTTGCTGAAGGCTTCCTCGCGGGCGGCATTGTTCTCACCTTCTGCCTTCAATCCCAGAATATCGAACGCGAACAGGTGGAATACGCTCTTCAGTTCCTCCAAGTCGGCGGCACTGATGGTCGCTTTCTTATCCAGTACGGTGTTGATCATGCGGATGCCGTCGAAGAGGTGCGAGATGACAATCGGTGTGTTCAGGTCATCGTTCATCGCTTCGTAGCACTTCTCACGCAAGCCGGCAGGTTCGATACCTGAAGTAGAAGCGGACGGCGTGATGCGCTCGAGGTTCTTGATGCCTTCCAGCAGGCGTTCCAAGCCCTTCTCGGCTGCTTGCAAGGCTTCGTTGCTGAAGTCCACCGTGCTGCGGTAATGCGCTTGCAGGATGAAGAAACGGATGGTCATCGGCGAATACGCTTGGGCAAGGAGCTTGTTCGAGCCGGTAAAGAACTCTTCGAGCGTAATGAAATTACCCAACGATTTGCCCATCTTCTGCCCGTTGATGGTAATCATGTTGTTGTGCATCCAATAGCGTACCATGGGATGTCCTTCGGAAGCCACGGCTTGCGCGATTTCGCATTCGTGGTGCGGGAAGATAAGATCCATGCCTCCTCCGTGTATATCGAATGTCTCGCCCAGATACTTGCGTCCCATCGCGGTACATTCGCAATGCCAGCCGGGGAAACCGTCGCTCCATGGCGAAGGCCAGCGCATGATGTGTTCGGGCTGGGCGCATTTCCACAGGGCGAAGTCGGCCGGGTTATGCTTTTCCTGCTGCCCGTCCAGTTCGCGGGTGGTATTGATGACATCATCCAGGTTGCGTCCCGAAAGCACGCCATAATGGTGGTCTTTGTTGTATTTTGCCACATCGAAGTACACCGAACCTTGGCTTTCGTAGGCATATCCGTTTTTCAGGATTTCCTCTACCAGCTTGATTTGCTCGATGATGTGTCCCGAAGCGTGCGGCTCGATGCTGGGCGGAAGCACATTGAGGGCTTCCATCGCCTTGTGGTAGCGGAGCAGGTAATACTGCACCACCTCCATCGGCTCCAGCTGTTCCAGCCGTGCTTTCTTGGCAATTTTGTCTTCTCCTTCATCGGCATCGTGCTCCAGACCCACATCGGTAATGTTGCGCACATAACGCACTTTATAGCCCAGATGTTGCAGGTAACGGAACAGGATATCAAAGGTAATGGCAGGACGTGCGTGTCCCAAATGAGGGTCTCCGTAAACGGTAGGGCCGCATACATACATTCCCACGTGAGGGGCGTGCAAAGGAACAAAAGGTTCCTTCCGGCGGCTCAACGTATTGTAAATAATCAGTTTATTTTCCATAATCGTCTTTATTTGATAGGGCTACAAAAGTAGCTAAAAAGGGAATAGCTGCCAAAAAGCAAGCCTATTTTATTTCACCAGGATGATGCCGCCTTCGGGCTGGAGCGTCACTTTTACCTTTTCCGGACGTTTGATTTCCATGTCTTCCTGTTGTGGGGCACGGTCCTTGGTGTCCGAATAGTAAGATATTTTATCGCCTTTCCGGCACATCGGGAGATTCAGTTCCAGCTTCAACGGTTCCTTCCCGGCATTGATACCGGCGATGTACCAGCGGTCGGCATGCCGGCGTGCCAATACCACGTATTTGCCCGGATAGCCGTCGAGGAATATCGTTTCGTCCCATGTAGTAGGCACTTCACGCAGGAAGTCAAGTGCCAGTTGGGGGCATCGGTCAGGTTATTGGGCGTAATGGCGAAGTTCTGTAGCGGGTTTTGGAAGAGGACCGCCGTGGCAAGCTGGAAGATGTCGGTGGTCTTGCGGACGCTTCCTCCGTCGTTCGTGCGGTTATAGCGCTTGTTCAGGAAGGTGCCGCCGAACTCCATACAGCCCACGGTATTGCGGATGAACGGATGCAGGCAGGCATTGAAGGCTTCCATGTCATCGAAATGTTGCTGGAATACCAGGTTCTCCGAAGCCAGTACCGCTTCGCTTCCCACGTAGTTGGGATACATGCGTTCCCAGCCGCGCGGCAGGGTGCAGCCGTGGAAGATAACCATCAGGCCGTAGTCGTCCGCATCGCTCAGGAT
>VOFD01000501.1_pt1 | contig 90000 bp, 96 predicted proteins | sample 5384101 | NCBI WGS metagenome assembly VOFD01 (sample SAMN12384723, study PRJNA508395) | human gut metagenome | isolation source: healthy gut C | host: Homo sapiens
ATGCGGGCGCAGCCTTACCACCCCAGGATGATGCTCAAGGTCATTCTGTATGCCTATATGAACAACATCTACTCCTGCCGGAAAATTGAAAAGCTCCTTCACCGTGACATCCATTATATCTGGCTGGCCGGATATGAGAAACCGGATTTCATTACCATCAACCGTTTCCGCAACCGGGTGAAGAATGAAATCAACGAGGTGTTTACCCAAACCGTACTCCTTCTCTCTTCCAAAGGCTTCATCAGCTTGAATGTGGAATACATTGACGGGACAAAGATTGAGTCCAAAGCCAATAAGTATACTTTCGTCTGGCGGAAAACGGTTGAGCGGAACCGTGAACGCCTGATGAAGAAGATACATATCCTGCTAGGGCAGATAGACAATGTCATCGCCGGAGAACTCATCGGAAAGCAATGAGGAGATTGAGTTCACTCCAGCCATGCTGACTGAAATGGCTGGAGAATTGCGTCAAGCACTCGAACAGGTTCCTGAACCCTCCACGAAAGAGGAAAAGACTGCGTTGAAAAAGAAACGCAAACAGCTGAAGGAGTTGGAAGAGCACAGGGACAAGCTACAGGAATACGACAACCGTCTGGACACGCTGCAGGACAGGAATTCCTATTCCAAAACGGACAATGACGCTACTTTCATGAGAATGAAGGAGGATGCCATGCGCAACGGACAGACGAAGCCCGGTTACAACCTTCAAATCGGCACCGAAAATCAGTTCATCACCGATTTTGCACTCTTCCCGAACCCTACGGATACACTGACCCTGATTCCTTTCCTGCAATCTTTTTTCAAACAGGTATGACCGGATGGCCCATACGGTGGTTGCTGATTCCGGCTATGGCTCGAAGAGAATTACCGCTTCATGTCCGAAAACGGCATGGAAGCCTATGTAAAAAGTACAACTATTTCCACATGGAGCAGCGGCCGAGATTCAAACCGGACCCGTTCAAGGCCGAAAACTTCTACTACAATGAAGAACATGACTTCTGCATCTGCCCTATGGGGCAAAGGATGCGGAGGATAGGCACCAGAATGTGAAAACCGCATCCGGATATGTCAACGAAAAATGCACGGTACAGAGCTGTCAGGTGTGAAGGCTGTCCCCTGCGATGCCGCTGTTTTAAAGCAAAAGGAAACAGGACGATAGAACTGAATCATAGGCTTAGACAATACAAGCGGAGAGCCAAATAACTGCTCTGCTCTGAGAAAGGACTGAAACACAGAGGGCAGAGATGCATAGAATCGGAAGCCGTGTTCGGACAAATTAAAAACAATATGAACTACAAACGTTTCCTGACATTTTTGGAAAGGACAAGGTCTTCAGGACTTTGCCTTCCTAGCCATTGCCTTCAATATAAAAAGATTGTGCAAAACTGACAAAAAGGGTATGAACTGGCTAATTAGACTGTTTTATGAGCTTACAACTGCTGTTTTTAGATGCTGGGAACACATAAATCAAAGAAATCTTCAAAAGACTTAAAGAAAGTGAAAAGATTTGTATAGTGATGAACAAAAAAAGAGGTGCATCGTGCATTAGACACACCTCCATTTTTTATCGTCCTATCCTTCCCAATAATGCGCACTTTCCATAACAATCTTAACTGGAATGATAATATCAATGAAACTTTGGGCGAACATACTGACAAAAAAAGAACTGCTTCCTCTCTTTTCCAAGGAAACAGTTCTTTAAATAGAAAATTAAAAAACGATGACGATGAGGCAAATCATGCCAATTGTTACCTTCTTTCTTAATTACTTCCATTGGTTCTACAGAATAGATATGCTCTTTACCTTCCGCATTCGTGAAAGTGGTAACCAGTTCAATACCTACTGCATCATCCAATCCCTTTTCATCTATAACATAAGTAATGATATATTCTTTTCCGCTTTCAATATTACCGCTAGCCAGCTCTTCCGTCTTTTCACATGAAACGATTTCAATGGAATCCCAAAGTTCTGCAACTCTTTCTTTCCAAGCAGCCAGTTCCTTAGCCTTTGCATAATCATTGGCTACCAATTCTTTAAAACGTTTTGCTTCTTTAGTATAGAACTTAGCATAATAATCGTCTAACTGACGTTTCATTGTATAATGAGGAGCCACCTGAGCAATAGAATTCTTGATAGTCTTCACCCAACCCTCAGAATATCCCTTACGGTTACGTGCATAATACAATGGAAGAATCTCATTTTCCAAAATACTATAAATAGTTGCAGCATCCAATTGATCTTGATGATCTTGATTCTGATAAGTACGTTTTTCAGTTAACGCCCATCCTGCTCCTTCACGGTAACCTTCCAGCCACCAACCGTCAAGCACAGAGAAGTTAACAACACCATTCATCAAAGCCTTCTCGCCTGATGTTCCAGAAGCTTCCAAAGGACGGGTAGGAGTATTCATCCAAATATCAACACCTGAGACCAGACGCCGTGCCAACTGCATATCATAATTTTCCAAGAAGATGATTTTGCCCAAGAATTCCGGACGACGGAAATTTCCACAATCTTCTTGATCAACCCCTGACCTGCACCATCGTGTGGATGAGCCTTACCTGCAAATAAGAACTGTACCGGATAATCAGGATTGTTCACAATCTTAGACAAACGTTCCAAATCAGTAAACAGCAGATGCGCACGTTTGTAAGTAGCAAAACGACGGGCAAAACCAATCAACAAGGCATTCGGATTAATCTTTTCCATCAGAGAAACGATACGTGAAGGATCACTGGTTCTTCAACCAGCTTTCACTGAACTGCTTACGAATATGGTCAACCAATTTGTACTTCAAAGCCATACGGGTTTCCCAAATTTCTTCATCGGCTACATTATAAATAGCTTCCCAAATTTTCTCATTAGACTGATCTTCCAGAAATTAGGAGCAAAATGCTTAGCATATAGCTTCTTCCATTCAGTAGCACTCCACGTTGGGAAATGAACACCATTAGTTACATAACCACATGACTTTCTTCAGGGAAATAGCCTTTCCAAATTCCAGAGAACATCTCCTGAGAAACCTTGCCATGCAACCAGCTCACACCGTTTACTTCCTGACAAGTGTTACAAGCAAATGTAGACATACAAAAACGTTCGCCTGCATCACCCGGATTAATACGACCCAAGTCCATCAAATCCTGCCAAGAAATCCCCATACGCTGTGGATAACCACCCATATATTTTCCAAACAAGCCTTCATCAAAATAGTCATGCCCCGCAGGAACCGGAGTATGAACCGTATATAAAGAAGAAGAACGAACTACTTCCAAAGCCTGGTCAAATGTCAGCCCGCTTTCTACATAATCACACAAACGCTGCACATTACACAAAGCAGCGTGTCCTTCATTACAATGATAGACATCTTTCTTAATGCCCAATTTCTTCAGCAGCAACACACCACCGATACCTAACAAGATTTCTTGTTTCAAACGGTTCTCCCAATCTCCACCATACAACTGATAAGTGATAGGACGATCAAATTCGCTGTTCATTTCATTATCCGTATCTAGCAGATACAAAGGAACACGTCCTACATTTACCTTCCATACGTATGCATGAACGAAATAGTTCAAATAAGGAACATCAACTACCATCGGCTGTCCGTTTTCATCCATTACACGTTCAATAGGCAGGCTACCGAAATTCTGTGATTCATAGTTAGCAATCTGCTGACCATCCATTGAAAGGCTTTGGCTAAAATACCCATAACGATACAAGAAGCCAACACCACACTATCTACATTACTGTCTGATGCTTCTTTCAAGTAGTCACCGGCCAAAATACCCAGCCCACCGGAATAGATTTTCAAAACATGTGTCAAACCATACTCCATACAGAAATAAGCAACAGAAGGACGTTTGCTATCCGGCTTAGCATCTACATAAGCTTTGAATTTAGCATATACATCATTCATGCGCTTTACAATCACCTTATCCTGAGTTAATGCCTCCAGCTTTTCATAGCTCAAACGTTCCAATAAAGCAACGGATTCTGCCCCACTTCTTTCCAAGTTGCAGGATCTAAATCTCTAAACAGGTCTGTTGCTTCGTAATTCCATGCCCACCAGATGTTACGAGCCATTTCCTCCAACTTCTTCAGTTCTTCGGGAATGTGTGATTTTACTGTAACTTCCTTCCAATTAGAGTATTCGCATTACTTACTTTGATTTTCATGTCTCTCAAATTATTTATTAATAATTAATTAGCTATTCATAACAAGCCTTTTCTGTGCATTATGCAATGCCACATCATAAGCTTCATAATAATATTTGATAAAATGCTTCCACAATGCCTTTTCAGCAATGTCCGCCGCATTTTTACGCACTGTCTTGATTGTATTTTCCGGCAATCCCGAAAATTCCGATATAGTGTCCTTTATAACATCCGCCACTTCAGAATAGTTGTAATCCGAGCGATGGATAACTTTCACACCATCTTTCAACTCACTGTATCTACCCTTCAACGAGTTTACCCACAAACCAAATCCAGCCAGATCAGTTGTTATAGTAGGTACATGGAATGCTACACTTTCCAAAGGTGTATACCCCCAAGGTTCATAATAGGAAGGATAAACACTCAAGTCATTCCCCAACACCAAATCATAATATTCCAAATTCAAGATACCATCCTTTCCATCCAGATAACAAGGTACAAATATTACTTTTTACCTTAGATTCCGCCGAATTGGACATTCCCAAATACTTCATCATATCAAGTACCTGATCATGACTCATATTATGCAACCAATGTGTGATAAACGGACACTCCAACGGAGTTGTGAAATTCTCTTTGCTTTTCAAACGTTCCACCAAATCCTCACGAGGATCCCCTACCCAACCTGGTACATTAATAAATGCCAGCACCTCTTTTTTCAAATTTTTATCACGGGTCAATCGGTTCAAGGACTCCAAATAGACATTGATACCTTTATTTTTAAACTCATAACGACCGCTTGTACCCACAATAAGAGTATCATCGCTCATCGTCAAGCCAAGCAATTTATTAGCCAAATTCAACATCGCAGCACGAGCTTTCTTACGCTTGGCGGCAAATGTACGACCTTGCGGAACAAAGTCATCCTCAAACCCATTCATCAACACCACATCTGCCGGCTTGTCCAACAACTCCTTGCATTCGTTGTTGGTAATCTCACTGACCGTAGTAAAGCAATCCACATGATGCGCAGTCTGCTTCTCAATAGAATGCTTTGCCTCCATATTGAGTTCACGCGCCATTTGGTCGCCATTATAAGCAAATAAGTAATCGTAAAGGGGTTTATTGTTTCCGGCGATAGACCGGCCTATAGAAGTAGCGTGAGTAGTAAAAATGGTAGCTATTTCGGGTACCGCTTTCTGCAAATAAAGGGCCCCCATACCTGTCATCCATTCATGTGCCTGATAAATGACCTTATCATTTTCGGTCAGATTGAAACGATAAAAGCTTTCAACCACTTTTCCGGCTGCATAAGAAAACATAGACGCTTCGTCGTAATCTCCATAAGCATGAAGTGAATCAACTTTAAAATCCTCCCACATCCGGCCATATATTTCATTTCTTTTTAGAGAAAAAAGGATAAAAATCCACCAATATGACAATAGGCTCTCCCGGAATATTCCAGCGTCCCACACGAACTTTCAATCCGTCTTTCTTCAAAGCATGTTCACGCCATGCCGCACAAAGATTTTCATTTTCACTGAACAAAGGATTTTCCTTTCCTGCCCAAAAATCGGGTCCTATGAAAAAGACTTTGTCTTTGAATGCTTCCTGCAGTGTTTTGGCCCTGGTGGACAACACCGTATAAATTCCCCTACTTTATTACATATCTCCCAACTTGCTTCGAATATATAATCAGGGGCTAACAATTCTTTTGCCATCTATTAACTAATCTTAATTCGAGCGCAAAGTTACATATTTTCAATGAGATAATAAAGTTTTTTTGCAACTTTATGTTATTCAGATAGTTTCTGAATTAGCATTCAATTATTTTACTCTAACAATCTTCACAAAAAATACTGATATCGGCTACAATAATAAATATTTTTAAGGTTCTGCCTTACATTAGAATAAGAAAAGCGGCTATTTCCATAAAAACAGGAAATAACCGCCCATATAAAAAAAAACTAATCTGATTACGCAGCCAATGCAGATCCCATCAAGAAGGTTGCAGCCAAAGCAACAATAGCATACAATTCAGGAAAAACGGCCAAAATCAATGTATTACCAAATACATTATGTCCTTGGCCAATGGCAGCAATACCATTAGCACAAACCTGCCCCTGACGGATAGCGGAGAAAAGAGCTACAAGTCCCAAAGCAATACCGGAACCCAACACGGCAGCAGCTTGAATACCTGTAATAGCCGGAGTCAGAACACCGAAAATACTCTGGAACATGAAATAACCGGCAAAACCATACAGTCCCTGTGTACCGGGAAGTGCAGTCAACACCAAGAAGTTACCGAATGCACTATCATTCTTCTTCAATGCACCGATAGATGCATTACCTGCGATAGTTACACCATACGCACTACCGATACCTGATAAACCAACCATAATTGCAATACCTACATAAGCAATCAATAAATTCATTTCCATAATTCTTCTATTTTTAATTTTTAAATTCTTTATTTTATCAAACTTCTCCTAAAAGGAATACTTTTCATGTCATCCAGAACTTAGCGAAATATCTGCATACTATGCTTCAGATTCTCCCTTTCTAGCTTTTCTGTCTGCACAAGGATACAACATTTATTCAAAATGACAATGCCGAAAAGGCTTAAACAGCTTTTAATTCTTTATTCTCATTCTTCAATTCTTGAAAGGCTTGTACTCCTTACCCCCTCCTTCGTAACCCGAATTCTTAAAAAACTCCACGAAAGTCAGACGCATCGGATGAACCATCGCTCCCAATATATTCATAAACATGTTGATAGAATGACCTATCAAGAAAATCAATACCATCACTATCGGACCTGCAATTGCATTATCAGGACTCATTCCAGCCGCCAGACTATTGAATACGCTGGCAAGAATACCACCCGACAGACCTAAAGCAAACAAACGCACATACGAAAGGATATCCCCCAGCAAACCGGTTGCCATATTGTAGGAATCCCACAAACCCAAACCGATATTGAGAAAAATATTCTTTCTGGACTGTTGAGCAAGAAAATCAGCACACCGGCAAGCCCCAGAATTACCAAATGGACAGTTCCTCCCATCGGCATGGTATCCCAATAGGAATGCCAAAGCTGTACTTACCAATACAATAATCCATCCGATAGTTGACAATGCATATTTCAATCCGAACTGAATGGTCTGATTAGCCGCTTTCAGTATCATACCGAAAATAATCTGTACCGCTCCCAAAATCAATGAAAGATTAAACATCCATTGATTGTCCAAGAAGAACAAATCACGCATCTTATTAAAGAACGGAATATCATTACCATACAGATTAAATCCGAAAAAAGTACCTGTCAGCATACCGCAGAAGAAAGTAGAAGCACCCAAAATCTGCACCAAAGTTAAGATGGGCTTCATGGAAGCACCGACATTCTTCGCCAACATACGATAAACAGTTACTCCTAATACCATGAACAGACCATAGCCCGAATCGCCCAAACACAGCCCGAAAAAGAGCATAAAGAAAGGAGCAAAGAACGGCGTCAAATCCAGTTCATTATACTTAGGAAGCATATACAGTTTCATAATCGGTTCAAACAGACGGAAGAATCCTTTATTATTCAACTGAATAGGTACATTGTCCTCCGGCGTAGGGTCAGCAATTTCAAAGTACGCCTCCTGTTGATTCAGAAAATTAGTAATCTCCGGAATCTGCGTAGCCGGTGCCCACCCCTGTAACAACATCAATTTGTCATCCGCAGCTTGTTCAGTACTTAGCACCACTTTTGAGAATTCTATCTGTGAGCGGATATTAGCTTGTGCAACTTGCAAAGAAAGAAGTTTTTCTCCTGCTATGGCAGCTAACTTATCATCCACACTCTTCATTTGCTGTTCCAAATCTTCACATCTGGCAGCAAGCCTACTCAAGGACATTACCGGCAATTTGACCGATTCCACTTCCAATTCGGGCAACGTTCCTTCTTTGGTTATGGTAATGAAATAAATGCGTGAACCAATACGGTTAACCTCCGTAGCATAGTACGTATCCAACCATTCCTCGTTAAAGTTCTTCTCTGAGCAAATATAGAAATTCACCTGATATCCAACTTCTTGCAACCGCATAACCGACGAAGGATCGAAATCTCCCCATACCTCTAACGCGGCACGCTCTTTGTCGCAAATCTGCAACTGATGCTGCAACTGGGTTTTCTCCAGTTGTAACGCCTCCACTTCCTCCAACGCTTTCTCTCCACGGGCTGTATCCCCCTTCTGTTCTTGCAGTTCAACATTAAAACCTTGCAAAAACTTAATAGTTGAAGCATAGTGGTCGGACAGACGGATGCTCTCTTGAAGTTCGGTATTCTCCGCTGTCCCCTGCGCTTTTTCCGCCACGTGGACTACGCCCAAATCACGGATATTTTGCAGGAAACATTCATAGTCCTTATGATAAATAAGGAAAGTCAACTTCTTCATTTTTGTAATCATGCCTCCGCCTCCTTTCTTTTCTCTTGAATAGATTTCAGAATCTTCTGCGATGATTTGGACAAATTCTCTTCATCCTCCATAAATCGTTTTATCTTTCGCAGAGCGTCCTGATATCCGGGTATCTGCACTTTCTCAAAAAGATTCACTTTTTGAGTGGTCTTTTTACGCGCATGTTCCAGCAGGTTCAGTTTGGCAAGCATAAATTCCCTTTCAATAGCAGTCTGTGCCAATCCTTTCAACAAATATATTCCATCGGAATACCACTTCGGGCTGTTGAACAGACTGTAGGGACGGATGTCAAAGTCTACGTTTTCCAACAAGGGAACTCGTACACCGGCAATCTTCTTTATACCCAAATGAACATCACTCACTTTTATTAATGAAGCATCAAATTCATTCCAAAGTGCGAACATGGCCTCGTATGCCTGAATCTGTTTTTCAAGCCTTTCCTCCAACCCGGCAGCTTCTGTCTTGCATCTCTTTACTTCCATGCGGAGAGCGCTTTCCTTATTTTTAATAATAGGAAGCGTACGCACACGGACCTTGAGCTGCTTCTCAAGCTGTTGTAGCGAGGTCTTGTTATATTGAAACTTTATTGCCATGTTTCTTCGTTAATTTATTGTTTTTTCCAATGCTGGTCAACCAATTCTTTCTTTATATTGACTTCTTCCGGCTTAAAGTATTTGCTGAACAATCCCCATGTAACATCCAGCATTTCAGTAGTATCCAGATTCACATCAATGGCGAGTAACTGATTAGCGTAATCTTTAGCGAATGCCAAAGTACGTTCATCATAATTAGTCAAGTCAAAACCATTTTCCATCTTAGTCTTGGCATTGGCGGCATCAGCATACAAACGTACAGCAGCATTCATCACCTGAGGATGATCCTTACGGGTTTTCTTACCACTCACCAACTGTTTCAAACGAGACAACGAACGGAACGGGTCCACGATAACCTTACCGATATCACTATCGCGACGCAGGAACAGCTGACCTTCAGTGATATAACCCGTATTATCAGGAACAGCGTGCGTAATATCACCGCCACTCAAGGTAGTTACCGCAATAATAGTGATTGAACCACCTGCGGGGAATTGTACCGCTTTTTCATAAATCTTCGCCAAATCCGAATAAAGAGATCCCGGCATAGAGTCCTTGGAAGGAATCTGATCCATACGGTTAGACACAATAGCTAACGCATCAGCATAACTGGTCATATCAGTCAGCAACACCAATACTTTCTGATTATGTTCCACTGCAAAATATTCAGCAGCCGTCAGCGCCATATCCGGAATCAACAGACGTTCTACCGGAGGATTTTCCGTAGTATTCACGAAACTGATAATACGGTCGAGCGCACCGGCATTAGAAAATACATTCTTAAAATACAGGTAGTCGTCATTAGTCATACCCATACCGCCCAAGATAATCTTATCGGTTTCGGCACGCAATGCCACATTGGCCATCACTTGATTGAACGGCTGGTCAGGGTCAGCAAAAAAAGGAATCTTCTGTCCTGATACCAACGTATTGTTCAAATCGATACCGGCAATACCGGTCGCAATCAGTTCCGACGGCTGTTTACGGCGAACCGGATTCACAGACGGACCGCCGATAGGCACTTCCTGTCCCTCAATTTCCGGTCCCCCATCAATCGGATCACCAAAAGCGTTGAAGAAACGTCCAGCCAACTGGTCGCTCACTTTCAGTGTAGGCGACTTGCCCAAGAATACGACCTCAGCATTGGTCGGAATACCTTCCGTACCCTCGAACACCTGCAAAGTCACTTCATCACCCATGATTTTTACCACGGGCTAATTTCCCATTAACCATTGCCAACTCATCATAGCCCACTCCTGACGCTTTCAGCGAACAGGTTGCCTTGGTAATCTGGCTAATCTTAGTATATATCTTTTTGAAATGCTTTTGTTGCCATCTCTACTCATTATAAATTAAAATTAAAAATTAAAATCAGACACTTCTCTCGGCAACCAATTCCTGTAACTGCTTCTTAAAATCCTCATACTGCTCAGATTTATATTTAGCATAGTTCATCTGTTTGCAAAGGTTGATCATCTTTTGAAATAATCCATCACCTCAATGAAAGTATCAAACTTGAATTCCGTATGACAGATGTCGATTACCATATTCAAGATCTCCTCCTGACGTTCCATCGGAGTCACTGAATCCACTTCATCAAAAGCATCCTGTTGCAGAATCACAAAATCAATCAACTCTGATTTCCAAAAGATTACATGATATTCTACAGGTACGCCATCATCACCCAAAATATTAATCTGTTCAGCAATTTCCTTACCACGCAACAATCTTGTTTTGATTTCGTTCACCTTACCAATCCATTCACCATTAATACGTTTGGCGATATATTCCTCAAATTCCGGATATTCCAGATATTTTGAATAAGAGTCAATCGGGTTCACAGCCGGATAACGCTTCCTGTCGGCACGTTCCTGCTCCAAGGCATAAAAGCAACGGGCCACCTTTTTTAGTATTCTCTGTTACAGGTTCCTTCAAGTTACCACCTGCCGGAGATACAGTACCGATAAAGGTAATAGAACCGGTCTCACCATTATTCAGATGTACATATCCCGCACGTCCGTAAAAGTTGGAGATAATAGCCGAGATATCCATCGGGAATGCATCCGGACCAGGCAATTCTTCCATACGGTTGGACATCTCACGCAAGGCCTGCGCCCAACGGGAAGTAGAATCTGCCATCAGTAAGACTTTCAATCCCATAGCACGATAATACTCAGAAATGGTCATAGCCGTGTACACAGACGCTTCACGGGCAGCCACCGGCATGTTCGAGGTATTGGCAATAATGATAGTACGTTCCATCAGCTTACGTCCTGTATGCGGATCTACCAGTTCGGGGAACTCCGTAAAGATTTCCACCACCTCATTCGCACGTTCACCACAAGCAGCGATAATTACGATATCCGCTTCCGCCTGCTTGGAGATGGCATGCTGAAGCACTGTTTTTCCCTGTACCAAACGGACCGGGAATAAATCCCGTTCCCCCTTCTACAATGGGGTTGACCGTATCAATAACACGGACACCGGTTTCCAATAATTTATAAGGACGCGGCTTTTCCTTATAATTAGTCATAGCCTTCTTTACCGGCCACTTCTGAATCATGTTTACCGGAATATCTTTACCTTCTCTGTCCGTCAGAACCACTACAGTATCCTCAATAGTATAATCACCTTCAGGAACAATGGATTTCACTTTATAAGTACCTGTCAACTGAAATGGTACCATAATTTTCAGTGGCTGGAAGTTCTCATCCACCTGTCCCAACCAGGCCGATGGACCAACTTCATCACCCACTTTCACCAACGGTACAAAATGCCACACTCTTTCTTTATCCAATGGATAGGTGTATTGTCCGCGTTTCAGGAACACTCCATCCATTTTATCAAGGTCGTTTTGCAGACCATCATAATTTTTAGACAACATACCCGGACCTAGAGTCACTTCAAGCATGTGTCCCGTAAATTCGGCTTCAGCACCAACTTTCAATCCACGTGTACTTTCAAACACCTGCACATAAACATTGCTGCCTACCACCTTAATAACCTCTGCCATCAAGCGGTCTCCGCCAGTCAGAATGTAACAAATCTCATTCTGTGCCACCGGTCCGTCAACGGTAAGAGTAACCATGTTGGCTATTACGCCACTAACAGTTCCTTTTGTTGCCATATATCTTTAATCTGTTTATTATCTGAATTCTGCGGGAATCTGTATCTCGTCCTTTAATTTATCAATAATCTGACGGAACAGTTCGCTTCCCTTTTCCTTATCCATAGAAATCCAACGGCCAATCATTTCCAGTTTCAACAAAAACACGAAAATCCGCTCCACAGTAAAATAGTTGAAAAAGACAGCGTCTTCCATCCAGTTCCATTTCAACAAATCTATCTTCTTTTCCCTTTCCACTAATTCTTCAATCTCGCTGATACGGAGTACCTGCTCAAAATATTCCAGCATCTCGGACAAACCGAAATCTCGGGCATTCGATGTACGAATCATCTCACTCACATCCGTCTTGCCCACTACTACCTGAGATACGTCCATTTTATATTTACGTGCAGCTAAGGCAGCCAGTATATTATTGATATTCAAATTAAATTCAAACCAGGAGGAAACAAATTGATTACCGCAGTTCATGGCATACGCATAATAGCAGGCAGATAACATATCTTCCGCACGATAGAGTTCCTCTGCGGAAAGAGCCAAATAAGCAGTAATAAATTCATAAAGATAAGATGGGTATCTCTTATCCGGAGCATCGCCTTCACGCACCGAACTGATAAGCGCCAGCAACTCATTCTGAGAATAATTCCCCTCAAAATCTGTCGTAGCTTCCTTATCTTTCAACAGTTTCAACAGGTTAGCATTATCGAATTTCAAATAGAACAAGTCGATTAACTTCCTATCCTTTTCCGATAATTCCGAATAGATTTCCGATTTAAAATTAGCCACTGTATAGTTCAGTTTGCCATCCTCCAACGAAAGATCCGGCAAACCGGCTACCAGGCAATAATAATTTGTCATAGTCCCGTTTTAAAACAACATTTCTACTAATTGAGGACGAAGGAAATCCTTGAAATAATTTTCAAATTCCTCTTCACCGAAGTTCACTTTGTAAGAGCCGTCAGCTGGTGAGATAGTAAAAAGTGATTTCGTTCCGTTCACTTCTTCTATTCTCACTCCTTTATCCAACAAAGCTTTTGCGTTCGCTGCAAAATATTTCTTAAGTCCTTCGGCATCTGCGGTAGAGATCACGATAGATTCGTTAGCAGACCATTGGGCAGCTAATGAAACTATAAACTTATTCAGATACTCCTTATCTGCCACAAATCCTTTCACACTTTCACTGACTACCTCATTGGTCAACAAGGTAGCTATTTCGGTCTTCAATGCATTTACTGCTTGTCCGGCAAACAATTTAATTTCTGATTGTGTATTTTCGGCAGTTTCCTTGGCTGACTTCCGAGCTACAGCGAGAATAGACTCAGCTTCCTTACGGGCATCCTCTACAATCTTTGCTGCTTCATCGCGAGCACTACTGATAAGTCGCTGTGCTTCTTCATTTCCTTTTTCCACACCTTCACGATAAATCTTATCGGTAAGCTCCTGAATTTTATTTTCCATATTCTTAGAAGATATTTTTTGAGTTTAACACTTTCTTTCTTCAATAAATTCAAAAAGAATAGCCCAAAAGTACAAAAATCAATGATAGAAAAAAGAATTTAATGATAGAATTTACACTAAAAGTACTGCAAAAAGAGAAAAATATATCATATTCATGTTACAGAACATAGGATTATTTCCGTTACTAGACTCCCCACATGCGTGCGTATACAAAAAAAGCCTCCGGAACTTCTTCAAGTCCGGAGGCTTCAATCAAAACGGCGGCTACCTACTCTCCCACTGTGACGCAGTACCATCGGCGTGGTGAGGCTTAACTTCTCTGTTCGGAATGGGAAGAGGTGGAACCCTTGTGCTATAGCCACCTGAATAAGGTTGACATATTGTTGAGCTGTTATCGTAATTTCATTCTGTAGTAAAAACCAAAGGTATACACCATCCGACATATAAGGAAAGTGAACGGGCAATTAGTAATGCTCGGCTTTGATGTCTCCATCTTTACACCTGCATCCTATCAACGTCGTAGTCTACAACGACCCTGAGAAATCTAATCTTGTGGCCGGCTTCGTACTTAGATGCTTTCAGCACTTATCCGATCCAGACTTAGATACCCGGCAATGCACCGGCGGCACAACCGGCAAACCAGAGGTCTGTCCAACACGGTCCTCTCGTACTAGTGTCAGAGCCACGCAAATTTCCTGCGCCCACGATAGATAGAGACCGAACTGTCTCACGACGTTCTGAACCCAGCTCGCGTGCCACTTTAATGGGCGAACAGCCCAACCCTTGGGACCTTCTCCAGCCCCAGGATGTGACGAGCCGACATCGAGGTGCCAAACCACTCCGTCGATATGAGCTCTTGGGAGGGATCAGCCTGTTATCCCCGGAGTACCTTTTATCCTTTGAGCGATGTCCCTTCCATACGGAAACACCGGATCACTATGCTCTAGTTTCCTTTACACTCTAAGGCCGGTTACCAATCGGCCGGAGGGCACCTTTAGAAGCCTCCGTTACGCTTTTGGAGGCGACCACCCCAGTCAAACTACCCACCAATCAATGTCCCCGTTCCACGGGTTAGAATCCAAACAAATAAAGGGTCGTATTTCAACAGCGGCTCCACAAATACTGGCGTACCTGCTTCAAAGCCTCCGACCTATCCTACACATCACGTGCCCAGATTCAATGATAAGCTATAGTAAAGGTTCACGGGGTCTTTTCGTCCCATCGCGGGTAATCGGCATCTTCACCGATACTACAATTTCACTGAGCTCACGGTTGAGACAGCGTCCAGATCATTACACCATTCGTGCAGGTCGGAACTTACCCGACAAGGAATTTCGCTACCTTAGGACCGTTATAGTTACGGCCGCCGTTTACTGGGGCTTCAATTCAACGCTTCTCTTATCGATGACATCTCCTCTTAACCTTCCAGCACCGGGCAGGTGTCAGGCTGTATACTGGATCTTTCGATTTGGCACAGCCCTGTGTTTTTGTTAAACAGTTGCCTGGACCGATTCTCTGCGCCCTCCCATAAAAGGGTAGGGACCCTTTATCCCGAAGTTACAGGGTCAGTTTGCCTAGTTCCTTAACCGTGAATCACTCAAGCGCCTTAGAATATTCATCCCGACTACGTGTGTCCGTTTGCGGTACGGGTACCTGCAGGATTAAGTTTAGCGGATTTTCTCGGCAGCATGCTTACGCGCACTATTGCCTTGTCCCGAAGGACGCGGCATACTGTCAGGTTCGGATCTCATGGTGGATTTGCCTGCCATGATCGACTCCTACACCCTTCAACCATCTATTCCGTCAGATGGCGGCACTGTCACTACTGCGTCTCCACGTCACTCCTGAAGGTAGTAACGGAATATTAACCGTTTCTGCCATCGGCATCGCCGTTCGGCTGAGCCTTAGGACCCGACTGACCCTGATCCGATTAGCGTTGATCAGGAAACCTTAGTCTTTCGGCGAGGGGGTTTCCCGCCCCCTTTATCGTTACTTATACCTACATTTGCTTTTCCAGACGCTCCAGAATACCTCACGGTACGCCTTCGACGCTGACTGGAATGCTCCCCTACCGATCATATAAATGATCCCACTGCTTCGGTAGACAACTTCATACCCGATTATTATCCACGCCCGACTCCTCGACTAGTGAGCTGTTACGCACTCTTTAAATGAATGGCTGCTTCCAAGCCAACATCCTAGCTGTCTTAGCAGTCAGACTTCGTTAGTTTAACTTAGCTGTCATTTCGGGACCTTAGCAGGTGGTCCGGATTCTTCTCCTCTCGGGCACGGACCTTAGCACCCATGCCCTCACTCCTGCGGTAGAACTGATGCGCATTCGGAGTTTGTCAAGACTTGATAGGCGGTGAAGCCCTCGCATCTTATCAGTAGCTCTACCTCACATCAGTAACCCGCAAGGCTGCACCTAAATGCATTTCGGGGAGTACGAGCTATCTCCAAGTTTGATTAGCCTTTCACCCCTACCCTCAGCTCATCCAGAAGCTTTTCAACGCTTATTGGTGCGGTCCTCCAGCTGGTGTTACCCAGCCTTCAACCTGGCCAAGGGTAGATCACTTGGTTTCGCGTCTGCCACTGCCGACTATACGCCCTCTTCAGACTCGCTTTCGCTTCGGATACGTGTGTCGTCACACTTAACCTTGCCGGCAAAGGCAACTCGTAGGTTCATTATGCAAAAGGCACGCCGTCACTCATTAACGAGCTCCGACCGCTTGTAGGCGCACGGTTTCAGGAACTATTTCACTCTTCTGTTCGAAGTGCTTTTCACCTTTCCCTCACGGTACTGGTTCGCTATCGGTCTCTCGGGAGTATTTAGCCTTACCGGATGGTCCCGGCAGATTCACGCAGAATTCCTCGTGCTCCGCGCTACTCAGGATACTACTATGCTTCGACAACATTCGAATACGCAACTGTCATGCTCTATGGTCTTTCTTTCCAGAAAGTTCTTCTCTGATGTCTTCATGCAACGGCGTAGTCCTACAACCCCACCCATGCCGTAACATGGATGGTTTGGGCTGTTCCCCGTTCGCTCGCCACTACTGGGGGAATCATTGTTTATTTTCTTTTCCTGCAGGTACTAAGATGTTTCAGTTCCCTGCGTTAGCCTCCAACAACGTTGGATAATACCTCTTCAAGATATTGGGTTGTCCCATTCGGAAATCTCTGGATCAAAGGTCATTTGCACCTCCCCAAAGCTTATCGCAGCTTATCACGTCCTTCATCGCCTCCGAGAGCCAAGGCATCCGCCATGCGCCCTTCTTTACTTTCCTTATTCATTCGCCCACACTTGCGTGCCGGCGGGATGATATATACTTTCAGCTCTTTACTACTAAAATTACTGTTTGCTTGTACAATATGTCATAGATCGTTCATCTTCGTTTCTTACGTTTCCGATGGAGTGGAGAATAACGGATTCGAACCGTTGACCCTCTGCGTGCAAGGCAGATGCTCTAGCCAGCTGAGCTAATCCCCCGAACTTGATTCCGTTCGTAGTCCCAGGCAGAGTTGAACTGCCGACCTCTACATTATCAGTGTAGCGCTCTAACCAACTGAGCTATAGGACTAAGTTCAACCTAGTCTGTTTAATTAGACCCGGCTTCTTACTTTCTCTCTTCCGTATCATTACGGAATCATATCTTGAAATAAACAACACCAGCAGTACAAGAACAAAAACCTTATCGATCTTTCGTCCTCTCCAGAAAGGAGGTGTTCCAGCCGCACCTTCCGGTACGGCTACCTTGTTACGACTTAGCCCCAGTCACCAGTTTTACCCTAGGGCGCTCCTCGCGGTTACGCACTTCAGGTACCCCCGGCTCCCATGGCTTGACGGGCGGTGTGTACAAGGCCCGGGAACGTATTCACCGCGCCGTGGCTGATGCGCGATTACTAGCGAATCCAGCTTCGTGGAGTCGGGTTGCAGACTCCAGTCCGAACTGAGAGAGGTTTTGGGGATTGGCATCCACTCGCGTGGTAGCGGCCCTCTGTACCCCCCATTGTAACACGTGTGTAGCCCCGGACGTAAGGGCCGTGCTGATTTGACGTCATCCCCACCTTCCTCACATCTTACGATGGCAGTCTTGTCAGAGTCCTCAGCAAAACCTGTTAGTAACTGACAACAAGGGTTGCGCTCGTTATGGCACTTAAGCCGACACCTCACGGCACGAGCTGACGACAACCATGCAGCACCTTCACAGATGCCTTGCGGCTTACGGCTTTCACCGTAATTCATCTGCAATTTAAGCCCGGGTAAGGTTCCTCGCGTATCATCGAATTAAACCACATGTTCCTCCGCTTGTGCGGGCCCCCGTCAATTCCTTTGAGTTTCACCGTTGCCGGCGTACTCCCCAGGTGGAATACTTAACGCTTTCGCTTGGCCGCTTGCAGTATATCGCAAACAGCGAGTATTCATCGTTTACCGTGTGGACTACCAGGGTATCTAATCCTGTTTGATACCCACACTTTCGAGCCTCAATGTCAGTTGCAGCTTAGCAGGCTGCCTTCGCAATCGGAGTTCTTCGTGATATCTAAGCATTTCACCGCTACACCACGAATTCCGCCTGCCTCAACTGCACTCAAGATATCCAGTATCAACTGCAATTTTACGGTTGAGCCGCAAACTTTCACAACTGACTTAAACATCCATCTACGCTCCCTTTAAACCCAATAAATCCGGATAACGCTCGGATCCTCCGTATTACCGCGGCTGCTGGCACGGAGTTAGCCGATCCTTATTCATAAAGTACATGCAAACGGGTATCCATACCCGACTTTATTCCTTTATAAAAGAAGTTTACAACCCATAGGGCAGTCATCCTTCACGCTACTTGGCTGGTTCAGGCTCTCGCCCATTGACCAATATTCCTCACTGCTGCCTCCCGTAGGAGTTTGGACCGTGTCTCAGTTCCAATGTGGGGGACCTTCCTCTCAGAACCCCTATCCATCGAAGACTAGGTGGGCCGTTACCCCGCCTACTATCTAATGGAACGCATCCCCATCGTCTACCGGAATACCTTTAATCATGTGAACATGCGGACTCATGATGCCATCTTGTATTAATCTTCCTTTCAGAAGGCTGTCCAAGAGTAGACGGCAGGTTGGATACGTGTTACTCACCCGTGCGCCGGTCGCCATCGGCCTTAGCAAGCTAAGACCATGCTGCCCCTCGACTTGCATGTGTTAAGCCTGTAGCTAGCGTTCATCCTGAGCCAGGATCAAACTCTTCATTGTAATAATATCTTTTTCCAACTGTTCAGTTGATAATCTGCTCAAGGATTCCAAATCTATCAATATCAATATTGACGGTTCTTGTTTTTTCCGTGCACCATATATATATCACATACGGTGCACCGGCTTGTACTACTTGTTTGTTTATCTTAAATCTTTCAAAGAACTCTCATTTATATTTTGCCATCGTTTCCGAAAGCGGATGCAAAGGTAAGAGATTTTACCGTAACCACCAAATGTTTTCGAAAGTTTTTTTGAAAAAGTTTTTTTTCGAAACTTCCATAAAAGGCGGGACGTCCATCCTCCCCACGTCTCATCCGCTCTCGCTCCCTTAGCCCCGCTAAGGTAAGATACTGGGTGCAGACACTGTCAAGGAAAACTCTCCTACGTTTGTTTCACCAAGTCAGTCACACACTGTCTGAAGTGCCGCATCTCTCTCGATTGCGGATGCAAAGGTAGACCTTTTAACGATTACCAGCAAACATACGAAGGAAAAATTATCCGGATTTCCTGAAACTTTTTTGTAATACTCTGAATGACAGATGTGTTACAAAGCATGTTTTTATAACGGAGGACACGGGAGGAAAAAGACAGACACATTATAATATTCGCACGCGCGTATAGGAACGGAAAAAGGAAGGGACACATACGAAAACAGCAGACGGAAAACAAGAAAAGACGGAAAAACGAAAGGCAAACTTGCAAACTTGCAAAACTTGCAGCATCTCCACACACACACACGTGCGCGTACATTATAATATGAAAAAATAATAAAGCATAAAAAAGAGAGCGGAAGACAGACGGACGATACCGGAGAGAACTACAACGGAGGAAAGGATAACAGAATGCAAAAGGCGGAAAGGGAGATACGTGACAAGACTTCCGGTGGAAAAGAGCAGGAAAGCCTGACAAGGAGAAAATAAGAAAGCGGAAGACAAGGACTAGAACAAAACAGACACTGACCGTAAAGGACCGACTCCCTGAATCTGCGGCAACCACACACTTTAACCTTACCAATACAATTCACATTATTCTGCGGAAGACACGTATCCTGCATGCGAAAAACCTCCTAGCTACTTTAAACAAGGTACGTTACTAACATACAGGCCTCTATGTTAGTAACGTACAAGGTCACACATTACTAACCTTACGGAACACACGTTACTAACCCTTCGGAACACACAAACTATACAAAAGCACATAGCATCCCGTCCAATACCCAGATACTCCGTCAGAAAAGCTGCCGGCTGCTGTTCACCTACCGCTCATCGGTTACCATAACCTCCAGAAAGATTTTCTTCATCCCCCCATTACAAAAAAACAGGATAGAACCAGACCATTCACTACCTAGAACTAGGAAAAAAGATGGAAGCCAACACACCACTCCACCTCTTCCTCCACTCTACCCTTCACACTCTCATCGGATTGTATGTCATTACTTTACCAGGATATAATAATCCATCGCCATTATAATGTACGCATACGCGCAATCGCGCGCGCTCGTGTGTGTGTGTGTGTGGAAAGACTGCAAGTTGTGCAAGTTTGCAAGTTTCCCCCTTGCATCATCTCATAAAAGGAGCTGAAAAAACAAAAGAAACAACAAGAGAATAATCACCAAGAATTAAAATATCAACAACTTTCAGGCCCCTCGCTCCAGCTCCAAACAGACCTTATAAAAAATAGAGAATCAGCAAAACGAATTACATAAAAAACAATCACACATAAAATTATTGTCTTTCACACTTTGCTTTCTTTATATTGTAGCGATAGGCTCGACAAGCCAAAACAAAGTATATCGCACATTGTATCCATAGGATAATATATTGCTGACTGATTTCAGACATACTAGCTCCCATAGAATTTATCTTAACAAAGGCCAAAGTTCCGGGAGCCGCAGGAACCATATAATGAATCCATTGCCAATACCAAGGCATTAACTCCAGCGGATAAGAAACTCCGGACAGGAAAATCAATCCTACAGAGAAGAAAGCTACCAACAACAATGGAGCATCACTATCACTGAAAAATAACGAACAGGCCAATCCAAAGAAACTGGTAGCAAGAATATAAGGTATCATAAGTGCCACAATTTTCCACGGATATGCTAAATGAGGCAATTGGAAAACTAAAGGAAGAAGCCCCAACAAAAAGACAGAGAATAAAGCATAAAAGACTAAATAAGTAAATGATTTTCCTATCACTACGGATGCCATACGTAAAAAAAGAAAGATCCCTTCCTTCAGGGCCTGCAAACATCAGTATATCTCCAGTTTCACGCTCTTTCCCACTCAACATGCTGATAACAAATATCAACGTCTGAAAAATAACAACCATCAAAACGGCAGGTATCAAATAAGTACCATAACCATCGGTATAATTATACAGGGCAGTACCTACCACATCGACAGACCTTGTTTGAACCACAGATTGTATATCATCCTGAGGTAGAAAAACCACTTGCTCGGGTCGGACATCATCATTCACAGCAAGCATGGCTCCAGCAGACGCTTCCTGCATGGAAGCAAAATAAAGGAAAGCCGTAGTGGTGCTGTACATAATATATATCGCTTCTTCACCACGCCCCACACGAGCGTCAAAATCCGCGGGAATGTAAACAATACCCACCACTTCATCATATTTCATCAATTCCTTAGCAGCAGGCAAATCAGCATTGTTTGTCAATACCCGTGCCTGCGGAGTGGCATCCAGCAAACGGATGTAACTGCGGCTTAACGGAGTGCGACTCATATCCACTACTGCCACCGGAGCATCGCGTACCACATTGGGAGCATACATATAGTTATAAAGTAATCCATACACAAAGATGCCACCGCTGAGTACCAATAAAATGGAATAGCGGGTACACATCACACGAAACTCGTGCCAAGATACAGCTAATATATTATTCAATATCGTCATATTTCCGACTGATTAAAGAGCGTTTCAAATGAGGTAACAACAATAAAGGAGGAATAAGGAACAACAGCAGACAGGCTACATTGCCCCACATATACGCATAACCATAGTTGCCATAAAGCAGATTCTGTCCAATCTCGACAAAGTGACGGACGGGGAAAAGATAAGAGGCATAGTACACCGGTGCAAACATGTGAAGCACCGGAAAGGTAACCCCGCCAAGGGTAGCACCTAACGATCCTACCATGGAAACGATACTGATAATAATAATACTCAACGCAGGAAAAAGAGAGAACAGAAAAACCGCCAGCGCCTGCGTAGCAATGACCAATAGTGCCGAAGTAAGATTCAACGCCCAAAACCACAATCCATCGGTATATGCATGGCACCAAAAAAGACATAGTTTGCCAGAATACTCATAACGATGAAGATAAAACTGTATGGAAGTAACTTGGCAGTGACCGCCACCCAGATATTCCCATCTGCCACTGCCAGCCAATTGGCTGAAGTATGGAAGTTCCCTTCACTGCCAATGGAGTATGTAGTGACCAACAACAAGATAACTTGCAGAAAAACAAAGAAGAATGGCTGTGTAAGATAGACCGAATAATCCATATCAGGATTAAATAACGGATGATTCTGTGTGGTGACCGGTAACAGAAAAGATTCTATCTCTTCCTGATTTATACCCAATGCCACAGCATGAGTGACAATGGGAACTACCGAGATGCTTTTCAACAAACTTTGAAATGCTCCGTGAATCTCACTTCCCACACTCATCAATGCATAATGGTAATAATAAGTCAGAGCTGTTTCCTTACCATCCATCACCTTTGCTTCAAAAACCAGACGGAATACTGAGGTATCCATAAATACTTTTCCGCTGCACATCTGCCCTGGCCTCCGCTTCATCGGCATAATGCCGAGTGATGCGGAAAGTGGGAACAGCCTCGGTCATACGAATTATCTCACGAGAAGTGGCTGTATTATCACCATCCACAACACCCACAGGCAGATTCTCCATCTGTCCGTTACCAAAAATTGTAGCCATAAAGAAGATAGAAAACAAAGGCAAGACGATACACGATGCAAAATAAATGCGCCGGGAAACCATACGGTCCAGTTCACGTTTCAATACCGCTATAAAAGGAGATTCTTTCATTCAAGTAGTTCATTTATATTTACCATTCACTGCAATCAGAATAACATAGCTATCCTTCTATCATTTCAATTCATCCAGATTTACCAAGACGGACATACCCGGTCTTAATCCCTCCATCGGCTCTACAGGCAGCGCATGAATTTCAAAAGTTTTCATATCGTATGTCCCCGTCTGCTTGGTAGAACGCCAAGTGGCAAAACTCCCCAACGGGCTGATGTAATTGATTTTAAATGCCTTGTTTTTTACATCAAGAGCCGGAATATCTCCCATAAAATTCTCGTTCATACGGAAATAAGGCATATAGTCCTCACGGACATTAAGCACTACATGACAATCATCCAATACTACCAGACTCATAATGGGAGTCCCCGCTCCTACCAGTTCTCCACGCTTGGGGTAGATGGTTGATATCTGTCCGTCTTCGGGAGCTGTGAGGCGGGCATCCATCAACAAGGCCTGAACCTCATTCACAGTGCCCCGAGCCGCATCCACCAAGGAGCGGGCACTCTCTTTATCCTCTTTCTGCGCTCCGTCCTTCACTAACAGGAATTGTTGATGCGCCGCCCGTTCGGCGGCAACAGCAGCTTTATACATGGCTTCCACTTCATCTTTCCGCTGGCTGGTGACCACGCTATCTTTGTAAAGTGCCTGAATACGGTCATACGTCACCGTGGCCAGTTGCAAGTCACTCTTTGACTTGTTCCACAATTCTTCTACCGAACGGACTATCTGCCGACGTGTACCGTCGTCTATTTTCTTGTTCTGAAATTTCGCAATATCTTCCAAGGCATTTACCTGCTGGAACTTCGCCCAAGCCTCAGGACTGTTAATCACAACCAAGGTGTCACCCATCTTTACATACTGTCCCTCCCGGACCAAAAAGGTATCAATTCTACCGGGAAGTTTTCCGGAAATCCGTATTTCAGTAGCTTCTATCTGCCCCTGCAATACAACCGGTTTATTGCTCATAGCTATAATCCCAATGGCAGACACCATAACAATGGCCACAAGAACAACGATAAAAGCGACTCCTAACTGTTTCTTCTCTTTTTTTCCATATTGTTTTCTTTTTTATTATTTCCCGAATATAAAGTTCTCGGTTTGTCCGGTACGGCTATACTGCCAAAAACTTTCGGGCATTCCGCAAGTAGAGAGCAGAGATGCCAGTGCCACATCATATTTATAATAAGCCAGCAAAAAGCAATCTGCACCTTGGACAACATCGTTTCCGCATCAATCACATCAGTAGAGGTAGCCATTCCTTCCTGAAAGGATTTTTTACGGATACGTACCAATTCACGACTCATCTCAATCGTGGTGTTGAGTGCGGCGACATCATCCTTTGCATTCTGAATTTCGCTATATAACTTGTCTACCAAAACACCCAATTCATTCTGAGCCTTTTCCCTTCCCAGTTGCAAAGTTTGTTTAGTAAGACGTGTCTGACGGATATTGGCTTCACGGTTCAGTCCGTCGAATATATTCCAAGTAAAACCCACTCCTACCAAAGTACGGGGCATCAGGTTTTTCGGAAGATTCTCTGCATAAAGTGTCTGCTTTCCAAACAATGCAATGGTAGGAATATATGCACTTTTACTGATTTTCAATTGATTATCAGCCATCGCCTCCTGTATTCGCAATTTACTTACTATATAGCTGCCGGTACTTACCAGATTCTTGAAATAAAGTTCATCGGGCAGATCATGGTTCATAAACAAAGGAGAACTGGGATTGATGGATATGGCGTCTTCCACATTCAACAAGACTTTCAAGGCATTTTGCGCCACATTCAAATCTTTCCGGGCAGATTCCAACTCACGTCTGGCCTCGTCCATAGTGACCTGAGCAAAGAGGCGTTCGGCCTTATTTATCATACCGTTCTCCTCCAGCTTCATGGCATTACGGTAATGTTTCTGCAAGCCTAAAAAGGTTTGCTCGCGTACATCCACCACTCTTTGCGCCAGACGCAAAGCATAATAAGTTTCCACCAACTCCGATTGCAAAGTAGCTCCCGCCTCTTCCCTACCTGCTTTGGCCAAATCTACCATACGGTTGCCGATACGGCTTGCAAAAATTCGTTTTCCGCCTGTAAAAAGCGGCCACATCACATTAGCATCTATGGTCGTCAGGTTACGTTCTAATAAAGGAAAAGTAAGGGTATGCGCACCTATATTATCAAGAATAGAAGAAATAAATTTATCATCGGGCACAATGGAATGTACAAAGTCTTTTGCCGGATCGGTAAATTGCCTTAAAGGTTCCTTGACCTCAATATGGTTGGACAAATGGACGTATGCACCCGATGCATTCAAAGACGGATACCAAAAAGCATTCATCTTTTGTCGCTCACTGCGTGCTATATCTACAGCCTTATCCGCCATTTGCAACGTGCGGCTGCCCTTGTTCATCAGGCTGGCAGATTGTTCCAATGTTAAAGATAATTCCCCGTTTTGAGCTGATAATGAAACCGGGAGCAAAAGAACACATAAAAATATTTTATAATGCATACACTGTTTAGTTTCTGTTATGTTGTAATAAACAGAAAACCAAACAGATTGTTTGAACAGGATTATTTATTAAATAACTCGAAAGTGAATTTAAAACCAAAGGTATCAAATTGCCCGTTGATAGTGCTTACAAAAGCCCCCACATCAAATATATGTGTGCCGATGCCATAACCCAACTCGATATATGGATTAAGATGTGGCATGAACAGGATACCACCATACAAACGCTCCTGCTGGACTAATCCCAGCCAACGGTTTAAGGGTTTCAAGAAAATAAAAAGGAGACTCATAGGTGAAATTCCCCCGCCAGTACTGACGTGAGGAGTTATACCAACGTCCGTCCAGCAATTGGAAAGTGCCACCAATATCATCATTCCATCCTTCGGGAAGATTACGACGGGCAAAGTTAGCAAAATCCACGAAATACATATCTTCCTGCTTGGTAAACATCCCCCCCCCAATGCGATAACCGATACTTCGGATTCCGCTCAGTTTCAAGTTTTGCTGTATATCAAACTCCCAACGTTCATGAGCACCCGTACTCTTGAATACACCTTTAATGCCCCGTTCATAATCCAGCATAAAAGTAGGCATACTGGAACCTACATTCATCTTCCGGCGACCGTTCATGTAATAATACATACCGGGAGTCCATTCAATACGTATACGAGGTGCAAAACTATTGTATTCTGATCTGATACCTCGCAATGCAGCCCAATCCTTATCGGGCAACGGCTTTTCAAGAATGACTTTCGAATTATTTATCAGATACCTCCAATGTACGGAAACACCTGCTTTAATAAACAAGCCGTTCACTATTTCTATATTATGGAACAGATTGAGATACACATCCTTGAAATAGTCCAATTCCAATTGGTCAAAATTAAAGGTACTATCGGGCAATTGCTTTAGCTGATCCAATACGACACTACTATATATGCGGTTACCGTTACCTACACTAACCTCAAAACTAGCCTGCTTTTCCGGCCAATATTGCCAATCGGCATCCGCTTTCACATAAAGTTCCTTATGTGTAAAATTATAACCTATCTGCGGACTGATTCTAAGTATACGTCCATCATGAAACAAGCCGACTGTATTTAAACTTCTGCTTATACGAAAAGCCCCTGCTGTGGCTATAATCCAACAGCACCGGATTAATAAGTGGAGAACAATGCACACTCCCCATACTGGACAAATTCACATTGTAACTACTGATAAGCATGTCACCCAACTCCCCCAAAACTCCAAATGTTCATTCTTCTTTTTTTTCGGTACGCGTAAAAGCGTATCCTGACGTAAAGCATAACTTCTATACAAAGAATCCTCCAAAGCGGACAGCGGAATGGGACGCAGCTCATTGAACTTTTCCTTATCTGTTATCAGCTGTTCCGAGTCACAAGTCAGCTTATAGGATTCCGTCAGGTCATGGCGATGCTTCTTTTTGAGATTTACGCCGGGCGGCTCCTTCATAAAATTTAATTTCATTGTATTTCAACCAGGCTCCCATATCCATTTCCAGATGGTTACCTATAAACTTAAAAACAAGATTCAAATCAAACTGCACCGGCAGAAACTCCACATCGCCCTCCTCTCCCATCTTGACACGGACCTTGAAGCGGATCACATCATAAACGCCTTCAATATAAAGTTCACGAATAGTCCATATCTGATCACTAACCCACATATATCCACTGACCAACTGTGTACCACGGAATTTGGGAATAATAAGTATTTTATACCGCTGGCAATCGGGAGGACCGGCTATAGAATCCAATAAATAATGATAATATCTGCTAGATTTCTTATCCAAAGGAGAAAGAAGTTTATCGGACATCAATGAAGAAGAATAGATATTCATGTTCAAATAATCCATCACATCCGTTATCTGTCCCCTGTTACGTGGAAATGTAGTGGATACCGCTTTTATCTTACGGTCGTATATATCAGGGGCCGTATAATGCAGCTCACTAAGAGATTCCATAAGGTAATCATTGATGTGTTTTTCGAAACGAAACATGGACGGTACATAGCGGATAAGGTGATTGCGCTTATGTACCTTTACTTTTCCTTTTATATATAAATCAGCCTTATACTCATCAATGATACGGGAATAGAACGGCGAAAACTGGAAAATACACTGAAGAATGGAATCGGACACCATTGGCTTGTCGGGCATATCAACCTTTTCCCTCTTAGCCTGAACAGCTAAAGGTAACAAAAGACAAAATATAATCAACCTGACAATCCGTATATAGTGCATCAATGTACTTTCTTTTCATTGTTTGAAGAGCAAATATAAACAAAAACCAACAGGCTGACGCATGATAATACTTAATTAACATCCTTAACAGAAATGAAAAATGATTAGCGATATAGCGAATTATTAATCAAAAAGCAGTATTTTTGCAGCCAACAACCAGTAAAAGAAAGACAACATGTCCAAAATGAGATTTTTTGCTCTACAGGAGTTAGCCAACAGACGCCCCGTTAAAGTTGACTACCCCTCTGAAAAGTTAGCTGATTATTACGGCAACCACGTATTCGACCGTAAAAAATGCAGGAATATCTGCCTAGTGAGGCTTATAAAGCAGTAATAAGCGCAATCGAGAAAGGTACCCCTATCAATCGTGAAATGGCCGACATGATAGCCAATGGCATGAAGAATTGGGCAAAGACCTTTAATGTTACCCACTACACTCATTGGTTCCAGCCTCTGACTGACGGAACTGCCGAAAAGCACGACGGCTTTATTGAATTCGGTGACGACGGTAATGTTATAGAACGCTTCTCGGGCAAACTGCTTATCCAACAAGAACCGGATGCATCCAGTTTTCCCAACGGCGGTATCCGGAACACATTTGAAGCACGTGGCTATACGGCATGGGATGTTTCTTCTCCGGCTTTCATTGTAGACAGCACACTTTGTATTCCTACTATCTTCATCTCTTATACAGGCGAAGCACTCGACTATAAAACTCCTTTGTTGAAGGCATTAGGTGCTGTAGACAAAGCGGCAACTGAGGTTTGCAGAATGTTCGATCCAAACGTAAAACGCGTATTCGCCAATCTGGGTTGGGAACAAGAATACTTTTTAGTGGATACCGCACTATATAATGCACGTCCGGATCTTTGCCTGACCGGACGCACCTTGATGGGACACTCGTCTGCCAAGGACCAGCAGCTAGACGACCACTACTTCGGTTCCATCCCTCCACGTGTAACCAGTTTTATGAAAGAATTGGAACTGGAATGTCACAAACTAGGGATTCCGGTAAAAACACGGCATAACGAAGTGGCTCCCAACCAATTTGAGCTAGCTCCTATTTTTGAAGATGTAAATCTGGCCAACGACCATAACCAGCTGGTAATGGACCTGATGAAACGTATCGCTTCCAAACACAATTTTACTGTACTGCTCCACGAAAAACCATTCAAAGGAGTAAACGGATCGGGCAAACACAACAACTGGTCACTTTGTACAGACACAGGTATCAATTTGTTCTCTCCTGCCAAGACTGCGGAAGGAAATATGCTTTTCCTGACTTTCATAGTCAACGTATTGATGATGGTCTATAAAAACCAAGATTTACTACGTGCCTCTATTGTCAGTGCCGGAAACAGCCATCGCACTGGGAGCAAATGAAGCCCCCCCGCTATTCTGTCTATTTTCCTAGGACGTCATCTTTCCCATATGTTGGACGAAGTAGTGGCACGTCTGAATGACGCCGAACTGACCCCTGATGAAAAGAAAGCATTGCAATTGGGTATCGGGCGCATACCTGCCATATTGCAAGACAATACAGACCGTAACCGTACCTCTCCTTTTGCCTTCACCGGAAACCGTTTTGAATTCCGTGCTGCAGGCTCATCTGCCAACTGTGCCGCATCAATGATTGTGATCAATGCCGCTATGGCACACCAGTTGAATGAGTTCAAGACCCAGATAGATAAATTAGTAAACGGAGGGATGGAACAGGAAGAAGCTCTGTATAAGGTATTAAAAGAAACCATCATCGCTTCACAAAACATCCGTTTTGAAGGTGACGGCTACTCGGAAGAATGGAAAGCAGAAGCCGCGCGACGCGGATTGACCAATATCTGCCATGTACCCGAAGCCATCCTGAAGTTCAACGATGAGCAATCTCGTGCAGTACTGATAGGCGAAAAAATATTCAATGAAAATGAATTGTTCTGTCGTATAGAAGTGGAACTGGAAAAGTTTACTAAAAAGGTCCAGATTGAAAGTCGTGTACTAGGCGATCTAGCTATCAATCATATTGTTCCCACAGCTGTAATTTATCAGAACAGACTATTAGAAAATCTTCGTGGTCTGAAAGAGATATTCTCCACCGAAGAATACGAAGAGCTGACCGAAGACCGGAAGAATTTGGTACGTGAAATTCAAAACCGCATACTTGCTATTAAAAAAGCCGTGCACAACATGACAGAAGCCCGAAAAGTAGCAAATCATTTGGGAAGCCAAGTAGAGAAAGCCTTCAGTTACGAGGAACAAGTGCGTCCATATCTGGAAGAAATCCGCGACCATATTGACCATTTGGAACTAGAAATAGACGATGAGATTTGGCCATTACCTAAATATCGTGAATTACTGTTCACCAAATAAAATTTCACAAAAAAAGAAAGGATAGGAGATAAGAACCTATCCTTTTGTTATTTTTTGAAGATAAATTAATAATATATCTTTTCTTTTTTCTTCTGATTACTTCGTCCTTTTTATTTTTTCTTCTTATATTTGTGCTCTATAACACGGTTTTATAGCACGTTTATGGTTAGAAAAGAATTATCAGAAACTGAGATTGCTGAAAGTATACCAGACTTATGGCAACCTTTAACACAGGAACAAAGAGAGTTCTTGGCTCAGAACTTTACGATACAGAAGTATAAAAAGAATGAGACGATATACTGCGAAGGAGAAACTCCGATGCACCTTATGTGTCTTCTTAGTGGAAAAGTAAAATCTACAAAGAAGGTGTGGGAGGACGTAGCCAGATTATCCGCGTATTAAAGACGAAAGAATATTTCGCATACCGAGCTTTTTTTGCCGAAGGGAACTTCGTGACAGCTGCTTCCGCTTTCGAGCCTTGCACTATCTGCCTTATTCCCATGCCGGCCATTATGAAACTGATAAAAGACAACTCTGAATTAGCTTTGTTCTTTATCCGCCAACTTTCTATAGATTTGGGAATTTCTGATGAAAGAACCGTAAATCTTACGCAAAAACATATTCGTGGACGATTGGCGGAATCTCTGTTATTTTTGAAAGATACTTATGGAGTAGAAGAAGATGAATCTACACTAAGCATTTACCTTTCACGAGAAGATTTGGCAAACTTATCAAATATGACTACTTCGAACGCAATCCGTACGCTTTCTAACTTTGCAACTGAAAAACTGATTACCATCGACGGTAGAAAAATTAAAATCATTGATGAAGAGAAACTAAAAAAAATCAGCAAAATAGGATAAAATCTAATATCAATTCATACTTCACACACACAGGCGTCCGTTTTTCCATAACAGACGCCTGTTTTTTTCTCTACTTACAAAACCTTTTTCAGCACCAGCTGTTATTAAAGAAACTAAAACCAAGAAACTATGAGTAAAGGTAAATTATGGGGAATCATCCTCCTTATTTTATTTGTGCTGGGATTCGGTATCTGGCTTTATACCAGTTCTGACGTAAAAAAAGATGTAGACCAGGAAGGCATAGGTGTGTTAGACGACATGACTATACCCGCTGTGGACTAAATAATAATAAACACTAACTTAAACTTTACATTATGGCTAAAGAATCTGTGAATATCCTGAAGGATAAAATTGACATTGTGGACTTATTGGCTCAGCTGAATGCAGCTCTGTCCGAAGAATGGTTGGCTTTCTACCAATACTGGGTAGGTTCATTCGTAGTAGAAGGCGCTATGCGCGGTGATGTACAACGCGAGTTTCAAGAACATGCAGCCGAGGAATATAACCATGCAAAATTATTGGCCGACCGTATCATTGAATTGGAAGGCGTACCCGTACTTGACCCTAAACAATGGTTTGATTTAGCTCGCTGCAAATATGATGCGCCCGTAGATTTCGGTTCGGAAATCTTGTTGAAACAAAATGTAGAATCCGAACGTTGTGCCATCTACCGCTATCAGCAAATTGCTGAATTCACAAACGGAATTGACTTCACCACTTGTGATATTGCCAAACATATTATGGCAGAAGAAGAAGACCATGAACAAGATTTGCAAGATTACTTAAATGATATAGCCCGCATGAAGGCTTATATTCTAAAAAATAATCCACATCTGCTTCTATTCTTTTTTTCTGTTTTGACGGAGAAAGAAAGGTAAGGCCGGTTTCTACTGCAAAAACCGACCTTATTTTATACTATTCATGCAAGTTGCCCCATAGTCCAAATAAATTAACCCACCTTACCTGTGAATCCCCAACGAATAACATTTATAACACTTGGCGGATTCTTACCAGTTTGGTCAATAGCCCTTCCAGCAAATCCAGTTTCAACATATTCGCTCCGTCACTCTTAGCGACAGAAGGGTCTTCGTGGGTTTCCATAAACAAACCGTCCACTCCTACCGCTATGCCAGCCTTGGCTACCGTTTCAATAAGCTGCGGCATACCACCTGTCACACCGGCAGTCTGATTAGGTTGTTGCAAAGAATGTGTCACATCCAGAATTACAGGAAAACCTAAAGTCTGCATTTCCGGAATACCCCGATAATCTACAATCAAATCCTGATACCCGAAAGTCGTTCCCCGCTCGGTCAGCATAACCTGATCATTACCCGCCTCCACCACTTTGTCAGCAGCAAAACGCATGGCGCCGGTGATAAAAATTGTCCTTTCTTGATGTTGACAATCTTTCCGGTATGAGCTGCCGCCAGCAGCAAATCAGTCTGGCGACAAAGGAAAGCAGGAATCTGCAACACATCCACATATTCAGCGGCCATAGCAGCTTCTCCAGCACTATGAATATCGGTTACCACAGGAATTCCAAAAGTTTCCCGTACTTTACGAAGTACTTTCAAGGCCTTTTCATCACCTATTCCTGTAAACGAATCCAAACGGGAACGGTTAGCCTTACGATAAGATCCTTTAAACACATAGGGAATACCCAGTTTATCTGTTATTTTCACAATACGATCTGCTATTCGGAGAGCCATTTCCTCTCCTTCGATCACACAAGGACCAGCCAGTAAAAAGAAATTATCTGTCTTTCTTAAATCTGAAATTGTCATTATCTTACGTCTATTCATTGAGATATCTACTCTGCCTCTATCCTTAAAGCAAGAAATGGATATCTATAGTTTTTAATTAGGGATAATCAAAGTTATAGCTTCCGGCTGGATCGTAATTTCAAAGGAAAATGGCGGTCTAAAATACGCCCGTCCAAACTGACAGAAGCATTCTGCGCACGTAGTACTTTTTACTTTCCGTGTACGATAAGGTTTCACCATTTTATGATTTAAAATACGTCCCTGCAACAGCATCCACATACCCGAGAAAAGTTGAATTAACTCCGGACGATAAATAACCGACACATCCAACCAGCCATTATAAGGAACTGCACTAGGTGTCAAACCGTATCCACGGGCACTTCCCACACATACCGTCATGATACGTCCACGAATATGTTCGCCATTGATACAAAGATGTGTACGGTACAATTTACGTTCAAACAGCAACAGGAACATGGAAGCGGCAAAAGACAACTCACGTATTCCCCAAAAACGGCGGGTACCATCTGAGATCTGTACAATACGCGCACCTAAACCTATATATATGGCATTCAGGAAATAGCGGGAGGTGTGCTTCTCTCCATCAAAATAATTACAACGCCCCACATCAATTTTCCTCAGACGACGATTGATAATCCAATCTACCGCTGCTTTATAATTATCTTCATCCAACCCCCAATATTTGGCAAAGTCATTACCAATACCATTAGGAATGATTCCAAAAGCGATATTTGTCTTATCCTCCACCATAGAAGTCATAATACCGTTAATAGCATCATTGATCGCTCCGTCTCCACCTACAATCACAATGGTTCGATAACCATTATTAGCCAAGGTACGGGCGAGTCGTTCCACCGATCCAAAACCTTCGGACTGTACGTAGTCAAAAACCACCTTACGGTTTTCCATATAGCTACGTATCTCATTCCAACGCTTCTGAGTCTTACGGCTTCCGGCTTTCGGATTATAAATAATCCCCCATCTGTTTGGTTCTACAGCCATAACATTTAGTTTTTAGTGTGTAACAAATTAATGATTTTTTCCACCTTATCTTCCATAGGCAGGCAAGCATCCAGCCAATGTATAGTGAACCCTCGCCGCTCCATGCCCCGGAACCAGGTCATCTGCCGTTTGGCAAATTGATGGATAGCTATTTCCAATTGATGAAACATTTCATTGAAAGAAAGTTTACCCAAGACATATAAAGTCAAATACTTATATTCCAATCCGTAATAAATCAAATCCTCGGAAGAAATACCACTATCCAACAAAGCCTTCACTTCGTTTACCATCCCTTCATCCAAACGCTGCTTCAAACGGTGGGATATTTTCACGACGTAACTCACGAGCTATATCTACTCCAATGATCAAACTATGAATTTGCGGGAACTCACGGTATTCCGCTGATTGGTGCTTGTAATACTCTTCTATTTCAATGGCCCGGATAGCCCGCTTTACAGTATCTACGTCCGTAGAGTTATGAAGTTTCCTGTAAGTTGACAACAACCGGGTGAGTTCCGCTAATGATTTATCTGCTAACGAGTCCCTAAGTTTGGGATTCTCTGGAACAGGAAGCAGCCTATATCCCTTCAACACGGATTCAAGATACATCCCCGTACCTCCGCATAATATAGGAAGTTTGTCTTTCCATCTCACTTGATCATAAGCATTCAAAAAATCACGTTGAAATTCAAATACATTATATTTATATCCGGGGTCTACAATGTCTATCAGATGGTAAGGTATTTGCTGTCCATTCACGACATAGTCTTCCAAATCCTTTCCCGTACCTAAATCCATCCGGCGATATACCTGCCGGCTATCTCCACTGATAATTTCGGTATCCAACTTGTAAGCTAAAGCCGCTGCCAAAGGAGTCTTTCCTGAAGCGGTAGGTCCTAATATCGTTATCAAATCGTACTTTTCCATCCTAAGTTTTTGTAACAGTCGCACAAAGATAACGAAAATGTGCAACTTAGCACGCAAAACTACATAAAAAAAAGCCGTCCGAATTACTTCAGACGGCTTTCGCTATATGGTTTTTAACTGATTAGCAGTTTACAGAAGCCATGTGAGCAATCAAATCCAATACTTTGTTAGAGTAACCGATTTCGTTGTCATACCAAGAAACCACCTTAACAAAAGTATCAGTCAAAGCGATACCAGCTTTAGCATCGAAGATAGAAGTACGAGTATCACCCAAGAAGTCAGAAGAAACAACTGCATCTTCAGTGTAACCCAATACGCCAGCCAATTCACCTTCAGAAGCTTCTTTCATAGCTGCACAGATTTCAGCATATGTAGCCGGTTTAGCCAAGTTAACTGTCAAGTCAACTACAGAAACATCCAAAGTCGGAACACGCATTGACATACCAGTCAATTTACCGTTCAATTCAGGAATAACTTTACCTACAGCTTTAGCAGCACCGGTAGATGAAGGGATAATGTTACCAGAAGCAGCACGACCACCTCTCCAGTCTTTCATAGAAGGACCGTCAACTGTTTTCTGAGTAGCTGTTGTAGAGTGAACTGTAGTCATCAAACCGTCAGTGATACCCCATTTGTCATTCAATACCTTAGCGATAGGAGCCAAACAGTTAGTAGTACAAGAAGCGTTAGAAACGAACTGAGTACCTTTAACATAAGTCTTTTCGTTTACACCGCAAACGAACATCGGAGTATCATCTTTAGAAGGAGCTGACATAACTACATATTTAGCACCAGCTTCAATATGAGCCTGAGCTTTTTCTTTAGTCAAGAACAAACCAGTAGATTCAACTACGTATTCAGCACCGATTGCATCCCACTTCAAGTCAGCCGGATTTCTTCAGCTGTTACGCGGATTGCATTGCCGTTCACGATCAATTTGCTATTTTCTACGTCAGCTTCGATAGTACCGTCAAATTGTCCGTGCATAGTGTCATACTTCAACATATATGCTAAGTAATCAACCGGGCAAAGGTCATTGATACCTACGATCTGAATATCGTTTCTTTTCTGAGCTGCACGGAAAACAAAACGTCCGATACGACCAAATCCGTTAATACCTACTTTAATCATTTTGTTTAAATTTTAAAGGTTTTATAATATAGCTTTTAAACACTCTACGTTGGAATGTTGTTAAACGTTTAGTATTTATTTCCTAAACGCGGTGCAAAAATAAGAATTTGTTTTTATAATCGCACATAAATTCATATTAAAATAAAAAAAATGGGAAAAAGCAGCTTCTTGCAAGATTTTAAGGCGTTCGCAATGCGCGGAAACGTCATTGACATGGCAGTCGGTGTCATCATCGGCGGAGCCTTCGGTAAAATAGTATCTTCCATTGTGGCCGATGTCATCATGCCTCCCATCGGATTGCTGGTAGGTGGCGTGAACTTTACAGATTTGAAACTACAATTAAAGCCGGCCGAAGTAGTGAATGGAGTTGAAAAAGCTGCCGTAACGTTGAATTATGGCAACTTCCTACAAGCTACTTTCGACTTTATCATCATTGCTTTTTCTATATTCTTATTTATAAGATTACTTGCCAAGCTGAATCGCAAGAAAGAAGAAGTTCCTGCTCCCGCCGCCCCACCTGCCCCTAGCAAGGAAGAGGTATTACTTACAGAAATCCGTGACTTGTTGAAGGAACAGGCTGGCAAAAAATAAAATATTATCCACACAAAAAACGGGCTGCCCTCAAATGCTTGTCGGACAGCCCGTGATTTATATACCAGCCGACATTTCCTAAACATTCCAATCTTTTTTTTGCATATTTTTCCACAAGGGAGCAGGAAGAACAAAGTTTTTCCAATTCAATTATAAAAAGCCTCAACAGCATGACGATTTTTATTTTTTCTGAGTATCTTTGCGGCACGAAATCATTTACATATCTTAATATATATATGCAAGAAAAGATCATTATTCTCGACTTCGGTTCACAAACCACACAGCTCATAGCCCGTCGCGTTCGCGAACTGAATACTTATTGCGAGATTGTGCCTTACAACAAATTTCCACACAATGATCCGTCCATAATCGGCGTTATCCTTTCGGGAAGCCCTTTCTCGGTGTATGATGAAAGCGCCTTTAAAGTCGATTTGAGTGACATTCGCGGAAAGTATCCTATTTTGGGTATCTGCTATGGTGCACAGTTCATGTCTTATACAAACGGTGGGAAAGTGGAGCCGGCCGGCACACGTGAATACGGACGTGCACACCTTTCCACTTTCGACCAAGAGAACCCACTATTGAAGAACGTCCGTGAACACTCACAAGTATGGATGAGCCACGGAGATACCATCACTGCCATTCCGGAGAATTTCAAAATTATCGCTTCAACAGATAAAGTAGCCATCGCTGCTTATCAAATAAAGGAAGAGAAAGTATGGGGAGTACAGTTCCACCCGGAAGTGTTCCACAGTGAAGACGGAACCCAGCTTCTGAAAAATTTTGTAGTCGACATTTGCGGGGGGAAACAGGACTGGAGCGCTGCCTCTTTCATTGAAACGACTGTAGCCGAACTGAAAGCGCAACTGGGAAATGACAAAGTAGTACTGGGGCTGAGTGGCGGAGTAGACTCATCTGTGGCAGCCGTATTATTAAATAAAGCGATAGGCAAGAATCTTACCTGCATTTTTGTAGATCACGGCATGCTGCGTAAGAACGAATTCAAAAATGTACTCCATGATTATGAATGTCTCGGACTGAATGTAATCGGAGTGGATGCCAGCCAAAAATTCTTCAGTGAACTGGCAGGTGTGGAAGAACCTGAGAAGAAGCGTAAGATTATCGGCAAAGGTTTTATTGACGTATTCGATGAAGAAGCTCATAAAATTAAAGATGTGAAATGGCTGGCACAAGGTACCATTTATCCTGACTGTATCGAGTCATTAAGTATCACCGGCACTGTAATCAAAAGTCATCACAACGTAGGTGGACTGCCCGAAAAAATGAATTTGAAACTATGCGAGCCTCTGCGTCTGCTATTCAAGGATGAAGTACGCCACGTAGGTCGTGAACTAGGTATGCCGGAACATCTGATTACACGCCATCCATTCCCCGGACCAGGACTTGCGGTACGTATTTTGGGTGATATCACTCCTGAGAAAGTACGTATTCTGCAAGACGCCGATGATATCTATATCCAAGGATTGAGAGACTGGAAAGTGAAAGACTCGGACGGAAACGAAACATCCCTTTACCACCAAGTATGGCAGGCAGGCGTAATCTTGCTACCCGTACAAAGTGTGGGAGTAATGGGGGACGAACGTACATACGAACGTGCCGTTGCCCTACGTGCCGTAACCAGTACGGATGCCATGACCGCCGACTGGGCTCATCTTCCCTATGAATTTATGGCTAAGGTTTCAAACGACATAATCAATAAAGTAAAAGGTGTAAACCGCGTATGCTATGATATCTCGTCCAAACCGCCTGCCACAATTGAGTGGGAATAATAGACAACCAACTAATAACTTAAAAACAACATAACGGAATGAAACAAGATATGATTGTTATCTTGGATTTGGGAAGCACCGAAAACACCGTGCTTGCCAGAGCCATTCGTGCTTTGGGTGTATATAGTGAAATTTACCCGCACGATATCACAGCCGCTGAGCTGACAGCATTGCCCAATGTAAAGGGTGTCATTATCAATGGCGGTCCCAACCATGTAATTGACGGAGTGGATATTGACGTGCTTCCCGAGATTTACAAAGCAGGGATCCCCGTAATGGCTGCCGGTCATGACAAAGCATGTTGCGAAGTGAAGCTTCCCCAACTGACGGATGATGTGGAAACAATAAAGAATGCTGTACAATCGTTTGTTTTTGATACCTGCAAGGCAGAGGCTAACTGGAATATGACAAACTTTGTCAATGACCAGATTGAATTGATCCGCCGCCAGGTAGGCGACAAGAAAGTATTATTGGCACTTTCCGGAGGTGTAGACAGTTCTGTAGTAGCAGCCCTGTTGCTGAAAGCCATCGGCAATAATCTGGTCTGCGTACATGTGAACCATGGATTAATGCGCAAAGGTGAATCGGAAGCAGTAATTGAAGTTTTCAAAAATCAGTTGAACGCTAATTTGATTTACGTGGATGCTACAGACCGGTTCCTGAGTAAACTGGAAAATGTAACTGATCCGGAGCAGAAACGCAAGATTATCGGTGGTGAATTTATTCGTGTGTTCGAAGAGGAAGCCCGTAAGCTAAATGGAATCGACTTTTTGGGACAAGGTACAATTTATCCTGATATCGTAGAAAGTGGTACTAAAACAGCCAAAATGGTTAAATCCCATCACAATGTAGGTGGCTTACCCGAGGATTTACAGTTTGAATTAGTAGAACCTTTACGCCAGTTGTTCAAAGACGAAGTCCGTGCCTGCGGAGTGGAACTTGGTTTACCATACGACATGGTCTACCGTCAGCCGTTCCCATGGTCCCTGGTTTGGGAGTGCGCTGTTTGGGGGCTATCACTCGTGACCGCCTGGAAGCTGTTCGCGAATCGGACGCCATCTTGCGTGAAGAATTCCAACTGGCAGGCTTGGACAAGAAAGTATGGCAATCTTTCACCGTAGTACCCGATTTCAAATCAGTAGGCGTGCGTGACAATGCCCGTTCATTTGACTGGCCTGTTATTATCCGAGCTGTCAACACCGTAGATGCTATGACAGCTACTATCGAACCGATAGACTGGTCCATTCTGATGAAAATTACCGACCGTATTCTAAAAGAAGTAAAGAATGTGAACCGCGTATGCTATGACCTGTCGCCCAAACCCAATGCGACCATTGAGTGGGAATAAAAAATATACTTCAAACCATAAGATCCCGAAACTAAAAGTTTCGGGATCTTTTTTATATTCAAGTTCTTCACTTTGCCCCCAATGACACTAGAACAAGAACCATAAAATTTTTCGTTTTTTTGATATTTCCGCTTCAATATTTACATCCAAGGAATCAAAGCTCTATAATCTCCTCATTACAAATGGTCAGTTTGCCGGCTCCGTTTTCTGTAACTACCCAAGAATTTTCAATGCCGACCGGTCCTACTCCCGGCAATACGATTTTAGGTTCAAGGGCAAACACCATTCCCTCTTCCAACTCCCTCCGGATACGCGGAGCCAACACTGGTGCCTCATTGATTTCCAACCCGATGCCGTGTCCTATAAAACGTGCCTGTTGGGACACCCCCATAAAACGATCGGCAAATCCGGCTTTCGTCACGATCTCAATGGTCGCATTATAAAGATCCTCGCACACCACACCAGGCGCCGTCATAGAGGCAACCTTATCCTGCACTTCAAGACAGACTTGATGAGCTGCATAAGCCTCATCATTTAATTTTCCAATGGAGAACACACGACTCATATCGCACATATATCCGTAAAAGTTTCCCCCTATATCCACCATTACACTATACCCCTCTTTCAACAAAGTTCCATTCATTCCTCCGGGCAAAGACGGATCCAATCCCTTACCACCTAAGGCAAAATCATAAGGCGAAGGAGTAGCTGCATTATCTCCGGCCAACACACTTCCCATAAATATCTCCATACTCTGACCAAATACTCTGAATATTCCCAGACAACCTTCCAGTCGCATCAGGCGTTCCACCTCAACAGATAGTTCACGATCAGTCATCCCCGGATGGTATACATCGGGAATCTTACTATATGCTCGAGCATGTAAAGCAGCCGACCGACGAAAAAGTTCAATCTCCAGCGGAGTCTTTACGCTACGCGCTTCACGAATAATAGCAGTTCCATCCACGACCTCCGATTCAGGAAAAAGAGATGCAAGACGCATATAGTCCGCATAAGGCAGTTCCCCGCCTTCCAACATTATCTTTGAAGCTACAGGTATACCATTTTCTTTTAACAAGTCCACTATCTGCTCAGGTTTACGAATAGGGAATACAAATTCTCCCACAATATTATTAGGACGTTTTACAAAGAGAAGTGCCGGTGAATGAAGCGGTAAATAAAGATAGCCGTTCACTATCTCACCATACGTATAAAGCAAATTTACATTACAAGCTATCAGGGCAGCATCAATGCCTTGTTGAGCCATCAAATAGCGTATTTTATCTCGACGAAATTTCAATTCGGGTTGTAACATAAGTAATATTATCTGATTATTTAAAATACTGAGTACAAAAATAACAGATTTCAGTCAGTATAAAGGATAGTAGTTCCAAAAAAGAGAAAGGATATATTAAAACTCACTAATTTTGGATGATTAGTTTGAAAACAGTGTTCAATTATATTAAATTTGCAAACGAATTGACAAACAAAGTATCTTTCATGTTCAACGGTATCAAAAAATATGTGGTAAGAATAGTATGCGTAATTATGTTATTACTCGTACAATTTGATGTATGCGCTCCACTGATTGATGCCAATCTGGCTATGGTAGAAACGATGGAACAACCCACCCTGCCTTCTGACAACAATGAAGAAAGCAGAGGAGAAGAAACTTATTATTTCCAGTCGGGACGTGCACAACTGCCAAACAGTCGTTTTTACCCTGCACTATCGACATGCTGGTCAATCTTTTTGCTATTCCCCAAGTTCCGGTACAAAGTTACACACCTGTCAGTGAAAATCCGGGGAAAGTGGTACATCATCACATTATCTTTTTGTGTGTACCGCATTTAATATGTCACATTAAAGCATATTCATACATATTGGCCTTGTATTCTGAAAGATTTGAATGCAAGCCGGATCTTTTATTTACTCAAACTCAATTATTAATCTTTTTAAATTGTATTCGTAATTTCATGAAGAGTAATTTTCAGAAAATTGCGGTCCTGTGTACATGCACAGGATTGCTATGCTCTTGTGGTCAATCGGACAACAAGCAGGAACATCACAAAGAATTCATTCCCATCACCATTCTTCACCCCACAACCATTGAGTTTCCACGCTCATATGTAGCTGATGTGCAAGCTATACAGTTTGTAGAAATTAAGCCCAAAGTGGAAGGATTTGTTCAACAAATATATGTAGACGAAGGACAGAAAGTCAAAAAAGGACAGCCCCTATTCCAACTCAGTTCCGACCAATATAGCGAAACGGTAAAAGAGGCGCAAGCCAATTACAAACAAGCACAGGCACAATATGAAATGGCAAATTATGAAGCCGAAAGAATAGGCCGGCTGGTTGACAAACAAATCTTATCAAAAATCCGACTCGACCAAGCCAATAAAAAAAAGAAGTAGCCCAAATGAAAGTGGAACAGGCAAAAGCACAAATGCAACGTTCACAGATGGATTATTCTTACACCACTATCACTGCCCCTTTTGACGGCTACATAGACCGTATTCCTTATAAGACGGGAAGTCTGGTAAATCCGCAAAGCTTACTGACTACCGTAAGTGATATTTCCGAGATCTTTGCTTACTATAAAGTGAACGAAAGCGAGTATCTGGAATACAAGCGCCAACAACTTAGCGGACAAAAACAGCACGAAGAAAATAATGTGGAACTGATTTTGTCAGACGGTTCCATCTACTCCCACAAAGGCACATTAGAAACTGTAGAAGGTGACTTTGAACGAGGAACCGGCTCCATTGCCTTCCGTGTCCGTTTTCCGAACCCGGACGGACTGCTGAAACATGGAGTGACTGGAAAAGTACGTATGATGACCCAAATGGACAACATCTGCCTAGTTCCCCAGAAATCAACATTCGAAATTCAAGATTTCACCTATGTATATACCGTTGATAGTGCCAGTGTAGTAAAAGTACGCAGCTTCCAACCGCTGGAACGCTATAATAATTACTATGTGACACAAGACTTCTCTCCTAACACTGCCATCGTATACGAGGGAGTGCAATGATGAAGGATGGCATTACCATCAAGACTGATACCATTGATATGGAAGCAATCAGAAAAGAAGTTGAATTAAAACAACCTATCGTAAAATAAAACGGACAGTTTATGTTTAAGCTATTTATAAAAAAGACCGATACTTTCAGGAGTAATCTCCGTCATTATCGTCTGCTTGGGCGTACTGTCTATTTTGACACTGCCCATCACTCAGTTTCCCGATATCGTACCCCCATCTGTAACGGTAACCGCCCGATACACCGGGGCTAGTGCCGATGTGATGTCTAAAACAGTCGCCACCCCGTTAGAGCGTGCTATCAACGGCGTGCCCGGAATGACCTATATGACCTCTGTTTGTACGAACGACGGTATGTCCTTGACTACGATCTATTTCAAGGTCGGTACCGACCCGGACGTAGCTTCCGTGAATGTGCAGAACCGTGTGACCACCGTACTAGACGAATTGCCTGAAGAAGTAATCCGTGCCGGAGTTATTACAGAAAAAGAAGTAAACAGTATGTTGATGTACTTGAACATCATGAGTACGGACAGTGCACATACCGAAAAGTTTGTTTATAACTTTGCCGATATCAATATTTTGCGCGAATTAAAACGTATTGACGGTGTAGGCTTGGTAGAAATCATGGGTAGCCGTGATTATGCCATGCGTGTATGGCTGAATCCTAATCGGCTGGCCGCCTACAACATGGTACCTCAAGATGTAACTGAAGCCATCCGTAATCAAAACATAGAAGCAGCACCCGGCAAGACAGGTATCAGTTCAGACAAATTACCCCAACAACTGCAATATGTATTACAATATACCGGAAAGTTCAGCACAGCAGAAGAATATGGAGAGATTGTATTGAAAGCTCTTCCCGATGGTTCACTGCTACGTCTGAAAGACGTTGCCACTATTGAATTCGATTCTGAAGATTATAACATGACCTCTATGACCGACGGAAGGCCATCGGCATCTATTATGATCAAACAACGCCCCGGCTCCAATGCAAGGGAAGTCATCCAAAATATTAAAACCAAAATGGCAGAAATCAAAGAAAGCAGTTTTGCGCCTGGCATGGATTACAATATCTCCTATGACGTATCACGCTTTCTTGACGCCTCCATACAGTCAGTGCTGAAGACACTGCTCGAAGCATTCATACTGGTATTTATTGTGGTGTATATATTTTTACAAGATTTCCGTTCCACCTTAATTCCGGCTATCGCCGTACCAGTTTCATTGGTCGGTACATTCTTTTTTATGGAAATGCTGGGCTTCTCCATAAATATGTTGACCTTATTCGCCCTTGTGCTCGCAATAGGTATTGTAGTAGACAACGCAATAGTCGTCGTAGAGGCTGTCCATGTAAAGATGCATCATGAGAAACTCTCTCCTTATAAAGCATCTGTAGCAGCTATTAATGAAATCGGTGGAGCCATTATTGCCATCACGCTAGTCATGTCGGCAGTCTTTGTTCCGGTGGGCTTCATGCAGGGAACTGTAGGTATTTTCTATCGGCAATTCTCATTGACACTGGCGGTAGCCATTGTTATCTCAGGAATAAACGCATTGACCCTCTCGCCTGCCCTATGTGCTTTGTTACTGAAACCCGCTGATGGAAAAAAGAAGAAAAAAGCAGGATGGCTACGTCGTTTCTTTATTTTTTTCAACCGCCGGTACGACCGCTTTGAAAAGAAATACAATATCGGATTACACAAGTATTTGAGCCGGAAAATAATCACTTATGCCACACTGATTATTTTCTTCCTTGCCACTTTCGGCATGAGCCGGTACTTCCTTCAGGCTTTATTCCCAATGAAGACCAAGGTATGATTTATGTCAATGTAGATGCGCCTCCGGGAGCAACATTGGAACGCAGCGAAAAAGCCTTGAACGCTGTACAAGCTGCATTGCTTCCTTTCAAAGAAATTGAAAGCATCTCCACATTAGCAGGTTATAGCTTGATGACCGAGACGGAGGGTGCCAATTTCGGTATGGGTATGATTAATCTCACCCCGTGGAGTGAACGCGATCAAACAGCAGCCGAACTTATAGAGATATACAAAGACCGCACCTCGCATATCAAAGATGCGGATATTCAGTTCTTCCTGCCTCCTACAGTTCCGGGATTCGGTAATGCCAGCGGCTTCGAACTTCGTTTACAAGATAAAACAGCAGGCAGCTTTGCAGAATTTGCCGATGTTGCCAATACATTAGTAGAAAAACTGAATGAAGATCCGCGCATTGTGGGAGCAACCTCAGGATTCAATCCTAATTTTCCACAATATCTGCTGAAAGTGGATATTGCTAAAGCAGCTAAATTAGGAGTAAATCTAAATGAATCCATGGAAACACTCCAATCCTATATCGGCAGTTTCTACTCATCCAACTTTATTCGTTTCGGACAAATGTATAAGGTGATGTTACAGGCTTCTCCAGAGTATCGTATGAATCCTGAAGATCTGTATAAGTTCTATGCCAAGAACAAGGACGGGAATATGGTACCCTACTCTAACTTTATGACGATGGACCGTATATTCGGTCCTAACCAGATTACACGCTACAATATGTTCACCTCGGCCTTGATTACAGGTGAACCTGCCGAAGGAGTCAGTTCAGGAGAGGTTATCGAAGCAGTGGAACAAATTGCCAAAGAGACATTACCTCGCGGTTATGATATAGAATGGTCAGGAGTTACTCGTGAAGAGAAAGATTCGGGTGGACAAACCGTTCTCATTTTCGGTATCTGCCTGCTGTTTGTTTATTTGTTGCTGGCAGCACAATACGAGAGTCTGTTACTGCCTTTTCCCGTCATACTTTCATTGCCGGCAGGTATCTTCGGTTCTTATTTTTTCCTGCAACTGGCAGGCTTGGAAAATAATATTTATGCCCAGGTAGCCTTGGTAATGTTGATTGGTCTGCTAGGCAAAAATGCCATTCTTATTGTGGAAATGGCCAACCAGTACCGCAAACAGGGAATGAGCATCTTTGATGCTGCCGTTAGAGGTTCCGTAAGCCGTCTGCGCCCCATCCTGATGACATCCTTTGCATTTATATGCGGACTAATCCCGTTGGTAATGGCAAGCGGAGCCGGTGCTTTGGGCAACCGTTCCATCGGAACAGCTGCCGCCGGAGGTATGTTTATCGGTACATTCGTAGGAATCTTCCTTGTACCTGGACTTTACCTTATTTTCGAGAGTTGGTCTGCACATCTTAACCGTAATAAAGTCAGCTATGATGAAGAAGATGAAAAATAACAATATAAACAAAACAGGTTTAATAATAGGAGCTTTCTGTCTGATTATGGTAAGTTGCAAAGCCCCTTCCCTTACTCCGACAGAAAAGATAGAGTTACCCAAGTTCTATATGGATAGGGAAACGGACAGCACTACTATCTCTTCCATGTCATGGAAAACATTTTTTCCAGATACGTTATTGCAAAGTTATATAGCCGAAGCGTTAAATAACAATCATTCATTCCTTCAAACTATAGAACGGATATCCATTGCCCGTTCACAAGTTCGAGTAGGAAAAGGAGCGCTGCTGCCCGATCTTTCATTAGGCATTGATGGTGGAGTACAACGTTTTGGCGAGTACACTATGGACGGAGTTGGTAACAGCACCACCAACACTCCCGATTTAGAAAAAGACAAACATATTCCAGATCCCTACCGGAATTTCAACCTAGGACTCAATTTTCAATGGGAAGCTGACATATGGGGTAAGCTAACCGATAAAAAACGATCGACCGTATCCCGCTGGATGCAGTCTGTAGAAGCTATGCGTCTGGCACGCACCTTATTGATATCAGAAGTAGGTACACACTATTTTGAATTAATAGGACTGGATAAACAGCGATATGTGCTACGCGAAGCCATCCTAACAGCCAGAGATGCTTATAATTTAACCGATGAACTGATGAAAGAAGGTGAAGTAACCCGACTTTCTGTAGACCAATTCCGGTCACGACGCCTTAAATTGGAAGAAATGCTGCTTGCAAACGAACAGCAAATAAGTGAAAAGGAACGTGCCATCGCCACCTTATTAGGACGACTGCCTTTCAAGGTGAAACGAGTGTCATTTGAAACTGCATGTAGTTATGAGTTTCCCACAGATGCAGGAATCCCGTCACAACTTTTTGCAATATCGCCCGGATATAAAGGCTGCCGAACTGGAGTTATTAGCTAGTAAATCCGACGTATCTGCAGCGCGAAAAGCTTTCTTCCCATCCATCGTGATTGGAGGAAACGGAGGTTTTAACGCATTTGATCTGGATAAATGGTTTACTGCTCCTGCATCCCTGGTTTACAATCTCGGTGCAGGTATAACAGCACCTATATTCAAACAAAATACTATACGTGCATTATGGAATGATGCGAAAAGCCAGCAACGCATCGCTTTGTTAGGATATCACGATACGGTATTAAAAGCCTATGAAGAAGTATTAAACCTCATTACTGCATCATCGCAAATGCACCAGCGCAAAAAGTTGAAAGAAGAAGAAAGCCGTATCCATCATCGATCTATTTATAATGCAAATGAAATGTTTAAAGTAGGATTCGCAGGCTATCTGGATGTACTGTCGGCCGATGAACGTTTCCTGGATTGTGAATTGGAACGTATCGCTCTGAATGTGGAATCTTGTAAACTGCATATCATGCTTTACCGTGCCTTAGGAGGTGGAAGCAATTAGTTAATATACTTATATTTTTTGATTTGTTTGGTTAGGAACCGCCCCCGGCAAGCGTGTCGTCAGGACGGTTCTTTTTTTACTCTTATAATTCAAGAAATATCAGACCTCTTGAGCAAAGAAACAATCCACAACAATAATATAGCTCCCACAATAGAGGTAACAAGACTGCCAATAATACCAGTTGCTGCAATACCAAACAAACTGAATACCCAGCCGCCCAGGACACCACCAACAATACCAACCAATAAATTAATAAAGAGTCCGAAACCTCCCCCTCTCATCAACTTACCGGTAACAAAACCAGCAATAATTCCGATAATAATGTACCAAATAAAATACATACGCTTTATTCTTTAGAGTTTATAGTTAATCATCTTACTGATAAAAACAGCTATTCTGTATAAAAAGTTGCCTGAATAAATCTTTTTTTACTTCATTGATAAAATTATTCAGGATGCATTTTCCCTTTTTCCGGTCTTCTTTTTCCGGTTTCAGCATTTTCTTCCCCATCTGTTCTCCCTTCAATCTTTATTTTTGTTTCAAACTTAAAAGACAAAATATGAAGATAAACGTACATTCCATGCTATTATTAAGCCTTGCCGCACTACTTTCTTCCTGTGCTGCCGAAGGCAATGATAAAAACAAGACCTTATTGTAAAAACAACACAAGCTGTTCCAGTTTCACATCAGGGTGACAAAGAATTCTCTTTTATTGCCCGACCTTTTCGCACTTCCGAGTTATCTTTCCGAGTAGGCGGTCCCATCGACCGTTTCGATGTATACGCAGGTAACCGATACCAACAAGGCAGCATCATAGCCGAAATAGATCCGCGCGATTTCCGCATCCGTAAAGAACGTGCCGAAGCAATCTACCATCAGGCAAAAGCGGAATTCGAACGTATACAAAAGTTATACGGCAAAGGAAATGTTTCTGCAAGTACTTATGAAAAAGCAAAAGCAGACTATATCACTGCAAAAACAACTTTCAATACAGCTTCCTATGAACTGGAAGACACACGCCTTATCGCTCCATTCAATGGTTATGTGGGTGAAGTATATATAGAGAAATTTCAAGATGTGAAAGCAACCCAGCCCATCATTTTCTCTTTTATTGATATAGACCAACTTAAACTGGAGATTTATGTCACTCAAGACATTGCCCGTGCAGCGCAAGCACTAGATACAATACAAGTACGATTTGACGCCCAACCCGATAAAGTATATAATGCTAAGATAATGGAAATTTCCAAAGGGACTACCCGCAATAACCTCTCTTATCTGCTGACCGCTCTACTTCCCAATAAAGAAGGGAAATTACTGGCAGGTATGTCTGGTAAAGCAAGCCTAAATGCCCCTTCCGTTTCAACTCTTTCCCAAGGAGCAGCCATCCCTCAAACAGCCCTTTGCCATCGCCCTACAGAAGGAGATTATTTATGGGTAGTAAATTCCAAAACCCAACAAGTAACTAAGAGAAAAGTAAAGAAAGGGGATCTATTGCCAAACGGTTATGTATCTATCACCGAAGGCTTGTATCCTGATGAAACTGTAGCAAACAGTGGGCTCCGCTTCCTATCGGATGGAATGAAAATAAGTGTAGAAAACGAATAATATCACAGAAATAAATAATCATGAAACTTGTAAAATATTTTCTACAGAAGAAAGCAGTCACTATCTTGCTGTTGGTATTGATATTGGCCGGTGGGCTGTTCTCCTATATCAAAATGGGAAAACTGGAAGACGCCCCTTTACCATCAAACAAGCACTCGTACTGACTCCGTATCCCGGAGCATCCCCCTCCGAGGTACAATCTCAAGTAACAGATGTTCTGGAAGAATCCATCCAATCTCTTGGTGAACTTTATTATCTGAAAACAGAAAACCGAACAGGACTTTCAAAAATAACCGTTTATGTAAAAAAGGAAATCCGGGCAGACGAAATGCAACAACTTTGGGACAAATTACGCCGTAAAGTAAATGATGTACAAAGCAAACTTCCCGCCGGAGCAGGTCCATCTGTTGTTAACGATGATTTTGGAGATGTATTGGGAGTTTTCTATGGACTGACTGGAAAGAGCCATACCTATCGGGAACTGGAAGACGAAGCCAAGATTATCAAAAACGAACTATTGAAAATAAAAGATGTTGCTAAAATAGAAATCTACGGAATACAGAGACCTACCATTGACGTATCTGTCAGCCCATCCGTCATGGCACAAAGCGGAATTACGACCTCGGATATAGCCCGCGCTTTCGAAGCACAAAACAAAGTGGTGGATGCCGGAGGTATTGATGCCGGACAAAATCGGCTGCGCATTAATCCACTGGAAATTTTTATTCATTAGATGATATAAGAAACCTGACTATCGTATCACGCTCCGGTGAACATTTCCGCCTTGCCGACATTGCACAAATAGAAGAAAGTTATCAGACACCTGCCAGCAATCTGATGCGCATTGACGGTAATCCGGCCATAGGTATTGCCATCTCCACCGTCCCCACCGGAAATGTAGTGGATATGGCAGAAGCTGTGAAAAAACGCATTGACGAATTATCCCAATCCATGCCTGAAGGATATGAACTGACCTCTATCTACGATCAAGGATATGAATCAGCCGTTGCCAATCAAGGCTTTGTCTTGAATCTCATCATTTCCGTTTTAACTGTTATAGCCATTCTATTATTTTTCATCGGGTTCAAGAATGGCACGCTGATAGGTAGCGGACTGATTTTTTCCATCTTCGCCACTCTCATTGTCATGATGGCTTGCGGCATCGCACTCCAGCGAATGTCACTGGTCGCCATCATTATCGCCATGGGGATGTTGGTAGACAATGCCATTGTTGTGTCAGACTCCGCTTTAATCAATATGGAGCGTGGAATGCGGAAACGTGTAGCCATCATGCAGGCTTGCTCGACTACCGCCCTGCCCTTGTTGGCAGCAACCGTAATCGCTATTCTTACTTTCCTTCCTATCTATTATTCACCACATATCACAGGTGAACTGTTATCCTCATTAGTCGTGGTTATCGGAGTATCCCTGATGTTCAGCTGGGTGTTCGCACTGACGCAAACCCCGTTCTTCATTCAGGAATTTGTACGCCGCCCACGTCCCGAGGAACTGAAAGCGGCACTGTTCGACGGAAAATATTACAACCGTTTCCGCAATGCTTTACATTGGGTGCTCCGCCACCGGTCGGTCACCATCGGCTCACTGGCCATTATGCTGATACTCTCTGCCTAGAGTTTCAAATTTATTCCTAAAGTATTCGTACCCGCACTGGAAAAACAATACTTTACCGTAGATATGTGGCTGCCCGAAGGAACAAACATTAACGAAACAGACCGCATGGCAAGCAGTCTGGCAGACTATATACGCGGACACGAAGAAACAGAAATGGTTTCTACCTACATAGGTCGCACGCCACCCCGCTATTATTTATCCAATGTATCTTTCGGTCCTCAATCCAATTATGCACAAATACTGGTAAAATGCAAGACCTCCAAAGATTCAAAGGAATTACATGCGCTACTGCAAGACTCCATTCGCCAGAAATATCCCGAACCCCTGATAAAAGTGAACAAATTCGAGCTTAGCCCTTTGACAGAAGCCGTCATCGAAGCCCGTTTTCTAGGACCGGATCCTGCTGTACTAGATTCACTGGCAGGGAAAGCAATAGAAATCATGCGCCGCAATCCCAAAGTAGCGGACGCCCGCAACGAATGGGGCAACATGAGTTTAATGATCCGCCCTGTTTACGATCCGGTAAAAGCCGGCGAACTGGGCATCACCAAAGCGCAGATGATGCAATCCGTCAAGTCTATCAGTGATGGAACTCCTGTAGGAATTTATCGGGATAATGAAAAGAAAGTACCTGTATTACTAAAATCGGAAGGGGTTCATATTACAGACGAGCGATCTTTAGGGGATTTCTCTGTTTGGAACGGGGAGCATTCGGCACCTCTGTCACAAGTAACGGAAAAAATTGAAACCACTTGGGAATTTCCGCAAATACGTACTTATAACCGTCAGTTATCCATGGCAGCCATGTGTGGAGTAAAACCGGGACACACCATGGCGGAAGTACACGGAGAAATACGAAAAGAGATAGAAGAAATAGAATTGCCCGAAGGATATACCTTCTTCTGGGATGCCCAATACAAAGACCAAGGCGAAGCGATGCAGGCCATTGCCAAGTTCTTTCCTTTGGCTTTTCTGATGCTCATTGTAATTCTTGTAGCATTATTCAGTAACTTCAGACAACCGGTCATTATCCTGTGTATCCTTCCCCTTTCCCTTATCGGGGTTGCCATAGGTATGCTGCTCACCGGATTCGATTTCGGCTTCTTCCCCATTGCCGGCTGGCTGGGATTGCTGGGTATGATTATCAAAAATGTGATTGTGTTACTGGATGAAATAAATATACAGCGCCGAAATGGAATCGCACCTTATACCGCCATCATAGAAGCTACAGTGTCAAGAACAAGACCTGTACTTATGGCAGCGACCACTACTATTTTAGGAATGGTTCCGTTATTGTTCGATATAGCTTTCGGCGGTATGGCAGCCACTATTATTTTCGGACTGACGTTTGCCACATTGCTAACGTTATTCGTAACCCCGGCATTATATGCCATGTTTTATAAAATTAAGAGTAATTCTAAATATGCATCCTATGAAAAGAATTAATATACTGTTTATCTTTATTTTTAGTGTTCCGTCCGCTACTTTCTCCCAACAAAGTGATTTATTGGAAAAGTACAGGTCGATGGCTGTGGAATACAACCACGACCTGAAGGCGGCGGATAAACACATCTCTGCAAGTATCGAACTGGAAAAAGCCGCCCGAAAAGATTTGCGTCCCAAACTTTCGGGTGACGCCAACTTTCAATATACCGGCAACCCCATCCAGCTCACTCTGGACTTGCCCAGTATGCAAAAAACCCACTGACGTTCGAAGGCAAGGACATGAAATATGGTGCCTCACTTACCCTATTACAGCCGGTCTATACAGGCGGGCGTCTGCTGGAAACCATCCGGATGGCAAAACATCAACATAGTCTGGCAGCACATCAGGCGGAATACTTTCGTTCCGCCCTGTGCTACCAAACCGATATGCAATACTGGAATACCGTAGCCCGTGCCGAACTTCTGCAAGTTGCTACCGACTATCGAAACTCTATCGCCTCACTCACCAAAACTATCCGTGAGCGAGTCGAAGCAGGACTAGTTGACCCGCAAGACTTGCTTATGGCAGAAGTAAAACTAAATGAAGCCGAATACCAATTGCTCCAAGCAAAAAGCAGTTTGGAAACAGGAAGAATGGCACTTAATTCACTGATTGGCACGGCACTTCATGAAATAACGGAAGTGGAAGATACCATTCCTTCCATCGTAATGAATGAGCAGTTATGGAAGCAAGACGGTTCTAACCGACCGGAACTAAAAATAGCATACGACCAAATAGGCATAGCCGAAAGCTCAAAGAAACTGACTGACTCAAAATATAAACCGCAACTGTATGTCGGCATAGAAGGAAGTTACTCTTCACCAGGATATAACTTTAAATCCGACCTTGATCCCAACTATGCCGTTTATGCTAAGTTATCTGTACCTATTTTTGAATGGGGGAAACGACGCAACGAAAAACGGGCAGCCTCTTTCCAGATCGGTGCCGCGACTGATAATCTGCACCAAGTAAGTGACCATGTAAATCTGGAAGTGCAGACAGCCCGTGTATCCTTGTCTCAAGCAATGGAACAAGTACAATTAACTAGAAACTCATTGGAAAAAGCCCGCAAAAACGAACAAATGGCATTGGAAAGATATACAGAGGGGAAAGTATCAATAGTGGAAATGATAGAGGCACAAAACTATCGGCAGATTTCACAAACCAACTATGTACAAGCCAAAGTTTCTGCACAAGGACACTATTCCGCATTGCTGAAAGCTTTAAACAAATATTAGATAAAACCAACCATCATGAAAAGCATATTCTTCCATTCACCAAGGAACGGAATTTATCCGTACCTATAGTGAATGGAAAATATTAATTTAACACCTCTCCAGTCTATGATTATTCTGTAAAATATTGTAGCTTTGTTCACATGAAATGGAATGTTACATTATATGGTCTTTTATTCTCCGGACTAGGAGCATTTTCCTATCTTCTTCTAGCCAATTATTCCGATTTGTCACCCCATGTGGCAGATATGCTATTTTCCAAAGGTGCTTTTATCTTCTTCATCACAGCCTTCAATATTCTTGGCTGCTCAACGTTGCGGCTCAGTTCTGGCTAAACAGTCAATATGCATTGAATATCCGCAAACGTTGGAAAATTATTACCATTTATATAGCCGTAACTCTCCTGTTCTTTCTTTTGAATTATAGTTTATTGATTGTCGGAAAACTTCTGGTAGGTTCCTACAACATATTTATTTTCCCCAATGGCGGCTGGCGCATCCTCTTTCTGGTATGGTTGGTGGAGTTAGTTATTGTAGGACTACTTTTTATCTAACCGTTCTATTCAGAACACATTAAAACTGCAACAAGAAGCTGCCGAACTTCAAAAAGAAAATAACACAGCCCGTTACACCGCCCTGCAAAACCAACTCAATCCACACTTTCTGTTCAACAGTCTCAACACACTGATTGCAGAAATAGAATACAATCCCGCCAATGCAGTCCACTTCACTAAGCATCTGTCCAGCGTTTACCGCTATGTCCTTCAAAGTCAAGATAAAGTCTTGGTACCTTTAAGCGAAGAATTGGAATTTATGAAATCCTACCTCTTTCTTCACGAAGTCCGATTAGGAAATTGCATCAGTTACAAATGTCATCTTCCCGAAGACTATCCTGAAGCCATGCTCCCGCCACTAACTTTGCAACTGCTGGTAGAAAATGTCATCAAGCATAATTCCATCACCTCAAACAAGCCTATGCAAATTAATATAGAAATTGAAAATTATTACCTGACAGTAAGTAACCCTATCCAACCTAAAAAGAGTAATGACACCTCTTCGGGAGTAGGATTGAATAATCTTTCCAACCGTTGCAAACTACTGCTCGGCGAAGGAATTATTGTCACTAAAGCAAACAATTTGTTTACCGTAAAAGTACCTTTAGCATATGAATAAACTAAACGCAATCATTATAGAAGATGAAGTGCCAGCAGCACGTTTGTTACATTCCATGATTACCCGTCTGCGCCCGCAATGGACACTGACCATTATACCGGGCAGTGTGGACGAAGCTGTGGCTTGGTTTAAAGATAATCCACAACCCGACCTGATCTTCCTCGATATCCAATTGGCAGATGGAAACGCATTCGATTTCCTTTCGGCCGTGCATCCTTCCTCTATAATTATTTTTACAACTGCCTACGACCAATATGCCATCCGCGCATTTACAGTAAATAGCATAGATTATATACTGAAACCCATCGACGAAACACGTCTGCTCGATGCCATCATCAAATACGAAACTTTACAAAACAAAGGAATCTCCCGCCCCCAAGAATATCTGGATACATTGCTGGATACCCTGCAACATAAAGAAAGACGTTACCGTACACGCTTCCTTATTTATGGAGCCGACCGTTTCTGGTCTCTTCAAGTAACGGACATAGCCTATTTCTATTCTGAAAATAAAATAACTTTTGCCGTCACCCAAAAAGGACAAGAACACATAATCGACCTGTCTCTGAATAAATTAATGGAACAGTTGGACCCAGAACAGTTCTTTCGCGCCAACCGTCAGATTATTATCAGCATTGCTTCCATAGACCATGCCGAACCTTATTTTAATGGCAAGATAGTAGTCAGTGTCCTTCCTCCTTACAAAGCCCAAATCACCATCAGTGAAGAAAAACTTTCTTCATTCAAGCTTTGGCTTAATTATTAAGAAATGAAAAAGGAAGATTAAGCACTTACTAATCGGTAAACATGATAGCCTCAATGCATATACCTTGTTTATTGATAACACACTCTATAGTCGCTGCCGGAAGCCGGAACTCCAAGATATGCGCATCGGGCAAATAGGGACATATATATCTTTGTGAATCAGGATGAAATGTTCTGATACACAATTCCGAAAATCCAATAAAGCCCCTTACTTTAAAATAATTAAAGCAAGATTGCGAAAACGGCAAAAAAGGAGGTCTATTTTCTTTCATTAGTCTTAGCAATAGATTTATGTTACTCATGTCAAAAACATGAACTTATCATAAACAAGCGTGTGTCCGAAAGGTTTATCAAAAGTTCCATTTCTTCCGCCGCAATATAAAAAAGCAGTCCGGCACAGATATTCATCCATATGCCGGACTGCTTTTACACCATATTATCCTTCTTACTTATTTCTAAGTTTTTTTTACACAAATCTGCTTTATCCGACGAACAAGGAGGATCGAAAAAATATTCATTCCACCAAGTAACGTTTCCGCCCGATAATATAAACAGTTATTCTACCGGCGGCACCTCCAGAATACTACCATAACGATGATATTCAAATGAAATACTTTGCTCCTTGATGTAATGAATCAATTCCACACGTCCGTCTTTCACCGGTTTAGCTGTAGCAATATACTTATCAATACGTGCAGCTTCCTCGTACATTTCCATCGGAATATCAGCCCCACAAGTGCGGATACGTTCATAATTCTTCATTGATTTCAGGAATCCGGCCAACGCTTCTTCTTTTAAAGGACATCCCAAAGAAGCCAATGCAGCGGTACGGTCATCACCAGGTTCAAAACTAATACTCAATGGAGTATGACAAATTCTGGCAGCCAAAGCAATCATCTTTGCATCTTCATTGTTATCTCCCCCGGGAAAAGACGCAAAACCATATTCTTTAAAGGCAGATAGCGGAATGCATTTTGCTCGCCATACAGATTATTGACATCACGAGCATGCGCAAATTCCTGCTCGTATGCCTTCACATAACTTTGTGTATAGTCGGTGGTACTGCCTGGCTTATCTGCAATATTTACAAAACAAGCACAATAGTTAGGACCACCCGCCTTCACACCTCCACCAAAAGCCGACAATTTCATTCCACCGAACGGCTGACGATTTACAATGGCCCCCGTTATACCACGATTGATGTAAAGGTTACCTGCCATAATTGAATCTTTCCACAATTTCTGTTCGCCTTCATCCAGACTCTGTAAGCCCGAAGTCAAACCATATTCCAAACTGTTTACCAAATCAATGCCTTGCTGCAAATTCTCAATGCAAACCACGCTCAGCATCGGACCGAACAATTCCGTTCTGAATGAATAGTTGCCGGGACGTACCCCCCACTTCACTGTAGGAGCCAATACATATTTATGCTTATCAAGAAAACGAGGTGGAACCAGCCAAGACTCCCCTTTTTCCAGTTCCAGAGCTTTCAATAATTTATCATTCTTATTGGTAATCATCGGACCTACCACATTCCCAGGATTCCATACACTACCCACCTTCATACTAGTTGCGGCATCTTTCAACTTATCTTGAAAGTTCTTGTCCTCATAGACCGAGCGTTCTACCAGCAATAAAGAACATGCGGAACATTTTTGACCGGCATTACCAAAAGCAGAAGCCACAATATTCATAATAGCATGGTCACGGTCACCGGAAGCTGTCAAGATAATTGCATTCTTACCACCGGTTTCTGCCGACAATGGAGTAGCCGGATTACTGCGTGCAATATTTTGGGCAGTGTCTGTCCCTCCTGTCAGAATAATATGTTTGACAGCCGGAGCAGTAGTCAATACCTTTAATGCCTCACGGTCTGTAATGATAACCTGCAAAGCCTCTTTAGGCACACCTGCATCCCAAATGCCTTGGCAAACAACCATGCCACAGGAGCGGCAACAGTAGCCGGTTTCAGAATCACAGTATTTCCTCCTGCCAGTCCTGCCACAATACCACCAATAGGTATGGCACACGGAAAGTTCCACGGAGAAATAACCAAAATAGTCCCTTTAGGAGCAATATCCACATCCGGCAATTCTGCAAACTGCTTCATGCTAGTGGTATAAAAACGAGCATAATCGATCCCCTCCGATACCTCCACATCGCCTTCCACCACTGTCTTCCCTGTCACAGCACACATACAACCTATCAAATCACCACGCATCTCACCCAGTCTGTTGGCAGCTTCATACATTATTTTATGCCGTTCCTGCAATGTGGTCTTTCTCCATCCGGCAGGATCTTTTCGGCTATTTCCAAAATTTTCATCACCTGTCCGGCATCAGCTTGTGACATTTCACATACACAAACTTCATCATCCTGACAACGGTCCATATATTTATGACGCTTCTCACAAACCACCGTTTCAGCTCCTATCTGCAAAGGAATGATTTCAGGTGAATCCGCCGGTGACTTCTTCCACTTCGCAAAAATATTCCGAACCCACTCCTGGTTCTGAGCCAAATCAAAATCAGTATCAGGTTCATTCTTCATTACATCAGCTGGTGGAACGGGAGTATAACGATGCAAGCGGTTTTGTGTACGGGTAGGAATATGCGTAATAACATCTTTCATCTTATAAGCTTCCTCAAACTGGTTCTGCAAGAAGCGCCAAGTATCCGTACCCGGCTTCAAATTGAACGAATGGGTCAGAAAGTTGTCCGGAGCCGTATTTTCATCCATACGACGGACCAAGTAAGATACTGCATTCAGGAAATGCTCATCTTTTACCACCGGTGCATATAAAATCACATGATTTCCCAATTGGGATTGGGCACGCCATACATGATCAGCCATACCTTCCAACATCTCAAAAGTCATGTACTCCGCGCTTCCCAGCTTCCGGCTCAACAGATAGGCGTATGCAATAGTGAACAAATTATGAGAAGCGACCCCCACATGCAAGGCTTTTGCATTCTCCGGTAACAAAGCCCGTTCCAGAATATGCAAATAATTGGCATCGACTTCTGTTTTCGATGTCCTCACTGGATTAGGCCAGCCACGAAGAGAAGAGATAACCGTTTCCATTTCCAGATTACAACCTTTTACCAACCGCATTTTCAATGGCGCACCGCCATCAGCCATACGCGCTTTGGCAAAGTCCAACAATTCAGTCTGAAATTCATACGCATCGGGCAGATAAGCCTGTACAACAATACCTGCCGAATAGTTTTTAAATTCCGGTCTGCTCAACACTTCTTTAAACAAGCGCAATGTAAAATGAGCATCTTTATACTCCTCCATATCCAAATTGACAAACTTGGAACGTTTTACACCATTCTCATCTACGTAAGGAAAATCAATCGCTTTCTGATATAGCGCACACATACGTTTCACCAGTTCCGGAAAACTTTCTTCATAATTCAGCGCATGGGTCTGTGCGTAGATACCCGATATTTTCACGGAGATATAATTGATATCGGGAGCCTCCAAAGCTTCTAAATAATGGAAATAACGATGGTCTGCTTCTCCGTTTCCTAATACGACCTCACCCAGCAAATTTACATTCTGACCAATCTTTTGCTTAAAACGGGCAGCCAAATGGGCTGTTAATTTAGGACGCGCCTCATCCAGAATCACTTTAGAAGTATCCATACGAAGGCGCTTCTTTATGATTGGTATGGCAATAAAATCAAAATGGTGGCCAAAAGCCCTGGTACATTTTAAAAAGGAAAGCATCACGCTTATTCAAGAACTCAGGTACACCATAACGGTCTATCAGCTTCTTGATACGTTCTGCCAATTTCTTACGATCACGAATTTGAGAAGATTCGTCCAGCATCTTCACCAGGAACTTTTTGTCCTGTGGCCGTTGTACCATAACGGCATATTTATGCTGTTCTTTACGTTCCTCACTAGTGATGGTTTGTTCACACGTGTTATAAAGCTTCAGTACCCATTCTTGTACTTCAGCGATAGTCGGTCTGTTGTCCATAGTAAACTCATGTTAATGTGTAAGAATTAAGGATAAAAAAATCATAGGTAAACAACCAAAGACATGAGCATCGTAGGACTGAACATAACGGCACGATACCGGTGCAAGGTCTGGAGAGCCTGCTGCGAAAACCGGTCAAATATAAGTTCTCTGCCCATAACGTAAATTCCTTATAAAATGTTACTGTTCATGTGCAAATATACACTAATTCTTTTTATTATCAAAGGAAAAAAGTGAAAAATTATAATCCGGAACATATTAAATTTCCAATTTAAAGAAAGTAGGCTGATTGGAAGCCCTACTATAGCCTTCCAACAAATAGAAATCCGTACAGGCCACATGAATGGTAAATAAATAATTGATGGTATGCGGGTGGTATCCTTTGGGAGGAGCGATACAATATAATCCACCTATCGTTTCCTGTGCCCAAGAATAAGACTTTTCCTTAAAATCGGCTACAAAAAGCTGCCTTTCTGAAACGATCTGAGATTTCACGCAAATAAAACTCACCTATATGACAGGCATTGCTCCGATTAGACTCATGGTTGGCAAACAGCCAAAAATCATCCTGCAAACGAATACCTACCAAAGATCCTATATTGGAATGAATGCTATATAGAACAGATTCTCCGCTGTACAAACCATCCCGACATATAAACGCCACCTTCTCCAAGCAATAAAATATATCATAGGAAAGGCCTTCATGCTCATCTTTCCAGTGAAACAGACCATTCTGTATCTGAAGTGCATACACCGGAACCGTCCATTGCCCGCAATCCAACAGGCACAACACATCGCAGCCTCTTATCAATTTATGATAATCAGCCACACATTTATCCTGCGAATTCCAAACAATAATTTTCATCACTCAGGCTAGTTTTATCCGTTCATTTTTATGGTACAGACATAAAAAAGAGACGTGGGACCTGCTTAATATTTTATCTGCCTTAGAGGTATCCCCATACCAGCTGCACAAATAATAACAACAGTGTCCCACGTCTTTATGAATATACTAATCCTGTTAAGGAGTATAAACACAAGACGTGAGCGCTTGTTGTATTACACTTGTGCAGCTTTGAAAATTGGGGATTTTCTAAGACAAGGTAATATTTTAAACGCTCTTAATTATATATGTTCCTTCTTGTTTTCAAATGAATTTTCATCTGTTTTCAAGAATTGGTACAAAGTTAAAAAAAAGAGTTCTGATTAAAGTGGAATTAATCTATTTTTTTAAATAAATAATAACCCGGATGAACATCTGAAAAAGTTATTCCCCCATTACAGTAGCTACAATTTTACGACCACCTCCATGGTTGCGGAACTCACAAAGGTAAATTCCCTGCCAAATACCCATATTCAACCGACCTTCTGTAATAGGAATAGTGAGGCTGACGCCTATAATTGTTGCTTTTTTGCATGAGCAGGCATGTCATCCCAACCTTCTAAAGTATGTTCGTAATAAGGCTCACGTTCCTTTATCAAATGATTAAAAATAGATTCCATATCCGTACGGACATCCGGATCGGCATTTTCATTGATACTTAATGCCGCACTAGTATGTTTGATGAACAAATAAAGCAAACCTGTTTGGGGAAGTGGCGGCAAATTGCGTACCACTTCATCAGTAATCAGGTGAAATCCCCTGGTACGGGGACGAAGCGTAAATTCTGTCTGAGATACCATAACTATTATCAACCTTTATGCATCCATATAGATGCCACTTTACGACGTACCGCTACTATATTAAATAAGGATACACCCACAAAAAGCAAAACACCTATAACCAAGGCCGGTCCTAAATTTCCTTCTTCCAATTGTGGGAATAACTTTCCTATCATATCCATATAGTTACTCCGCACATAAATCACAATTCCCACTGATAAAAACAGCACCACAGCATTGAGTGCCAATGTCAGCATTTGATAAGGGAGCGCCACCTTAGCCGGACTGTAACCTATCAATAACAGATTCTCTAACTTGGATGTATTCTTTTGCAGTAACAAATAAATACTGAGCATCAAAATATAGAAAGAGAGCACACTGATAAGCAAACCTACAGAAAGCACAATTCCTATAATCACTTTCAAGAACCAGGTAGTCTTTCCCGCATCCAACTTGTCATCTTCCGTATCATATCCCTTGTCTTTAAAGAATCTGGCAATACGGTCGTCCGTAGGATTGTTCACTTCAACAATCAGTCGTGACGGTTCGCTTTTTCTGCCCCGGGGCAAACTCATTGTTGGCCCACGTCATAAATGTTTCGGAACAAGAATCGTATTCAGACGATTAGAGAAACCAACTATTTTTCCTTTAAAGTTTTCCGTACGCCCCACACCGGTAATACGTATATCCAAATTAACCATACCCATCACCCCTTCCGACAATTGCGGCAGGCTCCGGCTTTGTGCAAAACCGAAGTTATACAGATTCAGATAATTACGGGGGATGATAATAGGAACGACCCGTTCATATTCATCAAACTCCCATTTATCCAGGTTCACATCCACATACTCATCGGGAACAGACTCAAAGAACATGGCTGTAGACATGTGCAATCCCCGTTCTCCATCCCCATGCCTGCCGACACTTTAAATTGGGAAGGGATAAAAGCCCCTACCCCTTTGGTAAACGGCTGTTCGCTGATTTCAGCAATGTCTTGTTCGGAAAAAGTCTTGCTTTTACCGACAAAAGAACCCAATGTGCTCACTTTCTTGCTTACTATCACATAGTCTTTCTTCATGAAACTGTCACCTTCTGTAAAAACCGGCAACACATCTTTATAAAACTGAACACTCAGCAACACAATGACCATACCGCACAGATTGGCAAAGAAAAAACCCGCCAATTGTGAAAAGCTGATATGCTGACGTAATAATTTCCAGACCAACCTCATAGCTTCAACGTTTTTGTGTAGTTCAACTCCAAATGCTTGCCGATAGAGGTCACAATGATACCTGCCCCTGTCTATCCGCTTCCTCCACCAATATCCGGGACATAATCCGTCCATTCTCCTCATCCAGATGGCTGATAGGTTCATCCAGAAAAATAAAATCAAAAGGTTGGCAAAGGGCGCGGACCAACGCAACACGCTGCTGTTGTCCGAAAGACATTTTAGCTATTGGCGTATCCCATTTATCGGCAATGCCGAACTGTTCAAACCAAGCCTTGATTTCTTTCTTAGATTTAAATTCGGTCAGCGAATTCTTCAACTGCACATTCTCCCACGCTGTCAGTTCTGTAAACAAACGTAATTCCTGAAACAACATACTGATGGAACATTTCCGAATCTCCCCCAGTCGCGCACCGAAAGCGTACGAATATTTTTCCCGTCAAAACAGATGATACCTTGATAGTCGTTACGGTATCCGTATACGTAGCTGCAAAGCGATGATTTTCCTGTACCGGACGCTGCCTCCACCAAATAAGCTTCTCCACGCTTCAGAGTCAACGACTGATGCCAGACATCAGATATAATAGAATCCCTCCCTGCAAAAACGGCAGGGAGGGTCTGTTGTAATTCTATAGTGTTCATAAATTCTCCAATCCACGTACAATCAACTGTAGCACGTTGACCTCTTTATCTTTCATAACAATATTCATTTGGGCGCTTTTCCAATCGGGAGCCATCACATCCATATAGTCGCAAGGTCCCAGGATGGCATTGAACATGGCGGCATCGCTGCCCAGCATACGGGTTAACCGGGGATTCTCCTGAACATCCTTCACCAGCTGCGCCGCATTGAACGCCATAAAGAAACGGTTCTTTGTCACCTGTCCGGCCCAAGGAGTATTCTGCAAAGAAACTCCGTAACGGCGGCCTGCCTCATCTGCCAGTCTTTCATTGTTCGAGATATAAAGCAGATTGTCCTTCACACCAAACCAAATGCTTTGGCGATACATACGGAACTCGTATTGGTCTTTACCCGTAGAGTTCAACTGCATCTGCCCACCGGTCATAGCCAACAAAGGTTTCAGGTCTTCGAAGGACTGCAAAAAGTCTTTATTCGTTACATCAGCATAAATCAGCAAGTCATTATTCGACAAGGAATTATAGCCAACCGCAACATCTCCATGAATAGAAGAGAATATACCTTCAATATCTATTGGTAACATCGAATTATCCAACGCTTGCCTGATGGTAGGATTTTCGCAAAGCAAATCATAAATACCCTTTCCATTGATATTACCTCCTGCCCAAACCAACGTATTGGCAGGGAAATACTCTAAACAGGCTCCTTTAATACATGAGGAAGCAGCCGACTGTTTTTCATACATAGCAATCAAATCCTTGTTTTCAATCAAAGTCTCCACGTCCACTACAATTTTGCCTTTTTCGAAAGTGGCGGAAACCAGATATTTGATATCTTCCAGTTTCAAATCGGCAGGCATTCCCATACGCATCTGCATGGTAATATCATTAGGAATGAACGACATATTCATCACTGTAACGACTTCACCTTTTGCCGAAGCCAACTTACCAAAGTCTGTAGTCTTTACGTAGCTGTTTTCAGCATCCTGACGCATCAATGAAAGCAAACTTCCTTTCAAACTGAGGGCATCTCCTTTATTACTACCCATCAATAAGAAAGTCCCCTTATTAAAAGCGCACAGCGCCGTACCCATCTGTGTCCATGTACATCCGCTTTCACTTTTCAACTCCGTACATATCTGCTCATTCTTTAATGCCTCCAGCAAAGCTTCCACTTTACCTTCATCATCCACTTTCGCCAATAAAGCAAAAGCATTAGAATGAGGAGTGATGAACATATACACCTTATCGGTAAAAGACAAGCCCGATTCAGACGGATTTTGAATAATCTTCTCGGCAGTCTTGTAAGCTTCACCCTCCAAACAGCTTTTCAATGCGTCCGTCAGTTTGGCCACAACCTTTTCTCCTCCTTTACCGTTTATGCCGCTCTTCTCCGCCATCGTCTTGAAATCGAATGACATAACCATTGCCGCATCCTTAGGAATAGCGTTGGCATACTCACTTTCAGACGAACAAGAAGCCATAAGCAGCACTATCGCTACGAGTGCAAATCCCCAAATACCTTTTCTCATATTCTTATTTTTGGTTTAATAAATTCAGCGTATGACAGGCTACCAATGCAGCTGTTTCCGTGCGAAGACGGGACTTTCCCAAACTGACAGGCTGAAAACCCGCCGCTATAGCCTTAGCCACTTCTTCCTCGCTAAAATCTCCTTCCGGACCTATCATCACCAAAGCATCTTCTCCGGAACGCAATATATCTTTCAACAAAGGTTTTTCCCCTTCATAGCAATGGGCGATGAACTTCTGCCCTTTAAAATCCCGTGAAACAAACTTATTAAAGTCCGTCATTTCATTCAGCACCGGCATAGTCGCCTTCAACGATTGTTTCACTGCCGATACCAGAATCTTTTCAATACGTTCCTTCTTGATTACTTTCCGTTCGGAATAACGGCAGTTCAGGAAAGACAGTTCATCAAAGCCTATTTCAGTCGCTTTCTCTGTAAACCATTCAGTACGATCCATATTTTTAGTGGGAGCCATGGCAATATGCAACCAACCGTTCCACCCTTTTTCCTGCGGAATCGTTTCCGTTACCTTCACTTGGCAACGTTTACCGCTTGCAGCACTGATTACAGCTTTGTAAAAACAACCTTTCCCATCGGTCAACATAATCTCATCGCCTATGGAAAGGCGCAAAACCCGTAAACAATGTCCTGCTTCCTCTTCCGGAAGCTCAAGGTTACTCGCTATATCAGGGGTATAAAAAACATGCATAGTTCTTCTTGTTTTTTCAATTTATATATCAAGCTATTGTATTCTCCTCCTCTTGTTCCCGTCGTTTTATCTCATCACGCAAACGGGATGCCTGCTCATAATTCTCTTCTTCTATAGCCTTTGACAATGCTTCTTTCAGCATCACCACATCAACTGTATTTACATTGACAGAAAATGCCGTACTCCCAACTTCATGCAATTGCTCACTTTCCATAATCTCATCAGTAGTATAGACAGGACACCCGCAACGCATAGCCAACGCAATCGCATCGGAAGTACGTGAGTCTATTTTAAATACCTCACCTTCCTTTTCCAAAAACAGATAGGAATAATAGACTCCATCCTTTACCTTATATATCAATACTTTCTTTAAAGCAGTCCCCAACTCTTTGGTCACCGTCAGAAAAAGATCGTGCGTCAATGGTCTGGGCATCTTATAGCCCATCATTACCACCTTAATAGCCTGCGCCTCCAACGAACCGATAATAATAGGCAGCTTACGGTTGCCGTTCACTTCTTCCAACACCAACGCATATGCATCCGCCGGCTGCAATGTAGAGGACATATCATGTACCTTCAATTCTATTTCATCCATAATTTAACTTTCCTTCCACCATTCCCGTCTACATCGGAAACGGTCAAAAAATAATTTATCAAACTTGCCCGGGACGATGCTTATACTTGAATATGACAGCAAACAATACCGCAACCGCCAAGGCATATCCCGCAAAGACAAACCATGTCATGCTCCATCCCTCCATCTGCGGAGCACTGCTGTTCATATCAACAAAACGATTTACCACTGCCTGAGCTCCCAACGTTCCCACCGTAGCGCCAATACCATTTGTCATAATCACGAACAATCCCTGAGCACTGGAACGGATGGATAAATCAGTTTCATTGTTAACAAACAACGAACCAGAAATGTTGAAGAAGTCGAATGCGACCCCATACACAATCATGGACAGTACAAACATCCAGACACCCGGCCCAGATTCCCCAGTCCGAACAATCCGAAACGAAGTACCCATGCCAACATGGCTATCAGCATAACACGCTTGATTCCGAAATGCTTCAACACAAACGGTATTAATAAGATACACAATGTTTCCGACACCTGCGACAAAGATATCAATGCATTGGCATGATTCACTCCAAACGTATCGGCATACTCCGGAACTCCCCTTGAAACTGCTGAGAAACGGATTGGCAAAACCGTTGGTTATCTGTAAAGAAACCCCCAACAACATAGAAAATATAAAGAAAATAGCCATCTTTTTCTGTTTGAACAGTGTAAACGCCCGTAATCCCATAGCATCTACCAACGATTTCTGTTCTCCACCACGACTTACAGGACACTCAGGCAAAGTAAGCGCATAAACCGCCAGTATCACTCCAAAGCAAGCACAAGAAAAAAACTGCATATAATTATTTTGGAATCCCAAGATATCCGTCAGCAACATGGAGCAGATGAAACCAATCGTTCCGAAAATACGGATGGGAGGAAAAGCGATGACAGGGTCCAGTTTTACTTTATCCAGTGCGGTATAGGCTACCGAATTTGTCAAAGCCAATGTTGGCATATAAAAAGCTACACTAAGAGAATAAAATGTAAACAAAGTACCGAAATTAACCGCTTCACCATCCACATAGCCATACCACCCGGCAGCCACCATAAACACGGCAGCCATAAAATGACAGAAACCATATAATTTTTGAGCAGGCACCCACCTGTCGGCAATAATTCCCATTATGGCAGGCATAAACAAGGAAACAATCCCCTGCATGGCGTAAAACAGACCTATCTTGGCCCCCAAGCCAATATTAAACAAATACGTCCCCATGGAAGTAAGATAAGCCCCCCATACGGCAAACTGCAAGAAGTTCATGACTATCAGTCTGAGTCTCATTCCGGTAATTTCGTTTTTCATCTTTCTTCTTTAATGTGTGTTTTTTATATTACTTGCAAAGATATAAAACAATTCGATTTTTCATGGAGATTCATCTTAAAAACAAAGCCTTTCCGGCAGTTTCACAACTTCCGGAAAGGCAAGACAATTAAAAAGTTTTTGTAATCTAACCAAAAGAGAGTGTTTTATTATCTTGTGTTCGTGAAAAATAATGCCATCATCTATTCAGCTATGGCATAAGCATCCAGTCCTTTCAATGACTGGCGGATAGTTTCCTGCATCTTCTCCATCTCTTCCCGACTCATTTGGCGCACCTCTATACCGGAATCCCTTAGATTATTCCCTAATTCGGCCATCTGCTCATTGAACGAATCCCAATATTCCGGGTCAAGGACAACAGAACCCACTTCTTGCCCATCCTTCATCGGACTGATAATGACGGTCATGCTTACACTTCCGCTTTCTTTGACATTAAGGGTGTAAGTACGTTTCTCATTATCCGTCTTATAAATGAACGTAAAATTCGCTTTCTGCGCCTTGCCTCTTCCCTTCGGCATATCCTTGATGGCAGTTTCGGCATATTCCTCATCCTTCTCGAAAGCCTCAATCAACCTTGCACCTATATTCTCATCCTTTAACGAGAAACTTTTCACCACCTTCACCACTTTGCGGGTTTTAGGGTCACGTTTCGTTACAGAATTGATAGCCACATCATCCCGTTTTTCCAGTTCCGCCGCCATTTTATCAATATTCTTCTGGGCCATAACCTTACCTGTTCCACCCCACATCAGCAAAACAGCCGCCAATGCACTTCCTAAAATAAATCTTGTTTTCATATCTTATTTTTTTTATGTTTTTTATTCGCTTACCAATAATTCCTTTTCTTCTATCTCTTTCTCGGAACGACAAATTTCCTCCACACGCTCCTGAGCCAGTTTCTCCACCCGTTCCGCCTCTTCCAGTGTTTCAATAATACAAGGCATAATCTGTTTCACATCCGAAATTCGCTTGCCTCCCACTTCCACATAACTACCTTCGTAGCACGACCATTCACCACTTCCGCCTGCTTGGTTCTCCGAATAGAAAATCAAGCCTAACCCCAGCGCAATGACCATCATTGCCGCTATACCGGCACTCCAGACAGCTACCGGAATACGCTGATAAAAGCCTTCTTTTCCAACCACCGGTATCTTTTCCGATCTCTTCCCTCCGGCAACCTCCTCCTGACCGTCTGGCTGCGACATACCCGGTTCTCCCTGCATACCTCCCTCATACCAGGCAAACATCGGAGCATATCCCATCAGATGAGAAGGTACATCCCCTGTATGGAAGAAGCGATAAATAGCCTGCTCCTCGGCATTCGTGGTCTCCCCTTCCAGAAACGGTTAATGTATTCTTCTATATTCCTCTTATCTAATTCCATACCTTACTGTGTATCATAAATTGTTCTTTTACTCTTTTTCTAGCTCTCGACAAATTGGTTCGTACCGCCACCGGCGTACTTCCTGTGAGACGGGCTATCTCCTCTACTTCGAAACCTTCCAGGTGCTTCATGCGGAGAATAGACTGTTGCAAGTCAGGCAAAGTACCTATTACTTCCAGTATCTCCTGCATATTCTCTTCCTCTACCAGTTTCATTTCAGGATTTTCACCTCCACCAATGCTGATGCCCTGCTCCAAATCGACTTTCTCTATCCGAGTGCCTCGCAGACGGTTGATGCACAAATGCTTGGTTATAACAATAGCCAATGCATCCACGCTGCGGTATTGGTCCAGACGGTCACGAAGAAACCAAAGTTTCAACAGTGCATCTTGCACTGCATCTTCTGCCTCGTCGGAGTTTTCCAAATAACGGATAGCCATTCTTAACAAAGCCGGCCGCATTCGTTTTGCCTCTATTTCAAATCTATTTTGTTCCATGTTCACCAGTATGACACATAGAGGTAGGGAAACGTTACATCAAAATGAAAAAAAATTTGCTGACATGTCAATTTACCAATATACCAATAACCGTATGGGCATATATAGCACCGCTAATTGGCACATCAGCCAGTTGACGGATGCACCAATTATTCAAACTTATAAACCGTATGACTACGAAAGACCTCTCCCGGACGGAGTACAGTACTAGGAAATCCGGGCTGGTTGGGGCTATCTTGAAAATGCATCGTTTCGAAACATACCGCCGAACGGAAAGGATAAGCTATCCCCCCTTTACCTGTCATTTTTCCTTTCAGTCCATTACCGGTATAAATTTGCATTCCCGGCTCGGTGGTGAAGATCTCCATCTTACGCCCGCTTGCTGGATCATACACCCAGGCAGCCGGCCTTGTATCATCTCCTTTCGTATTCAATTCCCAAGTATGATCATATCCGTTTACCACCTTCAATTGGGGATGATCCGCATCTATACATTCTCCGATAGTATGCGGCATACGAAAATCAAGGGGAGTACCGGCCACCGGAAGATATTCTCCTGTAACACATTTCTTATCATCGTATGGAGTAAAACGATCTGCGTCTACCCAAAGTTGCTGGTCCTCCACGCTTTTCGTAAAATTTCCCGAAATATTAAAAAAAGAATGATGGGAAAGATTAAGTACCGTGGGTGCATCCGTAGTTGCCTCGTATGTCAAATCCAACGCATTATCATCCTCACCAAGACTATAGACCAACGTCACTTTCAGGTTTCGGGGAAACCATTTTCTCCATCAGGAGAGAGATAAGACAGACGGACCCATGTGTATCTGCCTGCTCCACTTTCCATATTCTATCGGCAAAACCGGGATTCCCTCCATGTGATATATGCCCGGACTTCCCATTGTTAGGGGACCAGCTTATACTCTACTCCATCCAGCGTGAAACGCGCATTCAGAATACGTCCTATATAACGCCCCACCGTAGAACCAAAATTCTGCCGTTGCTCCATATATTCAGTAATCGTGGAAAATCCGCACACCACATCCTCCCGTTTTCCATTTCTGTCGGGGACAAGGATAGAAACCACCCGTGCCCCATAGTTTGTGATACAGACCTCCATTCCCTGCTTGTTGCTCAATGTAAATAAATCGGTATGCTGCCCATTCACTTCTGTTTGAAAATCCTTCCGCTGTAATCCAGAAGCTGTGATTTGCTTACCGGTGTGACAAGAACAAGAAGAGAGCACCAGCAACAAGCCCATACAAACCAGACCCTGTTTTCCTTTCATATCATTCATTTTATAGGTTTTAAATACCACAATGTAAATCCTCCGATGGAAAATAAGAAAAGCCGGCCTTCCCTTTTTCAAAGGATGACCAACTTTTCAACCATTTCAACCAATTTTTACCCTGTCGCTTCCTCTCTTTCAAAACCATCTTTTTACCATCCAGCGTATTGACAGGCTGATATTCCTGTCTGCCCCGCTATGATAGAAAATCCATAAACAACTGACTGATAACGCTTAAGCCCAAACAAACGACCTAGTGCTTCCACTCCACAGGCAACCTTAATCTCGCCTTGTAATCCTGCCTTCTGCAACAATCCTGCAAGCAGATTTATCTTTTCCGCTTCCGAACCATATGCAGTACGGATTATAAACAATGAAACGTTCGCCATACAATCATTCATCCCTGCTTCCACATAAGGTTTTCAGCCCTGCCCGTAAGTTGTGACCAAAGTTAAAAGAAAGCAAGCCAGTGTTGCATAAAGTTGTATTCTCATATTTTTCATCTGTTTTGTTTTAACCTAACAAATGCAGACAATTATCTTCTTTTTACATTTATTTTCAGAAAAACTTCTGTTTCCATGCAGTCTTTTACCCTCTCCTGTATCTTCATATAATAACATGACAAAAGAAGAATGAATGACACAGAACTAATAGAGGGATGTAAAGCCGGAAAGCGGGAAGCTTTGGAAACCATATACAGGCTCTTCTCCCGCCAAATGTATGGAGTGTGCTATCGCTATGTAGGCGAAGATTCGGCACTGGACGTCATGCACGATGGATTCGTCAAAGTATTTTCCGCCATCGGCCAGCTACATGCCACCGACCTGCATGGATTCAGATCCTGGATCACCCGTATCATGGTAACCACCTCCTTGCACCATCTCCGCAAACAGAAAAACAGCTCTTTCCTTTCTGTAGATGACCTGGAAGAAAACATGCAACCTGTGGACGAAGAAGATATGATTTCAATTCCTATTGAAACCCTGATGAAATTCATAGCTGAATTACCGACAGGCTATCGCACCATACTGAACTTGGCCGTATTCGAGGAAATGCCTCATAAGGAGATTGCGAAGACATTAGGCATTAACGAACATTCATCCTCCTCACAACTGTACCGCGCCAAATGTATACTTGCTCAGAAAATTAAAGAATACTTAACTCGACAATCATTATGAAACAGGAAGAAGAACCGTGGATAGACCACTTGAAACAACGGGTTAACGAATACGAAAAGCCACTCCCAGGAAATGATTGGAATCATTTTCAAACGGAATTTTTCACTCCCTATCTACATAAGAGAAGAAGGATGAAAACGATGCGTATAGCAGCCGTTTTCTTCTTGATATTCATACCTTTTGCCACTACTTTTTATTTTTTACAGACAGAAAAACATAAAGCATCCTCACCTGTTGTATCCTTACCGGCATACCAGCCAAGAAGCATTACAGGCAGCCTTTCCATTATGCCTGAAAACAAACTGTTACAGGACAGGACCAAATCAAAGACAGCTTCCTTGACAAGACCGCCAATCCAAACAAGTATCCACACCGATACGGCAAATAATATAGAAACAGAATGTATGCCCCCGGTACAAGATACAATCCGGGATACAGAATCTGTACACAAGCGCCCTTCCGGACACAAGCACTTTGCATTACCGTATAAGCGTTCCGGATATACTTTGGCACTTGCCATATCTGCCGGCAATAACGGAGCAAGTACCGGCTTCATAAACAAAACTTTTTCCCGGGGAGACATAGGGAGTTCTCATAAGGATGAAATTATGTATTGGAGTGACTTCAAAGACTATTTGCAGGAATATCCATCGGACTTTCCCGATGCACAAGCTTACGAAGCTCTACTACAAATAGCAAATGACAACACGGGACGGCCCATGACAGAATATACCCATTATAATCTCCCCGTCAGCATTGAGCTTTCGCTCCGTAAATCTATAAGCAGGCACTGGGGGGTCAGCGCGGGACTGCAATACACCTATCTGTCGTCCGAAAGTTCCATAGGAGAAGATTCCAAGTGGGTTAAACGACAAAAGCTCCACTACATAGGCTTGTCCGTGAAATTAGACCGCCGGCTTTATACCACCCGCACCTTTTCCTTTTTATGCCACAGGAGGAGGCACAATAGACAAATCCGTTTCGGGTAAACTGGAACAAGATTTCATCGTTCAGAAAGAGAAAATCTATTCCAGTACAGAGAATCTGAAAATAAAACCGTTCCAATTCTCCATACACGCCGCATTGGGAATACAATATAATATAAATCCCACCCTAGGTGCTTTCATAGAGCCCGGAGCAGCTTTTTTTATTTCAAGGACGGCAGCTTTAAAAACACCATACGTGACAAACACCCGCTCCATTTCAACCTGCAATTGGGGGTGCGCTGGAATTATTAAGGAAACTTCATGCAGTCTTTTGTCCATCCTTGTATCTATAAGATAAAAAAACAACCATGCAAAAAAGACATAAAGACAGACAATGTTATTTTAACGAGCTGGCGAATACGTCCCGTAGTTTCTATATAGACTATGTGAAACAATTTATCTCCCTCAGCCCTTCCACCCACATACTGGAAATAGGTTGCGGAGAAGGAGGCAACCTGCTTCCCTTTGCCGAACTAGGCTGCAAGGTAACAGGAATAGACCGTGCAGCCAGTCGCATACACCAGGCAGAAACCTTCTTCACCGCCTCCGGCTACAAAGGAGAATTCACCACAACGGATTTCTTCAACTTTTCCTCAGCTTCCCGTTACCAACTCATCCTGATACACGATGTTATTGAACACATCAGTAACAAAGAAGAATTCTTCCGTTGCCTCTCTCCTCTTCTAGCTAAGAGAGGCATCATATTCTGGGGATTCCCGTCTTGGCAAATGCCATTTGGCGGACATCAGCAAATTTGCCACAACCGGTTCGTCTCCTCTCTCCCTTTCATTCATTTATGTCCCGGTATACTCTATCGGTTTCTGCTCAGATGTTTCCATGAAACACCATCATGTATTGAAGAATTATCAGACATCAAACGCTGCCGCATGACCATAGACACCTTTGAACAACTTGCTGAAAAGTATGGATACGAAATAACCGACAGACAATTATGGTTCATCAACCCACACTACCAACAAAAGTTCCATCTGCGGCCACGAAAATTATATCCTGTACTGGCACAGTTAAAATATATCAGAAATTACTTCAGCACCTCCTGTTTCTATATAACGCGCCACCGTGAGCTTCATGATTGAGGCAACCCATTTATACTACTTTCATGTTTATACCAACACTATAATTACCAAGATGTTATAACCCGTCATCTAAGCATTTTCTTCTGTTACATTAAGCTTTTTCTTCCAGCCACCTAATACAGACTCCGGCAGTGGACTGTACAGACGATTGGAATAGACTATACAGTCTACTATAGGCGACTGTACAGTCCACTGCCGGAGTCTGTACTACATAAGCATACAAATCCCCTTAATCATCAGCCCGAAAAGACTTAGGAGAGCGTATATAAAGCTTTAAACCCAGGCAGAACGAACTATGCCGCCAGCATTGAAGAAGAACCAACAGAGGGCTGTCACCCCAAAAGAGAAAATGTAAGAAGTGAAAGAAAAAACAGAGCAAATCTCTTTTTCAGGAAGAAGAAGCCTAAAAAAACGGCCTATATCATATATAAAAAAAGAAGGGTATCTATCCCAGACACCCAATCTTCATTAACCTTAAATCTAATACCATGAAAAACACAGTGCAAAGATAAATAGTTTTATGTTATCAAACATAACAACACTACAATTATTTGCTTTCAATTAACATCATTTAAATTTTAAAGGCGCTTTTACAGTTTCAAATTCTGTAAAAACGCCTTTGTACTACATATGATTATACAAACGAATCAAATTATTCCACATACAGCACCAGCCCTTTCAAATACTCTCCTTCAGGATGGTAAATATTTACGGGATGATCTCCCGGCTGGGTCAATTGATGCAGAATACGCACACTACGTCCGCTTTGTGCGGCAGCTGTAAATACCGCATTACGGAAATTCACCTTATCCACCACCTGCGAACAAGAGAAAGTAAACAGAATGCCTCCCGGTTTGATTTTCTCAAAGGCTTTGGCATTCAATTTTGTATAGCCGCGCAAGGCATTGCGGAGTGCGTCCCGGTGTTTGGCAAAAGCAGGAGGGTCAAGAATAATCAAATCGTATTGATCCCCCATACGATCCAGGTATTTAAAAGCATCCTCAGCATACGCCTTATGACGGGTATCACCCGGAAAATTTAATTCCACGTTCATATTGGTAAGATCAATAGCTTTAGCCGAACTGTCTACCGAATGTACCAGATTCGCGCCTCCACGCATGGCATAGAAAGAGAAGCCTCCTGTATAGCAGAACATATTCAATACATTACGCCCTTTGGCATAACGCTCCAACAAATGGCGGTTCTCACGCTGATCCACAAAAAAGCCTGTTTTCTGACCTTTCAGCCAATCCACATGGAATTTCAAGCCGTATTCCATCGCTATGTTTTCGGAGCTTCCCCCCTTGATGAAACCATTCTCCGGTTCCAAATCCGCCTTGAAAGGCAATGTGGTTTCTGATTTATAATAAATGTTCCGGACTACATCCCCCATCACCTCGGACAAGGCATCGGCTATCTCCATACGGTAAACATGCATTCCGGCCGAATGTGCCTGCATCACGGCTGTATGATCATATACATCAATAATCAAGCCCGGCAAGTTGTCTCCTTCGCCATGAACCAGACGGTAAGTATTGTTTGCAGGATTACCGGCCAAACCCAAACTGCGGCGCAAATCGTATGCCACTTCCAGTTTATGCTTCCAAAATTCATGATCAATCTCACCTTCCTTGAAAGAGAGCACGCGCACGGCAATACTTCCTATCTGGAAATGCCCGCAAGCTATAAACTCTTTCTTCGAAGTGTACACATCCACTATCTCGCCTTCTTCGGGTTCTCCCTCAATGCGCTGGATAGCTCCGGAGAATACCCACGGATGAAAACGCTTTAACGACTCTTCCTTACCCGGTTTCAGGTATACTTTCTTATAAGCCATTTGTATTTACTGTTGTTTCTATTGGTTCTTCCTCTGTTATCTCATAACCGCCCGTACGTTCCAATTCCGTCAGGCAATTGTAAATTTCCACACAAGCCCACGCATCCGTGGCTGCATATAGTTTCTGTCCCTCGCTGAGCACCTCCGCCTCCCAATTGGAAAGACGCTGGCTTTTTTTGAAATCTTCTGGCCAAACAAATTGGCGAAGATTTTTTGCAGACTCCGGTCAGCTATGCCGAATCGTCCTACATAGTCCTGTAACTCTATCCAGTTTCCCCGGTCGGGATGCACATCCTCACGTTTCCGCAACGAGTTAAAATCGTCTTTCAGAGACAAACCTATCTTCAAGGTATCGCTCATCAAAAACTCTTGCAGAGAATCGGGCATACCTATCCGGTTCAGGCGAAACAAGAAACAGGTATCATGCGTAGCTATCTGCAAGAGAGCCACCTTATGGGTAGTACCGTCCCTCTTTTAAACGAAGGGCGTGTCTCCGTATCCACTCCCACTATGCGTTGATCTTTCAAATAGGCTACCGCTTTTTCGGCCTCACTCTCGGTATAAATCACGAAGATGCGTCCCGGAAAAAGCACCTTGGGCATTGCTGCTATCTCGGCTTTAGTAATCGTTTTCCTTATTTGTTTCATAATAATGAATTCTCATCTTCCATTTCTTCCTCCTCGCCATCATCGGCAGGGCTGTACTTCACATCATGCAAAGCACGCATAGTGTTTACCAGCCGTTGTCCCCAAAACTCTCTGAAATGTTCCTTGCAGACCACTAAAGAATCGTTCATCGTCTCATTCAGTCCCAGTTGGAACACACTGATAAAGTCCTTCAAATCCTGATAGATATCTGCCAAATCCTCTGAAATACATTTTTTGATGGGCGTGTCACTGTACACCATATCCGGCAAGAACACTTCCAGATAATCATCCTTGGCTCCTAACACACCGGCTATAGCCCTACGTATCAGTTCATAATCTTCTTCAGTAACGAAGGTTTCGGGTTCGTCCTCTCCTATCGGCTCACACGGAGGCAACAAAGTCGCTTTCAAATAAAGCAACGGAAGTATTTTTAAGGCGGTATCTACAAAGTCATAGCGTTTCATATCACGGGCACGTTCCAGAAAGCCACAAAATTCGGCGGCTACCGTTACAAACTCTACTGTATTTTTGTCAAATATCACCTGACTGTACTTTTCCATAAACATTAAAATTGAATCGCAAAGTTAAGAAAAAAAGAGATTAAATAAGGCAATAATTAATGTTTTTCATGTACATTTGCGAAATAATAAATAGAACGAAGACCTATGGCAAAGAAAAAATCAGATAAGGAGACAGAGCCTAAAAAGGTATCTACCAAACGATTCTCCGCTTTTTTAAAGAACGAAACCACACATTTTGTAATCGGATTGATCAGTGTAATTTTTGCAGTTTATCTGTTACTGGCATTTACCTCTTTCTTCTTTACGGGGGCCGCCGACCAAAGTATTTTGGATAATCAGCAGCCGGGTGAACTGATGCAAACCGCCAATCATGTAAAAAATTACGCCGGAGCACGCGGTGCACAACTTGCCGAATTCCTTATAAACGAATGTTTCGGCTTAGCTGCTTATTTTATCATTTTATTCCTGGCCGTAGTGGGTATGAAATTAATGAAAGCTTACCAGTTCCGTATCTGGAAATGGTTTATGTCCTGTTCTATCCTGCTCATCTGGTTCTCTATCACATTGGGATTTATTTTTGACGGCACCTTTGGGGATAGTTTTATCTATCCGGGGGGATTGCACGGACATAATGTAAGCAATTGGCTGATTTCACAAATTGGGATTCCAGGTTTGGGATTATTGCTGTTCATAGCGGCACTATTGTTCTTTATCTATTTAAGTAACGAAACCATACTGGTTATCCGTAAAGCACTGCGTCCCAGCTTCAGACGAAAGAAAAAAGAGGATCAAACAATTTCTGCAACTGAAGAAAATCCGATTAAAGAAGCGCTCCCCGGAAGGAAGAATCCAGAAAGAATTCTCTAATCCCGGTCCTGCTATCGTAGATTTCGAATTAGAACAACCGACAAAGAAAGAAGAGGAAGTGGAAGAACAAGTGCCCTTCCCTTTTGAGAGCAAGCAGGTTACCGAACCGGCAGTGATAGAAGAACCTGCCTACACAAACGAAGAAGAGGAAGTTGAAAATACAGATGAACCTGATTTTTCAATCAGTGAAGAAACAAATGAAGAAGACGAGGCGTACAAAGGTCCCGTACTTCCACCATACAACCCTCGTCTGGATTTGGAAAACTACAAATTCCCTAGTCTGGATTTGCTAAATGAATATGAAGATGATGGTCCTAATATTGACATGGAAGAGCAAAACGCCAACAAGAACCGCATCATCAAGGTTTTACGTAGCTTCGGTATTGAAATCAGTTCCATCAAGGCAAGTGTAGGTCCTACCATCACATTATACGAAATTACTCCGGCAGAGGGGTACGTATCTCTAAAATCAGGAACTTGGAGGATGATATCGCATTAAGTTTGTCGGCACTGGGTATCCGCATCATTGCTCCGATACCGGGCAAAGGCACTATCGGTATTGAGGTTCCGAATGCCAATCCGCGCATTGTACCGATGAAATCCATCCTGAACAGCAAAAAGTTCCAAGAAACCACCTATGAGCTGCCTGTGGCATTAGGCAAGACCATTACGAACGAAGTCTTTATGGTGGACTTGGCAAAAGCCCCCCACATGTTGGTAGCCGGCGCTACCGGACAGGGTAAGTCCGTAGGATTGAATGCCATCGTGACCTCTTTATTATATAAGAAGCATCCGGCAGAACTTAAGTTTGTAATTGTAGACCCCAAGAAGGTGGAGTTCGCTATCTATGCTCCGATTGAGAAGCATTTTCTGGCCAAGCTGCCGGATGGAGAAGACGCGATTATCACCGATGTTACCAAAGTGGTACAAACCTTGAACTCACTATGTATAGAGATGGACAGCCGATACGACTTGCTGCGTAAAGCCGGTTGCCGTAATATTAAGGAATATAACGCGAAATTCATCAACCGGCAGTTGAATCCGGAAAAAGGACACCGCTTCATGCCTTACATAGTGATTATCATTGACGAGTTCGGCGACCTGATTATGACCGCCGGAAAAGAAGTGGAACTTCCGATATGCCGCATCGCCCAACTGGCACGTGCCGTAGGAATCCATGCCATTATCGCGACCCAGCGTCCGACTACGAACATCATTACCGGAACCATTAAAGCAAACTTCCCGGCACGTGTCGCATTCCGTGTGGCTTCGATGATGGACTCGCGTACCATTCTTGACCGCCCGGGAGCACAACAGCTGATTGGTAAGGGAGATATGCTTTACTTGCAAGGTAATGATCCGGTACGTGTGCAATGTGCATTCGTGGATACTCCTGAAGTGGAAAAAATAGCCAATTACATCAGTAAACAACAAGGATACACCACCGCATTCATGTTGCCCGAATATGTAGGCGAAGAGAGTGAAAGCAGCGTTGGCGAAGTAGACATGAACCGGTTAGACCCTATGTTTGAAGACGCAGCCAGACTGGTCGTGATTCACCAGCAAGGCTCTACCTCATTAATCCAACGCAAGTTCTCTATCGGCTATAACCGTGCGGGACGTATCATGGACCAACTGGAAAAAGCTGGAATTGTTGGCCCCACTCAAGGAAGCAAGGCGCGTGACGTACTCTGCATGGATGAAACAGACCGGAAATGAAATTGAACAATCTGCAACAATAAGTTGTTTAATAATGTTATGATAAAAATGAAAAGAACATATTTACTGGTATTAATCCTTTTCCTTTCAGTCAGCCTATCCGCACAAAAGGACAAACAGGCACGGGAGATATTGGACAAAACCGCCAATGCCCTGCAACAGGCCGGAGGCATCCGTGCCACCTTTGAGGGACACAATGGAACCTTATTGCTAAAAGGCAACCGGTTCTATCTGAACAGTGGCGGAATACAAAGCTGGTTTGACGGAACAACGCAATGGAGTTATCTGGAAAGCAGCGAAGAAGTGAATGTGAGCAATCCTACCCCGGAAGAGTTGCAAACCATCAATCCTTATGCACTGTTATCCATTTACAAAAGCGGATATAATTATAAGTATACAGGGATCAAAAGCCGTAACGGCAAACAGGGGTTTGAAGTGATACTGACTCCGGAGAATAAACAGGATATCACATCCATCACCTTGTTCGTTTCCCAAACATATCAGCCTTTATATATAAAGGTAGAACAAAGTAATAAATCGGCAAATGAGATTATCGTCACTTCTTACCAAACCAACCAGCCGCTGGACAATGCGACATTCAAGTTTGATAAAAAGAAATTCCCAAATGCCGAAGTGATAGACTTACGATAACAAGCAGAGTTCAAGATAGAGAGATAATATAATATTCATCAAATTAAATTAAGTAAAGAAATAAGTATTATGAGTACAGAAAAAGTTAAATGCCTTATCATCGGCTCAGGTCCTGCCGGCTACACCGCCGCCATTTATACAGGACGTGCCAACATCGCCCCGGTCTTATATGAAGGTCTACAGCCCGGAGGCCAGTTGACCATCACTACCGAGGTGGAAAATTTCCCCGGATATCCCGAAGGTATCAGCGGTACCCAACTGATGGAGGACTTGCGCAAACAAGCAGAACGCTTCGGCGCGGATATCCGCAATGGCATTGCAACCTCCGCCGACCTGAGCAAACGTCCTTACCGTATCACCATTGATGACGAAAAAGTGATTGAGGCAGAAACTGTAATTATATCCACAGGTGCCACCGCCAAATATCTAGGTCTGGAAGACGAACAGAAATATGCCGGAATGGGTGTAAGCGCCTGCGCCACCTGGGCGACGGTTTCTTCTATCGCAAGAAAACCGTAGCTGTAGTAGGTGGCGGTGACACTGCTTGCGAGGAGGCTGTCTATCTGGCAGGACTGGCCAAACAGGTTTACCTGATTGTACGCAAACCGTTCTTACGCGCATCCAAGATTATGCAGGCACGTGTTATGAACCATCCTAACATCAAGGTACTGTTCGAACACAACGCTGTCGGCTTATACGGAGAGAATGGCGTAGAAGGTGTTCATTTGGTAAAGCGTCAGGGTGAATGCAACGAAGAACGTTATGACTTGCCTATTGACGGATTCTTTCTGGCTATCGGCCATAAACCCAATTCAGACATTTTCAAGGATTATTTGGACACAGACGAAGTAGGCTACATTATAACAGAAGCAGGTACTCCGCGTACGAAGGTTCCCGGTGTGTTCGCTGCCGGTGATGTGGCCGACCCGCATTATCGTCAGGCTATCACTGCTGCCGGAAGTGGCTGCAAGGCTGCCATAGAAGCAGAAAGATACCTATCTGCCAACGACTTATTATAATAAAAACAAACTAACCCCACAACAAACACTATGACACATTTTCTAAGGAAGATGGCAGCTGCCTGGATTATTCTAGGCAGCGTGTCGGTGGGCTTTGCACAACAGCAAATGCCTCCCATCCCGACGGACCCTAACGTTCGCATCGGTAAATTGGACAACGGATTGACTTATTACATCCGTCACAACGAACTCCCGGAAAAAAGAGCCGATTTCTACATCGCTCAAAAAAAGTAGGTTCCATTTTGGAAGAAGACAACCAGCGAGGCTTGGCACACTTCTTAGAACACATGTGCTTTAACGGGACTAAAAACTTTCCCGACAAAACACTCATCCAATATCTGGAAAGCATAGGGGTGAAATTCGGTGAAAACCTGAATGCTTATACCAGCATAGATGAAACCGTATACAATATTTCCAATGTTCCCGTGATACGTGACGGCGTTGTAGATTCTTGTTTGCTGATTTTGCATGACTGGGCCGACGACCTGACACTGGATCCTAAGGAAATAGACAGCGAACGCGGTGTGATTCATGAGGAATGGCGTACCAGCACAAACGCTATGATGCGTATGTACGAAAAAAGCCCTCCCTACCCTTTATCCGGAAAGTAAATATGCCTATAGGCTTCCCATCGGCATTATGGAAGTAGTAGACAATTTCCCTTATCAGGCATTACGCGATTATTATGAAAAATGGTATCGTCCGGACCAACAGGGTATTGTCGTAGTAGGCGATATAGATGTAGACAAGATTGAGGCAAAGATTAAGAAGATATTCTCTCCTATTAAAATGCCAGACAACCCGGCAGAACGAGAATACTTCCAAGTTCCCGACAATAAGGAAACTATTGTAGCAATAGAAACAGATAAAGAACAGGCAAACCCAGTAGCTTATTTATGCTACAAACATGAAGCTATTCCTAATGAACAAAAGGGAAACATGGATTATCTGGTAGTGAACTACATGAAATCCATGATAGAAAATATGTTGAACGCCCGTCTGAACGAACTGACCCAAACAGCCAATCCTCCTTTCATCTTCGCTCAAGTCAGCGACCAAGAATTCCTGATTTCCAAAACAAAAGATGCCTTTACAGGAATAGTAGCAAGCAAGGAAGATGGAATTGACAGTGCAATAACCGCCATTGTACGCGAAATTGAACGGGTCCATAAATTTGGTTTCACCGCGTCCGAATATGCCCGCGCCAAAGCGGATTATCTGCGTATGCTGGAATCTGCATACAACGAACGCAATAAAGTGAAAAACGGTGCATACGTGGATGAATATGTACGCCACTTCATTGACAACGAACCGATTCCAGGTATTGAAAATGAATATGCCATTATGAATCAGATCGTCCCCAACCTGTCTGTGGAAATGGTAAACAGTCTGATCCCGGCCTTGGTTACCGACAGCAATCTGGTAGTAAATGTATTCTTCCCAGAAAAGGAAGGATTGAAAGTTCCATCCAAGGAAGAAATTTTGGCTGCTGTCAATAAAGTAAAAGCTGAAACACTGACTGCTTATGAAGACAAAGTTTCTGATGAACCTTTGATTTCTGAAAAGCCCCAAGGTGGAAAGATTACAAAACAGGAAAATGGTCCGTTCGGTTCTACTATCCTGACTCTATCCAATGGAGTACGCGTTATCTTAAAGTCGACCGATTTCAAAGCGGATGAAATCAGAATGAGAGCTTTCAGTCCGGGTGGCAGTTCCTTGTTCCCGAATGATGAAATTATCAATATCAATGTCATGAATGATGTGGCAAGTATCGGCGGTTTGGGTAACTTCAGCAATGTTGATCTGGAGAAAGTATTGGCAGGTAAAAAAGCGAGTGTAAGTGCTTCTGTCGGTGGCAATACAGAGGGGCTGAGCGGAAGCTGCTCACCCAAAGATTTTGAAACCTTGATGCAATTAGTCTATTTATCATTCACGGCTCCACGAATGGACAATGATGCATTCACCTCATTCAAGAACCGTCTGCAAGCATCTTTGGCAAATCAAGAGGCCAACCCCATGACTGCCTTACAGGATACGTTGCAAAAAGCCCTCTATATGGGACATCCGCGTACTATCCGTATGAAAGCCGATATGGTGGACAAGATTGACTATGCCAAAGTTATGGAGATGTACAAAGACCGTTTCAAAGACGCCAGCGACTTTACTTTCATCTTTGTAGGAAACATCAAACCGGAAGAAGTAGAGCCGTTAATTGCAACTTATCTGGGAGCTTTTGCCTTCTGTCAACCGCAAGGAAACCTTCCGTGACAATCACATTGATATGCGCCAAGGCGACTATAAGAACATTTTCAGCAAAAAACTGGAAACGCCCAAAGCCTCTGTACTGGTTATCAACAATGGTAAATGTGCATATACTCTGAAAAACCAAATCATGATGAGTATGCTTTCACAGATACTGAATATCATGTATACCGAAAGTGTGCGTGAAAAAGAAGGCGGTACGTACGGAGTAAGCGCATTCGGCAGTCTGACCAAATATCCAAAAGAGAAAGCGGTTCTGCAAATCTATTTCGATACCGATCCTGCCAAACGTGCCAAAATGACGGATATCATTTTGAATGAACTGAATCAGTTTGTCGACCAAGGACCGTCTGCCGAAAATTTGAACAAGGTAAAAGAATTCATGCTGAAGAAATACAAGGAAAATGCCAAAGAAAACAGTTATTGGGTAAATATACTGGGTGAATATTTCTGGGAAGGGACAGATATGAACACCGGCTACACAAATACCGTAAACAGCATTACCGCTAAAGATCTGCAAGAATTTACCAAAGCCTTGTTGGAGCAGAATAACCGTGTAGAAGTAAGCATGACCTCGGAAGAAACAAAATAATCCAAGCCTATGCTTCTATCTATTATAAGACAGAATCAAAAACTTGCGGCCAAGCGGAATCCTGCATTTGACAGGAACCGCTTCGCCAAGTTTTTAATTTACTTTATGGTCGCTTTTTGGGCAGCATACCTCATCTTTATCGGGGTCATGCTGTCCTTTGCTTTTGAAGATATCTTTCCCAGCATGGAACCTTACCATATTATGAACCAAGGGTTGATTTATCTTCTGATACTTGATTTCCTGTTACGCTTCATGCTCCAACCGGCCATGTCACAAGAGATCAAGCCCTATCTGCTTATGCCGGTAAAAAAGAATAAGCTGGTGGATACCCTGTTACTACAATCCGGAATCAGCAGTTACAATTTCTTCTGGTTTTTCCTGATCATACCTTTTGCTCTGCTTACGATTATCCGTTTCTACGGACTCACGGGCATCCTATGCTATCTGTGCGGCATTTGGCTTCTGATGGTTATGAACAGTTATTGGTATTTGATATGCAAAACTTTACTGAATGAGAAACTGCTTTATATACTTCTCCCGATCGGAGTATACGGATTATTAGCGGGAGCTGAATTTATTCCCGAAGGAAACCCGGTTTCCACGTTCATGATGAATTTGGGAGAAGGATTTATAGAAGGAAACATACTCGCCTTTCTAGGTGTCATAGCAGCCATTCTGTTACTTCTGCTAGTAAATCGCAAGCTACAGCTGCACTTCATCTATAATGAAATAGCCAAAGTGGAAGACACCAAGATGAAGCATGTATCCGAATATAAATTCTGGACCGCTATGGTGACGTAGGTGAATATCTACGTCTGGAACTAAAACTGTGTTTCCGTAACAAAACCGTAAAGACACAATTCCGCATGGGATTTATCATCATGCTGGCTTTTTCGGCACTGATTGCCTTCACGGATGTGTATGACGGAACAGGAATGATAAATTTTATCTGCATATACAATTTTGCCATTTTAAGTATCATGACCCTGGGGCAAGTGATGTCTTTTGAGGGCAACTATCTGGATGGTCTTATGAGCCGTAAGGAATCTATCTATAACTTGCTTCGTGCCAAGTATTACCTGAACTGCATCATCGTGTTCATCCCTTTCCTGATTATGATGATCCCTGTAGCTAAGGGCAAGATACCCTTCCTCATGGCTCTATCCTATATGCTGTTTACAGCAGGATTCGTATTCGCCATGATGCTGCAACTGGCTGTGTACAATAAAAAGACACTCCCGTTAAACGCCAATGTCATGCGAAGCAATCGGGGAAGTTCCTTATTCCAGACCATTATCATCTCATGTGCTTTTTTCCTGCCCTTGATTATCAACAAAGCTCTGACGGCTTTCTTTGAACAGGATACAGCCTGCATCATCATGATGATTATAGGGTTGTTACTGATTGCAACCCACAATATTTGGATAAAAAATATCTATAACCGTTTCATGAAGCGCCGTTATGAGAATATGGAAGGCTTCCGTGACTCACGTTAAAACGAATTGCGTATGAATATCATAATAAACCAATTACAAAAGAACTTTGGCCCGAAAGTGGCTGTAGACATAGAAAATTACTCCATTCAAAGCGGTGACATGTTGGGACTGGTGGGCAATAACGGAGCAGGAAAAACGACCCTGTTCCGCCTGATGCTGGACTTGCTGAAAGCCGACGGAGGCAGTGTACATATCGGAAACATCGATGTGAGCCGGAGTGAGGAATGGAAAAATATAACGGGAGCTTTCATTGACGAAGGTTTCCTGATAGATTATCTTACCCCCGAAGAATATTTCTACTTTGTAGGAAAAATGTACGGGTTAACAAAAGAAGAAGTAGATAAACGTGTCGCTAGGTTTGAACGTTTTATGAATGGCGAAGTCATCGGACAAAAAAACTGATTCGTAACTATTCGGCAGGCAACAAACAGAAAATAGGTATCATTTCGGCTATGCTGCACCAACCGCAGGTACTGGTTCTAGATGAACCGTTCAACTTTCTGGACCCTAGTTCGCAGTCCATTATCAAGCATTTACTGAAAGCTTATAATGAAGAAACCGGAGCCACCATACTGGTATCCAGCCATAATCTGAACCACACAGTAGATATATGCCCACGCATCGCTCTGTTGGAAAACGGAAAGATTATCCGAGATATTGACAATAAAGGGAATTCCGCCGAAAAGGAATTAGAGGACTATTTTAATGTAACAGAATGAAAAAACTACTATCCCATTTGCTGGTATTAGGTACACTGGCCATGTTGTTGGTTTCATGCGGTACCTCTGCCCCACGTTATAACTACAAAGAACTGGCGCGTGCCTCCATCCGTCTGAATATGGATATTGACATGAAAGACAATCACCAACTGTACGTAGAATCAGCAGCATGGCTGGGAGTCCCCTACCGTGGCGGTGGTAACAGCAAACGGGGAGTGGACTGTTCCGGACTGACTTCACATTTATATAAAAAGGTATACCACAAAAAAATTCAAACGTAACTCGGATGACCAACGTACCCAAGATTGCCATAAAGTAAGTAAGAGAAACTTGCGCGAAGGAGATTTGGTATTCTTCCATAACGGCAGAAAAAAACGGATTGCCAGTCATGTAGGTATTTATTTGAAAAATAATAAGTTCATCCATGCCAGTACCTGCCGGGGAGTCATAATCAGCAGCCTGAATGAAGATTATTACCGTAAACACTGGTTAAGTGGAGGCCGTCCTTGACAAAATCCTTGCGAACAATATATTCATTACACTATAATGAATTTAATTTGAAAGAATGAAATACACAACATACCTTTTTGATTTTGATTACACACTAGCCGATTCTTCACGCGGCATCGTTATCTGCTTTCGTAATGTACTGGAACGCCATGGGCATACGGGCATCAGTGATGAAGCCATAAAACGCACCATTGGAAAAACACTGGAAGATTCATTCAGTATTTTGAGCGGAATCACTACTCCCGAAACATTAGCCGAATATAAAAAAGAATATGTAAAGGAAGCAGATACATACATGACTGTCAACACTTTCTTTTTTCCTGAAACGGTTACCGTGCTGAAAACACTGAAAAGCCAAGGTGCCCAAATAGGTATCATTTCCACTAAATTCCGTTTTCGTATCCGCGAAATGGTAGACCAACATTTTCCGAAAGATTTTTTTGACATTATTATCGGAGGAGAGGATGTAAAGCAAGCCAAGCCAGATCCCCAAGGTATAAAAAAGCACTACGCCGGCTGCATCGCCGGAAAAGCGAAACACTCTACATCGGTGACAGCACAGTGGACGCAGAAACCGCCCAAGCAGCCAAAGTAGACTTCGTAGGTGTGCTCAATGGCATGACAACCCGTGAAGAACTGATGGTCTACCCACATCGGCAAATACTAGACAATCTTTCGTTACTTCCATTAATTCATAAATTCACCCCTTACGAACCAGACAAACATTTTCCGGAAAAGTTCTTTTATTCTTCCTGCTTTCCCACAAAAATAGTAGCCTTCTACAAACTGCTCCATCAAAAACAAATAAGAGGGAAACATGAAATAAAAGAGAATCCGACATGTTGCGTCTGTAAGAACTGCGGAAACACGTTTCAAGGAAATTATTGTCCCCATTGCGGACAAAACCGCCACACGCCACGTTTTACCATACGAAATGCCTTTCAAAATATTTTAAGTGGGTTCTTTAACATAGGCCATGGTTTCAGCCGTAACCTGATAGAACTACTCTACCGACCAGGATACATGATACGGGATTATCTGAAGGGAAAACGTGTACATTACTATAAACCATTTCAAACCTTGTTCGTTCTGGCTGCTCTATACATCATGGGCGTACAGCTCATTGACCCGGCAGCGATAAAACTATCGGAAAAGGAAATGGAAGAAGAGCCTACTATCGCCAGCCTGATGGACGACATCAAGTACCAACAGGAACAGACATCAGACAGTTGTACCAAATATTATCTAGGACAAAGTATTACCTATGCAGACAGTGCACAGTGGGCCCAAACTCACAGTTTATCAGAATCAATACAAGCACAAATCGATGCAAAATTCAGCAATCAAGACCCCAATGAGCTAAAAAAGAAATAAGCAAACAAATAAAAAAGGAGCTTAAACAAAAAATAAAAGCAAAAAACGGCGAGATTGATGACTGGAGAGGTTTGATGAAAGAAATTGGTACGACTTTGGCAAGACAAGATAGCTTACGGATGGCCACTTTAGGAAGAGAAGCCAACAAACAAGACTCAACCATATCGGAAATAAGAAAAAACATATTGGCAAACATGGCCCAACAAGATAATCCCTATGAAGATCAAGATATCTGGAATGATTTGAGCGAAGCCGGAAGTGAAATGAAAAATGTCTTTAACGAAATGACTAACAATTATTTCACAGAAAATAGTTTTCTCTCTGCAGTCGGTAACCTGATGAAAAGTTGGATACATGGCAACGAAGCCTTCAGCATCCTTGCTCTGCTCCCTCTTTTTACAATAAGCACTCGGTTAAGCTTCAGCCGGACCTCTATCGGACGTAGACTAAATCTGACGGAAAACTTTTTTGCACAAGTTTATATAGCTTGCCAAATCTTATGGATTTCTTTACTGATCCTGCCATTTACCGGAACAGCACAGTTGAATGATATTTTTGATTTAAGTTACAAAGCAATCTTTATATTATTTGTCTGGGATTACCGCCAACTGTTCGGACTTTCCTGGTGGAAAAGCTTCTGCCGTACAATAATCATGTTTTGGTATTGCTTTTTGGGACTGTTGCTAGTCTGTTCTATCATTATAGGCATCATTGTATTGATAGCCTATATTATACAATGGGGTAAATAAAAGTACAATCACACAAACCTTATTTATACAATCGCGCATCCACAAAATGCAATATGAATAAAAACATTGAGTACAAGAAAAAAGAAGATGTTTTTTCTTTGCAGATATAAATAAATATAGTAATTTTGTGCCCGATTTAGTCCGATGAGGTAGAAAAGTGAAGGCAGTGATGCATTCCACCTTACGGAGAAAACCGTTTAATATTATAAAAAGATGTACGTAATTGTAGAAATTAACGGTCAGCAGTTCAAAGCTGAAGAAGGCAAAAAACTGTTTGTACACCACATTCAGAACGCAGAAAACGGCGCAACTGTTGAATTTGAAAAAGTATTGTTGGTAGACAACAATGGAACAGTAACTGTAGGTGCTCCTACTGTAGAAGGTGCCAAGGTAGTTTGTGAAGTAGTATCTCCGCTGGTAAAAGGCGACAAAGTACTTGTATTCCACAAAAAAGAGAAGAAAAGGTTATAGAAAACTGAACGGTCACCGCCAGCAGTTTACCGAGTTAACCATCAAACAAGTTATTGCTTAATCATTTAAAATTTAAGAAGAAATGGCACATAAAAAAGGTGTAGGTAGTTCTAAGAACGGCCGTGAATCAGCAAGTAAGAGATTAGGCGTTAAGATATTTGGTGGACAGGCTTGTAAAGCAGGTAACATCATTGTTCGTCAGAGAGGTACAGAATTCCATCCGGGTGAAAACATCGGTATGGGACGTGACCATACTCTTTTCGCTTTAGTAGATGGTACAGTATGTTTCAAAGTAGGTCGCAATGACAGAAGATCTGTTTCTGTTGTTCCGGCTGTAGAAGCATAATCAGTTACAAAATAAAAAAATTGAAAGACTCTTCATTCCTTGAAGAGTCTTTTCTTTTAGAATACCCTGAACACTAAGACCTTACCTTCAGTCCGGATTATAAAATGCCTGGCCAATGCCTCATTCAAAGTCCCTTGCCACCAATTGGTAAACACAGACAAAGGATAAGCCAACCCTTCGGCAGATAAAGCCGTACTATTCATATTAAAAACAGAAATCTGCTGACCGATATAAGATTCAAACATACTGTCCTCCCTTATGGGAACAAAAATACCATAATCAGTCATCATACTAACCTCCGCCTGCTCCATATAATCCGCCAGCAAGCTGACATTCCCTATTGTATGATCTTCTCTTTTTCCTGTAGCCCCCATGATAGTAATACGCTTCCTCTCCTGTGACAGGCAGAAGCGAAATGCCTTACTTAAATCATTTGTTTCCTGCTCTGCCTCACTATGAATCAACGAAGCATATCGCTCTTTAATATCCGGCAATAAAGAATCGCCATCGCCAACAATGGCTTCCGGCATTCTACCTGAACGAATATAAGTATTTGCTGCCCCGTCACAACAAACCACATAAGGACACTGCCTCAACCACTCCAGTGCCAACGGATGGGAAGGGAAATCACCATCAGCCAGAATAATTGTTTCCGGCACGTCACATCCTATCGGTAATTTATACTCTTTCATAAGATAAATTCATTAATTGTTTCCACTTCAAATAACCGAAACAAGCGATTACCGCATAAAGTCCATACAAAAAAGAAGTGAAATA
>VOFD01001908.1_pt1 | contig 88084 bp, 111 predicted proteins | sample 5384101 | NCBI WGS metagenome assembly VOFD01 (sample SAMN12384723, study PRJNA508395) | human gut metagenome | isolation source: healthy gut C | host: Homo sapiens
TCCATTCCTCCGTGGGAGCGGAATCAATAAAAGCTTTCATCCTGGCTACGCCTTCATCCTCCTTTGCCGGCGTTCCACAGGGCGACCGCCTGAAGATAGGTGGCAGTGACGGCGGCGCGGGAATCGTCCGTCCACCACCACCTGCTGGAAGCCCCTGTTCATTCAGGGAGATTTCCCCTGGCGGGGGATTCCGGCATGGCGGCCACCAGCGCGGCGCCTGCCTTTCTTTCCATGGAATCCTGCATGCCGTTGTAAATGATCCATCCGGCGGCTCCTGAGAACGCACAGCAACATTACCCCAGCGCAACCTTTCCGTAGTGTTCATCCAAAAAACTGGTACCATGCTTGGCCGGACCGATGGAGATTTCCTCGCAAACGCGCTTCCGTCGCCCATCGGCGTTGTCCATGGCCCGTTTAATATCCTTGATATAATATGTTGAAGAGGTTTCTATCGTGTTGTCCTCGGCCAAATCAATCAGCTTTTACTTATCTTCGCCATGTTCCAGAAGCTGGAGGAACTTGCGGCCCAGGTTCCTGTAGATCTGCGTGGCGCGGTTTCGTTGAGCGGTATAAAAATGAATAATGCCGTCCACGCCGGAATCCAGCCCGGCACATTGGCTGGAGGCGTACTGATGCCTACCTCCTGAACGGCGTCCGGATTGGAGCCGGCGCGTTTCTTGAGCAGCCTGGGCCGGAAAACACGTGCCCCCGAAAGCCTCGGGCCATGTGTTCATGCCGGACAGGTTGTTACGGGCATGATTCCGGCCAGAATGGGCACCTTTGATGCCGGCCAGCAGGCAACGTTCCCGGTAATCCAGAAAGAATGGTTGTCAAAAACAACTGCGTAGATATATTAGGATGGAATCTTCATAAGTCTCCAAAGAAGAACTGCTGGAGAAAAGAGAAGATCGATTTTATATTGCAGTGAGCCGAAATCGATAGCAACAGTGTAATATACATCCGGTCAGTGCAACATGGTAGAGCCCACCAGAAGCGAACAGACAATTAAAATGGCCTCAGCCTTATTACCAGCCATAAATACATCATCATTGGGTTCATTGCCAAATAGCAGCACATGGTTCCTTCTTCCCGAGTTCGGATTCCTGAAGGGGAGAGTAACTAGTTTATATTTATCCATATCCATTGAACCAATATTGATATATTTGTAAACAATCTTGGTAGAGGAAGGCTCGGTGAGAAATAAGGCAATTGTTTTAATTGTCTGTTCGCTCTCAAGATTGTCTTCGTCTACCATGGTTGCACTTCTAAAAAGGTTCTGCCGGATCTTAATGTACGCAGTTTTATTTATATCCGGTTCGGGCATATGATCGTCACTGCAACTCACATTACACAGCCATATCATCGAGATTATAAAAATCAGTCTATACATACTTCTTTTCTCCTATTCAACAGTTCTTACACAACGGGTTGTAGCATGGAAATCATACCGTTGGAAGTTTCCGTATAATACTTTATACCAATTAGCACGCTTGGACAAATCGACGTATCCGCTGGAATACCAGAATGCCTTTACTTGAATAGCCGCTTCGTTGTAAATCCAGGAATCATCGGCAGACGTGCCGGGAGGAGCTGAAACGGCCATCCTTCAAGATAATCATCTACTCTTTTCTTTGATATCTCCGGGGGTGTAATAGGTGTCTACCACTCCCAATTTCTTGTCACTGATATTGTCTTCCCAGTTATTCTCATTTTTTCAATACGGTTGCCGACAAGTCCACTCCTGTCAGTTTTTCCAGCAGGGATTGGGCGGCTCGCCTGAAATGCAGGGAATAATAAGGGACAGGTGCCTGCGGGTGATCCATATTATAAGTATGAGCATCCCAAGTATTTGACATCCATATGGTATACGTCTGGTCAAGCAGTGCCATATAAGACATTAACTCACAGGAATTAATCATGCGCCACCCTTTGCCATATTTTTTCTCACAATAGTAAGGTGGATTCCCTTCCTTGATGCCCGGTAGGCCGGTTGCAGGATCATAATAAATAATTTCATCCCCATAAGCTCCTTGCAACCCTTGCGGCAAAACTTCATCTCTTGCCATCAACTCAATTTTACCGCAATCGGTAGGCATAACGATACTTGAATCTGTGGGGAATACCGGAGGAATCACAATCTGCTCATTTCCCTGAAATATATACGTATATGTGTCTTTTTTCCAAGGTTCCACCTCAATCAGTGTTTCTACCCCTCCTTCAGAATTGATATATGCATTTATGATATAATGATAATTACGAATCACGCTGTTGTCCGACAAAGCCGGAACAGAACGTCTTTGGGCTGTAATACCCGTTTTTTCGCTATCACTTTGCATTGCGAATCCTTTATTGTTGATATATAATTCTGTATACTCTGTCCCGCTTTCGGGCAGGAGCAATTCGGGAATATAGAATACGACGGCTCCTATGCTGTCATTCAGGAAATCAAGTTCCGAAAGAGATGCTTCCGGTGAAGAACTTTTGCCTCCTGCATAATAATTGTCATAAGGAGGTACGGACAAATTGGAAGCAACATTCTTCAGTTGAACAGAAGTCACGGCACGATCCGGAAGGGTACTGCCCGGCACTTTCTTGCGGAAAATGACTTCCACTTTCGCCATCGCCCTTATTAGTTCCACCTTGCTTGTGGGTAGGGGCAATGATATGGGAGCTTGCTCCGTACCGCCCTTGACTACAGTTATATTTTCATAAATGGCCGACATCAGAAAACGTCCTTCCGGAGTACTTCCGTCAGGTTGGAATCCGGCATTATAGATCATACCGTTAAATCTTGCATCAGTAGCTAAATCCGATTTGTTGGTTATATCAAGTAAAGCCGGAACAAAATCTCCCGAATATACTGATTCATTGGCTATGAAATAGAAATCGTACGTCCCCGGTTTGATAGTGACCGGACGACTCTTTGCCTTAAAACCATCAGGGAAGTAGAGTTGCTGGTTGAAAACGACAGAGCCGCTGCCGGATTCGAAGACAATCATCCGGAGCTCATCGACACGATCCTCCCAGAAATATGTGTCATCATTAATGCTGGATGCTGAAGTACGGACTGACAATGCTATATGAGCATACTCATCCGTTCCACCCTCAATACGTTTTTCATCCGAGCAACCATTCATTGCCATCAGGATGAAAAACAAAACAGCCGGACAATATATATATAGTATGTTATTTCTTATCAACTTCATCATTCTCATGTATTAATAGCCGGAAATCATATCTCTGTATCATAACTGTGCACCAGCCAATTATTCACCCATATCTCCTGAATGGTATAAGTCCCACACTCACATTGGTCTTGTGTCGTGAACCTAATGATAAAATCATGGTCACAGTCTAAATTCACTTCAGGATTTTTTCAACAAGAGAGTTCCCAACAAGCTACCTCTATAAAGTTCTTTTCCGCTGATTTTATGCCTGATTACTATCGTATTATTATGCCCTGTTTCAAGCTTCAGAAGAGAAAACCTCTCGTTCAGCCGCCCGTTATTAATTGAGATTATAGGGTTGAATCTTACGATTTCATCTTCGGCGATACTTCCGTCCAGTTGCATGGAACCATTGTCTGATTCAATATAAACTTCATATTCCTCTTCATTCCTGTTAAGTCCTTCTATAGTAACTGTAAGCCGGTTTGTAATCTCCTGAAGGTTGACTGAGGCTCTTTCCGAGCGGGAGATTGCGCCATCCATATAGACAGCACGGCTTTCACCGGCATAAACCTGTATTCCTTCTATTGATACGGCTATATTCTGCAAACGTTTCAGGTGGAATAACCAGTCTTTTTCGTGGTTTGCCCTAATTGTGGCTGGTTGAGGTCAAAATATCCTGTATAAATCCCTGACCATGCCATGACAGTGTAAATACTTTTTCGGTAACGGTTATTTCCTCTGTATATCCTTTTCCTAGTGTCACATTATCCTTATGGACATATGCTACCAGTATATCGTTCTTGTCAAATACACATAATGTTATATCTTTGATTCCTGTCGGATAAACCGTATCAGTCTCACAAGGAGACATGGAATATAGAGATACTATGAGCGTCGGAGAATAATAGCAATCGGTATCATCCCTAATACATCCGGAAAGAAAAAGTGAATAGAAGATTATGCTTATCGACAAAACTGATTGAAAACATAATTTCATAAAATTAATTTTAGTAACGATTAATATGCTTGTACTATTCCGGATCGGGTTATCCATCTGTGTCCGGAATAGTATAATATATTAAAATTCAATGTCATAAGAATGTGTAGTCCACTGCAGAACATTGACCTCAACAGACATATTGGTTTGTTCGGGAGTCAGAGGGTCAACAGGATCAATGGGTATTTCCGGTTCCTCAGGACCCGGTTTCGGATCAGGATTCTGCGGATTTGCAGTATTGGGGTCTTCCGGAAATAATGGGTTCCAGTTGTAACTAAGTCTTTTGAAGCCTGTGATATTGACATGATAAATGTTATTTCTCAGGACGGGAGAATTCAACGGTTTCACCAAGTCATCAGGATTCAGCCAGGCATAGTTAATCATATTGCCACCGACATAAGTGGCTACTTTCTGGTTAGGGAAAGCTGCGAGTGCAGCTTGTTTGGAAGAATAGATTTTTCCGTCAGTCTGACCTACATAGAAGGTCCCTCCTGTCAAGCTTCCGCCATCAGCTATAGCGTTTGCTTCTGGAGTAAACTTGGCTCTGACCAAGATGTAGGCAGTATTCCCTTTTCTATACTGTGTGCTTTCCAAATTCCCTTCTGTATGGGTGTTTTCAAACAGAAACTGACCTTTCAGGGCTTTGTAACCGTCTGCGTCAACCGGTTTCTGAGGAATAGCATTCTTTACGGACAGGTTGGAATAGTCATAATAAGTGTCAGCTTGACCTGCATATTCACCCAATGCTGGTACGTATTCGCTTCCATAGGATACATAGTTAGGTTGACTGAGCCAGTAAATCTTGTTGGTACCTTGGGCTACAGAGAAGTTTACATCGGAGACTGAACCTATTTTTTCTCCATTTTCATCGATAAGATCTGCTGAGGCTGTAGTAGTCACAATGACTCTCGATGCCATACGGTCTACACTTACTGCTATCTTATTACTGCCCTTTGCTACATCCTGTATGGGGACATCAGGTTGTATGTACACATTTGCTGATTTCCCCGTCATCGTAATCAGGTCATACTCTTTTCCATTGGCAGTTACTACCTGAGCCAGATTATCCGTTGCTATAAGATCATGCTCGGTCGTTATGACAGTTCCCAGCGGGTTCGGATTATTTATGACTATATAGATAGTCTTGTATCCGGAAGTGGTTCTGAACGGTTGGCTCGGAGACACTACCGTTCCTGTATGTGAAATATCCAATCCGGTGAAACGTTTGGCCTCAACAGTCCCGTCTGCCGATTGCATATATACATCGAGTGTTTGCAAGCTGTCTAGCCCTTCATAAGTCCCGTCATTATTATAATCACCGGGAAGTGCCCTGCTCGTTGTTCTTCCGGGAAGACTGACCGACAAGTTTACGTATGTAGGTTTTCCTTCTTGTTGTTTTTCTGTTTCTGAGACGTTGTCATCGCTGCAAGCAATGAAACAGAGTCCCATTACAAGGGTTGATAAAAATATTTTGATATTCATAATACCTAATTTTTAAAATAAAATAATAAAGCACCCTTTACTTAATTAAGAATTTAGTAATAAAATGCCTGTGTTTTGTTTCTCTCATAAATTATTGGCTACATGTAGTAATAGTGATTATCATCAATAACAGTTTTGATTAAAAGAAAGTTTTCCATTTTCATATATATATCTGAAGCTAAATCTTCATTTAAGGTGGAAACAAATCCCCAAACGTCAGATTTATCAGTAGAAAAATCACGAAACAGTGACTTTAAATTCTATATTTGATAAAACTTACTCTTATAAATTTCTTATTCCGGGTGTACCTCCTGTGACGTGTTTCGATGAATACCAATTCTTATTGAGGGAGGGCAACTCCGGGGATTTCTTTTCGAGTGAAACTCCGGTTGTCTTTTCTGATGTATGCATCTCATCTCTAAAACAACAAGTGTCGAAAGTATGTCCTGCTGCTGTCTCTTTACTACTTGAAAGTGCCAGATAACCTCCATCATTGCTTAAAGCAGGGAAGTTCGGTATTATAATCAGAGTTTCTCCTCCGACTTTATGTTTTTGAACTACCTTGTTGAAGTATTTTGTGAAACAAAGATATCCTTTGGATGGAATGCTAAGAGGGCTGGAAGTATTCTCATTTTGAAGGGTAGTAGTACTGTATATTGTACCATCTTTATACATTTTATATAGATAGAGGAATGGTACGCTGATTGTTGTTTCGGTCGGATTATAGATTTCTATATATTCTGCGCCATCAGCAGCATTGTCATACATTATTTCATTGAAAAGAAGCATGCCTCTCACATTTTCCGGTAATTCGGGTGTGTCCGGATTATCCGGTATGTCTGTTCCCGGTTCTTCAGTCGTTCCGTCGGGCGTGGTGGTCGTTTCTACGTCATTAGATAGCTGTATGTGATGAAATGTAAATCCTTTACAACGGGTTTTGGTGTAGATACAGTATATACCGCAGCAGAGCGAAGTCGGTATATCTATATTTTTCACTTGCTTCTCTTTTACATATTCATTTTCGGATTCGAGACGTGTCCAAAAGGTCCAGTAACCGTTATTGTCACATTCTACTTTGATAGATAGCTTCGGTGAGTTATTGCCTTTCATTAGTTCTCTGCCTGAAGCCAGTAGTTTGGAACCGTCTTCATTTTGACGGTAAAGAGCTACATTATCTTTGGAGCCTCCTATCTGAATATAATAGCCGTTTAGTTTACCGGAAAGTACATTGGAGGATGAGGTTAGATAAAACCGTGCATAATTGTTGGCGGAAGGATTGAATGTGAGGTGAACTCCAAATTCCCAACGGGTATTCTTCACCGAAGTGGATGGTATGGTGACATAAGCCGCTCCGGCATCTTCTTGTGGATCATTCAGATGAATTCCTTCTTTAGAATTGATGGTGAACTTATCTGTTTCTCCTTCCCAGGGAAGTTCGGAAGTAGCCGTATCTTCTCCTTCTACATCTCCTTTTTCTTCGTCATCAGCAGGAAGTGAACAATGATAGAATAACATCATGAAGAGGCTTAGGAAAACAAATACTTTATAAACTTTCATACAGTTTTGATTTTGAGCTTTTATTTTACCGTATTTGTTTGTGTATAATGCAGAAGCAATTGCGGCTTGAATATTTGAATGAGTGAGCAAAGATAAACCTTCTTGCCGGAAAAAGACCATACTTACAGAAGAAAAGATTGTAATTCTTTTTTGTTTTCTATAAATACATGGACAGAAAACAGCGAAGGACTATCTGAAGTCCTATTTAATAGATTGACTTTTGATAGTCCTTTACAACTGTTACATTTAATATTGGAATATTATTCGAAACGTGGCATTACATATTTATCTGTATAAGATGTGAAAGTAATACCGGGCATGGAATGAGTGGACGATTCGTTCTCTAATTTTTTTATCAATGAATAATCGTCGGCATTCAATGCGTAATAATTATCAGAGGTCGGGGTAGTCACACGTACCGTCCAATCGAACATATTACCGATGATGGTTAATGCATCCGTTTCGGGATTGAATACAGGAATTCCTGTTTTTACCACTTCGTATGTCCGGTTCTGCAGTACATAGAAAGCATTGTTGACATCGGTCATGAAAGCAAGTGTCTTCTTGTTTCTGAACTCTGTCAGATACAGATGTTCCAGTGTCAGTCCTTCGGGCAAGGTGATGGCACGAACATACGGACGTCCTTTCACCTGTTTCAGATGAAACAAACGGCGGTCGGCATCCAATAGAAGATAACCTTCGTCATACTCCTTTTTCACTGTTGGATTTCCTACGATTTCCGTTGCCGGAAAGTGGAAATCCTTTTTAGTCATAGCTTCGGTAAACTGAAGACTCTTGTCTTCCTTCACGCTGTTGGAGGCCATGTCGATAAATTCGATTCCTTTGGAGGTGATGCGGAATACGTCATCCGGCATTTTCAGGTCTACACGTCCCGACATGGATTCCATCAGAGGATAAAGTCCGATAGAAGGCGCATTGATATCCGAAGGAACACTACGGAAGTTGAAGTTCTCCGTCTGTACCATTTTAGGAGTTACTGCTATCCCTTTAATGGTATCCGGGAAACGCTCATCAGACATCAACTGACGAAAATAAAACATAGGCAGGATACTGTCGAAAGCTGCTTCCGAATAAATATTACCAGCCGGTCGCGACGTACACTTCCTTTTCCCTCTTCCTGTCCCATCTGTGCGAAATCGCCAATTACGAAACTGTACAGGGTAAAGGGAGTCTTCTCTGGCTTTACGACAAAGAAATTGTAACACCAGGGCAACTGCCAAAGAAGCAGAAAAGCGATGGTTACATATAATAATATAGTACTGAAACGTCTCATTACTCAATCTTTTAATTTTTAGTCTTTAATTTTTAATTGTTCCTAGTCCTGTTTTCCGGCCTTGAATCGTACGATTGAAAGCCACGAGAAAGAAGCTGTCAACAAAGTATAAACCACTAAATAAGGGAGGAACTTGTTATATGCTTCCGGTGTGGGCGACAGAAAGAAGATTCGGAGTAACAGTACAGCGATAATGAGATTCAAAATACGACGTTTCCATGCCGGTTCGAGGCAGATCCATGCCACAAGCAGGTAGCCGGAAATCCCGGCAAGATACCACGTTAAAGCGGTGAGCAATATGTGGTTCTTCAGTTCATGGGCAAGTATTCCGTTCAGGTATACTTCCATTAACAGGAAGTTGGAAGCGAAGCAGACAAGTAGCAATACTAATCCCGAAAGTAACATATTACCTGTCATCTTCAACTCCGGATAAGGCAGGTGGAGAGTCAGTTTCAGGCATTTGCGCTGCATTTCGGGAACAAACTGCACGATTGCCATCAGGATTCCGGCAATCAGGGGGATGTATTGTAACATATCGATGAATATAACATCGCGTTGCAGCATGACTTCCCATACATGAGCGGCCCCTTTCATTTCTATCACCCGGTTGATGCGGAGCATACAGTAGCCTGTAAAACCAAGTGTGGCGAGCACGGCAAGTAGAAAATACCACCGTGTCTTTATCCATTCTTTATAAAATATAGCGTACATTGTTTTTATCAATTATCAACGATTCTAGTATTTGCCGGTCAGACCGATGAAGGCATCTTCCAGATTCACATGTTCGCTATGCAGGTCCGTATAGGGTACTGACATGGATTTCAGTTTGGCTTCTGTTTCTGCCGGTTGAAGGAAGGAGAAAGTCTCCAACTGGTTCCGCATCACGGAAGGATGATAGAAATCATCGGATGCAGGAAGTTCGTAGCCCTCGGGAATAGTGAAGGTGTAGCGACGTCCTTTTTCCAGTAGTTCGGCGATTGGTTTCTGAATCAGTATCTTTCCGTAGTCCATGATGATGCAGTCGTCTATGAGACGTTCCATATCCTGTATGATGTGTGAAGTGAAAAATACAGTCTTGTTCTCGGCACGGGCATAGTCGCGCAGGTAGTCGACAAACAGGCGACGATAGCCGGGATCGAGTCCGAGAGAGAAATCATCCAGTACGAGAAGTTCCGGGTTCTGTGCGAGAATCAGTCCGAGGGCTACTTGTGAACGTTGTCCGCAAGACATACGGGAATGCGCTGTCCGGTAGCTACTTTCAGTTTGTTCATCAGTTCATAATAAGCCTCTTTTTTCCATTGACCGGGATAGAAAGCTGCGTAGAATTTCTCTATCTCGTTGATGGTCATGAATTGGTATTGCACATGACCTTCGATGAGCAGTCCGATATTGCGACGCAGAGCCGGTGTCATTGTCTGTATCTCTTGTCCGAAGATACGGCATTCTCCGGAATGTGGTTTCAGATAACCGCTCAAGATATTGATAGTGGTGGTCTTGCCCGTACCGTTCTTTCCCAACAGTCCCAGGATGCGCCCTTTGGGTACTGTGAAACTAAGATTTTCGTAAATCAACCGTTTGCCGTAATAGTGCGTCAGGTTGTTACATTCGATAATATGTTCCATTTGATTTTATCTGTTATTCTATTCAAAAGAAGAAAAGGAAAAGAATGGGAATCAAGATTCCGACAATTAGTTCGATTCCTCCTCTGCCGATAATGCCCTTATTCCCTTTCAGCATGATGATGCCGGAGAGAGTAATGATAATAAGAGCGATAGCGAAAATATCAGCAAAGTAAGTCCACCATTGTCCCGGGTTGTAATGTAAGCGGGACATTGCTCCGATAAGCGGACGACGGGTGACGGATTCATATACCGCTTCCCCTGTTTTCACATTTACGAGGAGGTTGGATCCGCCTTTCAGGAATACTTTCATTACGTCCGTTTTCGGGAAGTAATGCTTGGTATAGTTGCCGCTTTCTCCCAACGGTTCCAAGAGGGTGAGTACTTCTTCCTTATTCATTCCTGCTTTATCCGGTAGCTTTTCTGCTATCTTATACTCTTTCCGTGTGATGGAGAAGTTCGGGTTAATCGTGTCACGGTGATTCATGACAATTCCGGAAATGGCATAAATCAAGACCATTCCGGCAAAGAAAAAGGATAAATCACGGTGTATCAGCCTACTCCATTTACGGATGCTGCTACTCCACTTCATACGAATTAGCTTCCATGAAATAGAAAGACAGATACTCTTTTCCCGTCTCTGCTTTGTGGTCGGCTATTTTTGCACGGAAATCTGCAATACGGGCTTCGGGCGTGTTGGCTGTCTCGCCGCGTGCTTTCTTCTCTGTGTCACAGCCGGCTTCACCGGTTCCGTGTTTTTCGGCAGCTTGCGCTTTGAGTTGTGCTTCCCAGTTTTGGAGGTAGGCTTCGTCAATGCGTTGTTCTTTCAGTGTTCCGGTGACGCGGACGATGGAGTTCACACATTTCGGGTCGAATGCTCCCAGTGTTCCGGCTTCTACGCGGATCACTTGTGTGTCGTCACTGCCCATCAGGAAGATTTTCTTGGCGCCATGCTTGCAGGATGTGTGCAAACGCCTTCGATGGTTACTTCTTTTCCTGCAAGGTTTTCTGCATTTGCAAGGAGAGAGTCGATTTCCAAAGCGGAAGAAGCGGACTGTTCTGTAGTTGCTTCTGATGCGCTTTTCTGTTGTTTGTTACCACATGAAGTTCCGATAAAAGTCATTGCCACGATGGCAATTGCGATTGTTAGCTTTTTTGTTTTCATTGTTCTTGCTTCGTTTTTATATAGTTTGTAATCTGTTTATCGTTTGTTTATAGCTTATCATTGTTCGCCTTACGGGCGAGGAGTCTTAACCTTACTTGGGACTTTGAGTTTCATGCCGGGAAACTGTTGTTTCCTCACCGAGAAACTATTGTTTCCCCGTAGGGGGAACTAAAGGTTTCCCCGGTGTGAAACAAATGTTAGTCCTTTAGTTGCCGGCTTGATCCCTTACGCAACGGAGTTGCATACCGGACTTGGTGCCGATATAACCTAACGTTAATCTGCCTTCCAAATATTTGGAAGTAAACGTACTCATTAATGCAAAAAATTGTATGTTGGTAAGTTCGTTGTTAGCATTAAGTATTGCTTTATATGGAGTTGAAGTCATATAATAATTCAATGCTGGTTTTCCAATCCACTCGGTTATTGTACTAGTAGTGCTGGATATTACAGTTTTCTGGTAACTTGGAGTAGATGCGAAATTTGCCACCATACGCACTCCTGAAAATTGGTAATTGAATCCTGCATTATGAAGTGACAGTACTTTAGCTCCATCATAGATTGCATCATAAAAGAGAGCTTTATCACCATCTGCTGGAGTATTTCCATCTTCATCATTGTTGCTTTTGCCAACAAGATTAAAATATTCCATTTGCGTCGGTATGTGCCACCCTTTCGGACAGATACCTTGTGCGCCTTCAAAGTTTCAGATTATTTTCAGTAATTTCCTTACCACCTAGCGCAGCTTGCAAATCATAAAGATAGCCTAATTCTTTTATAGCACTTTCGTCTGTTGTGGCTACGGCTACATTGTTAACAATCTCATATGGATACCAAATATGTGAATCAGCTGTCGGATCAGTAGAGGGTGTATATCCTTTAGGTAAATAGCAAAGTGGTTCAGCCATCCATGTCGAACCGTTTGAGAGAGTTACAGTCTTATATTTCACATTATCATACAGGAAATAGTTCTGATCGAGATGTTCCTCAAAAGGAATTTCATTATCAGCTCCAATTTCGCCCTCATCTGTCCAGTTCTCAATGTCACCGCTAAGTTTGACTTCTATATCGTCAGGTAACACGCGAATGTTCACACTGTATTGTCCTCCTTGTGCCAAAGTGGTAGATGTGAGCTTCTGTGACAAGGTCTTGCCGTCGGATGTTGCTACTTCAAGTGTCAAGGCTACTGTTTGGGGAACGATAATAGCACGGTATGTCTCATTCGCTTTAACGGCTTGTGCAACAATGCTTGTAGCAGAGGCATTTGCATCAGCAGTCACTGTGAGAGCACTCAAATCAAGAGTTGCAGTCGGGATAGAACCTTTCAATGCAATGGACGAGATGTTAGCTTCTACTTCCTTTGTTACATTAATCACTAATTTAGTAAACATGTGTTTGAAGTTCATGCTTATAACGTTGGTAGTCGGAAGTACATCCGATTTCTTTGCTGCCATAAAATCTGACGCTCCATATCCACTAGTCTGATCGGTTTCAACAGTGAATGAAGCCGGAGTATTACCCTCCTTATAGGGATAATAGGCTACTATTTGCGATTTGTCATTTCCTTCCGGGTACCAGAGTAAATCGCCTGCAAATACTCCGTCATTGTATGTCATCTGTTTATTCTCTGCATATACGAAGTCACCGTTTTGGGTGATTGTAACACCGATTTTATCTCCGGTCTCAAAGTTAACTTCCGTAGCACGTGTAATAATAGGAGAGATAGTAATACGACTGTTTGCAGGAGTCGTAGCTTCGTTCTCTTCCTGTTGGCAAGATACCAAAAGCGCTGCTGCGAAGATAAATGTCAAACTCTTTTTCATTGCTTAATAATTTAGTTTATTTATATTCATTGTTTTCAAAAAGTATATCCTAATTTGACAGCCTCGTTCCAACGGTTCGAACCATCTATATATTGCAGGTTGAAACCGTGCGTATAACTACCCTGTACTTCCGCATAAATTCCATAGTTGAAATGGTAGCGCAATCCGAGATGAAATGTCGCCTGCGGGGCGGTTGCATATTCATTTTTCAGATGGTAATAATTAGTCAGCCGATAAGGCGGATCACCCGGTTCCGTATCTGTTGCCGTAGTCCTGTTTTTCCCGGTAAAGTTTCCTATGGCAAAGGATGCAGCCGCTTTCAGGTCGAGTTTCCCCAGATGAAATACACTGGAGATATAAGTCCGGCTGCAAAGCATCTTTTCCGAAGTCACATAAGGATACATCTGTGTGGTCAGTCGTCTGAATGTTGATATATTCGTTCCCAAACGAAGTTCCGTGCGGGGACTTATGAATTCATATTCAGGATGGACGGAGAAAATATCCTGCTCAAAAATACGATTGGAACCATGTACGTAAGTGGTCGTTATCCCGTTCACAGTTTCTTTAGTTATCACATTCTCGTTGTTGGCCAGATGTGACCATTGCAGGTTCAGTCGCAGAAAATGCTCTTTCTTTCCCTGTTTGAAATGATAACTCAAATGGGAGGTAATCCGGTGGGTGGGAAATTTAAACCAGATAGCATCTTTTTCACCGGCAGAACCTGAAGAATACGTGTATTCAATATCTCCGTAAATTCCTTTCCATTGAAGTTGCAAGGCTCCCCCGTTCGACAATTCTTTGATGGGAAAACCGTTGACACCCGATTCACTAAGATGGATTCCGCTGCCGTCCCATGCCTCGTAAGCTCCATACATAAGTCCTTTATCCAGAAAAGCATTGTAAGAGTTTTCGGCTGTACCGATGACTTCTGCTTTCACTGATTCGCTGTTTTTACCGAGAATATAGGAAAAACCGATTGCCATATCTCCCGAATGATACATGACACTGGGGGCTACTTTCAAATCCAGTCGGTAATTGGTATGCCGCAAGTCCTTTCGTTTGGAATAGTTGGAAGCGGCAAAGTCAATCTTTCCTCCTAATCGCCAGTTGGGTGCAATATCAGTTGCAATACCACCCATGAAAGCGTAAGTTTGCAAGTCTTTGCGTCCGGGCGTGAACTCCAGGAGATCTACGGGATAAAATCCCGGGTGGATGAACATCGAACCGCTCATATCCTTGCCGGAAGTATGGTCGAAGGAGAACGAACCCGTCAACGAATAACCTTTCAGATGAGTGATGGACTTTGCTACCGCTCCGGTACTCCATGCTTCTTTTGCTTCGTAATAGTTGCGGAAATCACCGTGATTATTCTTTCCGTACAGTTCGGCATAGGAAGCAGAAATACTGTCCGTCATGATACCTGTGACATTTGCCCCGGCATTCCAGGAGTTACGCCGTTCGATGATGTCATAAGTCTGTGCCGAAACTCCGGATGCCAGACATAGGACCCAAAGGCTTGTTATATATATTTTCTTCATCTCACTCATGCAAAGATTGTTTTTCCCGTTCATAAAAATCGGTAGAAGAGTTGTTTGTATCTACCAGTACTTCGTAACCCACTTCCTGTGTCGCTTCTTCATCCACATGACGGTATAAACTGCGTCCGTTGTATGTGGCACTTTGAGTGACATATCCCGCATCGATGGATGGAGAAATACGCTTTTTATTGTTGGAAGAACCGCCATAATACACCTCCGTCCCATCAATCACCCAGTCGAGCGCTACCGCTATCACCCGTTCGGTGGTGCTTCCCGGTCTTCTGTATGACGCTGCCTTCTTTTTAAGAACGAAGTCCTGTATCGTGGTATCTTTGGCTTTAAAATAATCGTGGCCGGAGAAAAGATGGAGAATGTATAAGCGTTCGCCTGTCCTGTTTTCAACACTACGTTCAGGTAATGGTCCGGTGTAATCTGATCGCCGGGAGCCGGATGATATTGCGTGTTCGGGAAATAAACATTGTTGTAACATACAAAATATCCGGGTTTGTTCAGATTAACAGATTGCGGATATTGTGCCGCATGGTCAACTGCTCCGTTGATGGCAATCACCGCATCTTCTCCCGGTTGAAGCGGAAAAGTTTTGCCGTTACCGCCAAACTGCCAGATACACTGTGCGATAGGAGCGAAATCGGGGAAAATGGTTGCTCCGGTTGCTTCGTCCTGCGTCACCCATACGTTGGTGGCTTGTGAATTGTAAGGGTCGAGAGCTCCGAAACACAAGCTATCCAGATATTGCACTTCCGAGTCGTTATTATGCAGGATAATGTACTTGTCGGACTGATAATTTCCTTCCAGTGGTAACTTGGTACATCCTCCGCAGTAAATCTCTTTAATAATGATCGTTCCGGCTCTGGAGTGAATCAGCGGGAGATTAAATGATATATCACTACTGGTCAGTTTTACATTATCAGCTAACCCGTTGAAAATATCCTGTCCGTCTTTGTCACTGATTTGCACACGGTATATACCTTTGGTCAGAGAGAATTGTGCCACTCCATTCTTGTTGGTTTTAGCCTTATAAGAATTTCCACGGTCGACATCTTCAATCTTTACGGTCACTCCTTCCCTGAGATGCTCCGTGTATCCGTCCGGATATACGGCGGTAACCTGCAGGTTGTGCAATTGGTTGTCATACGGATTCTCTTTATCGATATCCGTGCATCCTGCAAAGATGCCGGTCACTGTCAGTAATAATATGTAGATGGATTGCTTCATATAGTTAGAATTTGATACGGCAAGTAAGTCCATAATAGAAATCCGGGGTGAAAAGAGCGCTTACACCCGTTGCATGAGATTTTACATAAGGCCGTGAGTTGGTGAAATTAATCGCATTGAGAGAAAGAGATACATAGTCTCCAATCTCTTTGGTGATATTGATATTGGCAGAAAAATAAGGATCATATCCGTCTGCAGCAAATGTATAAGCATTGCCCGATTTACGTATCAGGTAGGAGAATTCCGGATTTGCGGCTTCCGCTGACGTGAAAGGATGCATCTCATTATTTAGGTCGAGGTATGCCACCGGCCAGATTGCAGTATAAGAGTCGCCGTCATAGATACTTCCTCCGGTTTGGGTATTGCTGCTTTCGCTCACATTGAAAGCATATTCTTTTCCTTGGTATTCGGAGATATTCTGCGAACGCTTCACAAGCGAAGCTTCCAGTCGGCACGAGATAATCAGTCTTGCTTTCGGGATACGGGTGATCGCTGTGATATTGGCATCCAGCGAGTGAGTGCGCTTGCCGTTGGCGGTCGTGGATGAGTTGTCGCCGTTGGCATAGATACCTACATATTGGTAAGAACGATTGGCAAGACTGGTGTGCGACCATCCATTCTGATAATAATACGATAAAGAGTTGTCGATGTATTTCGTATAAGTATAAGCGGCATCTATCCGGAATTGCGTGCGAATCGGAGTAATTTCCGGGAAATCAACAATCATTTCCGCTCCGCGACGAATCACGTCCATTCCATTGTCGGGAGAAGTTGACTTTACAAAAGTCTGGTCGGTCACTTTGACATCCATAGGAGTCCAGTAACTGGATGCATTGTCGCGTATGTAAACCATACCTGTCTGGTTGTCCACATTGATTTGCGGATTAGTAGGCATAGTGAATCCTTCCGGCAATTGGAGAACATCGTAGGAGAACGGAGTATAGGTATTTGTGTATTTATACGGCAGCTTGGTACGGTTGAAATAACCGACTAATGAAATTCTGGTACGGGCAATGTTGACGTCCAGACCGATTTCTGCGTTCTGATTCCGTTGCCAGCGTAGGTTTTCATTGTGCAATAACGTGTAGGGCTGACTATAATATATATAAGATGATTCAATCTTATTATAGGAAAAGCCGAAGGTCTGTATGTCCCGATATTCCTGTTTGGGATACAAGGTATAAAAAGAGGGAAGCTTTTCGGTAATTCCCCAACCGCCACGGATAGCGATATATTCGTTCAACTGCCATCTGGCATTGAAACGCGGAGATAGAGTATTCAGATTTTTATAGTTCGTTCCCTTGATAAACAAGTGTTCCCAACGTACCCCTGCCATCAGTCTAAGCATGGTATTTCCCACAGGAAATGAGAGACTTTCTTCTGCATAAAGCGAAACATTATGCATATATGGATAAGTAGTGTAAGGACGGGGACGATAACCGTTCGGAGCCAATGCTGGGTCTTTGTAATATTCTCCTTCGCCCACATTGCCTGTTGCTTTCCATTGAACACCCGCTTTCAGGTTACTGTTTACAGTCTTAAAGCGTCTGTTCCATTCATATTTTAACGATGCGGCATAATCCAGTTCTTTGGAGTCGATGATTTGGTCGGCAAAGTAAGTATATGGCAGTTTGTTTGCCATAAAATATCCTTCCTCCGTGGCATGAACAGCTGGTTGCTCCGATGCATACGAGTAGAACGTATGCGCGTGGGAGTTGTTATCATTATAATATATCGATGCGTCGAACTTGAGGTTGGTTATCCACGATTTATTGAGCAGCCAAGCGAGTGACGTGTTTGCCCGGAATACGTTGTCTCTCACTTTGTTGTATTCTCCCGAATAGGCATCGGGATCATCTTTGGTATTCATTCCTCCGATATTGCCTGTAACACCGATGTCGAATCTCAATACGTTGTGGAATGTGTTGCTATATCCGGCAGAGAATCCCCTTCTTGTATAAGAAGAATAGGGAGATACCAACTTTTGAGTAGCTTTGGTCCACTCACCGTTTATGTTGATGACTCCTTTATCGTTTCCTAAATCCAATCCTTTAGAGAATGACACCTGTTCGGTGCGAGGATTGATAGACAGCAATATGTTCCAAGGTGTTTTTCCCTTTTCGGGCGTGAATTTTGACCATACCACTATTCAAGTCTCCATATTCTGCCGAGGGCACTCCCGTAATGACTTCCACCGATTCAATATCTGCAACAGTGATATTCCGGGTATCCGCTCCGCTCATATTGCCAAACGAACCATTGTTTCCAATACGCACCCCATCCACTTCCACAGCAGTTCCGAATGCGGCATTACCGGCTGTTGACCCTCCGTCACGTAATGAGAAGATATGGTTGGCGGTGAGATCCGGAACTTTGGTCTTTCCCCGGAAGAAGAGCGGAGATATCGCTCACGTTGGATACCTGTAGATGCTCCAATGCATGATTTCCGATGGTGAGCGTCGTGTTTAATTCATTTTTAGGTGCTTGTGCAGTAACGACTACATCATCCAGTGCAAGTGTATTTTCTTTGAGTATGATAGGAAAGTTATTGATATTGCTGCGCACATTTACGGGAATTGTTGCCGGTACATAACCCAAAAAAGAAACCTCCAGATTATATTTCCCTTCCTGTACTCCTTGTATCGTAAATTCTCCTTTCTGATTGGATACGGCCCACAAATAGGTACCTTTAATGAGAATAGAAGTACCAGGCAGGGGAGAATTCGTTTTTGCCTCGGTCACACGTCCCGAGATTGTATAGATGTTTGAATTAGCTGCGGCCTCAAATAAATTGAAAAATAGTAGCCCCCAGAATGCTATATTAAAAAGACAATACTTCATAGATAAGTTTTGCGCAAAATTCGATAAAAAACGAGTTTGTATCAATCGCTATAAATAGTTATTTTGGCAAATCCTGATACCTATAACTAGTGACTCGTTACCTACGAATAGGTATTTTCCCTCTAACTATAGCTTAGAGAAAAAAACCGGCTTGCACTGCGATCACTATCACATTGCAAGCCGGTTGATTTATTGGGCTTATCTATAGCTGTCCGGATATTATTTCCAGTCCGCTATATTAGATATTTTTTACTTTAATCAGATATTCGGCAATCTGCACAGCATTCAGTGCAGCCCTTTCTTGATCTGGTCACCTACAATCCAGAAAGTCAATCCGTTTTCGTTTGTCAGGTCTTTGCGGATACGTCCAACGTACACAGGATCTTTGCCTGCAAGGAACAGCGGCATCGGGTATTCTCTTTTCAGCAGGATTGTCTTGAAATACGAATCCCTCGCCTTTGGCAAAAGCTTCACGAGCCTCTTCTATCGAAATAGGACGTTCAGTTTCCACCCAAATACTTTCAGAGTGAGCACGAAGTGCCGGAACACGTACGCAAGTTGCGCTGACTTTCACGTCAGAGTGCATAATTTTGCGTGTTTCGTTATACATCTTCATCTCTTCTTTGGTATAACCGTTTTCCGTGAACACGTCGATCTGCGGTATGAGGTTGAATGCCAATTGATATACAAACTTTCTACTGTAACAGGTTCATTTGCCAATACTTGGCGATATTGCTCGTACAATTCGTCCATAGCAGCAGCACCGGCACCACTTGCTGCCTGATAGGTAGATACGTGCACGGTTTTTATATGAGAAAGCTTTTCGATGGCTTTCAGTGCAACTACCATCTGGATAGTCGTACAGTTAGGATTGGCAATGACGCCACGCGGACGCTCCAACGCATCTGCGGCATTTACTTCGGGCACTACCAAAGGCACATCAGCGTCCATACGGAAAGCGCTGGAGTTGTCGATCATCACCGCACCGTATTTGGTGATTGTTTTCTCGAACTCTTTGGATGTGCCTGCACCGGCAGAGGTGAAAGCAATGTCCACCCCTTTAAAGTCATCGTTGTGTTGTAAGAGTTTCACCTCGATCTGTTTACCGCGGAAAGTATATGTTGTTCCGGCACTACGTTTAGAACCGAACAAAACTAACTCGTCCATCGGGAAGTTTCTCTCATCGAGCACGCGCAGGAACTTGTCCTACGGCTCCGCTTACGCCAACAATAGCTACTTTCATCTTTTTCTTTTGTTAAATGTGAATATTGAATTTTCTCCTTCATCCTGTCGAATCGGAAAGATTTGGCTGCAAAATTATAACAATTTAGCATATAAACATCGCTTTTTGTCGAAAAAATATTTCAGTTTTTATTTGAATCTATCTTCCTTATGAATTGGAGGAAATGCATTAGAATTTTTTTGTTCCTTTGCAGAGAATTCTAAAACCACAGTCTATGAACCTGTTTGATCTCAATTTAACGCTGCCTATTTCTGATCCGTCCTGGGTATTTTTCCTTTTTGGTACTGATAATCATTCTCTTTGCTCCGATGATTCTGGGGCGCCTTCATATACCTCATATTATCGGTATGATTCTGGCCGGTGTGCTGATCGGCGAACACGGATTCCATGTTCTCGAGCGGGACAGTAGTTTCGAATTGTTCGGAAAAGTAGGACTCTATTATATCATGTTTCTGGCCGGGCTGGAAATGGATATGGAGGATTTTAAGAAGAACCGGACAAAAAGTTTCGTGTTCGGCTGGCTCACTTTTTCTGATTCCTATGGCGTTGGGAATATGGAGTATGAGTATGCTGGGGTACGGTTTTCTCACGGCAGTGCTGTTGGCAAGTATGTATGCTTCCCACACCTTAATTGCCTATCCCATTATTAGTCGTTATGGACTGTCGCGTTTGCGCAGTGTCAATATAACCATTGGTGGTACTGCTGTCACCGTCACCCTTGCTTTGATTATTCTTGCCGTCATAGGAGGCATGTTTAAGGGGACTGTCGATGGCTGGTTCTGGGTATTTCTTGTGGCAAAAGTGGCTTTCCTCGGATTCCTGATTGTATTCTTTTTCCCCCGTATCGGACGCTGGTTCTTCCGGAAGTATGACGATAGCGTGATGCAGTTCGTGTTCGTGCTGGCGATGGTCTTCCTCGGAGGCGGACTGATGGAGTTTGTAGGAATGGAAGGAATTTTGGGAGCTTTCCTTGCCGGATTGGTCCTGAACCGCTTGATTCCTCATGTCTCTCCGCTGATGAACCGTCTGGAATTTGTGGGAAATGCCTTGTTCATTCCTTACTTTCTGATCGGTGTCGGTATGATTATCGATGTCAGAAGCCTGTTTACGGGGGGCGAAGCGTTGAAGGTGGCAATTGTAATGACAGTGGTGGCAACCTTTAGTAAATGGCTGGCTGCCTGGATCACACAAAAGATCTATCGGATGCAGTCGAATGAACGAAGCATGATGTTCGGTTTGAGCAATGCGCAGGCTGCTGCTACACTGGCAGCAGTATTGATCGGGCATGAAATCATTATGGAGAATGGAGAACGGTTGCTGAATGATGATGTATTGAACGGTACGGTAGTGATGATACTTTTCACTTGTGTCATCAGTTCTTTGGTGACGGAGCGTTCTGCCCGCCGTTTTGCTTTAGACGAAAATGTGCAAGCGGAAGAAGAAGCTAAACAGATAAATAAGGAACAAATCTTGATTCCGGTCGCTAATCCGGAGACGATTGAAGATCTGGTCAATCTGGCTTTAGTAATAAAGGATGCTAAGCAGAAAAATGCATTGGTGGCATTGAACGTTATCAATGACAATAATAGTTCGGAAAGAAAGAGCAGCAGGGTAAACGTAATCTGGAGAAGGCGGCCATGATTGCCGCTGCCGCCGATGTGCCTGTCACGATGGTGAGCCGTTATGATTTGAATATTGCTTCGGGGATTATCCATACGATCAAAGAATATGAAGCTACAGATGTTGTGATCGGTTTGCACCGGAAGGCAAATATTGTCGACTCTTTCTTCGGACATCTGGCTGAAAGTCTGCTGAAAGGTACGCATCGTGAAGTGATGATTGCCAAATTCCTGATGCCTGTTAATACCCTGCGTCGAATCAATATTGCCGTTCCGCCGAAGGCTGAATATGAATCGGGGTTCTCTAAATGGGTGGAACACTTCTGCCGTATGGGAAATACATTGGGGTGCCGGGTGCATTTCTTTGCCAATGAGCGTACGTTGATGCGTATTCAGCAACTTGTGAAAAAGAGACATGCAGGTACCCCGACAGAATTCTCCATATTGGAGGAGTGGGAGGATCTCTTGCTGTTGACAGGGCAGGTGAATTATGATCATTTACTCGTGGTTATCTCTGCCCGTCGCGGATCTATCTCTTATGATCCCTCTTTTGAGCGCCTGCCGGCACAATTAGGAAAATATTTCTCTAATAATAGTTTGATAATCCTGTATCCCGACCAGTTTGGCGAACCGCAAGAGATCGTGTCATTCTCCGATCCTCGTGGACATAATGAGTCTCAACATTATGAGAAGGTCGGCAAATGGTTCTATAAATGGCTAAAGAAAAACTAATGGAAAGATACGACTGGCAACAGAGAACGGAACTCCTGTTAGGGGAGGAAAAGATGGAGCGCATCCGGAATGCACACGTATTGGTCGTGGGACTGGGTGGAGTGGGAGCTTATGCGGCAGAAATGATTTGTCGTGCAGGAGTCGGACGAATGACGATTGTAGATGCCGATACGGTGCAGCCGACTAACCTGAACCGTCAGTTGCCTGCATGCATTCCACGTTGGGGAGGACGAAAGCGGAGGTGTTGGCAGCCCGTTATAAAGATATAAATCCGGAGATTGAGCTGACTGTCCTGCCTGTTTATCTGAAAGATGAAAATATACCGGAGCTATTGGATGCCGGTAAATATGATTTCATAGTGGACGCCATCGATACAATCAGCCCCAAATGCTTTCTGATTTATGAAGCGATGAAGCGTCATATAAAGATTGTTTCCAGCATGGGCGCAGGCGCGAAGAGCGATATTACGCAGATTTGCTTTGCCGATCTTTGGGAGACGTATCATTGCGGTTTGAGCAAAGGCGGTACGGAAGCGTTTGCAGAAGATGGGAATGAAACGGAAACTTCCGGTGGTATTCAGTACGGAACAAGCTGATCCGAAAGCGGTATTGCTGACGGAGGATGAACAGAATAAGAAATCGACATGCGGAACAGTCAGTTATATGCCTGCTGTGTTTGCATGCTATCTGGCTGAATATGTCATTAAACGATTATAAGGCTATGATGATAAAACTAGAAGGGATTACGAAGAGTTTCGGCTCATTACAGGTGCTGAAAGGCATTGATCTGGAAATCAACAAAGGAGAAATTGTTAGTATTGTAGGCCCGAGCGGTGCGGGTAAAACTACGTTATTGCAGATAATGGGCACTTTAGATGAACCGGATGCAGGTGTGGTACAGATTGACGGAACAGTGGTGAGCCGGATGAAAGAAAAAGAACTATCCGCTTTTCGTAATAAGAATATTGGTTTTGTTTTCCAGTTTCACCAACTGCTGCCGGAGTTCACGGCATTGGAAAATGTGATGATTCCCGCCCTAATTGCCGGGGTGTCTTCCAAAGAGGCGCACGAACGCGCTGTGAAGATTCTGGATTTTATGGGACTGGTTGACCGGGCTTCTCATAAACCGAACGAATTGTCGGGAGGGGAGAAGCAGCGGGGAGCGGTAGCGAGGGCTTTAAGCAACGATCCGGCAGTTATTCTGGCAGACGAACCATCCGGAAGTCTCGATACACATAATAAAGAAGATTTACACCAATTGTTCTTCGACCTGAGGGACCGGTTGGGACAGACTTTCGTCATTGTGACGCATGACGAGGGGCTTGCCAAAATTACGGACCGGACCGTTCATATGGTGGATGGTATGATTAAAAAAGATTAATTAGAGAACCTAATTTCTAAAAATGTATACCAAAAAAGGTAGAGCCTTGCAAGTGTTCTATCTTTTAGCTATATATTTATAGTCGCTTCTCTACGGAAGTCTGTGAAGATGATAGTAGAGTGTTTGTTTTGTTTGTGTGTGATGCATTCTTGTCTGGTGTGATAGGAATGCATCTTTTTTTTTATTAATTATAACAAATGTAGGGCTCTAACCGTTCAAGATCAATAGGAGTGAACTCCTCGTAAAGAGATAATTGCTTCAGACTTTTTAAGGATCCTTTCTTTTTCCGATATTCTATGATAACCTTTGCTTGGTAGTAGTTTATGTATGGATGATGCAGCATTCGTTCCATACCGGCTTTATTTAAATTGATACGGCGTGTCTGCTGGATGTCAATGGAAAACCACGGACGGAGTTTCTCTGCCTTTAGATGAATCTCCTGTAACTGCTCTATTCGGAAAAAGCCTCCCAGCCGTTCGCGGTAATTCACAATCATCCGGGCAATGCTGCTTCCGATTCCCGGAATCTTTTTTCAGTTCGGTGGTATCTGCGGAGTTGAGGCTGATGATGGTTCCGGGGAGATATTTCATGAGTGTGTCCCGTTGTACACTTTGTGCGGTTAATAATCGTACCGTATCCTTTGAACTGAAATCTTTTTTGTAATTTGGATATAGGGATAAAGAGTCCGGTATTGTTCTTCGGTTAGACCATAAATCTTCCGGAAATCCTCCGGATGGCGGAATTTGCCTTGTTTATTACGATAATGCAGGATATTCTTTACCATCCAGGATGGTAATCCGAGTGACAGGAAAGTGGTGGAGTCCGCAGTGTTCGGGTCAAACATCGCAAGCTTGATTTCCCTTTGAGGGGATGATTGAAAAGAATGACCGGACTTTTGGTGAGGTTTTGTTTCCCGGAGGGAGGAAATAAAGTCGTTGTATTCTTTATCGAACTTCTCGTTCTCTTTGCAGTCGGTATCTTCAGTACGAGTGAAGAAGGAGAAGAGCTTAGGAGCGGCATATACTCTAAAATAAGAACGACAAGGACGATAATGCCTTGTCGTTCGGTTTTAGTGAAATAAAAAAAGTCTTTCCACATTATAAGCTTGATGAATCCTAGCTCATTGATGAATATTAATGTAATAGCGATTGGTGCGATATATTTTAATATAAAGATAATGAGTTTATATACCGGTATCTTTAATGAACCGTCATTGGTAATCTCCGACCATACAATCTTCTTGTCCAGATACCATCCGGTAAAGATAGAGATGCACATTCCGCCCAATGGTAACATGATTTTAGCTGTAACAAAGTCGAAGAGGTCGAACATACCCAATCCGAAAACGGTAAATCCTTTCATAACTCCCAATGATAATGAACAGAATATTCCTAAGAAGATACATCCGCCGGTCACAAGTTTTGCCGCTTTCCCACGGGGGAAAGCTTGAACTCCTCATGTAAATAAGCGGTTACTACTTCGTGCAAGGAAATGGTGGAGGTTAAAGCAGCCATTGCCAATAACGCGTAGAACATGACGGAGAAGATATAGGCCAATATCGGTACTCCGCTAAATGCCTGTTGGAATACATTGGGTAGTGTAATAAAGATAAGACTCGGACCTGAATCAGGTTGTATGCCTACTGAGAAAGCGGCCGGGAAGATGATAAAACCGGCTAGTATCGCTACAAAAGTGTCAATGATTCCTACGCTGAAAGCAGTTTTAGTCAGATTCGTGTCTTTTTTGAAATACGATGCATAGGTGCAAAGGCATCCCATTCCCAGACTCAGGGAGAAGAAGGCCTGTCCCATGGCACTCAAAAACACATTCCCGTCCACCTTGCTAAAGTCAGGCTTGAGCAGGAATTCAATGCCTGCACCGGCTCCCGGCAAAGTAAACCGAGCAAACTACCAGTATGAGGATAATGATAAATAAGGTAGGCATCATGATTTTGGAGGACTTTTCGATTCCTTTTTCCACTCCTTTCACGATGATGAAATGAGTGATTAACAAGAAGGCTACCAACCATACAACCGGTCTCCACGGACTACTGGAGAATTGCTGGAAAGAAGAGATGAATTCTCCGGAGTTTTTTCCGGCAAAGCCGTTGGTCGCAGCTTCAAGAATATATTCAAGCGTCCAGCCTGCTACTACGGCATAATAACTAAGTATCAGGAAACCGGCCAATACTCCCATGCGTCCTACCCAACGCCAATGTGTTCCGGGGGCTAATTTCTGATACGCTCTTGCTGTGTTGGCTCTCGAACGGCGTCCTATCAGAAACTCGGCAATCATAATAGGTAGTCCCAGAAGAAAGATGCAGCCTAAATAGATCAATATAAATGCCGCACCTCCATGATTTCCCTGTTTCATAGGGAAACCTCCATATATTACCCAGTCCGACTGCAGAGCCGGCAGAAGCGAGTATGACCCCTAATTTACTGCCGAAGTTCGCTCTATCATTTTTTGTCATAAATCTTGTTTTATCTTACAAATCGTTATAAAAATGCACGTATAAAGTGCAAATATAGAAAATGATACTTATATTTGTGCTGAAACTGTAATTTTATTTAGATATGCTATCTTATATTAAGAAATATCCTATCTCGCTTTTTATTATTCTGACAGTGATTTACCTGTCATTCTTTAAACCGCCTAAGACGGATTTAAATGAAATTCCCAACCTCGACAAACTGGTTCATGTCTGTATGTATTTCGGTATGTCGGGCATGTTATGGCTGGAGTTCTTGCGTGCACATCGTAGGGATAATACTCCGATGTGGCACGCGTGGTTAGGTGCATTCTTCTGTCCTGTACTTTTTAGTGGTTGTGTGGAATTACTGCAGGAATATTGCACTACTTATCGGGGAGGAGACTGGTTGGATTTTGCAGCTAATACTACGGGAGCGATTCTGGCTAGTTTAGTGGCCTATTATGTCGTACGACCGAGGATGATGAAGGCTGATTGAAATTTGCTGGCTAGAAGGATTTTCAGGCACGGATTACGCGGATTACACGGTCGCTTTATAAATGCTAATTCTAAAATCCGTGTAATCCGCGTAATCCGTGCCTGAAAAAATAGTATAATTATAAGTATTCTACCGTTGAACTAAGTTTGATTCCATTGGAACCTTTAATTAGAATGGTATATCCTCTAGGTTTGTCTGCTTGCAGATTCTTTATAACTTCCTGCGCATTGGCGTAAGTTTTAAAAAAGAATGTTCGCTTGCGGCAAACAGTTCTCCTACGAGCCATACTTTCTCAAAACCACTTTCTTTGATGTAATCAACGATTTTCTGATGTTCGCCGGGCTTTCAGCACCCAGTTCGCGCATATCTCCTAATATGAGCATCTTGTGAGGGACTGTCATGTTCCGGAAGTTTTGCAAAGCAGCCATCATGCTGGTTGGATTTGCATTATATGCGTCGATGATAAGCGTGTTATCTTCTGTCTTTTTAAGTTGGGAGCGATTGTTCTGTGGCGTATACCCTTCCAAAGCTTCGTTGATCTTCTTTGCTTCCACTCCGAAGAAACGTCCGATGGTGATGGCAGCCGGGCATTCGGGAAATTATATTCTCCGATCAACTGTGTGCGAACCTGATGGCGTTCCGTCCTTACCGGCTTTCCATTCGAAAGCGAGATAAGGTGAATTGCCGGTGATTCGCCCGTTAACATAGAGATCCTCTTCTGTTCCATAAGGAATCAGGTTCAATCCCTGTGAGATATTCATCAAATAGGCGTTATCGTGATGGATAAAGGTAATGGCGTCTTTCTTACGGAGGAAATCGTACAATTCTCCTTTAGTCTTAATCACTCCTTCGAAAGAACCGACCTTCCAGGTGAGCCTTTGCCTACGTTGGTGATAATGCCATAATCCGGTTCGGCTATTTCGCAAAGAAACTTGATTTCTCCCGGATGATTGGCGCCCATCTCGATGACGGCAAGGTCGTGTTCCGGCTTCAATCGTAGCAGAGTGGTCGGTACACCGATGTGATTGTTGAGATTACCTAAGGTATAAAGCACATTATGAGCTTGGCAGAGAACGCTGGAGATTAACTCTTTGGTGGTCGTCTTTCCGTTAGTTCCGGTAATGCCGATCACTCGCGTCCCGAGTTGGCGGCGATGATAGTTGGCAAGCTGCTGCATTGTTTGCAGACAGTTGTCTACAAGTATATATCGTTGATCCCCTTCTATGGCATATTCGGTCTCATCGATAACGGCAAATGCGCATCCGGAGTCCAGCGCTAACTTAGCAAATGCATTACCGTTGAACGACTCACCTTTCAAGGCGATAAATAAAGAACCGTCCGGGCAGTTCCGGCTATCAGTAGTAACTGATTGGCAATCCAGAAAAATCTGGTAAAAAGAGCAGAAAGTTTCATAACCTGATCTTTTATTTAAAACGTTGCAAAGATAGGCTATTCTTTCGGATTTGACGGGAGTTCGGACAGATTTTTACTTAGGCATATACCAAAGGAAGAGTCAGCACCATCCGGCACCCGTCCGTATAGGATGAGTCGATGTGGAGGCTGCCTCCTAACTTCTCGGCAATGCTCCGGCATATCGGCAGTCCGAGACCGGTGCCCTGTGTGAAAGAATCCATTTTGTAGAAACGTTGAAATACTGCCTCCTGTTGATTTTTCGGAATGCCTGTTCCTGTATCGGTGACACTGATTTCAATTTTCTTTTCAGCTTCCAGTATGGAATAAGCTATGCGAATACTGCCGTGAGTCGTGAATTTAGCGGCGTTATGCGCCAAGTTGTTCAACGCTTGTGATATACGTTCCGAATTACTGCGTATGAGCAGGTTTTCTTTTGCAGGTTCGAACAGAACTTCCACATCCTTTTGCCTGTTGTCTTTGGCCACTTCAGAGGCAAGTTGACAGATCGTATTCATATCTGTTTCATCATCTGTGGGCAGTTGTTCGTATTGATCCAGTTCGGACAGAGCGAGCACATCAGTGACCAGTCGGAGCAAGTCGTTACTGTTGCTCTTGATAATATTGACAAATTCCTGTGTTTCCGGATTGTTGCTATAGTGATCGCTTAACACCTGCGAGAAGCCTACAATGGAGTTGAGCGGTGTACGGATTTCATGAGTCATGCTTTGGATGAATGTGGTTTTCATCCGGCTGTTTGCTTCCGCTATGTCTTTGGCTTTACGTAATTCTTCCCTCGACACCGTAAGTTCCTCATTCTTTGTTTTGAGTTCGGCTTCCGAAACTTTCAGTTTGCGTTTCAGGAAATTTTCTCTATAAAGGAATAAGAAAAAGAACGCCTAATAAAATAATCAATGAGATAATCAATGTTGTTTTATTATGCAACTCTTTTCCTGTGTCTGGAGCGTTAGTTCTTTCTTTTCGGCATTGAGCTTCTCAACGTTTAGCAAGGTGGCGAATTCGCTGCTGGCTACTTGCTCATTGGCTATTTTTAAAGAGTCATCCGTGTTGATGTACATTTGCAGATATTTGACCGCCAGGTTCATATTTCCCATCTTTTGGTAGATTTCTCCCTGTGTGCGGTAATGGATGCTGCTAAGTATGCTTTCACTTAAACGGCGCTCTTCCTTTTCTTGCCTTTCTGCAGCTTCCAGTGCTTTTTGATATTGCCTGGTCTGTTGGTAGTATAAACATTCTATATTATATAGCCTTTTTTTGATCGATTCCAGTCTTTTATCCTGTTCGAATGCGGCCTGGCATTCCTTCAATATTTTTTCGGCTGCCTGAAAGTCACCAAACTTACTGTAGTAGTTTACGTACTCCAACTTGGCAGATATTTGCTGTGTAGAAGAATTGGCTGTTGCAACGGCCTTTTCCATAGCTTCCAATGCTTCTTTTTGTTTTTCCCGGCTGATGTAATAGTTGGCTATCTGGGCATAGGTCTGGGAAATGTTATAGTTTTCGATATTGTATTTTTCAGTCAGTTCGATTTCTTTCAACCGCCATTCACCCGCCATCGAATCGAATCTTTTGATGGTGTAGATTTGTGACATGATATTGTAGCAACGGGACAGACCGGTTTTGTCATCCTCTTCCTGTGCTTCTTTTAACATCTTTTGCACTTCATAAAGTGCTATGTTTGTTCTGCTTGTTTTTAGATAGTAAGTGATTAATCTGTTCGCCCATGCAAAATAATAATATTTAGGCTGATGGGTGGCTTTGGCGAATTCTTTTACTTTGTTGGTATAGTAGATTACGCTATCTTCATGGGTCCCCTGGAAATAATAGTAATCCAGTTGGGTGGCTATGGCTACTGCCTGCATTCGTTCATCATGCCGTTCACCGGCCATTCTGAACAATGTGTCGGACATGTTAAGCACAATAGGATCTAATAAGTATTCTTGACAACGTTGATAATATTCATAGAGAGTAGAGTCAACATTGAAAGTTTCAGCCTCTTTTTTGAGCTTTAGCAGTAGTGGCAAAGGGCAAAATGAGGAAAAGAAATCCTACGTGAAATAGGGTTAATCGGCTCATGGTATGAATTTTTCGGTTTCTTCTATAGTTTGCAAATATACGTTTATTTCCTAATTTTAATACGAATACTTGCTTTTTTTATCTACATTTGTAGGCGATCTAAAAGGAATGTTGTCAATGATGAAACCTATATCTCCAACTTATATAAATGTGAAAGGACGTCTGCTCGATCTTGCTACTCCGCAGGTGATGGGTATTTTGAATGTTACTCCCGATTCTTTTTTATTCCGGCAGCCGGATGCAGACTGAAGAAGACATTGCTGCCCGGGCGCGGCAGATACTTGATGAAGGTGCTTCGATTATTGATATAGGAGCTTATTCTTCACGGTACCGAATGCCGAACATATTTCTGCTGAAGAAGAGATGGGCAGACTGCGTACCGGTCTGGAAATTCTGAACCGGAATCATCCGGATGCTATCGTTTCGGTCGATACTTTCCGGGCGGATGTAGCGGAAGAATGTGTGAAAGATTATGGAGTTGCTATTATTAATGACATAGCTGCCGGTGAAATGGACCACCGGATGTTTCAGACAGTTGCCGAATTGGGAGTACCTTATATTATGATGCATATGCAGGGAACTCCGCAAAGTATGCAGAAAGAACCTCATTATGAGAATCTGATAAAGGAAGTTTTCTTGTATTTTGCCCGTAAAGTGCAGCAACTTCGCGACTTGGGAGTGAAAGATATCATTCTCGATCCGGGATTCGGATTCGGAAAAACATTGGAGCATAATTATGAACTGATGGCGCATCTGGAAGAATTCCACATATTCGAACTTCCCGTTTTAGTGGGAGTTTCGCGGAAATCAATGATTTATAGACTGTTAGGAGGAACTCCGCAAGATTCATTGAACGGGACAACCATATTGGATACTGTGGCGTTAATGAAAGGAGCACACATCCTGCGTGTACATGATGTGCGTGAGGCGGTGGAAGCTGTCCGGATCACAGAGAAATTAAAAATAGAGAGTGGATATGACAAATAAGAGGAGGGTGCATGTTTTTTGAGTTTGGCATAAAAGATTTTATCGATATTCTGCTGGTGGCTTTTGTTTTGTACTATACCTACAAACTGATGAAAGCTTCCGGTTCCATTAAGGTTTTTACCGGTATCTCTTGTTTTTATCTTGATTTGGCTGGTGGTGACCCAGGTGTTGGAGATGAAACTGCTTGGCTCTATCTTTGACACATTGATGAATGTGGGTGTGATAGCTTTGATTGTTCTTTTTCAGGATGAGATACGCCGTTTCCTTTTGACTTTGGGATCTCACCGCCATGTCAGTGCATTGGCACGTCTCTTTAGCGGATCGAAAAAAGAGTCGTTGAAGCATGATGATATTATGCCTGTTGTAATGGCTTGTCTGAGTATGGGCAAACAAGAAAGTCGGCGCATTGATTGTGATTGAGCATAATACTCCTTTAGATGAAGTCGTTCGTACGGGCGAATTGATTGATGCGGCAATCAATCAGCGTTTAATCGAGAATATCTTTTTTAAGAATAGTCCGTTGCACGACGGAGCGATGGTCATCAGCAAAAAACGTATCAAGGCAGCGGGATGTATCCTTCCTGTTTCCCATGATTTGAATATACCGAAGGAGCTTGGCTTGCGGCATCGCGCAGCGATGGGAATTTCACAGCAATCGGATGCGCATGCCATTATTGTTTCAGAAGAAACAGGTGGTATCTCCGTAGCCTATCGCGGACAATTCTATCTCCGCCTGAATGCGGAAGAACTGGAAAGTCTATTGACAAAAGAAAACTGATTTTATATTGGTAAGGCAATGGTCAAACAATGATGGTCATTTTATGACCATCATTGTTTGACCATTGTTGTTTTATCTGCTATTTGGCGCTATTTTGCTTTATTTCCAACCCTTTTTGAATGATAATTATGCCCTCCTTTTTAGGTGAATCGCCTACCTTTGCCGTATACTATTAAAATTCTATTTTTGAATAAACCATGAAAAACAGATTAATTGCGTTACTGGTACTTTTTACAGTTATTTTCGTTAGTAGTGCACAGGCACAAACTACTGCCCGTAAGTTTGAGGCAGGCAAGAACACTTTTCTGCTGGACGGAAAACCATTTGTAGTAAAAGCTGCCGAACTGCACTATACCCGTATTCCGCAAGCCTATTGGGATCATCGTATTGAGATGTGTAAGGCATTAGGCATGAACACTATTTGTATTTATATCTTCTGGAATATACACGAACAGGAAGAAGGCAAGTTTGACTTTACAGGTCAGAATGATATCGCTGCCTTCTGTCGTGCCGCTCAGAAACACGGAATGTATGTCATTGTCCGTCCCGGTCCGTATGTATGTGCGGAGTGGGAGATGGGGGGACTTCCTGTGGCTGTTGAAGAAAAAAGATATAGCCTTGCGTACGCTCGATCCCTATTATATGGAACGGGTAGGCGTCTTTATGAAAGAAGTAGGCAAGCAACTGGCTCCGCTGCAAGTGAATAAGGGGGAAATATCATAATGGTTCAGGTAGAGAATGAATATGGTTCTTATGGAATCAACAAACCATATGTATCTGCCGTCCGTGATTTAGTGCGTGAGTCTGGCTTTACCGATGTACCTCTGTTTCAATGTGACTGGAGCAGTAACTTCACCAATAATGCGCTCGATGACCTGATTTGGACTGTGAATTTCGGTACGGGAGCCAATATCGACCAGCAATTTAAGAAATTGAAAGAGCTTCGCCCCGAAACTCCGTTGATGTGTAGTGAATTTTGGAGCGGATGGTTCGACCATTGGGGACGCAAACATGAGACACGTCCTGCAAAAGATATGGTACAGGGCATCAAGGATATGCTCGACCGGAACATCTCTTTCAGTCTGTATATGACTCACGGAGGAACGACTTTCGGACATTGGGAGGTGCGAACAACCCGGCTTATTCCGCCATGTGCAGCTCATACGATTATGATGCTCCGATTAGCGAACCCGGATGGACGACCGACAAGTTTTTCTTGCTTCGTGACTTGTTGAAAAACTATCTTCCGGCAGGTGAAACACTGCCCACAGTACCCGCAGCTTTGCCTGTTATTGAAATCCCCGAGTTTTACTTCCATAAAGTGGCTCCGCTTTTCTCGAAATCTGCCGGAGGCAAAACAAACGGTGGATATTCAACCGATGGAATCATTCAACCAGGGATGGGGAACGATTCTGTATCGCACCACATTGTCCGAAACTATTCTTGCAGGCACCACTTTGAAAATTACGGAAGTGCACGACTGGGCGCAGATATATGCCGACGGTAAACTGCTGGCACGTTTAGACCGTCGTAAAGGAGAATTTACAACGACCCTGCCCGCACTGAAAAAAAGGCACACAACTGGATATTCTTGTGGAAGCAATGGGACGTGTTAACTTTGACAAATCTATCCACGACCGCAAAGGAATCACCGAAAAGGTGGAACTTATTTCGGGTAACCGGGCTAAGGAATTGAAAAACTGGACGGTGTATAACTTCCCGGTAGATTATTCCTTTATAAAAGATAAGAAATATAGCGATAAAAAGATGTTACCGACTATGCCTGCCTATTACAAGACTACCTTCACACTGGATAAAGTAGGAGATACTTTTCTGGATATGAGCACATGGGGAAAAGGCATGGTCTGGGTGAACGGTCATGCAATGGGGCGTTTTTGGGAGATCGGTCCGCAGCAGACTCTCTTTATGCCGGGTTGCTGGCTGAAAGAAGGAGAGAATGAAATCCTCGTTCTGGATTTGAAAGGTCCTACCCGGGCTTCCATCAAAGGTCTGAAGAAACCGATCCTCGACGTACTCCGCGAGAAAGCGCCGGAAACACACCGCAAGGATGGAGAGAAACTGAAACTGACGGGTGAGAAAGTGGCTCACGAAGGAGCTTTCACCCGGGCAACGGCTGGCAGGAAGTACGATTTGATACTCCGGTGAAAGGACGCTATTTCTGTCTGGAAGCACTTTCTCCGCAAGCGAACGATAATATCGCAGCGGTGGCGGAGTTTGATGTCTTGGGAGCTGATGGTAAACCCGTATCCCGCGAGCACTGGAAGATCCGTTATGCCGACAGTGAGGAAACACGTAGCGGTAACCGTACGGCCGACAAGATATTCGACCTGCAGGAGTCGACTTTCTGGATGACAGTGGACAATGTTCCTTATCCTCATCAATTGGTAATTGACTTGAGCAAAGTGGAAAATGTGACCGGTTTCCGCTATCTCCCCCGTGCCGAAAAAAGGGTATCCGGGTATGATTAAGGAATATCGCGTATATGTGAAACCTGCTGATTTCAACTACTAAACAGTGAATGAACAAGAATAAAACAATGGATGAAAAAGCATTGAAATGATGATGAATATGAAGAAAAATATAATTCTTTTTCGCATTCCTATTTATAGGAGTGCTGACTGGGTATTGCCAGCAATCTGCTTACCTGTTTGTTTACTTTACCGGCAATCGCATGAGTGAGGAAGCCGTCCGGATGGCTGTTAGTCTTGATGGATATAATTATAAAGCCTTGAATGGGAATCAGCCGGTACTTGATTCCCGTGTGATTAGTTCAACAGGTGGAGTGCGTGATCCTCACATCCTGCGTTGTGAAGATGGGAAGACGTTTTATATGGTGGTTACGGATATGGTATCCGGAAATGGATGGAGTTCTAACCGTGCCATGGTACTTTTGAAATCAAAAGACCTTGTACACTGGACTTCCAATGTCGTGAATATCCAAAAGAAATATCCAGATCAGGAGGATCTGAAACGTGTGTGGGCACCACAAACTATTTATGATAAGGAAGCTGGGAAGTACATGGTTTACTGGTCTATGCAACATGGCAATGGTCCCGATATCATTTATTATGCTTATGCCAACAAAGATTTTACAGATATAGAAGGAGAACCGAAGCCACTGTTTCTTCCGAAAAACAGAAAATCATGTATTGATGGCGACATTATTTATAAAGACGGACTCTATCATTTGTTCTACAAAACGGAAGGGAATGGAAATGGAATTAAAAAGCGACTACTTCCTCTCTGACCTCCGGACAGTGGGCGGAATCGGCTGATTATAAGCAGCAGACGAAGGATGCGGTAGAAGGTGCAGGCATTTTCCCATTGATTGGTTCGGATAAATATATCTTGATGTACGATGTGTATATGAAAGGCAAATACCAGTTTACCGAAAGTTCCGATCTGGAACACTTTAAAGTGATTGACCATGCCGTCAGCATGGATTTTCATCCACGTCACGGTACTGTTATTCCGATTACTCAAAAAGAATTGCGACGCCTTTTCAAGGCATATGGTAAACCGGAAAGTTTCTAAAACTTTGCGATTGATAATCTTAATGCAATATATACCATGAGAAAATTATTCCTCTTTTTAGTTGTCTTGTTTTTGTCGTTTCAGCAGGTCACTTTAGCTGCAATCAAAGGAAATGACGAGTACACCCGATTCGGTTTATCTGTTTTCTTTTGCAACTTCCGGAGACGACGGACGCAGTGGACTTCGTTTTGCCTGGAGTACAGATAAAGAAAACTGGTTTGAAATTGGCCGGAACTACGGATATCTCCGGTGCGATTATAGCCGCTGGGGATCACAGAAGAAAATGCTCGATCCTTATTTGAAACAATCGCCCGATGGCGAATGGATTTGTACTGGAAACTGAATGACCGTGATGGATACGGACAGGCTACTTCCAAGGATTTAATCAACTGGACCAGTCAGAAATATCCCCGTACTACGCCGGATTTTGACGGAGTGAGAGTGAAAGCTATTGTTGCCGGAGAAGAGCAGAAAGGAAATATCAACCGGGTAGCTTGGACCTTGGTGGATGGATTGGATAAAAATTATGGCTGGAATCAATATCGGAACTCATTACACGGAGAACGTCCGGTACAGGATGGAGAACGTTTTGCCGGTTTGAAGCCTGTAAAAGCAACGGTCACTGTACAACCGGAAGGCGCAAAAGCCATTAGTGATGTATTGCTGGGCGCTTTTTTTGAAGACATCAATTATTCGGCAGATGGAGGACTCTATGCAGAACTTATCCAAAACCGCGACTTCGAGTACGACCCTTCGGACAGGGAAGGAGATAAGAACTGGAACAGCACTCATTCCTGGGCACTGAAAGGAGAGAAAACGACTTTCACTATTGATACTACCGACCCTATTCATATCAATAACCCACATTATGCCGTGCTGAATGTAGAACAACCGGGAGCTGCATTAGAAAATACAGGTTTTGATGGAATCGCACTGAACACCGGAGAGAAATATGATTTTTCCATCTTCGCCCGGGTTCCGCAGGGTAAATCTAATAAATTGCAGGTTCGTTTGGTAGATGGAAAAGGAAATGTGTGTGGAGAAACTTCTCTAACAGTATCTTCCCGTCAATGGAAAACATATAAAGCAGTGATAGCTGCTAAAGCTACTGCGGACACTCATCTCGAAATCATCCCTCAATCTGTTGGTGAATTGAATCTGGACATGATTTCCTTATTCCCGCAAAGTACATTTAAAGGACGTAAGAACGGGCTTCGCAAAGATCTGGCTCAAGTGTTGGCTGATATTCATCCCCGTTTCATCCGTTTCCCCGGTGGCTGTGTGGCTCATGGTGATGGCTTGAAAAACATTTATCAATGGAAAAATACAGTAGGCCCGTTGGAAGCAAGAAAAGCACAGCGTAACCTTTGGGGATACCATCAAAGCATGGGATTGGGTTATTTTGAATATTTCCAGTTTTGCGAAGATATTGGTGCGGAACCGCTTCCAGTGCTGGCGGCCGGTGTTCCTTGCCAGAACTCTGCCTGTCACGGCGACTTGAGAGGAGGACAACAAGGTGGTATTCCGATGAACGAAATGGGAGCTTATATTCAGGATATTCTTGATCTGATAGAATGGGCAAACGGTGACGCAAAGAAGACAAAATGGGGCAAGATACGTGCCGAATCCGGGCATCCGAAACCATTCAATTTGAAATACATCGGTATCGGAAATGAAGATCTTATCACTGATATCTTCGAAGAACGCTTCACGATGATATACCTTGCTATCAAAGAGAAATATCCGGAGATAATCGTTGTCGGCACAGTAGGTCCTTTCAATGAGGGAACAGACTATGTGGAAGGCTGGAAACTGGCGGACAAACTCGGTGTTCCGATGGTAGACGAACATTATTACCAGACTCCGGGATGGTTCCTGAACAACCAGGATTTCTACGACAAATACGATCGTTCGAAAAAGACAAAAAGTATACTTGGGCGAATATGCAACTCACATACCGGGACGAAAGGCGAATATCGAAACAGCATTGACAGAAGCTCTTTATCTTGCTGCCTTGGAACGTAATGGAGATGTTGTACACATGACTTCCTATGCCCCTCTTCTCGCTAAAGAAGGACATACCCAGTGGAATCCGGATTTGATTTACTTCAATAACCGGGAAGTGAAACCTACCACCGGCTACTATGTTCAGAAACTCTACGGGCAGAATGCCGGGAACGAATATTTTCCGTCGAAGATCACTTTGGATAATAAAGACGATAAAGTGCAGAAACGTTTTGCTTCTTCCATTGTCCGCGATTCGGCAAGTGGAGATGTAATAGTGAAGTTGGTCAACTTACTTCCTGTAGAGGTGAATACCCATGTCGACCTTTCCGGAATCGGTGTGATACAGCCTTCTGCAAAGAGAACCGTACTGACCGGCAAACCGGCCGATACCCCGCTACCTATTGAAGACACGATGGAAGTAGCAGAAAAGTTTGACTATCAATTACCTGCCTATTCTTTTACGGTGATCCGCATAAAGAAGGCAAATGAGAAATAACAGAAAAAAAGTGAAGATAATAACGACATAGATAATAGAAGAAGATAATAAGTACCCTGCTGGCTAGTTGCTGTCTGACTTCTCTGATAGCACAGGAAGTGGTAGTGAAAGGGCCGGATGAAAAACTGCAATTGGTTGTATCTGCTTCTCCAGCCGAAAAGCCAAGTTATTCGATTACCTACAATGGAAAGACAATGTTGGAGAAATCTCCTTTGGGTATGAATACGAATATCGGTGATTTTGCAAAAAGGGATGAAACTGACAGGACACGCTGTTACTCCGATTGATACTGTCTATCATCAGGATCGTATTAAAACCTCCAAAGTGCATTATCAGGCAAACGAACTGATTTGTAATTTTGAGAATCCGAAAGGGCAGAAAATAGATGTAGTCTTTCGTGTCAGCAATCACGATGTAGCTTTTCGCTATACTCTTCCGCGTCAGGATGGAAAAGGAAGTGTAACGGTAACTGCCGAAGAAACCGGCTTTCGCTTTCCGCAACAAACAACTACTTTCTTATGTCCGCAAAGTGACGCCATGATAGGTTGGAAGCGTACCAAACCCAGTTATGAGGAAGAGTATAAGGCAGATGCTCCCATGAGTGACCGTTCGCAGTACGGGCATGGCTACACGTTCCCTTGTCTGTTCCGTATCGGTGACGATGGTTGGGTGCTGGTCAGCGAGACAGGAGTAGACAGTCGCTATTGCGGTTCACGCCTGAGCGATGTGACAGAAGGAAATCTGTATACGGTAGCTTTCCCGATGGCTGAAGAAAATAATGGTAACGGAACTTCTGCTCCGGCATTTGCCCTTCCCGGTGCTACTCCCTGGCGTACCATAACTGTTGGCGAAACTTTGAAACCGATTGTAGAAACAACTGTTGCGTGGGATGTGGTGAGTCCTCTTTATGAAACAAAATATGACTACCGCTTCGGACGCGGCACATGGAGCTGGATTCTCTGGCAGGATGGTAGTATCAACTATGATGATCAGGTGCGTTACATTGATTTTGCTTCGGCTATGGGATATGAGTATGCGTTGATCGATAACTGGTGGGATACGAACATCGGCCGTGACCGCATGAAATCTTTGATAGAATACGCACGAAGCAAAGGAGTTGAACTCTTCTTATGGTATAGCTCTTCCGGCTATTGGAATGATATTGAGCAGGGGCCGGTGAATCACATGGACAATGCTATTATCCGCAAACGTGAAATGAAATGGTTGCAAAGTCTTGGAGTGAAAGGAATCAAAGTTGATTTCTTTGGTGGCGACAAGCAGGAAACGATGCGCCTGTATGAAGATATTTTGAGTGATGCTGACGACCACGGCCTGATGGTGATCTTCCACGGTTGTACGATTCCTCGCGGATGGGAACGCATGTATCCGAATTATGTAGGTAGTGAAGCCGTACTGGCATCCGAGAATATGGTTTTCGGCCAGCACATTTCTGTGATGAAGAGGCTTTCAATGCCTGTCTGCATCCGTTTATCCGCAATGCAGTGGGCAGCATGGAATTTGGCGGTTGTTTCCTGAACAAACGGCTGAACCGCAACAATGACGGAGGAACTACGCGCCGCACTACTGATATATTTCAATTAGCCACTACCGTATTATTCCAGAATCCGATACAGAATTTTGCGCTTGCTCCCAACAACCTGAAAGATGTTTCCCCTGTTTGTATGGACTATATGAAAACGGTTCCTACCACATGGGATGAGACACGTTTTATTGACGGATATCCGGGGAAATATGTAGTTTTGGCGCGTCGCCACGGTGACACCTGGTATCTGGCAGCAGTGAATGCCGGGAAAGAAATCGTAAAGTTGAGGCTGGATTTAGATATGTTTGCCGGAAAAACTGTTTCTCTGTATGAGGATGATAAAAAGGAGAACCGCAGCTTCTGCCGTTGAAAGTGAAAGAAAACGGAAAAGTGCAACTGGAAATCCTTCCACAGGGAGGTGTTCTATTGGTGAATAGAAGCGTGGCGGGATCATATGGGAAATGATTGTTCGGCAAAAGTTTTAGAATCATTATTTATAGCGTAATTTGTGTAGCATAAAAAGTACTACAATAATTACGCTATAAATAATTGCTTGAATATGAATGACGTAAATAATCCTTTTTTTGATTTATGCCTATGCTGGTCCTAAGTATTTCTGTGATCGGATAGAAGAAACGGAACATTTGATTTCCGCTTTACGGAATGGAAGAAATGTGACCTTAATGAGTCCTCGCCGTATGGGTAAGACCGGATTAATACAGAACGTCTTTCATCAGATACGACGGGAGTATCCGGAGGCAGCTTGTTTTTACATGGATATTTTTTCTACGACATGTCTGGATGATTTTATCATTCAGTTCGGGCAGACTGTGATTGGTAAATTAGATAATTTATCGCAGAAGACGCTGGCGACAATCAGTGGCTTTTTAGAAGTTGTCGTTTAGTGTTTTCCCCCGATGTCTTAACGGGAGTGCCACAAGCAACTCTTGATTTTCAACCTTCCCAGGCACAGGCAACATTAAAAAGAGATTTTATTACCTGGAACATTCGGGAAAAGAATGTTATATCGCTATTGATGAATATCAGCAGATCACTGAATATCCGGAAAAAAGGAGTAGAAGGCTTGTTGCGTTCTTACATTCAATTTTTACCTCATGTACATTTTATTTTTTTCAGGAAGTAAACAACATCTGATGGCAGAAATGTTTGGTTCAGCGAAACGTCCTTTTTACCGGAGTACGGAAAAGATGAATCTGGCATCCATCCCTTTAGAGCATTATTCTCTTTTTGCCATACGTTGGATGCAGGCCGGAGGAAAGGAATTGAGTGATGAACTCTTTCAGATGATTTATCGACGTTTTAATGGGCATACATGGTATGTACAGTATGTGCTGAACCGACTTTATGAACAAAAGGAGCCCGTCTTGAATGAAACCATATTTGAGAAATGTTTGGCAGATATAGTTCGTTCCGAGGTGGATGAATACCAGCGTTTATATGGTATGTTGACCGAAAATCAGTCAACTTTGTTGCGCGCTATCGCCCGGGAGCAATTCGTAACGGCTATTAATAGTTCTATATTTATTAAGAAATATGGATTGAAAGGTTCGAGTAGTATTAATGCAGCCCTTAAATTCCTGATTAATAAAGAATATGTATTTAAGGCGGAAGAGGGATATTGTGTATACGACCGTTTTATGGAATTGTGGTTGCAGACATTACCTTACGCTGGTATACTAAAATAATCATATTCAAGAAAATACCCTTCACCTTTCACAATGCCCTATTCATCGGTATTAGCGGGTGAAGGGCTGGCTTTCACCTTCCTTTCACCTTTCTATTCTGGCTTTCACAGCTTGTCCAGTTTGCTAAATCCTTCATCTATAGTTGGCAGAAGAAGTGTTAGCAGATAGCTTCCGGACTATTATAGGAAAACTTCTTTTATATAAAGGATAAACTTCCTTTGTATAGGAACCAAACTTTCTTTGCCTTATAAGAAAACTATAAATGCAAGCTTTGATTATATAAATGAAACTTTCATTTGTATAATCAAAGCTTTTGTTTTTATAAACGCAACTTGCAATTATAGATTGCATTTAATGAAAAAGCAAGTTTACATACTGGTAATAAGAAGTTTACCAGTAATCAAAAGAAAGTTTGTTGTTAATGAAAAAAGAAGTTAGTTAGTAATGAGTAGGAAACAGGTTAGATATGTCTTTAGAAGTAACAGGTGGAGAAGAATTATGCAGGGTTAAGAAAACGGAGGGTGAAAGGCGGATGAAAGAGTAACCTTCACCCGCAAATGCCGATGAATAGGGCATTGTGAAAGGTGAAGGCTGTATTTGTGAAATTAAAAAATAGGTGTTAGGGGGGGAAATCTACCGATTGGTTACTGTTTATTTCCCCAGTGTGAGATGGTGGGAATAAAGTTGAAACTTTATAATTTTAAGCCAACTCTCTTTCCCTTATAAGAAACTGATTGATCGAACGTCGTAGCATCACCGTCGCCACAGCCTTTTCCCGGTTCTACAATGATAATATTGAATTTACGATTTTTCAGCATTCCTTTGTAATTACCTTGGCGGTCGTTAATCGTCAGGGTGCGGTCTTTATCATTCCATTTCATGGCAATGGTAGTGTATGCTCCCTTTTCGTAGTTATAATTGTCGAACTCATCTTCGTAAAGGGTAAATTCCGCGTTCGCTCCCGGATAGATACGGATGGTCAGATTGTCCCATTTCTTTTCGGTGGAATATTGTACAGCCGGTCCCCAAGGTAGGATAGAACCTGCACGGACATAGACAGGCATGATGTCGATAGGCACTTCACGCTGGATGGTTTGTCCGCCTTTCAGGCTTTTTTCCGGTCCAGAAATCAACCCATTGGGCACCTGCGGGTAGATAAACATCTGTCTTTCCTATCTTATTCATATTCTTCTGATAGCCGTTCTGTTTGTTGTCCTGCCATGTATAAAGCGAATCAGTTACGGGGCGGACAAGGAAATTACGGCCAAACATATACTCTGTATCCATCTCAAGTACTTTCTTATCTTTAGGAAAATCCATCATGAGTGGTCGGATGATGCTGCCCGCTTTGTTGGTAACTTCCCATGAAGTGCTGTAGAGATAGGGCAAAAGGCGATAGCGCAGGTGAGTATATTTTTCGAGTGCGTCATAAGCCCAGTCTCCTTTCTTGCCGAACTGGTAGATTTCTACGGCTACCGGACTGGAATTGTGTGAACGCATGATCGGCTGGAATACTCCCCCACTGATACCAGCGGACGTGCAGTTCATGATAGGCGATGTTGTTTACGTTATTGTTATATCTCCATGCGAAGAAGCCGCCCAGGTCGGTATTCCAGTATGGTATGCCGCATAGTGAGTAATTTAGTCCTGCCGCTAGTTGTTTCTTCATCACTTCCCAGGTAGAGACTACATCGCCGCTCCATGAATGTGACGCATAACGTTGCTGTCCTAGGAAAGACGAACGTGTGAGCAGGAATACCCGTTTGTCGGAAGTGGTGGCACGTTGATGTTCGTATACACCCTTGTTGGACATCAAAGGAAAAGCGTTGTGCACTCTGCGGAATGAACCCAGATAAGTGGGGGGTATCAAAATCTTTGTCCTTGATTTCCAGATGATCCGGCTCGGTAGAGTCGAGCCACCAGCCATCCATTCCGAGATCGAAGATATTCTTTTTCATTTCTGCCCAATACATATTGCGTGCTGTCGGATTGAACGGATCGTAAGGTTTTACTCCGGCTTTGGGAGGCCATGTCTCGAAGTGAAGCAATGCTTTCAGGCTATCCATTTTCTGATACATTTCTGTCCACGGGCCGAAGGAGGCCCATACGGAGATCATGATGTGGGCGTTCTGCTTGTGCACGTAGTCGATCATTTCTTTGGGGCTTTTGATGCGTGGCGTTCCATAATTAGCATTTCTGTCTTCTCCGTTCGGGAGGAATTTCATGTATTCCGGGTCACCCATTTTGTTGATATAGCGTGGGTTTTGGAATTTCATCGAGTTCCAGTTTTCGTTGCATCCCCAATATTGCCAGTCTTGGATGATTCCATCCAGAGGAACTTTCAGCTCCCGGTATTTGTCTACGACTTCGCACAGTTCGTCCGGACTTTTGTAGCGTTCGCGGCATTGCCAGAAGCCCAGTGTCCAGAGAGGATACAACGGGGCTTGTCCGGTCAGGTCGCGTACTCCGGCTATGACTCCGTCGGCGTTGCCGCCGTAGATGAAGTAGTAGTCGGCACAGTCGCCTACTTCCGAGTCGAAGGAGGTTTCTTGCGGATTGTCGAGGAAGGTGGTAGGAGAGTAATTGTCCCAGTAGAGGGCATAGCCTTTGATGGAGTGGATGAAGGGGATACAGATACTCATATTTTGGTTGCGGAGAAACAGTTTCTGATTGCGTTGGTTCACTTTGCCGGTCTGCTGTTGCCCCAGACCGTAGATTACTTCGTCTTTATCCAGCAAAAAAGCCTGACGGACATTGAAAGACGGAACACCTGCATCATTGAAAGGAGTGAATTGTGTTCCGTAATCCTTGTCCGTCAACAGACGTTGGCCGGACGAATCGAAAAAATGGATACCCCCAGTCTCCGGGTTCACTTCCACTTGGATAAGACGGCTGCTTAATGTCACATTTTTCCCCTTTTCACCGAAAGAAACAGGAGTTGTCTCAGGCGTTTTGACAATGACCTGACTTTCTTTATTGCAAGATTTCTGACTGGGCGGCTTATAAACCCTGACAATGGAGGGTGAATAAAACTCTATGTTGACATCCATCCCCTGTGTGGCACACTTGATGCCTTGTGAGGTACGTTGTACATTTTGTGCTGTACCATTGCCTGCTGCAACCATTGTTGCACATACCAGCAAGAAACCGGCTTTTCTAATAAGATTCATTTTCATGGTTTCTTTTAGTGCTTTATGATGCAGCAAAAGTAGGGCAGAGGCAAGTAAAACGGACAACAATCAGGTTGAAACAAACAGTAATCACGTTGATTTCTTCGCTTTTTCGGCATATTCTGACGGGCGGCATCCGTACATTTCCTGAAAACATTTGCTTAAATAACTGGAACTGCTAAAACCTGTGTGTTCCGCAATTTCTGTAATACTTAGCTTGCCCTCTGTTATCAGTTGTGCTGCCCGTTGCAGACGAATGTTGCGGATAAAGAGGCTGGGAGACTGATCAAGCATAGTCACCAGTTTGCGGTAGAGTCCGGTTCGCTCCATACAGAGGTCGCGGCTTAGTTGCTCCACCGAATAGCCATTGACGTGCAGATTCTGTTCCACCAGTTTGATGGCTTGTGCCAGAAATGCAGATTCTTCCGTGTCCTGTTGCTGATGGTCGGGAGACGTTTCTTCTATGCTACAGGTTAGAGAATTATTTTGTTCGATCAGGTTGCGTATACGGAGTAATAGAATCTCTTCTTTATGCTTGCGTTCCATTTCCTTTCTGCTCCAATAGATATACAATCGGATACCGGTGAAAGCAATCAGTAATAAAATGACTGCATACAGGATATAAGCCGTGGTTGTTTTCCACCACGGTGCATGGATGGTTAATTTTATTGCTGTCACTTTGCCGTTCCACTGAAGAGGATTGTCCGAGGCCATGACTTTGAATGTATAATCTCCCGGTGGTAAATTGGTGTAAACAGCTTGAAGAAGACCTTTTCCCCACAGTCGCATTTCCCTGTCTTCCTGCAAATGTACTCATCCATTGCGGGTCGATACCTTCCAGTTGATAACGGTAGTATGTGCGTTCATGATTGATATAATTCAATGCCGAAAATTCGAAAGTCAGGAAGTTTTGGTTATAGTCCAGTTCGATTTCGGTTGTATAAGGAGCAGCCTCGGACAGGATGATGCGGTTGCCATATTCTTTTCCAGTATTCACTTTTTCTCCATACAAGCGTAAGGCTGTGAAAACCGGCGGATCAGGAAGCATCGGATGAATGGAGTCCTTGTCGGGATGGAATATGTTAAAGCCATCAATACCACCCAAATAGAGAGTGCCGTCAAGAACTGAATACGGCATCTTTTATGTATTCGCCGTCCAAAGCACCGTCCAACTGATTGAACCGGGTGAAACTGATGTTCTTATTCTCCGGATTTATGTGGATGCGTGTGACACCGTTACTGGTCGTTACCCAGATGTCTCGATATTTGTCCTCAATGATACCCTGGATAAAGTTATTGCTCAATCCGTTTTCACGATAGAAGATACGTGGGATAGAGTCGTTTTCGCTGGTGAAAAGTTCCAGTCCGTCAGGAGTTCCTGCCCATGTCCATCCGCGTGTGTCGGTATATAATGTATGATATACTTTGTTTCTGAAATAACAGTTCCTTGGGGTGTTCAACCGGTTCAGGATTTCAGGAGAAATTGTAGGGATAGCTGCCGATTTCAATACATGGGATTTCTGCTCATTGACTGTCAGTCGATAAATTCGGGAATGAGCTTTCAGATAGATATTTCCATCTTTATCTTCGGCGAAAGATTCAATATTGATTTCTTCTTCCGGGGAGACGGGAAATGCATTGCGACCTATATGAGTCAGTTTATGCATGGACGGGTGATGATATAATAATCCCCGATTGAAAGTTCCGAGCCATAACCCTCCTTGCCGGTCTTGAAAGACAGTGCTGATTTCGGTAGAAACAATCTGTCTGTTTCCGGTTTCCAATAGGGGGATGTATTTTTGTGTTCCTGTGTGGAGGTCAATAATCCAAAACCCGTGAACGCAACTAATATAGGCTTTCTCACCATTAGGGGTAATGATAAGGGTATTGAGAGTATAGTTCTGTTCGAAGAGTTTTTTCCATGTGCGCTTGTGGCTATTGAAATAGAATAAACCGCCTTTACGCCCGTTGCGTAGTTGATAGAAGCCGTCTGCGCTTTTGACGACGAGAGAAGTATTTTGATATTCAGCCTGTTCGGATGCAGGATAAGCGGCTATATTGTATACTGTTTTTGGTCGGCTATGTGGTAACAGGACACTTCGCCTGTGTCATAGAATAAATATAGGGGAGGTACTGTCGGCATTTAGGTCCTGCAATTTTCCGGAATACTTGCCGGGCAAGGTTATACGGGTCTTGTTGTTTAATTCCAGTAATTCGTTAGCAATGAGTAGCCAGGTGTGTCCTGAACCGTCTACAAAAAGGTCTTCTACGGGGGCTTGTATCTCTCTGTTCTTAAAGTAAGCATCTAAATCAGGAATGTATTCCTCTCTGTACAGGTCAATGCACATCAGTTTGTGAGTATCTTTAATCCATAACAGAGAATCCCCACTCTGGTAAATGCGGTAATGCCCGTTATATTGGTTTAATGGATATACGTATTCCGTGGTGCGGTGAAGATAGCTGAAATGTACACCGTCGTATAAATTTACATTACCGCTGGTGGTGAATACCATTCTTCCGTCGGGCAACTGGAGGATATAACGTATTTGGTTATCACTCAATCCTTGCGACGCATTGATGGTGGTGAACAGGAATTCACCGGCATATATGAACGGTGTCATCCTGAAACAGAAAAATAAGCAGAGTAGAATCCGTATATTTCTCAAACTATTGGTAATCATGGTTATTTCAATATTACAAAGGTAATTGTTTCTTTCGGAAATAAAGAGGATAGGGGGAATAATTATGATATAATCATTCTTGCGATATCATTCCTAATCTTTTAACACCCTTCACTTTGTCTACGCGAGGAAATCGTTTATCTTTGCGTAGTGAATACTTAAATATCATCCCATTATGATTTATCCCATAGGAATACAGAACTTTGAGAGTCTGATAAATGACGGTTATGTGTATGTGGACAAGACGGCGTTAGTCTATCAAATGGCTACTACCGGACGTTATTATTTTCTTAGCCGTCCCCGACGTTTTGGGAAGAGCTTGCTTCTTTCTACGCTGGAAGCTTATCTGAGTGGGGAAAAAGGAACTTTTCAGAGGGCTTGCCATCGAGAAGCTGGAACATAAATGGGAGGAACATCCTATTCTTCATCTTGACTTGAACACCGCCAAATATGACGCGATGGATAGCTTGAATCATGTTCTTGATGACAGTCTCAAAAATGGGAAGAGATATATGGCACCTTTCCTACAGAAGTAACCTTCGCCCTGCGCTTTAAAGGAATTGTAGAACGTGCTTACGAAAAGACCGGTCATCGCGTAGTTATTCTTGTGGATGAATATGACAAGCCTATGCTGCAAGCTATTGGCAACGAGGTGTTGCAGGCTGAATATCGCAGCACGCTGAAAGCTTTCTACTCTGTACTCAAAACGCAGGACCGCTATATCAAACTTGCTTTCCTGACAGGGGTGACGAAGTTCGGAAAGGTGAGCGTGTTCAGTGATCTGAACAATCTGAATGATATCTCTATGGACTACCGTTACATCAATATTTGCGGTATCACAGACGGAGAACTTCACGAATATTTTGATAATGATGTGGTACTGTTAGGTGAAAGAAATGGGTTGACAAAGGAGGAATGTTACACTAAACTGAAGGAACAGTACGATGGTTATCATTTTGACTACAAAACCGAAGGACTCTATAATCCTTTCAGTATCCTCAATACTTTAGCAAAAATGAAGTTTGCCGATTACTGTTTTGAAACAGGTACACCTTCATTCCTTGTTTATCTGATGAAGAATTCGAATTACCAATTAGATAAACTAACCGAAGAGCAAGTTCCCGGTGACTTTTTGAATAGCATTGACTCCATGTCACGCAATCCTATTCCGGTGATTTATCAAAGTGGATATCTTACGATAAAGGGATATGACGAACGTTTCGGCAACTATCAGTTGGGTTTTCCGAATAAGGAAGTGGAGAATGGTTTCATTAAATATTTGATACCTTTTTATACACCGGTAGAAGAGGAAAAAACCGGATTTTTCATTACTAACTTTATCATGGACATTGAACGTGGAGATCCCGAAAGTTTTATGCAGCGAATGCAATCCATGTTTGCTGATACTGACTACAAGATAACGGGGAAGATGGAACTTATTTTCAAAATGCAATGTATCTGGTGTTCAAAATGTTGGGCTTTTATACCGACGTAGAACGTACCACTAGTAATGGGCGTATAGACATTGTGTTGAAAACCAAAGACTATATTTACGTGATGGAACTGAAACTTGATGGTACTGCCGACGATGCTTTGCGTCAGATAGAGGAGAAGGACTATGCTTTGCCTTTTGCTAAAGATTCCCGCAAATTATATAAGATAGGTGTTGACTTCTCTTCCGAGACACGCGGCATTAAGGAGTGGAAAATAATCCCTGATGCTGATGCATAGTGCATTGTGAAAGTTATGTAGCGGTCTTAGGGATTAATATATCTTCCCAAAAACAACCAATATCAATATCATGCAAACAGTATAGTTGGTCATTGAAATATGGAATAATGGATAGGTGGAAAGTGGAGTAATGTCGTATTATATATAATGGCAATGAGACTCATTTGCGAAAAGATGGCCTTATAAAAGCTTTTCATACGAATAATGGTCTTTTTGTATCCCTTTTTGACGTAAAATTGGACTCTATTTATCTAAGTATGGAGTACCTTTGTAGACGAAAACCTAAAATAATATCATGAATTTGAATAGACATTACTTACTACTGTTGCTGATAGCAATGTTGTTGATCCCTGCACAGGATCTGTCTGCGAAAAAGAAAAACAAGTAAAAGAACCGAACGACCGCGAACTGTGGGCGGGAGTATTATATCGAATGGCTGAACCCGTGCTTAGTAATATGAGTGAGGGCAAGTTGCAACAGAACATGTTGGTAGAGTTGAGTCCGACATGGGATGGACGAAATAAGAATGTCACTTATATGGAGTGCTTCGGGCGTTTGATGGCAGGACTGGCTCCCTGGATTTCATTGCCGGATGATGATACGGCAGAAGGTGTTCAGCGTAAACAGTTGCGCGAATGGGCGTTAAAGAGTTATGCGCAGGCTGTAGATCCGGAAAGTCCCGATTATTTGTTGTGGAGAAAAGAGGGACAGACGTTGGTGGATGCAGCCTATATTGCAGAAAGTTTCATAAGAGGATATGATGCCTTGTGGGTTCCGCTGGACAGTGTGACAAAACAACGTTATATTACCGAATTTACACAACTTCGCCGGGTAGACCCTCCTTATACTAACTGGTTGTTATTCTCTGCCACAGTGGAATCTTTCCTGCGTAAGGCTGGTGCACCGAGTGATACTTATCGCATTGCTTCGGCTCTACGTAAAGTCGATGAATGGTATGTGGGAGATGGCTGGTATTCGGACGGTCCGGATTTTGCTTTTGACTATTATAATAGTTTCGTTTTGCACCCTATGTATATAGAACCGTTGGAAATCATGACAAATGCCGGTAAGAACAAAGTCTGGAATATGCCGGATTGCGATTATAATCGTGCAGTCAAACGGATGCAACGCTTTGGAATAATTCTGGAACGGTTTATTTCTCCGGAAGGTACGCTCCCAGTATTCGGGCGTTCTATCACGTACCGTACAGGAACTTTACAACCTTTGGCATTGCTGGCATGGAGAGAGTGGCTCCCTAAAGAATTACCAAATGGACAAGTACGTGCAGCTATGACGGCAGTTATCAAACGAATGTTTAGTGATAATCATAATTTCAATGAAAAAGGATTCCTGACTTTAGGATTCAATGGTAAGCAGCCGAATATATCAGACTGGTACACGAATAATGGTAGCTTATATATGGCTTCACTCGCATTCCTTCCATTGGGACTTCCGGCAGAACATCCATTTTGGACTTCACCTGCCGAGGATTGGACAAGTAAGAAAGCCCTGGGAGGGGAAAGATTTCCCGAAAGATCATGCTGTTCATTAAGATGGACTAACTAATAAAGATTTATATATGACTAGACTATTATTATTTATTGTAGTTTGTCTTGGCTTGCTGCCGATGCCGGTACAAGCTCAGAAAAACGCTGCATTTATCCCCGGAGAAGTTTGGAAAGATACGGACGGGAATCCGATCAATGCCCATGGTGGTGGACTTCTATATCATAACGGCACTTACTATTGGTATGGCGAATACAAGAAAGGGAAAACCATTTTGCCTGACTGGGCTACGTGGGAGTGTTATCGTACGGATGTGACCGGAGTAGGTTGTTACTCTTCTAAAGATTTACTGAACTGGAAGTTTGAGGGCATTGTGCTTCCGGCAGTCAAAGAGGACCCGAACCATGACCTGCATCCGTCGAAGGTTTTGGAACGTCCGAAAGTGATTTATAATAAGAAAACGGGCAAATTTGTAATGTGGGCCCATGTGGAAAGTGCTGATTACAGTAAGGCTTGTGCTGGAGTGGCAGTTGCCGATTCTCCTGTCGGGCCGTTCGTCTATCAGGGAAGTTTCCGACCGAATAATGCGATGAGCCGTGACCAGACAGTTTTTGTCGACGATGACGGTCGTGCCTACCAATTCTATTCTTCCGAGAATAACGAAACCATGTATATCAGTCTCCTGACAGACGACTACCTGAAACCGAGCGGACGCTTTACACGCAATTTCGTAAAAAAGAATCGAGGGAGGCTCCGGCTGTGTTTAAATATAATGGTAAATATTATATGTTAAGTTCCGGTTGTACTGGTTGGGACCCGAATGTAGCGGAAATCGCAGTGGCCGATTCTATTATGGGAACGTGGAAAACGATCGGTAATCCTTGTACGGGACCGGATGCAGATAAAACGTTTTACGCACAGAGCACTTACGTTCAGCCTGTTATCGGAAAGAAGGACGCATATATTGCTATGTTCGACCGCTGGAAAAAGAAAGACTTGGAAGACTCCCGTTATGTATGGTTGCCTGTGTTGGTAAAAGATGGGAAAATAACGATCCCTTGGCATGAAAAATGGAACCTATCTATCTTTGACAAATAAAAAATAAATATGAAACGGATACTGTTGCTACTTTGCGGAATAATGCTCGTTCCTGTTATTGCCTGTTCCCAGCATTTGGTGGAAGTAGGAAAGGGATATAGTTGTACTTCGGTCAATACTGCGGTCTTTCGCAATAACTCGCTGGTGACGCATGGTGATGAACAATATATCAGTTATTACGATAACGACGGCTATCTGATACTTGGAAAACGGAAACTGGATTCGAAACAATGGACTTTACACCGCACTCAATATCAGGGAAATGTTAAGGATGCTCATAATATAATTAGCATGATGATAGATGGGGAAGGATACATACATATATCTTTTGACCATCACGGACATCCATTGAATTATTGCCGGAGTATTGCTCCCGGTTCTCTGAAACTGGGAGATAAAATACCGATGACCGGAGTTGATGAAGGAAATATAACCTATCCGGAGTTTTATTCTTTATCCGGAGGAGATCTACTGTTTGTTTACCGCTCCGGTTCTTCGGGGCGTGGAAATCTGGTAATGAACCGTTATTCGCTGAAAGAACATAAATGGACTCGTGTGCAGGATATACTGATTGACGCAGAAAATAAACGGAATGCTTATTGGCAAATGTATGTCGATGAGAAAGGAACCATCCATCTTTCGTGGGTGTGGCGCGAAACCTGGCATGTGGAAACAAACCATGATATTTGTTATGCCCGTTCTTTCGATAATGGGGTAACTTGGTATAAGACGAGTGGAGAACGATATGAACTCCCGATCAAATTGTCCAATGCGGAGTATGCCTGTCACTTGCCTCAAAACTGTGAGTTGATTAATCAGACCAGTATGAGTGCCGATGCGGGAGGAAATCCGTATATAGCTACTTATTGGCGGGAACCCGATAGTGATGTTCCTCAATACCGCATCGTCTGGAATGACGGGAAGATGTGGCATCAACGGCAGATAACCGATCGCCAGACACCTTTTACCTTGAAGGGTGGAGGTACGAAAATGATCCCTATTGCCCGTCCGCGTATTGTGGTAGATGGTGGAGAAGTCTTCTACATCTTCCGCGACGAAGAACGGGGAAGTCGTGTGTCGATGGCATATGCGAATGATGTGGGTACGAGTAAGTGGACGATAACGGATCTGACGGATTTTTCCGTGGATGCCCTGGGAACCGTCGCATGATACGGAACTTTGGAAAAAGCAGCGGAAACTGCATCTCTTTGTACAACACACCCGTCAGGGAGATGGTGAACGCACAGCGGAAATTGAGCCTCAAATGATATATGTATTGGAAACGAATATGGATACAAATAAATAAAGGTATGAAGAAACGATATGCAACTCTTTTTTCTGCACTCTTTCTAGGCGGTGCAATCTGTGCAAGTTGTACGGATAAGAAGGATGCTTCTGCTGAAGAAGTGATAAACACCATTCATAAAGTGAATCATTATTGGCAGACGAATCATCCGGAACACGGACGTTCTTTTTTGGGATAATGCCGCCTATCATACCGGAAATATGGAAGCTTATTTTTTGACTAAGCAGCCGGACTATTTGGAATACTCGAAAGCCTGGGCGGAATATAATGAATGGAAAGGGGCAAAATCAGATCATAAGGAAAACTGGAAGTACAGTTACGGTGAAAGTGATGATTATGTGCTTTTCGGTGATTACCAGATTTGCTTTCAGACGTATGCCGATTTATATAATATAGAACCGGATACTCAAAAAATAGCTCGTGCCCGCGAAGTAATGGAATATCAGATGAGTACCCCCAATCATGATTATTGGTGGTGGGCGGATGGTTGTATATGGCCATGCCGGTTATGACAAAGATGTATAATATAACTAAGAATCCGCTCTATTTGGAGAAATTGCATGAATACCTCGCTTATGCTGATAGTATTATGTATGATGAAGAGGCCGGACTTTATTACCGGGATGGAAAATACGTGTATCCTAAACATAAAAGCGTGAACGGCAAAAAGGATTTCTGGGCACGTGGAGACGGTTGGGTATTGGCCGGATTGGCAAAAGTCTTGAAAGAACTTCCTGAAACAGATAAGTATCGTCCGGAATATATAGACCGTTTCCGTACCTGGCTAAGTCGGTTGCTGCTTGTCAACAGCCGAAAGGCTACTGGACACGCAGTATGTTCGACCCACTGCATGCACCGGGACCGGAAACCAGTGGAACGGCTTTCTTTACCTATGGTTTACAATGGGGAATCAATAACGGTTTCTGGATGCTGCAGAATATCAGCCGGTGGTTGAAAAAGCATGGAAATATCTTTCAACAGTTGCTTTGCAGCCTGATGGCAAGATTGGATATGTGCAACCGATTGGTGAGAAAGCGATACCCGGTCAGGTGGTAGACGCAAACTCCACTTCGAATTTTGGGGTAGGTGCGTTTCTATTGGCAGCCTGCGAACGGGTTCGTTATTTGAATAAATAAATACAGGCACGGATTACACGGATTTCACAGCTAGAGGCATGTCTTAATATAAGTCAACAGCGTAATCCGTGTAATCCGTGCCTAAAATTTAATTCAGCATCAAGCTCATATATGGCTTTAACGGCTGAAGTATTCTATTGGTTAATTCGCTAATATTCATTTGTATATGTGCACCGGGCAGTCGCTCGGTATTATACATACACTTTCCTTTGCACAGGTAATAATAGCCATTGTTTACTGACAATTGTTTATCCGATACTTCCAGCTGCATTTCGTCCTCAGGAAAAGCGGAGGCATACAGTTGCAGCACTTCTTTGGCATTGATGATACGTGCCATGCCTAGCGGATGTTGAGACTGTTTATCTTCAGGAGGCAGTCGTTGAACCATGCGCTTGCATCCGGTGTGCTGCCTGATCGCATACAATAAACTATATTCCACATCCTTATCATCAGCGCAAAGTTCATTGATAATGATCTGTTTTTCTCCTTTATATATAATGGTTATTCCTTTGATTTCGTTTTCCTGTCTGGCTACAAATAAATAACCTCCACTAATGGCAAGATCGGTCATAATAACCTGAAAGTCTTCCGATGTGTGCTGAATACAGCAAGCCCGTTCGGAAAGTTTCTTATTCAAATAGGAATAGACCTCCTCCTGAAATTCTGAAACAACACTGACCGCTATCTCTTTAGAAGGGATAAACTCGGGCAAAACGATCTCTTTAGTTGAATACTTGAATACCGAAGCATATCCCATACGGGCATAATAGTCGAACAACCAGGGCTCTGCCGGTATCAATGTGCTGAAATGTACTCCATTCCGCAGCATCCGGGCGAAAGACTGTGATAAAAGCTCGCGCATGACCCCTTTGCTTCGGAAATCGGGATGCGTACAGGCTCCTGAAATATAGGAGGTTTGTACAGTCTCTCCACCAAAAGTCATCGGATAAGGAAGCATTTGAAGGGCAGAGATTACCTCATCACCACTTTTGATGGCAACATTCACCTCTGTTTTATAGCGCAGTCTGAAGTACATTTCAACGAATTCTTCACTATCGTCAAAACAGATTTTCCACAATGCTTTTACTTGCTCCTTTATCATCATATTTATAATGGATTTACCATTTTACCATATTCATGGGATGCTCCTTGAGACAAGCCATATATTTTTCCAGAATCGTTGCCGGCTGGTAAGACAGTTTGGCTTTGCGTAAACCCTCGAGACCTAAATCCTCTTCCCGGTTGATATAGGTATATTGTTCGGGAATCCGGTTGGCAAATTCATAATTAATCATGGCATACGCACCTTCAATGCTGGTATCCGCTTTTTCTACATGCACGCCGAACGTTTCATGATTGATAGGCATACCGAATGTAAATGCGACAATTTTACCGTTCACATGTAAGATACCTCCCGTCAGTCCGAGTGCCTCGAAGTTGTGGAGAGCATAAATCAGAGCGCGACGTTCGTTGCCTGTCCCTTCCTGTTGGTCACAATTATTCACTTTACACCACTCTGCTTCCAGATCCAGACATTCCTGAATACGGTCCGGAGTAATCGGTGTGTATTCGTAATCCGGATAAGTGTTGCGGAACCGGTTGATATGATTTCTTTTCGCCTGGAATTTCTTCCCCTTCAGTGTAGAAAGATCACTTCTCAAATAAATATAATCCGCATAGTCGCGGTCTTCTGTAAATGTGAACTGTTCCGGAAGGATGGTCTCAAGTTCGGTGCGCATATTACTACACACTCCCTAACATACAGAAATGATGGTTTTCTTTGCGGGCATCTTCTATCAGCTCCCGCAATATTGCTTTCAAATCTCCTGTACCTACGGGCATCATATAAGCAAGCTGATCTCCTGCCCAGAACTTGAACACCAGAAAATTATCGACTACTGCAAATTGGGTATCATATAAAAACCTCCAGCTACAAAGGTTTGAGAATGAAAGATCGCAATTGCGGCGATTACTTTTCATCGTGAATGAGGTGATTGTGTCCCTGTCTGTTAATGTAATATCTTTAAATGGAATCATAAGATTGCCTTTTTGCGTTTAACTCTTTATATAACGGAAAATGAAAGAATTTTGTTTTTACAAAACACCTAATAATCGCAGGATAGTCGGTGTCAGTAATGCGGTGAATATTCCATTCAGCGTCAGTCCCAGGCTAGCGTACGCTCCGTATTTGCTGCTGATATCCATAGCAGTGGAAGTTCCGACAGCGTGAGCGGCTGTTCCCATCGAAAGCCCTTGGGCTATCGGACTGCCTACGTGCATGATTTTCATGGTCTTAAAGCCACAGATAGCTCCCAATAGACCTACTGCCACTACAACTGCCGCCGTCAGTGACGGAATACCACCGATGGCTTTGGTTACTTCCATCGCAATCGGAGTAGTAACCGATTTCGGAGCCAGTGACAGGATTACCTCTTGTGAGGCTCCCATAAATTTCGCGATTAATACAACAGAGATCACTCCGACAATGCACCCTGCCAGTTGAGACAGAAGGATAGGCAATAACTGTTTTTTATCATCTCCAATTGAAGATATAAAGGTACGCCTAAAGCAACAACAGCCGGGCGTAGCCAGAACTCGATCAGATGTCCTCCTTTATTATAGGTCTCGTATGAGATATTGGTCATTTTAAGGAAGATGATTAATAGGGCGATGGTCAGCAATATAGGATTTAATAATACCAGTCCTGTTTTCTTCTGAAGCAGTTTGGCAAAGAAGAAAATCCCGAAGGTAATAGCCAGCAGAAAGAAATTATTTTCTAAAAAGCTCATTTGTCTTTATTCGTTAAGTTGATTTTATCTTTAAGGTGTAGTTTCTCCGGCAGATGGAAATCTGACAGATGAAGTTTGCGTGCCAGTTTGATCTGATGCGCCAGTCTGAACTTGCGAACGATCTGATGTACCCATCCCGTTACGACAAGTACAAGTGCGGTACTGACAATGGTAGCTATCACAATTGGCCAGAATTCTGCCGCAATAACATCAAAGTATAGCATAAGAGCCACACCGGGTGGAACGAAAAAGAATCCCAAGTTAGCAACCAGAAAGTCGGACAACCCCTGTACCCAGTGTAATTTAATCCAACCTAATTTCAAAAAAGGGTGAGTAGCAGCATTCCGATAATGCTGGAAGGAAGTTTGATTCCTGTTAAGTAAACGATTAGCTCACCCAAAGCCAAACAGCCAAATAAGATGGCACACTGACGTATCATATACTAATAACCTATTGATTTTGTTTTGAAAACGCTGCAAAGGTATGAAAAATAGGAGTACAGTGTTAAATATTATAATATTTTAGACTTGAAGAATAAAATTAGCCGGAATTGTAATGTGGATATTGCAAAATTGAGTACTTTTGCAGCGCAAATTACAAATCGTAACAAGGTTTTATAATATTATTCAATATATCTATGCTTAATTTAATCAACCAAATCGTGGCTCGTGCGAAAGCAGACCGCCAACGTATTGTTCTTCCGGAAGGAACTGAAGAACGCACATTAAAAGCTGCCAATCAGATTTTGACAGATGAAGTTGCTGACCTTATTTTGCTGGGTAAACCCGCTGAAATCAACGAGCTTGCAGTGAAATGGGGCCTGGGTAATATCAGCAAGGCTACTATTATCGATCCTGAAACTTCTCCGAAACACGAAGAGTATGCACAATTGCTGTGCGAACTTCGCAAGAAGAAAGGCATGACTATTGAAGAGGCTCGTCAATTGACGAATGATCCTTTGTTTTATGGTTGTTTAATGATTAAGAGCGGTGATGCTGACGGTCAGTTGGCCGGTGCCCGCAACACAACAGGCAATGTACTGCGTCCGGCTTTACAGATTATCAAGACTGCGCCGGGAATCACTTGCGTGTCTGGTGCTATGTTGCTCTTGACTCATGCTCCTGAATACGGAAAGAACGGTATTTTGGTAATGGGTGACGTAGCGGTAACTCCGGTTCCGGATGCTAACCAGCTGGCTCAGATTGCTGTTTGTACCGCTCAAACTGCTAAGGCTGTTGCCGGTATTGAAAATCCGAAAGTTGCTATGTTGAGCTTCTCTACCAAAGGATCTGCTAAACATGAGGTGGTGGACAAAGTAGTGGAGGCTACAAAGATCGCGCAAGGAAATGGCTCCGACACTTGACTTGGACGGAGAAATGCAAGCTGATGCAGCTCTTGTTCCTGAAGTAGGTGCTAGCAAGGCGCCGGGTTCTCCAGTTGCAGGACAAGCAAATGTGCTGATCGTTCCGAGTCTGGAGGTTGGTAATATTTCTTATAAATTAGTTCAACGTCTGGGACATGCTGATGCTGTCGGCCCGATCCTTCAGGGTATCGCTTGTCCGGTGAATGACTTGTCTCGTGGTTGCTCTATCGAAGATGTATATCGCATGATTGCTATTACGGCTAATCAGGCCATTGCAGCAAAAAGCGAATAAATAAGTATTAGATATAAAGTATTAAGTATAAATCGACAACAACATGAAGATTCTGGTATTGAACTGCGGAAGTTCATCTATTAAATATAAATTGTTCGATATGACCACCAAAGAGGTGATTGCACAAGGTGGTATCGAAAAAATCGGTCTGAAAGGATCATTCTTGAAACTGACTTTGCCGAATGGTGAGAAGAAAATTTTGGAAAAAGATATTCCGGAACATACAATAGGAGTAGAGTTTATCCTGAATACATTGACCCACCCCTGAATATGGTGCTATCAAATCTTTGGATGAGATTAATGCTGTAGGTCACCGTATGGTACACGGGGGAGAGCGTTTCAGCGAATCTGTATTGCTGAACAAAGAAGTTTTGGAAGCTTTTGCTGCCTGCAACGACCTGGCTCCGCTTCACAATCCTGCCAACTTGAAAGGTGTGAATGCAGTGTCCGCTATTCTTCCCAACATTCCGCAGGTAGGCGTATTTGATACAGCTTTCCATCAGACGATGCCGGATTATGCTTATATGTATGCTATTCCTCACGAACTGTATGAGAAATATGGCGTACGTCGTTATGGCTTCCACGGAACTTCTCACCGTTATGTTTCAAAACGTGTATGTGAGTTCCTTGGGCGTTAATCCGGTAGGACAAAAAATCATCACTTGCCATATTGGTAACGGTGGTTCTATCGCTGCTATCAAGGATGGCAAATGTATAGATACTACCATGGGACTGACTCCGTTGGAAGGTTTGATGATGGGTACCCGTAGCGGTGACATCGATGCCGGTGCAGTAACATTCATCATGGAAAAAGAAGGCTTGAATACGACCGGTGTTTCTAATCTGTTGAACAAAAAGAGCGGTGTACTGGGAGTTTCAGGTGTGTCAAGCGATATGCGTGAACTCTTGGCTGCTTGTGCGGCTGGTAATGAGAAAGCAATCCTTGCTGAGAAGATGTATTATTACCGTATCAAGAAATATATCGGCGCTTATGCTGCTGCATTGGGTGGTGTGGATATTATCCTGTTTACAGGTGGCGTTGGTGAAAATCAGATGGAATGTCGTCGTGAAGTTTGTAAGGATATGGAATTCATGGGTATCGAACTTGATAACGAAGTAAATGCTAAGGTTCGCGGTGAAGAAGCAATCATTTCTACTCCTGCTTCTAAGGTGAAAGTTGTAGTAATCCCGACTGACGAAGAACTGTTGATTGCATCGGATACAATGGATATCCTGAAGAAATAACAGATTAATCAGTTAGAAATAAAAAGATGGATTCAATTTTGAGTCCATCTTTTTTTATGTGAGTCCGTCCGGGTACTTATAGTTTGGTAACTTTAGTAATTACACCTATTTGCTGCCAGTTGCTATTGTTTGGATGCATCATCAATACCTTCCATTTATTTTTTGTCAATCAGAGAAGCAGTTTCCTTTTTTTTGTCTTACTTTGCATATCAAATAGTTATATCCCGTTTTTGGTATGCGTTACTCCGTCATAATTCCCGTTTATAATCGTCCCGATGAAGTGGATGAATTATTGCAAAGTCTTACAGTGCAACACTTTAAGGATTTTGAAGTTGTTGTTGTTGAAGATGGTTCTTCCATTCCCTGCAAAGGAGTAGTAGACCGGTATGCAGATCGGTTGAATATAAAATATTTCTCTAAACCCAATTCCGGTCCGGGACAAACCCGTAATTACGGAGCAGAACGTAGCGAAGGAGAATACCTTATTATATTGGATTCTGATGTCATCCTTCCCGAAGGCTACTTCGATGCGGTAGAGAAGGAGCTTACCACTTCTCCTGCCGATGCTTTTGGTGGCCCCGACCGTGCACACGATTCTTTCACTGATATTCAGAAGGCAATTAACTATTCCATGACCTCTTTCTTCACGACCGGAGGTATCCGTGGCGGAAAAAAGAAGATGGACAAATTCTATCCCCGTAGTTTTAATATGGGAGTTCGCCGGGCAGTGTACGAGGCTTTGGGAGGTTTTTCAAAGATGCGTTTTGGGGAGGATATTGATTTCAGTATCCGTATCTTTAAGAATGGGTACACTTGTCGTCTTTTTTCCTGATGCCTGGGTGTATCACAAACGCCGCACTGATTTGAAGAAGTTCTTCAAGCAAGTGCATAACTCCGGCATTGCCCGTATTAATCTTTATAAGAAATATCCGGATTCTCTGAAACTGGTGCATTTGCTTCCTACGGTATTTACATTGGGAGTAGCACTTCTATTATTAGGAACCCCCTTCTGCCTCTTCAGTTTCATGCCGGTCATTCTCTATGTATTGCTCGTATGCATTGATTCTACTATTCAGAATAAAAGTCTGTCTATTGGCGTTTATTCCATTGCCGCTGCATTTATACAGCTTATAGGCTATGGTACAGGCTTTGGGCGTGCATGGTGGCAGCGTTGTATCAGAGGAAAAGATGAGTTTGAGGGAATTTTTATGTAATCCATTTTTTATTTGCTATTTTTGTTTAAAAGGTGCGACGTCGTACAAGTAATTGTTCAGCATAATGTCTGAACCTGTTGTTCCGTCAACAGTAGCCTAAAGAGGCGTGCTTTACGAGTAATTGTTTGGTGCGAAGCCCTCTTGACAATATGGTTCTATGCAGAAATATCCAATGTATAGGCTGTTAGGCTGACCGATATGAGTAACGTATGTGAACCGCTGCACCATCGTAACAAAAGAATAGCTTACGGATATTTACAAGCTATAGCCAAAATGGCGGGCAGTCAGGATAGTTCTCTCTTTTCAGGACTACACGGATGCAGCACTGCCGGTGGATGGGCGGACTTTAAGTCGGTCGTAAGTTACTTGTACGGAACTTGGTAAGCCCGTATCTCTCTGTCCTTTATCGGACAGGTAAGCCAATCGCAAGAGAAGCCGAATGATGTGCGGGTAAAGGATTGCGGAGAAAGCGAACGCTTCCGTGTAATGCGGAAGATAGAGGTTTAAACGTCACCTCATGCGAAAGCAGGCAGACTTCCGCAGGGTAATTCTTTGTGAAACGATTGTAGAACTTTAACGAAATGAAGAAACAGCAAAGGAGCAAGGCGAAAGCCGAGTGTGCATCTTCAGCCGAGCGTAACACAACATGGAAAAGCATTGACTTCTCCAAATGTGAACGAAAGGTCAGAAAGCTGCAAGTCCGAATAGCAAAGGCTCATAAAGAAAAAGAGGTACAACAAGGTTAAAGCCTTGCAGCACCTGCTTGTCACTTCGTTCGAAGCCAAGGCATTGGCAGTAAGGAAAGTGACCTCAATAAAGGTAAACGCACGGCAGGGGTTGACCACATAAAGTGGGATACCGATGCCAATAAAATAGAAGCTATACGTTCTTTGACACGGAGAGGATATAAAGCCCTCCCATTGAAAAGAGTTAACATACCTAAGGCAAACGACAAGACAAGACCGTTGGGAATACCGACCATGAAAGACAGAGCCATGCAGGCACTGTATCTTATGGCATTGGAACCCATAACGGAAAGTGAAGCGGATGCAAACTCTTACGGATTCAGAAAGTTCAGAAGTACGGCAGATGCGATAGATGCGCTTCACAGATGGCTAAGCAGGGATTGCTCTCCCGAATGGATATTGGAGGGAGACATAAAAGGCTGCTTCGACCATATCAGCCATGAATGGCTTCTCGATAACGTACGAATCGACAGGCAGATATTAAGAAAATGGCTGAAAAGTGGAGTTGTATTCAACAGACTGCTTCAACCGACTATTGAAGGGACACCACAGGGCGGCATTATTTCACCGACACTTGCAAATGCAACTCTTGACGGCATGGAAAGGATGCTCAAAGAGAAGTACAAGGCAAGTTATGTCAATGGAAAACTTTACTGCCCCAAAGTCAATCTCGTAAGATATGCGGATGACTTCATTGTCACTGCTGACAAAAAGGAAAACGTTACTTGAAATAAAGGAAATGTTGACAGTTTTTCTAAAGGAAAGAGGACTTACCCTATCCGATGAGAAGACACTGATAACACATATCAGTGACGGATTTGACTTTTTAGGTTTCAATGTCCGGAAGTACAACGGCACATTGTTAATAAAGCCGTCAAAGAAAAGTCAGAAACGTTTCACTGACAAGCTGCATGAGGTTGTGCTGACCAAAGGTAAGGCATCATCCCAGCAGGAGCTGATAGAGAAACTCAATCCTATAATAAAGGGATGGGGTAACTACTACAGCCATGTGGTATCAAAGGAGGTGTTCTGCCGATGTGACCATATCTTAATAAATCAACTTAAAAGATGGTCATATCGCAGACATACCGACAAGTCAAGGAAATGGATAAGGAAGAAGTATTTTATCCGAAAAGGTGGCAGAAATTGGATTTTCGGTTTTGAATATGTATGTGGAGAAATAAAGGATAAGTTCACATTACAGCAACTGACAGAAATTCCAATCAAGCGACACACAAAGATAAGATGCGAGGCCAATCCGTTCGACCCATCATGGGACGAATACTTCGAAAGGCGGAAACTCAAAAGTGCCCGTCAACGTGCGTGAAGAAAACTTTATCGGAAACAAGTCATCGCAAGATGATTATGAGCCGATTTAATTTTATGAGAATTAAATTTAGAATTATCGGAGCTGTATGCGGTGAAAGTCGCACGTACAGTTCTTAATGGGGAAAGCGGCAGCAATGCCGCCGACCACCAATGGGCACTGGAGGACCGCCCGCGGGAGAAAATGATGGAGAAAGGAGCAGCCGCATTGAGTGATGCCGAACTACTCGCCATATTAATCGGCTCCGGAAATACGGAAGAAAGTGCTGTTGAACTGATGCGACGCTTGCTTCTGTCTTGTGATAATAACCTTAATTCCTTGGCAAAATGGGAAGTCTGCGACTATTCCCGTTTTAAAGGTATAGGACCGGCGAAGAGTATCACGGTGATGGCTGCATTGGAACTTGGAAAACGAAGGAAGCTGCAGAGTATAAAAGAAAGGCCTCAAATCACCTGTTCAAAAGATATCTATGATATTTTTCAACCTCTGATGTGCGATTTGGAACAAGAAGAATTTTGGGCTCTTTTGTTGAATCAGGCAACGAAACTGATTGATAAAGTGCGCATCAGTACTGGTGGAATAGGTGGAACATACACCGATGTGCGTACCATTCTTCGGGAAGCATTGTTGCAAAGAGCCACACAAATACTGTGGTCCATAATCATCCTTCAGGGAATATCCGTCCTAGTCAGCCCGATAAAACCTTGACGGAACATATTCGCAAAGCAGCGGATACAATGAATATCCGCCTGATAGATCATGTGGTCGTTTGTGAAGAAGGATTCTTTAGTTTTGCAGATGAAGGATTACTTTGACTGTTTGGCTTTCTACAACAATTTGCCATCCCGATACGTTTTCTTAATCAGCCGGAGGTAGAGAATAAACTGCATATTCTTTGGATACGCGATACGCATTCCGTGCCTAATTTTTATGTTTCATTTTTTATCTCTATCTTTGCGATATATAAAAAAATGAGAGGACGTATGGAAAAGATTGAAATAGAAGAAAAGATTGTAGCTATGCTAAAAACGGTGTACGACCCGGAAATCCCGGTAAACGTATACGATCTTGGACTGATTTATAAGATAGATGTCTCCGATAATGGAGAAGTGGCGCTTGATATGACTCTGACCGCCCCTAACTGTCCGGCAGCCGATTTCATCATGGAAGATATCCGCCAGAAAGTAGAATCGGTGGAGGGAGTGACTTCGGCTATCATTAATCTGGTGTTTGAACCGGAGTGGGATAAAGATATGATGAGTGAGGAAGCGAAACTCGAACTAGGCTTTCTTTTAGTTACGAGTGATAGCTTCATAATCAATCTCTTATAACTAACAACTCAAAACTCATGAAGAACGTTTATTTCCTTTCCGATGCGCATCTTGGTTCCCGTGCCATAGAACATGGACGCACCCAGGAACGACGCCTGGTGAACTTTCTCGACAGTATAAAACATAAGGCTTCTGCCGTTTACTTGCTGGGAGATATGTTCGATTTTTGGTATGAATTCCGTTTAGTAGTTCCCAAGGGATACACCCGCTTTTTAGGAAAGCTCTCCGAACTCACGGATATGGGAGTGGAAATTCACTACTTTATTGGCAATCATGACATTTGGTGTGGAGATTATCTCACAAAAGAGTGTGGTGTCATTATGCATCGTGAACCGTTGACTACCGAAATCTACGGAAAAGAGTTCTATCTGGCTCATGGTGACGGCTTGGGTGATCCGGATAAGAAGTTCAAATTACTCCGGCAGATGTTTCATAGTAAAACTTTGCAAACGATGTTTTCAGCCATCCATCCTCGTTGGAGTGTGGATCTGGGTTTGACATGGGCCAAGCATAGCCGACTGAAACGAATTGACGGAAAGGAACCGGATTATATGGGAGAAAATAAAGAACATTTGGTACTATATACAAAGGAGTATCTGAAAAGCCATCCTAATATCAATTTCTTTATATATGGGCATCGTCATATTGAACTGGATCTCATGTTGAGTGCAACTTCCCGTGTGCTGATTCTCGGGGATTGGATTAATTTCTTCTCGTATGCGGTATTCGACGGAGAGAATCTCTTTTGGAAGAGTATATCGAAGGAGAAACGCAAGCTTGATTATTATACTACCAATTACATAGATTGGATTGTAACTTATTTATTTGCAATATAACAGGAATATTCTCTAAATATTAAAATCAAAGGCAACTAATTCATTGCGATTTAGTTGCTTTTGATTTTATCTTTCAGTAAAGATATTCAGTAAATATCCCTACTGAATCTGTATTAACCAGCGTAATTCCTAATGAAAACTTATTTTTTCGTTACGACCAACTTGGCTTTTACTTTATTAAAGTATAGTTTAATGGTATAAGTGCCATCCTCGCTTACTTTAAAATTATTATCGCTGCCGGCTTCTTCCAATTTTCCTTCAACAGCATTGGTACCGATTGAATTCGTCCATTTGTTATCTGAGCGGATTTTCCATGCGTTATCGGCTTTTTAGGTCCAATGTGGCAGTTAAGTAATAGGCTCTGTTGCCTGAGGCCTCCGATTCAAAAGCTAAAGTCATAGGAGTGTCCGCAGCTGCATTTCCCCAATCGTTATGTGTACCTGCAATTCCCCATGCATCGGCTGATGCTTTCGTAGAAAGTTCCAGAGTCGCCTTATTAAAAGAGAATTTGTAAGAATACTTATCATAGCAGGCAATATTACCCGTACTGGTAGCCAGCGTGATGGAAGCAGGATTCTTTTCGGTGACATCATCGGTTCCCCAACTCGTTTTCCAGGATGCTTCAGGAGAAATCTTCCAGCCGTCTTTTGCCTGATTGCCAAAGACTACCCATCCTTCATAGATGCCATCATCATTGGCAGAGAACAGTAATTGGCATTGCTTGAACGAATCATCCGGATTTCCCCAGTCGCAGTAGGCTCCCGGTAGGTATACTTTCGGATATTCGGGTTCGCCGATAAACGGAGTGATCTGGGCGGACTCTATGTTTGAATAGAAGGAATCGACAGCATCTGAGATAGAAGAGGCGATACGGAATTCAAAATCATAAGGTTCTACGGTGACTTCCATTTCATAAGATTTGAACAGCGTCATTATTTTACTGTTCAAATCCAGTGTAGTGATGTCATAAGACCCCTCTTCTGTAGAGGAGTACAAGGTTATTGCATTTTCAAAATCCTTGCCTTTCAAGGCCATTTGCAAAGAATTGGTAATCTGGGCTGTATATCCGGCTTGTGGATTGGTCCATTTAAACTCTATCGCAATAGTCTGGGCTTTATTCGCGTCCAATACATAAGTGTCGGCAATGCCGGACAATACGGCAGGAGTCACTTCGCTCTCATTGTAATACACTTTGTCCAGGTCGCTCTCGCAAGCACTGAATATCAATAGTGATAGGCAGATTGCTGATATATATTTTACTATTTTCATATCTGTAAGTCATTTTATTATTTATAACCTTCGTTTTGTTCCAGTGATCCGTTTACGCTGATGTCCGAAATAGGAATAGGGCATATATTGTATCTTTCGTTGACACCTACTCCGGTAATGACACCACCTTTGGCAGGCCATGTGTAGGAGGAAGATGTGTATTTGCCGAAACGAATCAGGTCTATGCGACGGACGCCTTCCCAGTAAAGTTCACGGCCTCTTTCGTCCAAGATATTCTGATAGTTGTTAGCTGTCAGCCAGGCTGCGTCGATCTTATTATGTGGGGTTTCTCCATAAGCACGGTCGCGCAACTCATTTACATATCCGACAGCCGTATTGATATCACCGCCTTCGCCGCCACGTGCCACTGCTTCTGCATACATCAGGTAAACATCGCCCAGACGGAACAAAGGGAAATCAGTATCTACCCACAGAACGTCCTGTCCCGGCTCTCCTGTACTGGTGAGGTTCGTATATTTGATGACTCCCCAGCCTTCGGTATCAAAATTACCTACTACTCCGGTTGTTATCTGATAGTTACATTTACCGTTATAGTCATCGAAGATGCCTCGTTTATCCAGAATTTCTTCCGGCTTAGGAGTTGTGTTGTCTTCAAAACTAAACAGTCCCACTAAATTCTGTGTGCCTCGGAACACACTCCATCCTTCGCGAACACCACCGCCTGCTTCTTTGCGTGCGCCGACAATCAGTGCTGTCATTCCCCAGGATTGAGTTTTTCTGCCATCAAAAATGACCGGATAGATAATTTCTTTCAATGTTTCCGGGTTCTCTCCATTGTCCGCTTTAAACAAATCGGCATAGTTGCTTGCCAGGGAATAATGAGGGATGATGCGTTTGCAGGCGGAGATACAATCGGTGTAGCGTGGCTGTCCCGTATAAACTTCGGCGTTCAGATACATACGTGCCAATAATGCGTCCACTACAGTTTGGTCGGCTCGTCCGTATTCTGTACGGGTAGCAGGCAGATCGGTTCTGATGGTATTCAGTTCGCTTTCAATCCAGTTGAACAGTTCCGTGCGTGAAAGCTGTGATGGAGTGAGCGAATAATTCTGTTCGGTGATGAACGGAGGTCTGCCATAAGCATCCATCAGAACGTAATATGCGAAAGCACGATTGAATCGAGCTTGCGCCGCATAGCTTTTCTGGTCGATTTCTGACGGTGCATTATCTATATTCTTCATAAATTCATTGGTAAGTGCCACTACAAACATGCAGCGTTGGTACACTCCCTCTATGATTTCATTCTTGCTGGTACTCAGGTCAGGCTATTGATTTCGCTCGACCAGGCTTCGTTCGCTGCATTCTTGCATTCGTCGGTGGTCTGCTCCTGCATCGTCCACCAGCAGCGCATCAATACAGTGTTACCTCCATCCAAACCGGCAATATCGGAATCACTTCCATTCTGTCCGGAAAGTGCCCAAACTGAATATATTTTATTTAATCCTTTGGTATAACTTGCTGCATCTGTATAGGCTCTTTCCGCTGTAACAACGGTCGGGTCTAAAGGCTGTACATCTAAATCACCCACGCAACCGCTGAAAACGGTGAGGCAAGTCAGTATTGAAACTAATATATAATATTTCTTTTTCATGGCATTCCGTTTTAAAAGTTAAGATTGATACCTAAAGTGAATGTGCGGGGACGAGGCCACATACTTCCGTCTACTGCTGATGTTTCTGGGTCCAGACCGCTGTACTTTGTAATCGTAAATACGTTCTGCACCGAAGCACTGATACGTCCCGACAATCGGTTGGTGAAGAGCTTTTTGAAGGAGTAACCCAGCGTGATGTTATCCATTTTCAGGAAAGAGGCATTTTCGAGGAAGTAATCGCTGGCTCCCTGCTCCGTACTGTTGATCTGGGTGAATCCGGTTTTATAGATTGCTTCGTAATAGTTTACGAGGAAGCCTTTACCACTGTAGTTGTAGGTAGTGCTGTTACCGGAAGCAAGAGAATTAAATACATAGTTTCCGAGGTTGGCACGCAGGTTGAAGCCCAAGTCCCAGTTGCGGTAAGTAAATTCCGAGCTTAGTCCCATAAAGACTTTTGCCATCGGACTTTTACCTGTCAGATAACGGTCGGCTTCTGTAATTTTTCCATTGCCGTCACGGTCGACAAAGGCATTCTGGATCGCTTTTCCATCTTTATCATATACTTGTTGGAAAAGATAGAAAGTGTTAGGCTGTTCATTGATCTGATGTTTTTGATTCGTTCCGGCATCGATACCTTGATATTCGGGATTATAAGTAGCCGTCAGTTTGGTAATCTTGCTGTCATTCCAAGTGATGTTGTAGCCCACATTCCAGGTAAAATCTTTGCTTTGTATAGCCATTGCATTGATATTGAATTCGACTCCTTCATTCTTCATTTCACCCACGTTAGCTGTAATCTGATTGGTGAAGTTGGTGCCGGCAGGTGCGCTGACAGTATTCAATAGGTCTTTGGTATGTTTCTGATAATACTCGACGCTACCATTGATGCGATTATTCAGGAAACCATAGTCGATGGCGAAATTATAGGTCGCGGTCTGTTCCCATTTCAAGTCGGGGCTGTAGCCATTTGGTTTCAGTAGAGTTGTTCCCAGATAAGTCGTGTTGGGGTTGGTACTGAATGAATAAGTGGTCAGATATTGATAGTCGCCGATTTCTTGCTGACCGGTGACACCATATCCCAAACGAAGCTTCAGTTTGGATAAAACATTTTTGTTCCTGCCATGAATGCCTCATCGCTCACTGTCCATGCCAGTGCTGCCGACGGGAATAGACCCCAGCGGTTGTTTTTGCTGAAACGGGAAGAGCCATCCCGGCGCAGGGTTGCGGTGAGCAGATAACGTCCCATGAAGTTGTAGTTCAAGCGACCAAAGAAAGATACAAGATAGTTTTCGTAAGGAATACGATAATGGCTGTCCCGAACATATTTTCCTATTTCCTTATCATACGTATACCCTTCTTTGTCACCCTCGCTTCCGTCTGTCGGGTTGGAGTAGGTGATATCATGGTTGGCATAGTAGAAGTGTTGCCAGGAATAACCTGCCATTACATCAATATGGCTTTTGATTGATTTTATATCTTTGGTATAGTTCAGATAAAAATCCAGCAAATGGTTGCGACGCAAATTATTCCATGTATTACCGCTTCCCAGATTTTTTTAAAGTTGGTGTCTTGTGCGCTTTGGATAGAACCGGGTGCAACAAAGTTGTGTCCCGTTGTTTTTGCCACGTCGTAACCTATGTTCAAGTTCATGTGCAGGTCTTCCAGGCCATGAATCTTATAGTCCAGTTGGATGTTGCCTAAGCTACGGTTTGTCTTTCCCTGATTATCTCTATCATATAATAAAGATAGTGGATTGAATGTTGCTACCGATTGAACGGCACCGGGCACTTCCGACCAGTTCCAATAGCCGTGATAATTTCCGCTGTCTGTGTATATCGGTTTGGTTGGATCGAAGAAAGCAGCGGCACCTACGGCTCCCGAATCAGCAAAACGATTGTTGTTGATCGTACCTTTTACATTGATATCTACACTCAAATGCTCTTTAAAGAATTTCGGATTAAGATTGATGGCAGCGGTGTAACGTTCGTAAGATGAAGTTTTGAGAGTACCGCGTTCGTTATTGTAACCTAGGCTGACACGATAGGGCAGTATACCTGTCTTGCCGGAGATAGCGATATTCTGGTCGGTGCTCAAACCTGTCTGGTAGATGGCGTCCTGCCAGTCGGTAGATTGGTGGGGATACTTGTTCACGATCTGCCTGATCGCATCCTCTTGTGTCGTTCCGCTATACTGATTCTTTAGTACTTCGCGGAATTGATCGGCATTGAGAGTAGGAACACGTTGATAAACATCTTTGGCTGTGAAACTACCGGAATAGGTAATCTTCACTTTGCCTTGCGAACCTTTTTTAGTTGTGATAATGATAACACCGTTCGAAGCACGCGAACCGTAGATGGCGGTAGCCGAGGCATCTTTCAAAACGGTGAATGTTTCAATATCATTGGGGTTGATTGTTGCCAGTGCATTAGGTGTACCCGGAGCAGCATCATTGGAAGTAGGAATACCATCAATAACAATCAACGGATCATTGGATGCGTTCAACGAAGCGCCTCCACGGATACGGATGGTAGAACCGGCTCCGGGGCTACCATCACCCGGAGCTACAAAAAGTCCCGGCACTTTGCCTTGGATTAATTCCTGCGGTGATGTAACAGCACCGCGATTCATGTCTTCCGCTTTGATGGCAACAACTGAACCACTCAAATCGCTCTTCTTTACGGAACCATAACCAATGACAACGACATCATTCACCAATTGGCTGTCATCTTGCAGTGTCACAGTAACAGAAGGAGCAGCTTTCACTTCAGCAGGTTTATAACCTACAAAGGAAATAGAGAGTATGGCATCTTTGGTAGCATTCAGTGTAAAGTTACCGTCGAAATCGGTAATTGTACCAGTGGTAGTACCTTTGATGATCACATTTGCACCGATTACCGGTTCGCCCGTGGTGTCTTTTACATGTCCTTTGACAGCCATCTGTTGTGCATAGGAACTTAATGCGAAGAACAGCCCCGGCAATATGAGGAGAATCACTTGAAAGATTCTGAAATTAACTTGCTTCATGCATTCTAAAAATTAAAGTTAACAATATAGTGATATTATCATATCCTTGAAAATATTTAGTAAAAATGCCTATTGAAAACATTTATTCTTTAAAGGCTATATGATTATAGCCTTTTTAATCCTTTTACTTCTGCTTTATCTTTTACCTCTTTGATGCTGATTGCATATCCTCCACCGTTGGCTGCACGCAAAGTCATCTTACTCTTGTTGGTCAGAATACCTTTTTGGATGGTATATGCCTGTGGATTCTCTTTCCAGTCGGCATCTTTGGCATCTGCATAAACGGTGGCGATATACTGCTTGCCCGGAGTAAGAAAAATCGAATGTCAGTTTAGAAGTATGTCCATTCTCACCTGCTGTACAACCGATATACCAGTCGTTAGTACCTTTCGCTTTACGGGCAACAGTGATGTATTCTCCCGGCTCTGCTTCCAGATAGTTGCTCTCGTCCCAGTCGATGGCTACATCTTTGATGAATTGGAAAGCATCCATAAACCGTTCGTAGTTTTCGGGGACATCGGCAGCCATCTGCAAAGGACTGTACATGGTAACGTATAGTGCCAACTGGCGTGCAATGTAGAACGTACCTGAGAATTATTTGCCGGATTCATCTTGTTGCAATGCGTTTCGAAGATACCGGAGTATAATCCATCGGACCGCCAATTAATCGTGTGAAAGGCAGGATGGTGGTGTGGTACACCTTGTTTCCGCCGAAAGACTCATACTCGGTGCCACGTGCCGATTCGTTGCCTATCAAGTTGGGATAAGTGCGGCAAATACCTGTCGGTACCGGGTTGCTTCGTGTGCATTCACCATGATTTTGTAATCGGCGGCTTTCTTCACTGCATACAGGTAGTGATTGTTCATCCATTGTCCGTAATGGTGTTCTCCACGAGGAATAATATTGCCTACATAACCACTCTTTACAGAGTTGTATCCATTGTCTGCCATAAACTGGTAGGCTTTGTCCATGTGGCGTTCGTAGTTGCGTACAGAAGCGGAAGTTTCATGGTGCATCATCATTTTAACACCCTTACCTGCTGCATAGCGGTGGATTTCCTTCACATCGAAGTCGGGATACGGAGTTACGAAATCAAATACATAGTCTTTGCTGTTGCCGAACCAGTCTTCCCAGCCTTCATTCCATCCTTCCACTAACACTGCGTCGAATCCGTGAGTAGCTGCGAAATCTATATAACGTTTTACATTGGCTGTGTTGGCGGAATGTTTACCGTTCGGTTTTGTTTTAGAATAATCAGTTTCGCCAAGTTTCACGCTGGTCAGTTCGTCGGTATAGGCCCATGAACCTTTTCCGGTAATCATATCCCACCATACACCGATATATTTAACAGGTTTTATCCATGAAGTATCTTCAAGTTTGCAAGGTTCGTTCAGGTTCAGTGTAATACGTGAGGCAAGGATATTACGGGCATCGTCGCTGACAATCACCGTACGCCATGGAGTATTACAAGGAGTTTGCATATAACCTTTATCTCCTTTGGCATCCGGAGTCAGCCATGACTCGAATATCATATTTTTATCGTCCAGTTCAGGTTCATACAGGAGTAATCAGCCAAAGCGGCTTCGTGAAGATTGATGTATAATCCATCGTCGGTTTTCATCATCAATGCGGTCTGTACACCTGTTGGTGAAAATACGGTCTGCGAAGTATTAGGAGTGACAGCTTGTTTCATCAATCCTCTGATTTCTGACAGGCGGGAAATGGTATAATCATATTCCTGTGTGTCATAATCGCCCGGAATCCAATAAGCGGTATGGTCACCTGCCATTGCAAATTGTGAATGCTCATCCTTGATGATAAAGTAGTTCAATGTCTTCTGCTGTGGGAACTCATAGCGGAAGCCCAGACCGTCGTTGAACAGACGAAAACGTATCAGGATGGAGCGGTCGTTTACCGGTTGGTATAAGGTCACTGCCAGTTCATTATAATGATTGCGGATTTCCTTTTCTTCTCCCCATACCGGTTTTCCAGGTTTCATCGAAAGTAGATGTACGGGCATCTTTCACTTCAAACCCATCAGATAGATTTGTTTTTGAATCAAGTTTATCCATGTCTCTGCGGTCTACCCAATCGAAATCAGTCTTAGTCGCATTCTCTTTTTTCAGTTCCAATCCCAGTTTACTAGGTTTGATGACAGCTTTTTTCTTTGTAACTCAATTCATATATGGGAGCACCTTCTTTATTTAATTGGAAGGTCATAACCAGATTTCCATCCGGTGAGGTCAGTTTCTGTTGTGCGTTCGCGATGAACGAAATACAGAGTAAGGCAATAATCAATAAATTCTTCTTCATTTTATCTATGGTATTAAATTGTAAGCTAATTAATTTGAGCTTTCAGGTGTTTTGCATTAGGAATATCGCAAATGTAAAGACTATCCTTGCCGGCTTTATGAATTAGAATAAAAATACAAGTCTGTGTAAATGTCAATACGTTGTTTCCTAGGTAATTAACTGGCAATGTCACCTCCGTAAATATAAGTCGTTATGAACTTGTTCAGAAGGATAAAATCAAAATTCCACGGCTTGGAAGGGTCCATTCTTTTTTTCAAGTTTGACTGTCTCTCCTGTCAGCACATTATGAGCAGATGAAGCGGGTAGTATTTCCTGATATTCATTCAGGTTTATGGTTTGTTCCCGATTGTTTCCGTTAAGGAATACCGCTACTGATTGGTCACCATATTTGCGTTCGTATACATAAACACCTTTGTTAGGAGAAAAATGTTTTAATTTCCCTTTGGCGATCACTTCATTTCCTTTTCTCCATTGAAGTAGTTTTTGCAGGAAAGAGAAAGCTTCATATTGTTGTGCTGTTCGGTTGGTTGCGTCGAAGCAATTCCGTGTATCATTCTGCCAGCCCCCGGGAAAATCACAGCGGAGTAAACCGTCGCCATTAGCTTTGTCGGCAGCCATTAGAATTTCAGTTCCATAATATATTTGTGGAATTCCCCGGGTTGTCAACAGAAATGTGAGTGCCTGTTTGTAGCGATCGAGGTTTTTGTGTGGCAGCTTCCGAACGGTAGAAGCGGGAAGTATCGTGATTGTCGAGAAAGATTAATAGATTCATCGGGTCGGCATAGACGATATCTTGTGATAGATAGTCGAAGAGCCGGTAAAGTCCTCCGTTCCAGTCGTTCGTTTCCTCGTCGAAAGCATTATTCATCTGATCCATCAGCGGGAAATCCATCACTGTACGCAAATAGGAATTTTGGGGAGCGGCTACTTTACTGTCTTTTTGCCAGTAAGAGACAAGCACGTTACTGCCTATCCAGGTTTCTCCTACAATATTGAAATTCGGATATTCTTCTGTTACCGCTTTACACCAGTCAGACATCATGTTGAAGTCTGCATAAGGATGTGTGTCCTGGCGGATGCCATTGATACCTGCATATTCAATCCACCAGATACTGCTTTGTATCAGATAAGTAGCTACATGGCGGTTACGTTGGTTAAAATCGGGCATACATTCGCTAAACCAGCCGTCTACTACAATCTTTTTCGCATAGTCCGAAGCATACGGATCTGATGGAGTAGCTGTCTTGAAAGTCGTTTGTACATAGTTGCCTTTGAAGTTGAACCAATCCTTGGAAGGCATATCTTTGAAGAGATAGTTTTGGTCTCCGCAATGATTGAAGATCATATCCATTACTACTTTTAAGCCTTTGTTGTGTGCCTGTTGCACCAGACTGCGGAATTCCTCATTACTTCCGAAACGCCGGTCTACCTGATAGTAATCGGTAATGGCATAACCATGATAGGAGCCTTCTTTCATATCATTTTCCTGAATCGGATTGAGCCATATACTCGTCACTCCCAAATTGGCAATGTAATCCAGTTGATTCTCTATACCTTTCAGATCACCGCCATGACGTGCAAAAGGATCATTACGATCTACTTTAGCTTCCAACATTCCGGGGATTATATCATTAGAAACATCGCCATTGGCAAAGCGGTCCGGCATAATGAGATAAAGAACGTCGCTTGAATTAAAACCTTCCACTTCGGAAGCTGACGGTCTTCTTTGTTTAAGCTCGTAGGGGACTACAGTTTGCTTTTTTTCCTTGTTTCAGAATGATTTCGAATTTCTGTGGGGCTGCTTCCGAAATATTCATATATAAAAGCAGGTAATTCGGATTTTCCTGTTTAACGACCTCTTGCAGCATGATGTCTTTAGACGAAATGCTAACTTCTGCAGAGGCTATATGCTCCCCATACAACAGGATTTGCAGTTCGGGGTTTTTTTCATTCCTGCCCACCAAAATGCAGGGGCTACTTTTTTAATTGTAGTTGCGGCGAATAGTGAACTGCAATTTAATAACGATACAAGTAAGATTACGGATAAAAAAAACTTTTTCATGGTAACGTAGATTTTAAATGTTTGCTCGGCGAACCGATGTTGCAAATGTAGAGGGATAGGATGCTATATTTGGAAACTAGAATATAAATATAAATGCTTTCGGGAGTTAATGCGTTGTAAATCAATAGTATGTTAGCGAAATAACGATGAGGAAATATAAGTGAAAATTAAAATAGTTATGAATATATATTTCATTCTCATTACTATATTTATTATATTTGTGACATCTTTAAAAAGTATCCTATGAGAAATATAGCCTGTTATATTTTATTTTTTCTCTTGGCTTATCCTGTTTCATTGTCTGCAAAGCAGACGGAATATGGAGCAGCTCTTAAAAGACTGGACGACATCATAAATAAGAAAGAAACTTATCAGCTTCAGAAAGAAAAAGGAGATTGATGGCTTGAAAGTCCAGCTTGCTCATTCGGTTGATCCTGTTGATAAATACCGGCTATATGGTGCTCTGTTTGATGCTTATCTCCATTATCAGGCAGATTCTGCACTTCATTATATAAACAGTAGAAAACAGATTCTACCTCAACTGAATCGTCCGGAGTTGGAGAATGAGATTATGATTAACCGGGCAACAGTGTTGGGGGTGATGGGGATGTATATTGAAGCAATGAAAGAGTTGGAGAGAATTCGCCCGGCGAAGTTGGACAAAAGAATGTTACTGTCTTATTATCAGACTTACCGTGCCTGCTATGGCTGGCTTGCTGACTATACTACCAATAAGGAGGAAAAAAAGAAATACCTGAAAAAGACAGATTTATATCGTGATTCTATTATCAGTATCATGCCTCCGGAAACAAACAGGACGATTGTTGCAGCTGAAAAATATATAGTCAATGGTAAAGCCGACACAGCTTTAGTCATGCTTAATGATGCATTGAAAGACGTTGTTGATGAACGCCAGAAAGTTTATATCTACTATACGCTGTCCGAAGCATATAGTATGAAGAAAGATACAGAGAAAGAAGTATACTATCTGATATTGACAGCGATAGCGGATTTGGAGTCTTCAGTGAGGGAGTATGCCTCTTTGCAGAAGTTGGCCCATCTGATGTATGAGCAGGGGGATATTGACCGTGCTTACAAATATCTGAGTTGTTCGATGGAAGATGCTGTAGCATGTAATGCCCGTTTGCGATTTATGGAAGTGACGGAGTTTTTCCCGATTATTGATAAGGCTTATAAACTGAAAGAAGAAAAAAGAACGTGCGGTTTCCCGAACCATGTTAATCAGTGTCAGCTTGTTGTCATTGTTTCTTTTGGTTGCTATCTTCTTTCTGTACCGTTGGATGAAGAAACTGTCTATCATGCGGCATGATTTGAGTTTGGCCAATGAACAGATGCAAGTAGTCAACAAAGAACTGGAGCAGACGGGGAAAATAAAAGAGGTATATATTGCCCGCTATCTGGACAGGTGTGTCAACTATCTGGATAAGCTGGAAACCTACCGTCGCTCATTGGCTAAACTGGCGATGGCATCCCGTATCGAAGATTTATTTAAGGCTATTAAATCCGAACAGTTTATCCGGGACGAGCGGAATGAATTTTATAACGAATTTGATAAGTCATTCCTTAAACTGTTCCCACACTTTATTACTTCTTTCAATAATCTGCTGGTAGAAGAAGCAAGAGTTTATCCGAAATCCGACGAGCTTCTGACAACAGAACTTCGTATCTTTGCCCTTATCCGCTTGGGAGTGGTAGACAGTAACAAAATCGCTCATTTTCTCGGTTATTCTTTGGCAACTATCTATAATTACCGGAGCAGAATGCGCAATAAAGCTGCCGGAGATAAAGATCGGTTCGAACAGGATGTAATGAACCTATAGTGCTATTCACAGATAGCAATGTGTTATTGCTTCGTAATATGCGAGCAAGTAATACTGGCATATTCAGCAAATATCCACTTTTAGTGTTCGATAATCCGCTGCATCTCTTTCTTTTTTTCTAACTTTGTAGGCAACTAATCTAATAATAAATATACTAGAGAATGAAAAAAGTTAATCTACACACTGTTCTTTGTCCTTATCTCCGTTGTAGCCAACGGGCAAGCAAAAATACGTATTCTATTTCATCGGAGATGGAATGGGAGTCAATCAAGTAAATGGTACGGAGATGTATCAGGCGGAAATTCAAAATGGCCGTATTGGCGTCGAGCCTTTGTTGTTTACTCAATTTCCGGTTGCTACCGTAGCAACCACTTTCTCTGCTAAAAATTCAGTAACAGACTCTGCAGCTGCAGGTACTGCATTGGCAACAGGAAAGAAAACCTATAATGGTGCTATTTCCGTAGGAGAAGATAAAAGTGCCATTCAAACTGTTGCTGAAAAGGCAAAGAAAGCTGGAAAAAAGGTGGGCGTAACGACTTCTGTCAGTGTAGATCATGCTACTCCTGCCGCATTCTATGCACATCAACCTGATCGTAATATGAATTATGAAATCGCTCTTGATTTGCCGAAAGCCAATTTCGATTTTTATGCAGGCGGTGGTTTCTTGAAACCTACCACTACTTATGACAAGAAAGAAGCTCCGAGCATTTTCCCTATTTTTTTTGAAGAAGCAGGATATACAGTAGCACGTGGTTACAATGACTATAAGGCAAAAAGCTGCAAAAGCAGAAAAGATGATCTTGATTCAGGAAGAAGGAGCCAATCCTTCTTGTCTGCCTTATGCCATTGATCGCAAAGAGAATGATTTGACATTGGCACAAATTACGGAAAGTGCTATTGACTTCCTTACTAAAGGTAATAATAAAGGCTTTTTCTTGATGGTAGAAGGAGGTAAAATTGACTGGGCTTGCCACGGTAATGACGCCGCTACCGTATTCAATGAAGTAAAGGACATGGATGACGCTATCAAAGTAGCTTACGAATTCTACAAGAAACATCCGAAAGAAACACTGATTGTGATCACTGCAGATCATGAAACAGGTGGTATCGTGCTCGGTACGGGAAAATATGCGTTGAACCTGAAAGCATTGCAATATCAGAAAAATTCTACTGACGGACTTTCACAACGTATCAGTGAATTGAGAAAATCAAAAGACAATAAAGTCACTTGGGAGGACATGAAAACATTCCTTGGCGAAGAAATGGGCTTCTGGAAACAATTCCCAATATCTTGGGAACAGGAAAAAAAGTTGCGTGATGAGTTTGAGAAATCATTCGTGAAGAATAAAGTCGTATTTGCTGAAAGTATGTACTCTAAGAACGAACCGATGGCTGCACGTGCGAAGGAAGTGATGGATGAAATAGCCATGATAGGATGGGTAAGTGGCGGACACTCTGCCGGTTATGTGCCGGTATTTGCTATCGGTGCCGGTTCTCAACTGTTCGGTGAGAAGATTGACAATACAGAAATACCTAAAAAGAATTGCGAAAGCTGCAGGATATAAATAATAGAACTGTATGAATATAAAAATAGCCGGAAGTCCAAAGACTCCCGGCTATTTTTTATATGTTCTTTTAAATTATGCTTTCACACGTCCTACGTAAGAACCGTCACGAGTATCGATTTCGATTGTTTCACCCTCGCTGATAAACAGCGGGACACGAACGGTTGCACCTGATTCTACAGTAGCCGGTTTCAGGGTGTTGGTAGCTGTATCACCTTTCAGTCCTGGTTCAGTATAAGTGACTTTCATTTGCACTTTGATTGGCATATCTGCATAAAGTACAGTTTCTGTAGAACATCGGAAACCACATCCAATATCATACCTTCGAGTAGGAAGTCAACGCCGTTAATCAAATCGTGAGCGATCGGGTGTTGATCGAATGTTTCCTGATTCATGAAGATATAATCTTCTCCTTCTTTATACAAAAATTGGTATGGACGACGTTCTACACGTACATCTTCCAACTTTTCACCGATGTTGAAACGGCGTTCGAGAACGTAGCCGCTTACTACATCTTTCAGTTTTGTACGCATGAAGGTGTTACCTTTACCCGGTTTAACGTGGAGGAATTCGATACAGAAATACAGTTTGCCATCCATGCGGATACAAGTTCCGTTTTTGATGTCTTGAGCATTAATCATACTGCTATTTTTCTTAATCTATTATTGTTATTTAATTGTCTTCGTCGTAATTCGAGTGCAAAAAGTAATCTAAATCAGCAAAAAACACAAAATGTTTTGACTAAAAATGACTTATCGCTTGGTTTATTTAAAAAAGTCTCTATTTTTGCAGCCCGATTACGTAGAATAATAACATAAAAACAAGATACAGTAATGAAAAGAACATTTCAACCCTCTAACAGAAAGAGAAAGAACAAACACGGTTTCCGTGAGAGAATGGCATCGGCTAATGGTCGTAGAGTATTAGCTGCTCGCCGTGCGAAAGGCAGAAAGAAACTGACTGTTTCTGATGAGTACAACGGACAGAAGTGGTAATCATCACTCAGGGAAACAAAAAAGGCGGGGAATTTAATCTCTGCCTTTTTGTTTCTCTGTTTTTCAAGGGGATAGTATGTTAAAAAGCAGGATATTATTGGCTCTTGTTTATGATCTTTTTGCTTTTCTTTGTGAGATTAAATAAAACTCATAAACGAACATACGCGATGGTAGAGTATATCCGGGACATGAAACCCCGTATCATTATAATAAGGTTGTTGAAATCTATAGGAGTGGGGATTATAGTTGCAGCAATTCTGGTGATGATAAGTGTCCTTGCATAATAGGTAGGGACATTTTCATCGCCTACTTTTTAAAAAGTTCAACTATTTTGTCGTATCTTTGGCGCATATAAACAGCAATGCGTATGACTATTAGAGAATTCTTTTCTTTTTAAAACCAATAAATTTTTCTGGTTGAATATTATCGCCATGATTGTGGTGGTGATAGTGATGATATTTGGTGTGTTGAAATGGCTTGATATACATACACATCATGGTGAAAGCGTGGTAGTTCCCGATGTGAAAGGAATGACAGTGGAAGAAGCTACGAAGATGTTCCGGAATCACGGTTTGGTATATGTGATTTCTGATACCAAATATGTCAAAGATAAAGCAGCGGGTATCATTCTTGAACTGAAACCGGGAGCCGGTGAAAAAGTGAAGGAAGGACGTACAGTATACCTGACTGTTAATACCCTGGATGTCCCTTTACGTGCCATTCCCGATGTGGCGGACAACAGCTCGCTCCGCCAGGCACAGGCCAAGTTACTGAATGCCGGTTTTAAACTGAATCAGATTCAATTGGTAAATGGTGAGAAAGACTGGGTGTACGGTGTGAAATATCAGGGACGTCAGTTGGCTGCCGGAGAAAAGATTCCTATGGGAGCTTCTTTGACACTGATGGTGGAGACGGCTCCGGTGATATGTCGGAAGAAAGGACTCGGTTGATGTTTCCGTGGATACGGAGAAACCGGTTACGTCGGAATCATCACCTGCTCAAGATGATAGTTGGTTTTAATAGATAAATAACAGAAACGGACTCGCATGATAGAGGAAGAACTTCCGGATGAACTGGAGAATGATTTGGATGATATAGAACCTGTCGGTGACGAATCCCAGCTTTACGAGCATTTTCGGGTGGTCGTAGACAAGGGACAGGCGATGGTCAGAGTCGACAAATATCTGTTCGAACGTATTGTCAATGCTTCGCGCAACCGTATTCAGAAGGCTGCCGAAGATGGATTCGTCATGGCTAACGGTAAGCCGGTGAAGAGCAGCTACAAAGTAAAGCCGCTGGATGTTATCACGGTGATGATGGACCGTCCGCGTTACGAGAATGAAATTATCCCCGAAGATATTCCCCTTAATATCGTTTACGAAGATCCATATGTAATGGTAGTGAACAAGCCTGCCGGACTGGTAGTACATCCGGGACATGGAAATTATCATGGCACTTTGGTCAATGCGCTTGCCTGGCATATGAAAGATAATCCCGATTATGATGCCAATGATCCGCACGTGGGACTTGTTCACCGAATTGACAAAGATACTTCCGGTTTACTGGTAATTGCCAAAACGCCGGATGCCAAAACAAATCTGGGCCTCCAATTCTATAATAAAACGACTAAACGCAAGTATCGCGCTTTGGTATGGGGTGTTGTGGAACAGGATGAAGGAACGATTGTCGGTAATATTGCCCGTAATCCGAGAGACCGGATGCAAATGGCGGTGATGTCCGATCCGACAGTGGGCAAACATGCCGTTACACACTACCGCGTACTGGAAAGACTGGGATACGTAACCCTTGTGGAATGTATACTTGAGACGGGACGTACTCATCAGATCCGTGTCCACATGAAACATATCGGACATGTGTTCTTCAATGACGAGCGCTATGGGGGGCACGAAATCTTGAAAGGTACTCACTTTAGTAAATACAAACAGTTTGTAAATAATTGCTTTGACACTTGTCCCCGACAGGCTTTGCATGCTATGACGTTGGGGTTTGTGCATCCCGTCACAGGTGAAGAGATGTATTTTACTTCCGAACTTCCGGATGACATGACCCGGCTTATCGAGAAGTGGAGAGGCTATATAAATAATAGAGAATTAGAATGAAACGCAACATCGCTATCGTAGCAGGAGGAGATACCTCTGAAATCGTAGTTTCCCTGCGTAGCGCACAGGGTATTTATTCCTTTATAGATAAGGAGAAGTATAATTTGTACATTGTAGAGATGGAAGGCCGCCGCTGGGAAGTACAATTACCGGACGGCAACAAGGTTCCGGTGGACAGAAACGACTTTAGTTTTACGAACGGAACGGAAAAGGTTGTGTTCGACTTTGCTTATATCACCATCCATGGTACGCCGGGTGAGGATGGTCGTCTGCAGGGATATTTTGCTATGCTGCGCATTCCGTATTCCTGTTGTGGAGTATTGGCGGCTGCTATTACTTATGACAAGTTTACCTGCAATCAATATCTGAAAGCTTTTCGGGGTGCGCATTGCCGAATCACTGTTGTTGCGCCGGGGACAATCGGTTTCTGACGACGAAGTAGTGGAAAAGATCGGCCTGCCTTGTTTTATCAAGCCTAGTTTGGGAGGTTCGAGTTTCGGGGTTACGAAAGTGAAGACAAAAGAACAAATACAACCGGCCATTGTTAAAGCTTTCGGAGAAGCGGAAGAGGTGATTGTTGAAGCGTTTATGGACGGAACGGAACTGAATTGCGGCTGTTATAAGACAAAAGAGAAGACGGTGATCTTTCCGCCTACGGAAGTAGTGACGCACAATGAGTTCTTTGATTATGATGCTAAATATAATGGACAGGTAGATGAAATCACTCCTGCGCGTATTTCGGATGAATTGACCAAACGCGTACAGATGCTGACTTCAGCTATCTATGATATATTAGGTTGTTCCGGCATTATCCGTGTAGATTACATTATAACTGCCGGTGAAAAACTGAATCTTCTCGAAGTAAACACTACTCCGGGGATGACCACTACAAGCTTTATTCCCCAGCAAGTGCGTGCTGCCGGACTGGATATAAAGGATGTGATGACTGATATTATTGAAAACAAGTTTTAAGTATTAAGTATCAAGTATAAAGTATTAACCATGCGGTTTGTACGCAGTCTAATACTTTATACTTATTACTTAATACTTGAGCACATAATACTTGAGACTTATGGATCTGACAGAGTTTGATGAGATTCGTCCTTACAATGATGAGGAACTTCCTCAAATCTTTGAGGAACTGATTGCCGATCCGGCTTTTCAGAAAGCTGCTACCGGTGTATACCGAACGTTCCATTTGAACTTCTGGCGCAAAAGATGCGTGCCTGTAAGACTAAGCTTGATTTTCAGGAGGCATTTTGCTATGGCATTTTGTGGAAGATAGCGGCAGATCATACTGCCGGACTGACACTGGATCATACCGCCATACCGGATAAAAGCAAAGCTTATACGTATATATCGAATCATAGAGACATTATTCTTGATTCGGGCTTCCTTTCTATCTTGCTGATCGACCGAAGGGGATGGATACGGTTGAGATAGCGATTGGCGACAATCTGCTGATTTATCCCTGGATTAAGAAGCTGGTTCGTGTCAACAAGTCGTTTATTGTACAGCGGGCGTTGACTATGCGGCAGATGTTGGAATCTTCAGCGCGTATGTCCCGTTATATGCATTATACCATTTCAGAGAAGAATCAGTCTATTTGGATTGCCCAACGTGAAGGACGTGCAAAAGATTCCAACGACCGCACACAGGACAGCGTCTTGAAAATGCTGGCGATGGGTGGTGAAGGTGATGTGGTAGACCGTTTGATGGAGATGAATATTGCTCCGCTTGCTATATCCTACGAATATGATCCCTGTGATTTTCTGAAAGCGCAAGAGTTTCAGCTGAAGAGAGACATCGAAGAAGGATATAAAAAAGACGACACAGGACGATTTGATTAATATGCAGACAGGTCTTTTCGGATATAAAGGCAGGGTACATTTTCAGGTTGCTCCTTGTTTGAATGATGACTTGCAAGGCTTGGACCGTTCGTTGCCGAAACCGGATTTGTTTGCCCGTATTTCTGCCTGTCTTGATCGCCGCATCCATCGTAATTACCGGATATATCCGGGAAATTATGTGGCGTATGATTGGCTGAATGGCACAACGGAATTCGCGTCCAATTACACGGAAGAAGAGAAACTGCAGTTTATGAACTATATTGAACAACAATTGGCAAAAATAAAGATTCCGAATAAGGATGAAGACTTTTTGCGTGAGAAGTTGTTATTAATGTATTCCAATCCGTTAGTTAATTATTTAGCAGCTTGCCAATGAAAAGAAGAAAATTACATGTTGTTTGGTTGTGGGGATTGCTTTTCCTGATGACTGCCTGTGGAGATGATGACTATTATTATCCTTCGGTGAAACTGGAATTTGTGACTGTAGAGGCCGGAGAAGACGGTCGCATACAAACGCTTATTCCTGATAAGGGAGAAGTCTTGACTGTTTCGGAAGACCGTACGGGTTCTACTATCTCTCCAAACACTTCCAGACGTGTAATGAGTAACTATGAGGTACTTTCCGGTGAGAACACCGCTACTATATATTCTTTGCAATCGCTCATAACGCCGGTACCTAAACCGGAAGATGATCCGGTTTACAAGGACGGTATAAAGCTGGATCCGGTAGAGATGGTCAGTATCTGGCTTGGAAGGGATTATCTGAATATGATTTTGAATCTCAAGGTCAGTACGGGCAAGGGACATGTTTTCGGTATAGTGGAAGATGTGTCCGAACTTAAAACAAATGGCATTGTGAATATGTTGTTATACCATGATGCGAACAGTGATGGAGAATACTATAATCGGCGTGCTTACATTTCTGTTCCTTTGGCGCAATATATAGATGAAGAGAATCCGGGTCGGACGATAAAGGTAAAGTTTAAATATTATACGTACGATAAGGATGGCTCTCCGATAGAATCTGATAAGTACAGTGATCCCGGGTTTGACTATACTCCGGGACAGAATTGAATAATGGAGTGTATATGTTTAAATTGAATCAATTAATCGTGGGAATATTTTTTGTTTCTCTCTTCCCTTTTCTCTTGTCAGCAGAAAGGGATTTTCAATCAATGAATGTAGAGGAGTTTGATTCTCTTATTCAGAATGAGGATATACAACGTCTGGATGTTCGTACACTTGCGGAATATTCGGAGGGGCATATCACGAAGACGATCAACATCAATGTGATGGATGACTCTTTTGCTTCAATGGCTGATTCTTTGTTGCAAAAGACAAACCGGTGGCTGTATATTGTCGCAGTGGAAAACGAAGCAAGAAGGCTGCGGCAATTTTGAGCGAGAAGGGATATAAAGTCTTTGAGCTTGATAAGGGATTTAATTCCTGGGAGGAAGCAGGTAAAGAAGTGGAGCATTGATTCCTGAACTGATACCGAACGGAGACTTGCCGGAGCGTCGAATCTCGGCAAGTCTTGTTTGTCAGTTATCTTTTAATTCTTGGCGGATTTGAATTCAATCCCTATTACATAGTAATGTGGTATATCTTTGAGTATTTCAGACTTCATTCCCGGGTCGATTTCCCTTTCTCCGCAGAAACGGATAAAGTCATGCTGCTTATCCAGCCAAGCGGAACCGTATAGAGCCAATGGAATCCTGAAATGATCCGCTTTCTCGACAGCTTGAAATTTGAATGGACGCGGATAATAAATATAGGAGTGGAACTTTTCTATCGGTCGTAGTTGCAAAGGTACACCACCTTTCATGCCTCCCGGCACATTGACAGTGCAAACTGCTGTTGAGTCATTGGATTTCCTGAAATACACAGCCATTTCTTTTATCGCCTCCCATTCGTCCTTTCCTTCGGGCACCTGTTTTAGTTCCCGGAAAGCCTGACGATGTTCCTCCGGTATTCCATTCAGAGACTGGATGTTAGTGCCGAGTCTGATGCTGTGTACTTGTTTGGGAGACTTGCCCTCTTCATATTCGTCTATGTAGATATTGACTGCATAGACATTGTTCAGAAACTCTTTCAGGTCGAAACGGAAGATATGAACATCCATTGCCTCCAATACATTGTAGATATCTTCTACTTGAGGCTCTCCCTTTATAACTTGGGGATTCTTTTCCTGCGCGTCTGCTACGCCTGCAAAAGAACAGGCATAGCAGGATAACTGATAGTTTCTTTTTAATCATCGCATTACATATTTTCAAGGAATCGTTTTAATACAACAGTGGCTGATATTTCACGGTTGGCAGCTTCCGGAATCACAAGATTGCGGACTTTCAATGACATCGTCTGTCACAATCATATTTCTACTAACCGGAAGACAATGCATGAAATAAGCATTGTTGGTAACTGCCATTTGGCGGTCGCTGACAGTCCAATCACGATCTTTGCTTAATATCTGCCCATAGTTGTCGCCAGAATAAGCAGCCCAGTTCTTGGCATATATGAAGTCGGCTCCTTCGAAAGCCTTCATCTGGTCATATTCTACTTTTGCATTACCTACAAATTGCGGATCAAGCTCATAACCTTCGGGATGAGTGATGATAAATTCGTAATCCGTTGCATTCATCCATTCTGCAAAAGAGTTAGGAACGGCCTGTGGCAATGGGCGGGGATGAGGTGCCCAAGTCATGACTACTTTAGGGCGGGCTGTCTTTTTGTATTCTTCGATGGTGATCAGGTCGGCAAAGCTCTGCAAAGGGTGGCGTGTTGCCGCTTCCATTGAGAATACCGGACGTCCGGAGTGTTGGATGAATTGATTGATACGTTTCCTGATAGTCAAAGTCACGGTCTTCAAAACGGGCAAAAGAACGTACTCCAATGATATCACAATAGCATCCCATAACCGGAATGGCTTCTAATATATGTTCCGGTTTGTCACCGTCCATAATTACGCCACGTTCCGTTTCCAACTTCCAGGCACCTTGATTGATGTCAAGCACCATTACATTCATTCCCAGATTGAGAGCAGCTTTCTGTGTGCTGAGGCGGGTGCGGAGGCTGGAGTTAAAGAAGATCATCATCAATGTCTTGTTTCGTCCCAACTCTACATATTTGAAGCGCTCTTTTTTGATTTCGAATGCTTCTGCAAGGGCTGATTTCAGGTCGCCGATGTCTTGTACGCAAGTAAATTTCTTCATATCATTTATTTTTTAATTTTTTAATTAGCTTCGCTCAAAACCTTGTTTGATTTTTAACATATAGGTATAGTCTCAATTTCTTCTCGTTTGTCCATCTCCTTCAATGACCCATTTGTAGGAAGTGATTTCCTCCAGTCCCATCGGACCGCGGGCGTGTAGCTTTTGCGTGCTGATTCCGATTTCGGCCCCTAATCCGAATTGTGCCCCGTCAGTGAAAGCGGTAGACACATTGGTGTATACGCAAGCTGCATCTACTATCTTGACAAACAGCGTAGCACGTTCCTTGTCCTCGGTGACGATGCATTCGCTGTGTTTCGAACTATTCTCCTGAATATGTCCCAAAGCGTCTTCGAAGCTTTTTACGGTCTTGACTGCCATTTTATAGTCCAGAAACTCTGTGCCGAAACTTTCTGCCTTTGCATGTTCCAACAGTTCGGCTGGATAGCGGCCTTCCAATGCCTGGTAAGCTTGCGGATCAGCATAAATAATGACATGGCTGTCTTTTTAGTTTCTCGCAAATCAGAGGGAGGTCGGCCAGTCTCTTCTCATGTATAATGGTGCAATCCAATGCATTACATACGCTAACTCTACGTGTCTTAGCATTATGAATAATGTCTGCTCCCTTGTTTGTATCCCCAAATTCATCGAAGTAAGTGTGACAGATACCTGCCCCTGTTTCAATGACAGGGATCCTTGCATTCTCGCGTACGAAATGAATAAGACTGCTGCTGCCTCTGGGGATAATCAAGTCTACGTAGCCCACAGCATTCAGTAACGCTGCCGTAGCCTCTCTATCAGCCGGAAGTAATTCTACAATGTGCGGATTGATTTTGAACTTCTTCAATACTTTGTGAATCACACAGATGATGGCCCGGTTGGAACAATCGGCGTCACTTCCTCCTTTCAATATGCAGGCATTTCCGCTCTTCAGACAAAGGGAGAAAACATCAAAGCTAACATTAGGGCGCGCTTCATAAATGATTCCTATGACTCCGAAAGGAACGCTGACTTTTGTCAACTTCATTTCATTGGGACGAACACTCTCTTTCAACACTTTACCCAAAGGAGAGGGAGTGTTGCTACATTGCGTGTATCTGCGGCAATACCTTTCAAACGTTCTTCCGTCAGTTTCAACCGGTCGTACTTCGGGTCATTTTTGTCCATCCGTGCGAGGTCTTTTTCGTTCTCTGAAAGAATGAAAGGTGTTTCTG